>ERZ1034573.339-NODE-339-length-13863-cov-12.581402_pt1 | contig 13863 bp, 12 predicted proteins | sample MGYA00520641_ERZ1034573 | MGnify/ENA primary metagenome ERZ1034573 (study PRJEB33760, sample SAMEA4777724) | hypersaline lake metagenome | biome: hypersaline environment; feature: brines | place: Spain | collected 2014-08 | depth 0 m ...
TGGACCGAGAGTTCGATAGCCAGCACGTCCTGGAGATGCTCAGCCAGCGCGGGCTCTCCTACGTCGTTCCCAAGCGGATGCAGACAAGCGAGAAAGCCCAGGCCAAGCGATTGCTCCAGCGCGACCAAGACCGCTACGAGACCGACCGGAAGCTCCATCTCGGAAAGAATGAGTGGCACGAGACGACGCTGATCTACCGCCGGAAAGAGGACTCCGAGCACGACGATCATCGGCAGTACTCGGTGTTCATGACGAACCGGGGGAGCGGACACCTCACGGAGTACGGCTACCGGTGGGAAATCGAGAGTGGCTATCGATCGATAAAGCGGTTCATGGCGGCGACGACGTCGAAGAATTTCGGGCTCCGATTCTTCTACTTCGCATTCGCGTGTCTCTTGTACTCGATTTGGCGAGCGGTCGATTTGCTCGTCCAAGTCGAGTTGACGGGTGAGTACGAACACTCACCCATTGTGACGGCCGACAATACGCTCACGCTGCTGAAGAAGGAGACCGGAATCGGATAGAGAGATACTCTGTCCGGGGCAATCCGGATTCCTGAGTGGCAACACTGTCGGAGATCTTGGAAATTCACCGGTTTAGTTGGTAGTACGCCACCAGAAGACTATCGAGAGTAGATCCGAAGCAGCTTCGCCTCGAAAATTCGCCCGAAACCACGCATCACAGCCCCGCTAAACCCACTGTAGTCTCAACTCCCCCGTTATCCCGCCTCACAGTGGCGACTTGCCGATGACGGTCGTGGGAGAAAAAGGAACTCCGATTATCGCCGAGTAGACCCTACAGCGCGGAGTAGCCGCCGTCGACCACCAGCTCGTGGCCCGTCACGAACGAGGCGTCGTCGCTGGCGAGGAAGGCGATTGCGCCGGCGATCTCTTCAGGCTCGCCGATGCGCTTGAGCGCGTACTGCGACTCGAGCGAGTCGCGGGCCGCCTCGGGATCTTCGTGGTCTTCCAGTCCACCCTGCACCATCGGGGTGTCGGTGAAGCCGGGGCAGACGGCGTTGGCCCTGACGCCGTAGCGTCCGAGCTCGCCCGCGATGGAGCGCGTGAACTTCGCGACGCCGCCTTTCGTGAACGCGTACGCGCTCGACCACGGCTGGCCGATGACGCCGGCCAGCGACGCCGTGTTGACGATATTGCCCGACCCCTGTTCCTTCAGATGCGGAATCGCGGCGCGACAGCCGTTCCAGACGCCCATCGCGTTCACGCCGAAGACGCGGTCGCGGTCCGTCAGCGACACCTCCTCCATCGGCCCGCTCGTGTGCGAGATGCCGGCGTTGTTCACCATCACGTCGAGCCCGTGGGCTTCGACGGTCGCGTCGACTGCGTCTTGGACCGCCTCGGCGTCGGTCACGTCGAGTTCGACCGACTCGGCCGTGCCGGCCACGTCCGACTCGACAATCTGCTCGACCGTCTCTGCGGCCCCGTCGGCGTCGATGTCGGCTGCGACGACCGTCGCTCCCTCGCGGGCGAACCGCCGTGCACTCTCTCGCCCGATTCCGCTCCCGCCGCCGGTGACGAACACCGTCGTGTCATTGAATCGCATACCGTCTCGTGTGTGGGCTGGCATATAACTGATTGCTGTTTGGCGTGCCATCGGCTGACACGAGCGCGTTAGGGCTAAGTGTCCGGCTCAGAATATTCGACCATGAGCCGGCGCGCAATCGTGTTCGACCCGCTCGCGCCGCCCGCCAGCCGACTGGCCGGATAGCTGCAGCACTCGTCTCGTTTTCGGTTACCAGCTATCCGCACGCGAATGACGCCACACCACCGGCCGCAGCCGCGGCCACTCGACCACTCGCATCGCTCGATAACCACACGCCTACGGGGGGACCGATGAGCGACGGCTCCGTCTGGCGGAATCGGAGCTTCGTCGCCTTCCTCGCCGGCCAGTTCGCGACGAACGCCGGCGACAGCCTCTACACCGTCGCCCTGCTGTGGCTCACCCTCCAGCTCACGGGGTCGTCTGCCGTCGTCGGGGCGGTCAACGCCATCCTCCTGCTTCCGTGGCTGTTGCAGGCGCTCGCCGGCCCGTTCGTGGACCGACTCTCCCTCCGTCCGCTGCTCGTCGGCTCACAACTCACGCAGGGGGCGGTCGTGCTCGCGCTCCCGCTCGCATACGCGACCGGCCGACTGACGGTCGGTGTCATCCTCGGCGTCGCGACGACCCTGATGGTCGCCTCGCTCGTGATGGCACCGATGGAGTCGGCGCTGCTTCCCCGTATCGTCGCCGACAGCCAGCTCTCGCGGGCGAACTCCGCGCTCGCGACCGTCACGCTCGGACTCGACATGGTGTTCGACGCGGTCGGCGGGGCGTTCATCGCCGTCTTCGGTGCGACGACGCTGTTCCTCGTCGACGCCGGTACATTCGCCCTCGCTGCCGTCCTGTTCGCGACGGTCACGGTCGCCCCGCTTCCCGAGGAAGCCGACGAGGACGACACGGCCGACGCGGACACTCCCCGCCTGCGCGAGTATCTGGCCGACCTTCGGGTCGGCGTTGACACGCTCCGGGGCACGGCGTTCGTCGAACTCACCGCCCTGACTGCGTTCGCGAACTTCACGACCGGCGTGACGCTGGCCATCCTCCCGGCCTTCGGCGCGAGTCTCGACGGGGCGATACTGCTCGGCGTCCCGCTCGACGGAGCGGTGATTTACGGCGCGATGCTGGGCGCGCTCGGCATCGGCCGACTCGTCGGCTCCGTGCTCGGCCCGCGCTTCGAGACGGCTCCCTACGGACGCTTCTCCATCGCCGGCAACGCGGTCAGCGGCGTTGCGTGGCTCGCGTCCGTTCTCGCACCCGGACCGGCGCTCACGGTCGGGCTGTTCGGACTCGCGTGGGTTCCGGTCGGTATCAGCGGCGTGCTCTCCTCGACGCTCCGCCAGCAACTGTTTCCGACCGAGGTACTCGGGCGCGTCTCTGCGGTGAAAGGAACCGCCTCGGGGGCGACGCTCCCGCTCGGCTCGCTCGTCGGCGGCGTCGTCGGTACCCTTCTCGGTATCGAGGTGACGCTCGCGCTGGCGGCCCTTGGCTTTGGACTCGCTGCGCCGTATCTCGCTGTGCGAAAACCTCTCCGAGGACTTCCGTCCGTCTCGGAGGCAGAGCCGGCCGACTTCGGCCTATAGCGGGAACCGTTCTTCCCGCGTCTCGTGGACGACCTCGGGGTCGATGGTCCGGCCGTCGACCTCCACCGACTCGCCCGCGGCCAGCGCACCGAACGCCGGTCCCTCGCCCACTCCGAGTGTCGCGGCCTTCTCCGGCTTGAACTGCTGGTCGCGCGCGACGACGGCCCCTTCGCCCACCTCGACGGTCTCGTAGCTCTCGTGCAACACGTCTGCCAACGCCGCGACGATTCCCCCGAACGAAGATTCGTCGGCGAGCGCTACCCGTCCGACCGGCCGGGTCCCGCCCTCCTCGGTCTCGAACGCCACGGCCGCGTTCGCCACGGCCTCGCGCGCGCCGTCGGTGTCGATGTTCGCCGCCTCGCTCGCCAGCGACGCAGGTAGCGACCGGACCACGACATCGCCTTCGTAGCCGGTCGCCGGCCCCCCGAATCGGAGTCCGTCACCGACCGTCGTGACGGCCGCCTCGACAGCCTCGACCGTCGAGAGGGGGACCCCGTTCGTCGTCTGCGTGAACGTCTCGCTCACGACGCGGTAGCCCAGCGATTCGATGACCTCACACAACACGGGATGGTCGCCTTCGACGACGGCGTGGCGCGCGCCAGACCGCTCGAAGGCCGCCCGAATCGTCGCCTCGGCCTCGCGCGGGTGTGCCATCCCGTCGAGCGACCAGTCGGCGAGCATGTGTCCCGGCGACCAGTCTGTCTCGCGAGCGATGCGCTCGAACCGCGGGACGTAGTGGCCGCCCCCGACGCCGACGAACGGTCGCTGTGTCGCGAGACGCTCGCGGGCGTCGAAGATTGCCCGCGCGACCGCCCGCGCGCCGGCGGGGTCGTCCCACTGTTGGTCGTCGCTCCCGAGTTCCACGAACAGCGAGGGCACGTCGATGTCGGTCGGTCCGTGGTGGGTGCACTCGATTGCCGTTCCGTAGCCGTCGGGCGCGTACCCGTCGAAGGCGTCGAGAAGCGCCGCGAGCGAATCCGGGTCAGCCCGGGCGAAGCTGGCGTCGTCGCCGCCGTGTTCGGCCGGGCCGGGATTCCCGGTCGGGTGCGTCGTCAGCAGTGGGCCGGTGTCGCCGGCGTGTCGGCTGGCGACGAACAGTCGGTCGGGGTCGTCGAACGCCGACGCGAGTTCCTCCGCGTGGATGTGAAGTTCGTCGAACGTCCGGAGTTCGATGCCGTCGGTCCGGTACACCGTCCCGCCCCCCTCGGCGTCCGGCCGACTCCCATCCTCGCGTTCCGTCCACGAGCCGAGCGCGAGCAGCTGCTCGCCGATGTGTTGTGAGGCCCTGTCCGCACGCGAGACGACGACAGCAAGCATACTAACTCTCCGTCGCCGCCGAGTAACTGTGTTCCGCTCTCGGACGCTGATAACGTCCGGGGCAGCTCACCTATCCGAGTTCCTGTTCCGTCTGCGTTCGGTCGATCATGCCCGTTCGACATGCCCGGCGCGATTTCGCCGGCGACCTATCCCGAGTCCGGCGACGGCTAGCCGACCGATGAGGACCCACGCTATCGTCGCCACCAGCCACGGCGTCGTCCCGACGACCCACCAGCCGAACGCGACCACGAAGAGCGCTGCTCCGGCGTCCAGCGAGCGGGTCGAGGCCGCTTTCGTCCGCGACCGGCCCGTGGCGACACCGAGCATCAACCCGATGCCGATGGCCGTCAGCAGCACGAACGAACTCGTCGTCCCCGCACTGATTGCGACTGCGACTAGCCCGGCTAGTGCCGCGACGGTCACCAGTAGCTCGAAGTGTATCGTCGCCCGCCCTGCGAACGTCTCTCGATTCATGCTCCACGTACGCTCGCTGAATGGTTAAACCCCTCAGTCAACATACAATATAGCTGGAGCCGGACCGTCGATTCACTCCCGTCATACGGAGCGTCGACCGCTATCCGCGCAGGGATTCGACCGGCGGCTCCCACGCCGCTCGGTAGGCCGGATAGAGTCCGCCCCCGAGCGCGATCAACATTCCAAACCCGAACGCGCCGAGGACGACGAGCCCGTTCGTCGGGACGAGCACGGCAGACAGCGGGAGTCGGGTGCCGAGTGCGACCCCCACGACGACGGCCGTCCCGAGAATGGCTCCGAGCGCCCCGCCAACGACCCCGAGCAGCGTCGATTCCACGAGCAGCGTCCGGAGCACCTCGTCGCGGTGGACGCCGACGGCCCGGAGCACGCCGATTTCACCCCGACGCTCCGAGACCGTCATCAACATCACGTTGAAGATGGAGACGCCGGCGACGACGAGCGAGATGCCGGCCACGGCGAGTAAGAACCCGTTCAACAGCGCGAAGAACTCGGTAATCCGGGAGAGCACGCTCGTCAACGAGAGCACCGAGACGCGCTCCTGGCGGGTGTTCAGCCGCTCGCGGACTCCGTCAGCAATCGCCCGTGCGTCGTCCGCGGAGTCGGCCTGTACCACGACCTGTGCGTAGTCGTCGGCGACGAACTCGTCGGGTGGAAGCACGACCGCAGACCCCGGCCTGATCGGGGAGAAGGTGCCCTCGGAGTCGATAATCGCGAGCACGCGATAGCGGTTCCCCTCGATTTCGACGGCAGACCCGACGCGTGCGCCGAGTCCCGCGGCGAGTTCATCACCGACGGCGACGCCCTGTCTGAGCGTGTCGGGCACGTTGTCGACGCCGAACAGCGCCGCCGGCTGTGTCGTCCCGTACAGCTGGGCAAAGGACTGACCGTTCGGGCCCGAGACGCTTGCACCCCCCGAGTTTAGCGGGATGACGGTTCCGCCGCCGGCGGCGGCCTGCCGGATGGCCTGCACCTCGCGAGGCCCGAGGTTCTCCTCGCCGTCGTCGGGACTGATGATGACCTGATTGCCGAGCCCACCGAGTTCGGCCAGTGCGGCGGTCTGGAGCGCCGTCCCGAGCATCCCGAGCGTGATGACGGCGAAGACTCCGATGACGATACCGAGCATCGCGAGCCCGGCCCGGAGCCGCTGGCGCGAGAGGTTCCGGACGGCGAGCGAGCCTGCGGGAAACCGTCGGGCCAGCCGCGTCGCCAGCGACGACTCCACAGACTGGTCCGACGCGCGTTCGTCAGCCATCGAGCACCCCGTCGACTAGCTCGACCGTCCGGTCGGCGTACTCGCCCACGAGGCTGTCGTGGGTGACGGCGACGACCCCGACGCCCGCGTCGGCGATGGTCTGTATCTCACCCAACACCGCTTCGCCGGTGTCGCGGTCGAGGTTGCCGGTCGGCTCGTCGGCGAGCAGTACGTCCGGTTCGTTGATGAGCGAGCGCGCGATGGCGACCCGCTGTTTCTGCCCCCCTGATAGCTCGTCGGGCGTGTGTCGGAGCCGGTCGGCGAGTCCGACACGACCGAGTAAATCGACCGCGCGGTCGGTGTAGTCGGCGTCGAGAAACCGCGTCGGCAGCCGGACGTTCTCGACGGCCGACAGCGTCGGAATGAGATGGAAGTCCTGGAACACGAAGCCGACGCGCTTGCGGCGCACGTCCGTTCGCTCGCGAGCCGACAGCGCAGCGACCCGCTCGCCCAGTAGCTCGACGCTGCCGGTCGTCGGGTCATCGAGCAGTCCAAGCATGTTCAACATCGTCGACTTGCCAGAGCCGGACGGTCCCATGATGGCAGTCACCTCGCCGCGCTCGACGGTGAAGTCGACGTCGTCGAGTGCGGTGACGGTCCCGCCGCCGCCGTCGTACTGCTTCGTGATGCCGTCGAGCCGGAGCGGCGGCGAGCCGTGTCCGTCCCCGTCGTTCATTGGTAGCGGCGCGCGCCGAAGACGACCAGCGGGAGGGTGACCAACAGGCCGACGCCGAGCCCGACGACGGTCCCCTCGACACCGCTCAGGAACCGTCCGCCGTCGCCGTCGTCGTCGGTCGCGACGGGCACGTCGACGGTCGTCGTCTGGCGTTCACCGGCGGTCGTGTAGGCCACGGTTATCGGCACGCTCGTCACATTCTCCGGGTCGATTTGGGCGGTCAGATCGAACGGGGCGAACTCGCTCGGGCCGACGGTGCCGAGGAACTGATCTCTGTTCGGATACGTCGGTCCTGCGTGCTCGCCCTCGCCGACACCGACGACGACGCCGCGCACCTCGCCGTCGCCGACGTTCCCGAGGTTACCCGACAGGTCCAGCCGGTCGTCGTCGGCGCTGAGACTCAGGCCCGTCACCGACACCGCGCCCGTCGCGCGGTCGAGGTCGTACGGACGCGTGACGGTGCTCGCGTCGCCACCGATGGTGTACTCGACCGCGAGGCGGAGAGTCGCGGCGTCGGTTCCCGAGAGGTCGACGGTCACGCTCTCGGTCGCGCCGGGCGCGATGGTGCCGGCGACGGCAGTCCTCCCCACGCTCAGCGCCGTCGTCCCGTTCGAGAGCCGCGGGACGAGCACCGGCTCTTCGATGGCCGCGTTCCCGAAGTTCGTCACCGTCACTCTGACGGCTCCCATCTGCCCACTAGCGGCGTCTTCGTCGTCGGACTGGAGGGTGTTTCCGCCGCCGAGTGCACCGGCAATCCCGCCCACTCCGCCGGCGTCTGCGGCTGCCGACTGCTGGTCTGCCGTCACTCGTTCGACGCGCAGCCCCACGTCGTCTCGCAGCGGCGCGACCGATACGGCTCGGGTCTGCGTGGTCGTCGCCCGCGTGCCTGCGGCAGTCGTGTACGAAGCTTCGACCGTGAGGTCTCGCTCACCGGCGGTCGCCGGCGCGAGACTGAAGTTCAGCGGCTGGCTCACGCCCGCCGGAAGCGTCGCTACCGTCTGTCGGGTCCGGTCGCCCGCAACGTCGGTGAACGCGACGGTGATATCACGCAACGGTGCGCCCGTTGGGTTCGAGACAGTCACCGTGGCGTCCGAGTCGGCTCCCGCGGTGAGTCCCGCCGCGTTGGTCGTTAGCTGTGGTGTGCCGGCCTCGACGGCGACAGACAGGGGTCGGCGAACGGTCGCCTGGTCGTCGTCTGCATCAGCGACCGTCGCGACGACCGTGAGGTCGCGTGCCCCCGGGTCGGAGAAGCTGACCGTAACGGGCACCGTGAGCGTCTCTCCCGGCGAGAGCGACCCAAGCCCGGTCGCGCTCGCGAGCGTCGCTCCCGTCTCGTTGACGACGGCGACGCGTTCGAGCGTCCCGGCCGAGTCGCTTCCGGCGGAGAGCCTGACGGTCGCCGAGACGGTGGTCGGTGCGCCGGCCGTCGGGTTCGTCGGCGAGACGCTCGCGTCGGTAATCGTCACGCGCGCGTCTGGAATCGCGCCGACGGCAAAGCCGGGAACAGTTGCGGTCACGAGAAGAACGGCGATGATGAGGGCTGCGCCGCGAATACGGGCCATTGAGTGGTCCCAATTGAGGGCTGGACGAGTATTAGTCCTTCCCGTACACTCCGATTCGGATGTTCTAGAGTTATATTCGACAGCAGAGCGGCTTCGATAGACGTTGTCGGGCTTACAGAGAGTCGCGGCTACTCGCGGACTACTCAATTTGCTATTGCGGTATGTAGTTTATACCTCTCCGCGCCGGGCGTATTTTGGTCGCGGAGACCGTCCGATCGGACAATGCAGGAGTACGAGCGCGAGATACTGCTCGAACGAATCGGGCGCGAGAGCGCCACCGTCGGCGCGTCCATCCCCGACCGGATCGACGTGCAGGGCGAGGAGGTCGATCTTCAGGAGTTCGTCTTCGAAATCAAGCGCCGGGACACGATTCCGGACGGCGAGCGCGAGCGCGTCGAGCGCGCAAAGAAGAACCTCCGGCGGGAGCGACTCCAGCGCAAACAGCGCATCGAGGGCGAGACGGACGAGGAACTCGCGTTCATCGAGGGCGAGCAGTTGGCTGAGGACATCATCGGTATTGACCGCGCGCTCGCGGCGCTCGAATCGCTCCGGCCTACAGATATCGAGGGCGAGCGCGAACGGCAGGAGACGGCAGACACCAAACGCTGGCTGAATTTCCTGAAGCAGGCGCTGGGCCACGAAGACAGCTCCCAGTTGGGTGGACGGTGAGCCGAAACGCCGCCGTCGCCGACCGGCTCGACGAGATGGCAGACCGGCTCGAGGCGACGGGCGTCGAGTACAAGCCTCGAGCCTACCGACAGGCGGCCGACAACATCCGCGGCCACACCGTCGCCATCGAGACTCTCGCACAAGAGGGTGTCGAGAGCGTCAAACAGATCGACCGGATCGGCGACGCCATCGCCCAGAAGGTCATCGAGTATATCGACACCGGAGACATCGAGGAGCTAACGGAACTGCGCGAGGAGCTACCGATTGATATCGAGGCCATCACCCGCGTCGAGGGCGTCGGACCGAAGACAGCCGCCGACCTCTACGAGGCACTCGGCGTCGAGGACTTAGACGACCTCGAAGCCGCCGCAGAGGCCGGCGAGATTCAGGCGGTGTCCGGCTTCGGCGCGACGACCGAGCAGAACATCCTTGACGGCATCCCCTTCGCCCGCGAAAGCCACCAGCGTGAACTGCTGGGCGATGCCCGACCGCTCGCCGACCGGCTGCTCGCGTCCCTTCGCGAACTCGACGCGGTCGAGGCGGCCGACACCGCTGGGTCGCTTCGCCGCTGGCGGCCGACCGTCGGTGATGTAGACGTGCTGGCGGCCAGCGACGACGGGACGCAGGTAATCGAGGCGTTCACCGACTTCGACGGGGAGGTCATCGAAGCCGGCACCTCGAAAGCGAGTCTCCGCGTCGACGGCCTGCGCGTCGACCTCCGGGTCGTCGTCACCGAAGAGTGGGGCAGCGCGCTCCAGTATTTCACCGGCAGCCGCGACCACAATATCGTCGTTCGAAACCGTGCGCTCGATAGGGGCCTGAAAGTGAACGAGTACGGCGTCTTCGACGTATCGGAGGTCGACGATCCCGACGCCGGCCAGCGGGTCGGCGAACGCGTCGCCGGCGACACCGAGGTCTCGATGTACGAGGCGCTCGAGTTACCCCACATCCCACCCGAACTCCGCGAGGACAGAGGCGAAATCGACGCCGCAGCCAACGGCGAACTCCCGACGCTCGTCGAGGAGGGTGACCTCCGGGGCGACCTCCACCTCCACACCGACGCCTCCGACGGGCAGGCCTCCGTCGCCGGGATGATTCAGGGAGCAGCCGACCGCGGCTACGACTATCTCGCGATTACCGACCACGCGACCGGGCCGGGGATGGTCGGCGGCGTCGGCGTCGACGACGACGCCCTGCTCGACCTCGCGGAGACAGTCCGGGAAGCCGCGAGCGACGCCGACCTCCGCGTGTTCACGGGCGTCGAGGCGAACATCGGCGAGGACGGCTCCGTCAGCGTGGCCGACGACGTGCTCGCCGAACTTGACTGCGTGGTCGCCTCGCCCCACGCCGCGCTCGACGGTGATGGGACCGACCGCCTTGTCGCCGCCGTCGAACACCCGGAAGTGAACATCCTCGGCCATCCGACCGGTCGGCTGTTGAACCGTCGTGAAGGACTCGATTTCGACATGGAACGGATCGCCGAGGCGGCAGTTGTGAGCGATACCGCCCTCGAAATCAACGCGAATCCGAGCCGACTTGACCTCCGGGGCGGCTACGTGAAACAGGCAATCGAGGCCGGCGCGACCATCGTCGTCAACACCGATGCCCACCAGCCGTCGAGTCTGGAGCTCGCCCGCTTCGGCGTTCACACCGCCCGCCGCGGCTGGGCCGAGACCGACGACGTGCTCAACACGCGCGATGCTGACGGCGTCGCCGACTTCCTCGGACTGTGAGCGACCACGGCCCGTTCCTGCTCGACGTGATGTGTGGGAAGCTGGCGACGATGCTCCGATTTTGTGGCTACGATGCAGCCTACGCCCTCGACCGTGGGACACGGGACGACGACCGACTGCTCGACATCGCACGGAGGGAGGGCCGAACGCTCCTCACGCGCGACGTCGAACTCGCACAGCGAGCCGGCGACCGGGGTCGGTGTCTCACCGAGCGCGACACCGACGACCAGTTGCGTGAACTCGCCGCGTACGGACTCGACATCTCACTCGACTCCGAGCCGCACTACTGTGGCGACTGTAACGGGCCGGTCGAGACCGTTCCCGACGACGACCCGACGCCGGAGTACGCGCCGTCGACCGAGGAGTTCGACATCTGGCGGTGTCGCGACTGCGGGCAGTACTTCTGGAAGGGATCACACTGGGAGTCGATGAAACAGCGACTCGCGGCGATCTAGTCGGCCGTCCACTCCGTGCAGGCGTCCATGTCGTCCATGACCTCCTCGTGGAGACCACAGTACGGCTGGAGACCGTCGTCGGTGCGGACGTATTTGAACTCGCTGCAGTTGCCACAGTACCGGTCGCCGACGGTCGACTCGCGGTCCGGCGTGGTGGAGAACTGGTCGACACCCGAATCCTGCGAGGGGCCGTCTACCTCCTGAATCGACTCGGTCGTCGCGCCGCCGTCGGAGCCGAGCACCTGTGCGCCGTTGGTGTCGGGGGTCGACCGTCGGCGCGACTGCGTCCTCGTCTCGGGAGCGTTGGTCTGTGTCTCGGCGTCGCCGTCGGGGGTTTCACCGAGCAGGCCGATACCGCCCAGCCCTTGTCGAAGGCGGTCGTTCGACACTTCCACGACGCGCGTCTTCCCCTCGCGGGTCACCTCCAACTTGACGGTTCCACCGGGGTCGTTGCGCGCCTTGAAGTTCGCGACCGCGACGAAGAGGCTCCAGAACGTCGTGATGACGCCGACGAAGTAGACGGCCGTCACCGGTAGGGTGTAGTCGGGCGTCATTCCGAACCAGTTGCTCGGGTAGACGCTGATGAACGCCGCGACGCCGACGACGGCCACAACCGCACCGGCCCAACTGGCGAGACGAATCCCGCGTGAGGCCTTCGGAAGGACGGTCATCGCGCCGAGGAAAATCGCCGGCAGCCCGAGCCCGGCGAACACGCCCGCGAGGGTTCGCGTCGTCGTCACGTCGAAGCCTGCGACGCCGCCGCCACCGGAGGAGGTCCCGAACACGATGCCGACCACCGTGGCCACCGCGCCGGCGGCGAACAGCCCGAGTCCGGCGTAGAGCCGCTGTCGGCCCGGTCCGCTCGCCCCACCGTCGTACACGTCAGCGAGGCTTGTCATACCGTCAGTTTTGCAGCGACTACTAAAAAACTGTGTCAGACGCGTGGCATGCGACCGACTGCGTATGAAAAAGCCCTTTATAATCGGCCTCGGAGCCTACTGGATATGAAAGCAGTCGTCCTCGCCGGCGGATACGCCACCCGCCTCTGGCCTATCACCAGACACCGCCCGAAGATGCTCCTCCCAATCGGCAACACGACGGTCATCGACCGCGTGTTCGCCGAACTCGAACGCGACGACCGCATCGAGGAGGTGTTCGTCTCCACCAACGAGGCCTTCGCCGACGAGTTCGAGACGTATCTCGCGGAGGGCGACTTCGAGAAGCCCGTCCTCTCCGTCGAGGACACCACCGGCGAGTCGGAGAAGTTCGGCGTCGTCGGCGCGCTCGGTCAGCTCGTCGAGCGCGAGGGTATCGAAGACGACCTCGTCGTCATCGCCGGCGACAACCTCATCGGCTTCGACGTGTCCGAGTTCATCGACGCGTTCGAGTCACACGACGCCCCCACGCTCGCCGCCTACGATGTCGGTTCCCGCGACAAGGCGACCTCCTACGGCGTCATCGACGTGGAGGACGACCGCGTCGTCGACTTCGAGGAGAAGCCGGACGACCCGCCGAGTTCGCTCGTCTCGATTGCGTGTTACGCGTTCCCCGAAGAGAGCCTCCGATTCGAGGAGTATCTCGCCGACGGCAACAACCCCGACGAGCCGGGGTGGTTCATCCAGTGGCTCGTCGAACACGACGAGGTGTACGCGTTCCCGTTCGACGAGGCGTGGTTCGACATCGGGACGCCCGAGTCGTACCTCGCGGCCGTCGCGTGGGCACTCGACGGTGACTCGCTCGTCAGCGACGACGCCGTCGTCATCGACTCTGACATCGGCGAGAACGTCCACGTCATGGACGGGGCCCGCATCGTCGACTCCACGCTCTCGAACGCCGTCGTCTTCGAGAACGCCACCGTCCTCAACTGTGAGATTCACGACTCCATCATCGACGAGGAGACCAACGTCGAGGATATCGACCTCGCTGGCGCGCTCATCGGCGCACACTCACAGCTCGGCAACACGGAGTAGCACCTTTTTGCTGTTCGGGCTTCCTCGCGCGCCGGAGGCGCGCTGTGGGAGCCACTCACAGCAAAAATCTGCACCGCGAGACGCGGAGCGTCTCGCCTGCTGCTGAGAAACGCGGTGCGTTTCTCGCATCGCGGAAATCAGAGATTTCCGCAGACCTCGTTCGCTTCGCTCACGAGGACATCAAAAAGCCGCAGCCGAGCCTCCAGTCGGTCGGCTCGGAGAACCGTTCGCTCCGCTCACGGACACTCTCAGCTGTTACTGTTCAGCAAGCCACGCGTCCGTAATCTTGATGTGGCCTCTATCGGCTTCCCACACCGTCTCGTACTCCAGATCGATACGCCGGTCCATGTGTGGCCCGTCCACAACGAACGTCTCGAACTCGCCGCCCTCCCCAAGGATGTGGACGCCGTACTCCTCGTTGAGCGATTCGAGTTCGGCGATGGCGTCGTGGTCGAGAGCGCGACCGAGCCACGACTCGTCCAACCCGTAGGCCGCGACTTGGATGATGAGAATCTCGAAGCCGGCATCGAGCATCGCGTCCGCGAGGTCGCGGGGGTCTTTCTGCCACAGCGGCGCGAACAGTTCGGCGTCGAG
>ERZ1034573.341-NODE-341-length-13842-cov-28.804599_pt1 | contig 13842 bp, 23 predicted proteins | sample MGYA00520641_ERZ1034573 | MGnify/ENA primary metagenome ERZ1034573 (study PRJEB33760, sample SAMEA4777724) | hypersaline lake metagenome | biome: hypersaline environment; feature: brines | place: Spain | collected 2014-08 | depth 0 m ...
CGCCGGAGCTGGGATTTGAACCCAGGAGAGGCGGGTATGCCTCACCGGTTCTCAAGACCGGCACAATTAGCCAGACTCTGTCACTCCGGCAAATATGGATTTGTCCGAGTCAAGAAGGCCTTAAGCCTTCGACTCCGGCGGTAGTAAGTATGTAAGAAGTGAAGGCCTAAGTATCTTATATCATTGCTTCGCCTGTTCGTATCTTTCCTTTATCTCCCGGAAAAGTTCCTGGCCTTTCAGGGTTGTTATCCTCGGCTCTGATGTGGCGAAGAATTCATCCAGGTCATCGTATTCCTGGAAGTTTTCGTTTTCCTCTTCCGGGTCGTACCTGTTTTCTTTCTCGTATTTGAGAGCTGTGAGACACATATCGATGAGGTCCATGTCTTTGACGAACTTTGCCTCTTTGGTCTCTCTTTCCTCATATTCCTTCCAGAGGTCGAGTAATTCCTCTCCTAAGGCCTCTGAAATCTTCTGAACTGCTTCTTCCTCTTTCTGTTCCTTTTCTTCCTCCGTTACTTCGTTTTCAGCATCTACGGCCCTGTGGGCGATGTCTCCAGCCTCTGTTTCTCCTATATCATGTATCAAGGCCATTTTCAAGGTCTTTTCCTTGTCAATCTTTTCTGGTGCATGTACCAGTACGTTGAACGCTGTTCCCCATGTGTGATCCGCTACAGTTTCTGGATCTTCTATGTTTCTCAGTTCCCAGCCTGTTCGTTTCTCATCTTTCAACTCGAAGGCCTTCAACAGTATATCTATCATTTTTCAGCCTCCGTCAGGAAGTTCATGATTGTCGTGTTGCTGACCTCTGCCCTGTTCACATCTTTTATCTGGAGGCCTTTTTCCTCCAGCATCTTTCTTGCCTTCTTTTCTGGTATCAGGTACTGTTTTACTTCGCTTCCGTATCTTTCCCTCATGAAGGTGCCTTCCCCGATCTTGAAGCTGATATAGAATACTCCTTCGTCTTTCAGTACGCGTTTAAGCTCATCCAGGATTTCAGGCATCTGTTCTGGCGGGAAAAAATGCATGACTGTGTTGCACCAGATTCCTTCGAAGTTATTGTCTTCGAATTCGAGGTCTCTGATGTCCATTTTCTTGAAAAGGCCTTTTTTGTTGTCTTTTGCGTGTTCTATCATACCTTCTGCCAGGTCTATTCCTGTTACGTCGAGGCCTTTCTCTGTGAGGTATTCTGTGTCTCTTCCAGGTCCACATCCTGCGTCGAGGACTTTTCCTTGTCCTGTTTTTTCTGCGAATTTATCGAGAAGCTGGATGTAGTCTTCAGGCATCTCTTCGATACTGTATTTTTCCGCGAACTGTTCTGCTCCTTTCGAGTAGAATTTTTCAGGCCTTTCTGTCATGGGTATCTTTGAACGTTTGTGTTTACTGGTTTTCGTCCTGTTTCCACCGCTTCGGGTATGTGTCAGGGTCCATGTAGACGTTTTCAAGTACGGCTGCTTCGCCTTCTTCGTCGTAGAGCTGTTCCGAGTTCATCTGTGCGGTCGCCAGTGCGACCAGCTCTCCTTTGAGAGTGGTGATAGCTACTCTGTCGCCTTCCTGGATGCCATCCTGGAACTTGCTGATGCCTACTGCGCCGAGATTTGATCCATTCGCTACCGCGTTCACCGCTGAATCTTTGATCGCGATCTTCGGAAGATGGTTAACTGCTTTCTCGATCGGGTAAAGTACTTCTCTCAGCTCTTCCTCTTTTCCGTCCTGCTTGTAGAAGTGGTAGGCGTCTACGATATCCTGTAGAGTATCTGCCTCTTCTTCCTCGAGAAGGCCCTGTCTCGTTCTCCTCAACTCTTCCATGTCCGCATCTGTCTCCAGTTTCTCTCCGAGTTCATCGACCAGTACACGGACGTAGAAACCAGATTCGCATCTTACACGTGCGAGGAAGTACTGTTCATCTTTTTCCAGGAACTCTATCTCGTAGACCTCTCTTTCCCTCTCCTCCCTCTTCACGGCACTTTTCTGTGGAGGTACCTGTTTGTTAACGCCTTTGAACTTTTCCAGTTCTTCTATTATCTTTTTCTTTTCTCTTTCGTCTCTCAACTCGACCTCGAAGATGTATTCCTTTTCAGCTTCTGCCAGAGCCTGGTTGATACGTGTTCCCTGGTTCAATCCGACAGGTAAAAGGCCTGAAGCGTTAGGGTCAAGTGTTCCGAAGTGTCCGGTCTTTTTGAGGTCTATCTCTTTTTTGATCCAGGTCGAGACCTGTTTGCTTGTAGGTCCGAACGGTTTATCGACAAGGAAGAGGCCTTTTTCGATAAGGTCTTCGATCTCTCTGTTTTCCGGTATCTGTCCGTATTCTTCGCTTGTCTCTGCTTCTTCCCTTGTGTACCATTCGGCCTGGCTCATAGGCCTGTTTTCGAGTGGAACCTTTTTATTTCAGAAAAAATCTCTGGCAAACTAGAATTCTGAGCCTCTGGAGGCCCTCTGCAGTTACTGGACGCCGAGTCCTTTTCTGAAGGTATAGCTCAGTGGCATCATCAACAAAATGTAGAATCCAAGCCAGTTCAGGGCCTTTCCTATGAACGGAAGGTTTACCGGTAATGGTACGAATACTGCGTTTATCTTGAGCTTGGCATCTGCCTGTGTGTTTTCCCCGGGGTTCTGGTTGAAATTCATCACTTCCCAGGTAATACCGTGAGTGTGGAAGTTTTCATGTAGTGTGGCATTTTCCCCGTTGTAGTCTATGACGGGTTCGGTGTCGTTGACCACGTTTATCTGTTCTGTCTGTCCTGCGTAGCTGATGTTACCCGTGAATGTCTGGTTGCCGGTGCTCTGTAGGTCGATGGTCGGTGCATAGGTGGCTCCAAGCCATGGGAAGATCAGTGCGACGAATACCATCGTGGCTATCATCGGCTTGAAATTCAGCATCATAAACTTCTGGTTCAGCTTCAGGGTCTTCTGCATATGCTCTGAGGCCTTATCGCTTTTGTCGTTTTTACGAGCCTCTTTCATTTTATCCTGATGATGCTCTAGTTTGTCTTTGATCTTGTCAGCCCGGTCTTTATCCAGCAACCACCAGTAGATCAGTGAGAAGATACCTGCAAGGGCTACGGAGAAGAATCCAAGCGATACATAAGGCCCCATGGATAGCAGCGGCTGGAAAACAGTGTCGTAGAATGCGAAAAGTGGTGCCAGCACTGCTGCGAAATCTGATAATGCCATGTATGAATCAACTCATTTACGAATCCTTTTAAACTGAGGTCTTCACGGCCGGTTTTTTGTCACTAAGAGATTAAACAAGGCCTTTTTCAGGCCCTGTTTTTTATCCCATGAAGTCCTTGAGTGCTGGGTGTAACTCTTCCATGTGTTTCTGTGCTAGCTGTTCGTACAGCTTGTACAGGATCATGACAGTCAATAGGATTCCTGTTCCTCCTCCGGCTGCCTGTGTCATGTTTGCGGCTGCTGCGAGGATTCCGACTGCTGCTCCTGACAGGACTGTGAGACCCGGGATGTACCGGTTGAGGACTTTCTTGATGATTCTCTTGTCTTTTCTGAATCCTGGTACTTTCATGCCTGTGTTCTGGATCTGGTCTGCGACAGAGTCTGCGTCCTGTCCGGATGTTTTGACCCAGAAAATCGAGAACATGATCGATCCGAAGGTGTAGACGGACAGGTAAAACAGTACGTGGAATACGCTGTCTGTTCCGAGTAACTGTAGGTTCTGTACTCCTGATGTGATCAGGCTGGTTGCGAACCCTGTCGGTGCCTGTAGCCAGGCGACAAGGCCTGAGCTGGCTGTTCCGTTGCTCATACATCCGAGTACCGAGCATCCGTTTTCTCCTGTGATCACTGTTGCTGCGATCTGGAGGTTAGATACCAGTGCTGCGATCAGGATGACTGGCATGTTGGATGTGTACAGGAATTTGAGAGGCCATTTCTGTCCGAAGCCTCTTGCATTTCCGAAAGTCAGCGGTATCTCGACTTTCATGGTCTGCATGTAGACTACTGCTGCGAAGACCAGTACTGTCGATATTATTGGCAGGAGCGAGATGAATTCATAGGTCTGCAGGAACTGGAATAATGCGCCTGACGGGTTAGCTCCTGTTGTATTCCAGTACAGTTCTGGAGGTACTGTTGATGTGAGCGGGGAGATAATTGATACGAAAACAGTTTTTGAGACTCCCGCTGCGATGAACAGGCCTGTTCCGGATCCGAATCCCCATTTCTGGACGAGGTCGTCCATGAGTATGATGAGGAATCCTCCGAGTGCGATCTGTCCGGACAGAAGTAGTATTAGGCCTATGTCGCCTCCTACGTTTCCGAATGTTCCAGATAGTACGTATCCTAAGGCCTGTACTACTGTCAGTGCGTATGCGAGTACTTTCTGTGCTGACTGGAATTTCTGCTTTCCTTCCTGAGTGTTAGTATTCCATGGAAGGAGTTCTGATCCGACCATCATCTGCAGTACGATGCTTGATGTGACGATCGGTCCGATTCCAAGTGTAATTATAGAACCTATCTGTGCGCCTAGAAGTGTCTGAAAGGTCTGAAGCTGCTGCAGTGCCTGTTGAACTGAGGCCGCGTTAGCTCCGTATACGTTGATAGAACCTAAGGTGAAGTAAAGTAGAAGGACTATACCAGTCCATGTAAGCATCTCTTTCAGCGATTGTTCTTTCTCGGGTTCCTTGATTCCTGGAAGATATGATGCTATCTGGACCAGTAACGAGGCCATTTATCCTACTCCTCCAGTTATTCCTCTTTTACTGCTTCTCCGTCCGATTCCTCAATTTTTCTCTCCGCAGAGTCGGAGAAACTTTCTGCGTGGATCTGGATCTCTTTCGTGAGCTTTCCTGTTCCCAGTACTTTGTCATATCCGAGATCGTCTAGATCTACGATGAAACGTCCGTCTTCCTCCTGTGCGAGGCCTGCTTCGACCAGTTCTTCGATTCTCTGGTCGATGTCACGCAGGTTGAGGCCGTCCTGTTCGTTGTCGTGGAATGGGTTGAATCCGTGTTCTCCCATCTCCTTGAGGCCTTCTTTGCCCATTCTGTCATGGCTTGCTTTCTTTCCTGATCCTGCTTTTCCTCTGCCTCCTCTGCTTCCTGCTCCACGGTTTTTCTTGGAAGAGCCGTATCCGTGGCTCCCGGACTTTTTCTTCTTTGATCTTCTCTTTGTCATTTTATGTGTTCACCTTTATGCCATTCTGTCGACGAGGTCGTCCATGTCACTTCTTTCTCCAAGGCTTCCGCCCTGTCCGACCTGCTGTCTTGTATCTTTGAATCCTCCGCTTGGAGGTGAAAGTTTTACTGTGTCTCCTGTTTCAAGGTTTTCACCCGAGTACTCTTCAAGCTTTTCTACAGTCTCGTCCTCAACTACACCATAAGTGATGTAGTCCTTGGCGACTGAAAGCTGTCCCCGGATAGCATCGTTGTCATCAAGTAGAACTGCCTGATTCCTGTCCTGAAGGCCTAGATGATCTAAGGCCTTTTTGGCTTTGTCTCTGGCGTCTACTCTTCCTCTGATCTGTACTGCTACTATCATTACTCGATGTCACCTCGTTTATATTCGTTGATTTTCTTCAGTGCATTGAACGTTGCACGGATGAGGTTCTCTCTGGTACGGGTCTTTCCTCTTGCCTGTACCCAGATGTCCTCGATACCTGCCAGTTCCAGGATCTTCTTGACCTCATCTGAAGCTGCGAGGCCTGTTCCCTTCGGAGCAGGTTTCAGTGTAACTGTTACTGAACCGGATTTACCTGTTACTTCGAGAGGTACTGTGTGTTCTGTTCCGCATCCGCATTCCCAGCTTCCGCATCCTTTACTGACCTGGATGAGGTTGAGCTTGGCTTTCCTGTTCGCGTCATCAATTGCTGCACGTGTGTCGTCAGATTCTCCCATGCCGAGGCCTATGACGTTTCTTCTGTTTCCTAGGACTGTCATGGCTTTGGAGTTGTATCTTGCTCCTGACTTGTGCATGCGTGCTGTACGTTTGGAGACTGTACGTCTTTTGCCTCCTCCTTTTCCTGGTGTTCCTCCGATGAGGATTACTTCTTCATCCAGGTCTGTGAGAGAGTCAACGATCTCTGGCTCCATGATTTTCTTGCGGGAGTTAAGTGCTTCTTCGATGCTTGAGATCTGTCCCTGTGCTGTTTTTCTCCCTAGTTCTGTCTTGGGATTCCAGATCTCTTCCTGTTCCTGTTCTTGTTCGCTCATTTAGAAATCACCTTCGATCTCTTCTTTTGTTTCTTCAAAGTTTTCGACGATATCGCTATCCTTCATCTCTGCGATATGTTCGCCCCTCATACGTCCTTCTTCAGGGAATGTTTCCTCGCCTGCAGGTACTTCAAGGCCTGCGTCGTTCATTCCTTTGACTGCTGCGAAGACTCTGCCTCCTGCTTTCTTTTCTCTGAGGCCTAGGTCGAGGATTGCTTCGTCTACGTCCGCCCTCATACCTGTCAGATATCCTGTGAGGTACGCTGCCGGAAGGTTCCCTGTGTTGTGTTCCCAGCTATATTCTTCCAGGTCTTTGCTGGTGGTCTGGGCCGTGTTTTCATCTCCTTCTCTGTTGAAGTGGGAGATGTGTGCCTTAGTATGCTTGTTGCTTGTTCTGATTACTGCTCTTGGCTTTCCTGATTTGACGAGTTTTTCTCTCTGCTGGTAATCAGTTTTCTGTTCTCTTCTTCTCTTGTGTGGTACTTTGTAGTTTGATGTATCTGCCATTGTTGATCACTCTAGCTTGTTCTCTACGTGGTTTTCGAGGTGTTTGGTGTCTCTGAAGAATCCTCCCTTGGACATGTCGTACAGCTTTCTGTACTGGTCTTGGTTGATCTCTTCTTCATCTCTCATCTCTTTCAAGCGGTCTCTGATTGCTCTGATCTTTTCCATCCATTTGTCCTTGGAGGATTTTCTTGCTGTTTTCTTTCCTTTCCTGCTTCCATGGCCTTTCTGCTGGCCTTTCTTTTTCTGCTTCTTCTTTTCCTTGCTACGTCCTTTGGAAGTTCCTTTCTTGTCCTTCTTCTGGATAGCTCCGGACTCTACCAGGTTTCTGATGTCCTGTCTTGTGATCGCTTCGTCTACTCTGTCCATCTGTTCAGGGTCAATCCATACACGGTTCTTCCCTATATCCATTACTTCTGCTGCCATCCTCTTCTGACTCTTTAAATCGCTCATTCTTCGTCACCTCTGTTAAGTACGTAAATATCGTTTTCATCTGCCTCTTCGATGATCTGTGCTTTCTTTCTTCCTCCAACTTTGGAGGCGATCCTTGCTGCTTCTGTCTCCGGATCAAGACCTTCAAGATCATCTTTGTTGTGCACTAGCACGTCTTCATAACCTGATGGGTGAAGGCCTCTGATCTGTTTCGGAGTCCTGTACCCTACCTTTGGCATAGGCTTTGCTGACTTGAGCTTGAGCCTTACCTTGGAATGTTTTCCAACAGGCTTTCTCCATGACTTGTTCTTCAGCTTGCTGTGCTTGTGCTTCTGCTGTCTTCTGAATTCTTTCTTATCATTCATTTGTATCGACCTCTGTAATGTAGACGCCGTCCTGGAAAGTCCTAGGATCTCTGTCTCCTTTCTTACAGAGCTGTTCGATCCTTGCTGCTGTCTGACTTACTGATTCCTTGTTAGCTCCTTTCAGTGTGAGATCTTCGCCGTCTACTTCTACCGTTACTCCTTCGATGATCTCTGCTGTTCTCGGCTTTCTTTCACCCATGAAGTTGTCAATAACTACTTTGTTGTCTTCCTGCTTGAGTGTCATAGGAAAGTGTGCATAAACTCCCTGCATCTTGTAGACGTGTGGTTCCTGTAGGCCGTCTACCAGGTTCTGTACGTGGCTTCTGTAAGTGTTCAAAATGCTTGTAACGTTCTTTTTCGTAGATTCTGTGGAGAATATTGCTTCCTCATCTCCTACCTCTACATCGATCATCGCATGTTCCAGTTTCTTCGAGACTTCTTCACCGTTTCCTTCGATAGTGATAACTCCTTCCTCGTATGAGGCCTCAAAGTCTTCTGGGATTTCTGCTGTAGTTTCTTCTGTCATTTTTGTTAAACCTCTTCAGTAGACGTATCCGAGGAGTTTTCCTCCAACGTCTTCTTCTCTTGCTTTTGAATGAGTCATAACTCCCTGGCTTGTTGTTACCAGGATCTCTCCGAATCCCTGCGCTGGCAGGTATCTCTTGGCCCATTTCTCGAACTCGTCGTTACCGACTGCAAAGTTCGGCTTGATAGGCTGACATTCGTTGATCTGAGGCTTAACTTCAACCTTGAACTTGCCTCCTTGTCCATCTTCAACAAGTTCGAATACTCCAATATATCCGAGCTGCTGTAGCTGGATCAGTACGTTCTTGACAAGGTTGCTTGTGGGCGAGATCATCGCATGAGTCTTTCCCTGTCTTGCTGCGTTGTTGATTGATGAAAGTGCGTCGCTCAGTGTATCATGTTGCATTTACTTTGTCACCTCTATTTCAATTGCTCGAATCCTAGTTCTTCTGCGATTTCACGGAAGCACTGTCTGCAGTAATCAAGGCCATACTTGGAGATAACTCCACGACCTGTTCTGCCACATCTTCTGCACTCTTTCTTCTCTTTACCATAATCTCTCTGTTTCGGTGCATTGTGCTTTTCGAATTTCTCCTTCTTTCCTTTCTTGTGCTTGATCTGATCTAGGACTGCTTCATAACTCATTAATTAGTCACCTCTGCTCCGAGCTCGTCTTCAACGAACTCCTTTGCCTCCTCATCGGAGACCTTGTGATCTTTACCAATGTTTGAAGGCTTGTGATCTCTCTTCTTGACCCTGTAACCAGGCCTTTCAAGGACCACAGTAACTTCGAAACCTTTCATACCGATGTCCGCATCATAGTCGACTCCCGGAACATCGATGTACTCACTGATACCGAAGGAAAAGTTTCCTTCACCATCGAAGGCATCTTCGGACAGTTCATTATCTGCTGCCGGAAGAACCTTTTCGAGGAACTCCTTTGCTTCCTCTCCTCTAAGTGTTACTGATGCTCCTACGTTAAGGCCTTCTCTTAGGCCGAAACTTTTTGCTTCTTCTCTGGATTCTACTCTGACAGGTTCCTGGCCTGTAAGCTTTTTGACAAGCTTGAAGGCCTTTTCTACATCGTCTCCTACCTGTCCTGCGGAGATGTTTACTGATACCTTTCCGATCTCGATCTGTCTCATTTCCTGTGACATGTTATTCACCTAGATCAATGTCTTTTACTGCTACAAGGTTTTCTAGCTGTGTTTCGAACTCCTGATCTTCCTTTTCGACTGTTCCTGTGTCGTCGTCGAGGTTTCTTCTGTTGATCTCCTGGAGTTCTGCGACTTCTCCTGCGTGTTTTCCTGAGATTACGAGGACCTGTGCTCCTTCTTCTCTCTTGACTTCTTCTGCTTCTCCGTTGAGGAGTAGGCTGCTTCCTGTGTCGAAGCTTTCGTCTGTCCTGTGGTTGTCCCCGTTGTGCAGGTGGTAGACGAATTCTTCTCCTTCAGTCTTCTTGTCTTCGATCCTTGCGATCGTCTTCTCCGAGTCGTCTACTTCGACGAATCTGAGGTCGTCTCCTTCGATGATCACTCTGTAGGCCTCTTCTACTTCTTCAAGTGTTACTACATCGAGTACGCCGATTCCTTCTTTGACGTCGCGAACTCTTTCGCCGTTCCTGAGTAGCTGGCCGTTTCTGATTATCTGTTTTGCTTCTTTTTCGCTTTCTGCGTATTCCGTGACATCTCTCAGAAAGAGAACTGCCGGAATAGCTGTTTCGTTGCTCCTGGAGCCTTTGATCCCTGAGACATAGCTGTAATGCTTTCTCTCAATCGGATAATGCTTCGGAGCTGAGAGTCGTTTTTGATGTGTCATTAATTGATCACCTTACTTCTGGTCTTTTTCCTCTTCTTCATCTTCGGATTTTTCCTCTGCTGATTCTTCTTCAGAGTCGGCTTCATCAGCTTCTTCTGAATCCTCTTCTTCAGATTCTTCGGATTCCTCGAGATCCTCTGTCTCTTCTTCGATGTCTTCCATTTCTTCTTCGATCTCTTCAAGCTCGTCTTCGTCGATGTCCATATCCTCCATGGACTGTCCTCCGCCGCCCTGCATCTGCTGCATCATCTCATCAGCTTCGTCTTCTTCAAGGGCTTCTTCTACTTCCTCACTATCGACCTGGATCTCTCCAGAGTCCTCGATAGCATACTTTTCGATCCTGTCATTTTCTTCCAGGTTCAAGGCCTGAGCCTGTAGATTGGAAGGCCTGAAAGGAACTTCGCTGGTGGATCCGTCCTGACGTGTGACTTCAAGTCCATTGACGTATACTTTCTGATCATCTCTGTCGATGTTTGAGACGATCCCTTCTGCACCTTTCCTGTCTCCTCTCATGACCTTTACACGGTCTCCAAGGTTGAGGTTGATGCTTCTGGTTCCGAGCTCTTCTCTAAGTGTCTCGGAAAGATTCACTGAAACAAGTTTATCCTTAACATGCTGTGGAGCATTTTCCCTGTACTTTCTCTGCTTCTGAGGGTTCGTGCTTGAGTTCCAGTCTTCACTCCAGTTCTCTGTAGTATTAGACATAATTTATACTACCTGTGATGCGATTTTTCCGATCGGGCTGAACCTCTGGACAACTTCTTTAGCGATTGGTCCTCTGGTCACCGATCCTTTCGGTAGAAGGTTTTCCTCTTCGACGAGGACTGCTGCGTTGTCCTCGAACTTTACTCTGAGGCCTTCAGGCCTCTGGTATTCCTTTGCCTGTCTTACGACAACTGCGTCGAAGACCTGATGTTTGACTTCCTGGTCTCCTTTCAGTACTTTTACTTTGACGATGTCTCCGACTCCTGCGGAGTTTCTTCTTGAACGTCGTCCTTTCTGGCTTCTTACGCCGATAATCTTCAGTTTCTTTGCTCCGGAGTTGTCGGCACAAGTTAGTTCTGCTCCGATATCCAGAGTTCTTGTAATGTTAGATCCTAGTGGCTTCATGTTACTCTACCTCTGCTTCTACTTCTTCGTTTCTGATCTGTACGATGACAGCAGATTTTGTCTTTGAGATAGGCCTTGACTCTACTACTCCTACCTGGTCGCCTTCTTCAACTTCTAGGCAGTCAGGTACGTGAGCTGTGATCTTGGTATTTCTTCTCTCCTTTCTTTCGTATTTAGGGATACTCTCTGCTGTTTCCCATCTTACTGTTGCGGATTTCTGCATCTTTGTGGACTGCACTTCTCCCGTGAAAGTACTTCCTCTTACGGAGAGATCTCCGTGGAACGGGCAGTGCTTATCCTCGCATTCTTGTTCTGGTTCTTTTACGTCAAGTCCGATTCCCACTGTATTTTTCACCTATTGTTGTCTACAAACTCTGAAGAGGGGAAATCAAAGTTTTTCCTGACCAGTTGACTCCAGGTAATAATAGAGAGCAAATCCCGATACAAGCGGTTTTTACGTGCTCTCCACCCGAAGTATCGATCATCAGCTTGAAACCCTGACAATGGACTTCAAGGCCTTGACCGACTTCAAGCGGCCAGGGAAAAATCAATTTTCCCTTTCAGGTCTGTAATCATGAAACCGACACTAAATTTTAAAAGGGTGGTTTAGATAAGAAGGCCTTCCAGTAAAGACCTGTTTTTCAAACTTGAGAAAGAAAAAGACTTACACCAATGACAGAGGGAACAGGCCTTGCCGTACACGGCTACGGAAGATACGTGGACGAAGAGGCATTCAGAGAAGCAGGTGTGGAACTTTCAGAGGAAGTTCCTGTCTACGGTGTGGAGGCCTCAAATATTTCCGGAGATCTGATAGGTGATTTCTACGAAGGCACCTTTGAAGATATCAAAGGCGGTAGGAACGGAGCTGTCAGCCCGAGACATTTAGAGGAGCTGGAAGGGCCTTTCTACGTCTTTGGAGGCCTGATAAATGAGTGTATACCGGGGACTGTAGAATCAGCTCTGAGATCAGGTGAGGAGACCTACGTTATAGAGGATGCCTCTTTTGAAGAGATAGAGGATGAGTTCATTACATACGGAGCGATGAAGGCCTCAGAAAAGGATTTTGAGGAGGTATTCGCCAATTTTTACCGTTTAGGCGCATCTACTGTAGAACTTGATGATCTGTTGTAGAAACTGAAAAGTAAGATAAAAAGCGGATATGTAGAGGAAAAATTTGCGGAAAAAAAGCCTTAGGCTTCTACTTCGATGTTGCTTCGGTCGAAGCCTTCGTCCTCCAGGATGTCTACGATTCTCCGGGTGTGGTCGCCCTGTAGCTGGATCTGACCGTTCTTCGCTGTGCCTCCACATGCAAGTTTGGACTTGAGGGTGGAAGCGAGGTCCTGAAGGTCTACGCTGTCTTCGAGGCCTTCGACCACGGTCATCTCCTTGTTGTAGCTTCTGGAGTCGATTTTGACTGTGATCTTCTGATCCTCGCGTGCGATGCTGTCGCAGACGCAGAGGTCTTCAGGCATTCCGCATTTTGGACAAGTCGATTCTGCCATTATTTAGTTGTCCTCTTGTTCTCTGAGAACTGTTTTGATACGTGCGATGGTTTTCTTCATCTCGTTGATGCGGCCCGGGTTGTCGGTGAATCCTCCGACCTCGATCTGACCCTTCTCCTGGACCAGTTCCTTCTGTAGGTCGGTTTTCCTCTGTTTGAGTTCGGATTCATCCATGTTTCGGATCTCGTCTGCTGTTAAAATTGCCACTGTCTAATCACTCTCGCTGGAAATTTTTATGCTTTCTGGCTCTCAAGCCAGTCAGTGAATGTTGTCCGGTTTTTGTTGCTTTCCTCTGCATCAAGGATGGCATCGAAGTCAGGATCATCCAGTTCACCGATCATGTCCTTGGCATCGCTGATAGTTCCTGAAACGATTTCATCATAATCTGTCTCGGAATCAGTTGTTTCTTCTTCAGATTCATCTTCTGAAGTTTCCTCTGTCTCTTGTTCGGATTCATCCTGATCTTCCTGTTCGTCCCCTTCGACTTCGTCTTCCTGAGTTTCTTCCTCTTCTACTTCTTCTGTCTCTTCCTCAGGTTCCTCTTCGGAATCTTCTTCGAGTTCTTCCTCGTCGATCTCCTCAAACGCGTCTCTTACTTCGTCTTTGCTGATGTCTGTTTCTCCTTCGACTGCCGAGGCCTTTTCCTCGATTGCTCTTTCAAGTTCTGAGGATGTCATGTTGTCTGCTTCGAGGATGATCTCTTCGATCGTCTCTGATCTATCCTGAGCTTCTTCTTCTCCTTCCTCTGTGTGGTGGAGAATCTCTTCGCTGACGTCTACATCTCTGTGCATGAACTGTGGTAGTTCCTTCATGATGCGAACTTTGACGCCGATCGCTCCCGGCTTTGTTCTTGCCAGTGCGTATCCTTTCTGGACGTTGTCCTTCGAGGTGTTTCCGCACCGCTTTACGTATCCGTAGTTGAACTTCTCTGTTCTTCCACGGTTTCCGGAGAGCTTTCCTGTGATCTCGATCTCTGCTCCGATCACTCCAGCTTCTTTCATACGTCTGAGGTACGTGTAACCTACACGTTTTGCGTGACCTCCTTTCTGAAGCCAGTCAGCGATACTGTCTGCGACTACGTTCGCATCAGCATCAGGTTCTTCGATCTCGTTGACCTCGATCTGAGGGTTCTCGAAATCAAATTCATCTTCGATGTCGTCTGTAAGCTCGTTGATCCTGGATCCTCCTCTTCCGATGACGAGGCCTGGCCTCTGAGCGTAGATCACGATTTTCGTGGATGTAGGTGTCCTTACAAGATCCGACTGAGAGTATCCTGCGCCTTCAAGCTCGTCTGCGAGGAACTCGTCAAGTCTTACCTTGCGTGCACCTTTTTCGATAAATTCTTTCTCTTGCATTAGTATCCCTCTTTTACTGTTCTCCCACTACGATCTTGACGTGGGCTGCTTTGGTTTTTTCTCCTCTGAA
>ERZ1034573.342-NODE-342-length-13820-cov-22.305267_pt1 | contig 13820 bp, 13 predicted proteins | sample MGYA00520641_ERZ1034573 | MGnify/ENA primary metagenome ERZ1034573 (study PRJEB33760, sample SAMEA4777724) | hypersaline lake metagenome | biome: hypersaline environment; feature: brines | place: Spain | collected 2014-08 | depth 0 m ...
AACGGTGTATGCGGTCGCGTCGGCGAAAGGTGGGGTCGGGAAGACCACCACGACCGCGGCGGTGGCGACGATCCTGGCGGACTCGGGAGCCGACGTCGTCGCGATCGACGCCGACCTCGGCATGGCGAACCTCGCGGGCGCCGTCGGGGTGACGCCCGGCGAGACCACCCTCCACGACGTCCTCGCCGGCGAGGCGGATCCCGAGGCGGCGGTCCGCGAGGGACCGGCCGGACTCCGGGTCGTGCCGGGGGCGGCGGACCTCGACGCGTACGCGGCCGCGGACCCCTCGGGGCTCCGGGGGGTCGTCGAGGCGTTCGCCGACGCCGACTACGTGTTCGTCGACGCCGGCGCGGGGCTGTCGCACGACTCCACGCTGCCGCTCGCGATCGCCGACGAGGCGCTCCTCGTCTCGACGCCGGAGCGGAGCGCCCTCGGCGACACCGAGAAGACGCGGCAGCTGACGGAGCGCCTCGGCGGGACCGTCGCCGGGGCCGCGATCACCCGCGTGACGGCGGACGCCGACGAGGTGGTCACGGCCCTGCTGGACGCCCCGATTCTCGGTCGGATCCCGGAGGACGAGGCGGTGGCTCGGGCCGCCGCCGCGAACGGCCCCCTGGCCGCCATCGCGCCGGACGCGCCGGCGACGCGGGCGTACCGCGACCTGACTCGCTCCCTGACCGGAGCGGACGTCGACGGCGCGGGACTGGCCGAGCCCGCGGCCGACGCCGCGGCCGGAGCCGGGGCGGACAGCGCGGAGGCCGGCGACGCGGGAGCCGACGACGGGCCGACCGCGGCGGACGACGACGCCGTGATCGTCGACGACGGACCGGCCGCGGACGACGCGGGCGACGGTGACTCCGAAGCGGCGAGCGAGCGGGACGACGCCGACGAGGAGACGGGCGAGGCCGCGGCCGTCGAGGGCGGTCAGGAAGCGGGCGCGGAGCCCGAGTCGGACGAGGACATCATCGTCGCGGACCCCGACGCGAGCGGCGTGGCCGAACCGGGCGACGGCGACGACATCATCGTCGCGAGCGAGAGCGAACCGGCGGGCGACGTGGGAGACGAGGACCTAGACGACGATACGGACGAGGACCTGGGCGATAATACGGGTGAAGGCGGAGACGAAGACACGGACGAGAGCGGGGACGACGTCGCGGACGAGGACACGGACGAAGGCGGAGACGACGTCGCGGACGAAGACCTGAGCGGCGATACGGAGGAAGACACACGCGACGCTAGCGGCGAGCCGGACGAGTCAGTCGAGAGCGACGAGCCGACTCAGGAGACCGGCGGCGACGCGGCGAGCGGCGACGCGGCCGGTGACGAGTCCATGGCCGGAGGGAGAGCGGCCGCCGAGCTCGAGGCCACCGGCCCGGACGCCGCGACGGAGGAGGAGTCGGACGCGATCCCCGACGCGGACGAGACGGCGCGCGAAGCGGCCACCGGACGCGACGAGGGGGCCGCGGGCGCTGACTCGGGGGCGGGAGACGACATCGACGACGAGCTCGCGGGGAGCATCCCGTTCCGCGACGACGACACCGGGACGATGAACACCGTGCTGTCGGAGGAGGACGAGGAGGACGGCGACGGCGAAGAGACGACGGACGACGCCGGCTCGTCGTCCGCCGACGACGAAGACGAGGAAGAGGGCGGCAGCGGGTTCTTCAGTCGGTTACTCGGTCGCTGATCGGAGCGGGGCGGTCCGTCAGGCCTCGGAGGGGGCGCGGGCGCGGTCGCGGATCAGCTCGCGGATCTCCTCGGGATCGGTGACCGCCGCGAGCTCCTCGCAGGAGACCAGCGCGGTCCCGTCGACGGACTCGCGCTTCTCGTCCTCCTCGGTGAAGTACACCGAGCGGGTCCGAGCCACTTCGCCGATGGACGACATGATCCGGGCGCGCTTCTCGGCCGCGGCGGTGAACGCCGAGTGGCCGGTGAGCACCCGCGTCGCGGGGCTGTCCTCGTCCTCGGAGACGGCCTTGAACGGGGCGCGGGCGGTCGGGTGGACGGTGAACCCCGCGCTCGTGAGCACGTGGAGGACGTGTTCGTCGTCGGGGTCGGCCGCGGGGGCCGACGGGGTCGGCTCCGAGTCGCGGACGTCGTCCGCGCCCTCGAGCACGTCGACCGGGCTAGAGAACGGCTGGTCGAACAGCTCCTCCAGCTGGATCGCCACCTCGATGGAGGCGTTCATCCCGTCCTCGTACTTCGAGACGGTGCGGCGGGAGACGCCCAGCTCGTTCGCGAGGCGGCCGAGCGACCAGCCGCGCTCCTCGCGCTCGTCGGCGAGGAGGTCGCCGTCGAGGCTGACGTACAGCCCGCCGGGGGCGGCGTAGATGAGCGGCGGCATCCCCTCGACGAAGAGGTCGTAGGCGGTGTCCGGGTTGATCACCGGCACGCCGTGTCGGAAGTAGACGACGCCGGGCTTCAGCTCCTCGTCGCGGGTGCGGATCCCGATCACCATCGGCGTCCCCCTGAGGTACTCGCCGAGCCGGCGCATCTCCGCGCCGGTCTCCGCGTCGAGGGCGTCGACGTTGCCGAGGATCTTCAGGAGGAGGAGGTCCTCGTCGCGGCGGGCCGCCACGTCGAAGCTCTTGGGCCGGACCGCACACCGGTCGCTGACGAGGAACCCTGCGTCCTCCAGCATCGCGGTGACGTTCCCGATGAGCGCAGTCCGGGACATAGCCGAAACAAGCGTCTCACCGTATATATGCGTTGTGTCGCCCGTCCGCCGACGAACCCACCGCCCGCGGGCGATTTCTCCCGCTCGCGGCGGGAAACGGTTATATACTCGACCGGCGCCGCAATCGGCTCAGCCGGCCGGGAGCGGCCTCGACCGGCCTCGAAAGGGGCTTGACGCGCCGCCGCGAACCTCGCGGCATGCCGATCGTCGCCGTCGACGACACCGACTCCCGCGAGCAAGGGATGTGTACGACCTACGTGGCGACGCGGGTCGCGGAGCGGCTCGCGGACGCCGGGGGGCGGGTCCGACGCCGGCTGCTCGTCCGCCTGAACCCGGCCGTGAAACACAAGACGCGAGGGAACGCCGCGGTCGCGCTCCACGTCTCCGGTGTCGACGCCGAGCGGGCCGTGACCGTCGCGAGCGAGACGGTCGCGGAGTTCGCCGCCGCGTCGGACCCGCGGACGTCACCCGGCGCCGTCGTCGCCGACCGCGACGTCGACGGCGACCCCTTCGACCCGACCGGCTCGCCGATCCCGGACGCGGTCGCCCGGTTCGCTCGCCGCGCGCTCCGGGAGCGGCTCTCCGTCGCGGAGGCGGTCGAACTCGCCGAGGAACACGGGTTCCGACACGCCGCCGTCGGGTCGGCCGGCGGCGCGGGCGAGGCGGGCGCGGTCACGGGCCGGGGGCGGATCGGCGCGCTCGCCGCGGTCGGTGCGCCGGCCGCGTTCGATGACTGGACGTTCGAGCGGATCTCATACCGCGAGCTCGACCGCTGCGGGACGCCCCGCGAGGTCGACGCCGAGAGCCTCTTCGCCGCGGCCGACGAGGGGTACCCGACGGTCTGGGACACGGTCGACCGCGAGGCGGGGAACGCCGTCTGCGTGCCCAACGCGCCGGGCCCGATCCTCCACGGGATCCGGGGCGACGACGCGACCGCGTGCCGGGCGGTGGCGGCCGCCGTCGGCGGCGAGCCGGTCGAGCGGGCCGCGACGTTCCTGACGAACCAGGGCACCGACGCCCACCTCGCGCCCGGGCGGGTCGGCAACCTCCGCGACGGCGCGGGCTACCGAGTCGCCGGGACGGTGGCGAGCGCGCCGGAGACGAAACGGGGGGGCCACGTCCACGTCGACGTCGCGAGCGACGCGCCCGGAACGGGTGCCGATGGGGGAAAGGACGCCGACCGACTCCGCGCCGTCGCGTTCGCCCCGACGGGCCGGTTCCGCGACCGCGTCCGGGCGCTCCGCCCCGGCGACAGGGTCACGCTCTGCGGCGAACACGAGGTGCGCGACGACGCCAACGGGCCGGAGAGCACCCTGAAACTGGAGAAGTTCGCCGTCCGCGACCTCGTCCGGACCGCGCCCGCGGTGCCGACCTGCCCGGACTGCGGGCGCTCGATGTCGTCGGCCGGGAGCGGTCAGGGGTACCGCTGTCGCGACTGCGGGACGAGCGCGCCGGGGAAGGTCGCGGAGCCCGTCGAGCGCGACCTCGAGGCCGGCTGGTACGAGGTCCCGCCGAGCGCGCGCCGACACGTCGCGAAGCCACTCGTCCGCGGCGGGTTCGACGCGCCGACCCACCCGGAGCGATAAAGTGCTCGCCGCGCGAGCGGGCCGACGTGACCGGAATCGTCTTCCACGCGACGGAGCGGCGCGACGCGGTCGTCGAGTTCTACCGCGAGCGACTGGACGCGACGGTGCGGCTCGAACAGCCCGACTGTACGATCCTGGCGTTCGACGGCTTCCTGTTCGGGTTCTGCGAGCGCGACGAGGCCGACGACTGCGGCATCCTCACGTTCGTCTACCCGGACCGAGACGCGGTCGACGCCGCGAGCGAGCGGCTCGGCGACGCGGTCGTGACGCCGCCGCGAGAGAACGAGACGTACGACATCTACCAGTGCTTCGCCGAGGACCCCGAGGGCCGGACCGTCGAGTGCCAGGTGTTCCTCGACGACGCGGTCGACATCGAGTGAGGCGGTCGGGGACGGCCGAGGGTGACGGACTGCGCTCAGTCGTCGAGGTCGTGGGCGTCGCGCCACGCCGCCGCCCGCTCCTCGGCGGCCTCGGGGTCGTCGAACCGCTGCCGCTCGTAGGTCGACTCGTCGACCGCCTGCTCCATCACGTCGAGTCGGGCGACGACGCCGCCGGCCGACCGCTCGCGGAGCCTGACGGTCGCGTACCCGTCCGATCGCTCCCACTCGGTGACAGTGCCGTCGTCGCGCTCCAGCGACCAACTCATACCCGGGCGCACGCGCCCCGCGGCTAAAGCGGTGCGGTTCCGAAACGGTCGCGGGGGTGTCCTCCGCCCGGCATCGGTCGGCGTCGCTCGTCCCCGCGGGTCAGTCGCTCGCGCTCGGCGAGCGGTCCGCGCTCGGCTGCTCCTCGGCGTCCGGGGTGGCCGCGTACCCGCACACCGGACAGAGGACGTAGCCGAGCGAGTCGTACGGGACCGACGTCGAGGGGGCGCTCACGTCGCACTCGGGACAGTCGAACGTCGCTGCGTTCTCGGTCGACATGGTACCACGTATCGACCGATCGCCCCTAGTTATGGGCCGCTTGCTGTCCCGTCAACGCCACCCTACTTATATACCGAGTCCGAACTCGGGCGCGTGACCGACGACGAACACGCGGGCGGGGCGGGAGCGGGGAGTTCGACCCGACCGCACGAGCGACGACGCGAGCGGACCGCGCGCCGGCTGGACGCGGTCGACGCGGCCGGACTGGTCGCGTTCCCGAGCCGCAACCTCGAGTACCTCACCGGCTTCGCCGAGGAGCCGGGCGAGCGACACTTCTTCCTCGTCGTGCCGGCGGCGAGCGCCCCCGACCCGGAGCCGGCGCTGCTCGTGCCGGCGCTGTACGAGACGCAGGTCCGCGAGGCGACGACCGTCGATGAGGTCCGGACGTGGGCCGACGGCGAGGACCCGGTCGCGGCGACGCGCGGACTGCTCGCGGACCGGGGGCTCGACGCCGGGCGGCTCCTCGTCGACGACACCATGTGGGCGCGGTTCTCGCAGGACCTCCGCGCGGCGGCCCCCGACGCGGCGTGGGGGCTCGCGAGCGAGGCGCTCGCCGACCTCCGGGTCCGGAAGGACGACGCCGAGCTGGCGGCGTTGCGCGAGGCCGCCGCGGTCGCGGACGCGGTCGTCGGCGACCTCCGCGAACTGGGCGCGGACGCGGTCGGGATGACCGAGGCCGCGCTCGCCGACCGGATCGCCGAGCGGTTGGCCGAGCGCGGGGGCCGCGGCGTCAGCTTCGAGACGGTGGTCGCGGCGGGCGAGAACGGCGCGAAGCCCCACCACGGGCACGGCGACCGAGAGATACGGGCCGGCGAGCCGGTCGTCCTCGACTTCGGGACGCGCGTCGACGGCTACCCCTCCGACCAGACGCGGACCCTCGTCTTCGACGGCGAACCGGCCGAGGCGTACGCCGAGGTCCACGAGGTCGTGCGCGAGGCGCAGGCGGCCGGCGTCGAAGCCGTCGAGCCCGGCGTCCCGGCGTCCGCCGTCGACCGCGCCGCGCGCGAGGTGATCGAGGCGGCGGGGTACGGCGACGCGTTCGTCCATCGGACCGGCCACGGCGTGGGCTTGGACGTCCACGAGGAGCCGTACCTCGTCGCCGGCAACGACCGCCCGCTGGAGCCGGGGATGGTCTGTTCGGTCGAGCCGGGGATCTACCTCGACGGGCGGTTCGGCTGTCGGATCGAGGACCTCGTGGTCGTCACCGGGGACGGCTGCGAGCGGCTGAACCGGACCGACCGCGGGTGGGACTGACGGCCGTCGAGGGTGGCGGCGGGGTCCCTAGCGAAGAGAGAAACATGGGATCGGCGTGTCGGACGTCGACACGCGAACGCGGGAGTCGTGTGCCTACCCCCGACAATAGATTGCCGTTACATAATATAACAGTATTACCGTATTATTTCGGGTGTATTCCCCCAGTCGGATGGAGCATCCCGGCGCGGCCCGCACGGAGGGGCGAGCGGCATCGAAACCATTAGTGTCGCCCGAGCGGAACCGCGGGGCATGAGCGACACCGATGCGGACGACGGAGACGAGGAGGCGGAAGCGGAGCCGGCCGTCGAACTCGGCGACGGGCCGGACGTGGCCGGCGAACCGGTCGCCCGCGTCGCGTCGCGGCTCACCTGGCCCGCGACGCGCAGCGACGTCCGCGAGCAGGAGGGCGACGCCGAGGTCCGGACGCCCGAGGGGCCGCGCGCGCTCGACGACGTGCTCGCGGAGAGCGAGGTGCCGCTGTTCGAGAGCCGGGGCGACTTCGTCCAGGCGGTCGAGGCGGTCGTCGGTCGCGGCCCGGTCGCGACCGAGTAAGCGTCGAGCGCGAGAATTCTCTTCGTAAGCGGGTCGAGATGACGAGCCGCGGATGTCAATCACCGCGCTGTGGCGCGTGCCTCCGAACGCCCGCAGGGCGTGAGGAGCACGCGCGAGGGAGCCGGTGAGCGCTCGGAGAGCGCGAACCGCGAGGCTGGGGGAGGCGTGAGGTGCGGAGTTGTAGCGGGGGATTCGAAGGGACAGCCGCGAGGCCGCCGTAGGCGACGTAAGTACCGCAGGGAGGGTGCGCCAGCGACCGACGGAGGAACGCAGCGAGCGTACGGCGGCCTCGCGGCCGGGGCTTCGGCGGCGTTCGCCGCCGATGTACTGGCGACTACGGATACGTAAACGACCCGCGCGCCGACTGGCTACCCACCCGCTCCACTGCCATCGGTTGCGTCGCGGTCCAGCCACGAGACCGCGAGCGACTCGAACGGCGCGGAGTACCCCATCAGCGTCGTGCCCAGCACCGCCATCACGAGGACGTAGGCGACGGCGAAGGCGTTGATCGTCGCCGCGAGCGCCGGGTCGAACGCGCCGGCGCTCGCCCCGGTGACCGCGACCGTCGCGATGATCAGCGAGAACTCCCCGCGGGTGGTCATGCCGAGGCCGACCCGCGTCGAGCGCCGGGCGTCGAGGTCGAACGCGCGCCCGGCGAGGTAGCCCGTGACGACCTTCGACGGCGTGGTGACGACGACCGCGAGCGCGACGAGCGCCGCGACGTCGGGGAACAGCGCCGGGTCGGTGACGAGCCCGATCCAGAAGAAGAACACCGCGGCGAAGACGTCCCGGACCGGTTCGAGGATCGTCTCGATCGCACGGACCCGCTCCGTCGCCGAGAAGCCCATTCCGACGAAGAAGGCCGCGACCGCCTCGCTGACGCCGAGCGCGAGCGCCGCGCCGGCGACGAACACGACCGCGGCCACGGCGCGCAGCGCCACGAACTCACGGTTGTCGGTCGCGACGATCCGCTCGAACAGCGGGCCGCCGAACCGGACGGCCGCGAGCAGGCCGGCGATGAACGCGAGCGCGACGCCCACGTCGACCGCGGCCGCGACGACGTCGCCGCCGCCGAGGACGAGCGCCGACGCGACCGAGAGGTAGACCGCGATGAAGAGGTCCTCGTACACCAGCGTGCCGAGCAGCGGCTCCGCCTCGTCGTTGGCGATCCAACCGAGGTCGATGAGCGACTTCGTGATCACCGCCGACGAGGAGATGTAGACGATGCCCGCGACGAGGAACGCCGGCAGGAGCGCGCCGAAGACGAGCCAGCCGAGGACGAGTCCGACGCCGAAGTTCGCGAGGTCGATCGTGCCCGCCGTCCCGATCTGACGGCCGCGGGCGAACAGGCGGTCGAGGTTGAACTCCAGGCCGAGGAAGAAGAGGAGGAAGACGATCCCCAACTCCGCCCCGAGCGAGATGAACTCCGTCTCCGGGACGTAGACGGTCCCCGCCACGGGAAGGTCGACGCGGCCGAGGACGGACTCCCCGAGCAACATCCCGACGAGGATGTACGCGGGGATCACGGACTGGCCGAGGCGGTGCGCGAGCGCGCCGGCGACCGCGACCCCGGCGAACATGACGCCGACGTCGAAAAGCGCCACTACCGGACACCTCCGCGGCGGACGGACGCGACGACCGGAACGACTGGCGCGATCGCGGCGACAGTAGCGGGTGCGACGACTCCGGGCGGGCCGCCGCTCATTCCGTGAGGATCTCTTCGAACGCCGCGCAGTTCTCGGGCGTCCCGACCCCGATCAGGGTGTCGCCCTCGCGGAGGGTGGTCTCGGCGTCGGGGCTGTCGATCACCGCGTCGGCGCGCTGGATGGCGACCACCGCGAGCCCGGTCCGACCCCCGATGTCGGCGCTCTCTAAGGTCTCGCCGACGAGCGGCGACCCGGGCGGGAGCTCGTACCACTCCAAGAGGATCCCCCCGGGCAGGGTCGTCTCCTGCGTCTCCGGCTCGACCGGCTGGAAGTACGCCCCCTCGATGATCGAACCGATGGTCCGCGCGAGGTCGTCGGAGAACTCGAACGCCTTCTCCGAGTCGGCGTCCGGGGCGGGGCGGCGGAACACCTCGCGTTTGCCCGTGTTGTGGATGACGACGACCATCTCCTCGCCGCCGCCGAGCTCGATCTCGAACTTCTTCCCGACCCCGGGGAGGTCGGACTCGCGAATCGTCATGGCGTGACCAGAGAGTCCACCGTAATATGTCTGTACCCCGGCGGTCGCCGACCGCGGCGCGTCCGACGGACGGCGTCCGCGCGCACCAAAGGATAAGTGGACCGGGGCCGACTGGGCTCCCATGTGGGGCTCCCGCGGGGGTCGAGACCGGCGGACGGTGGTCTGTATCGCGTGCGGAGACTCGGTGTTGCGGGAGGACGCGCGCGAGTACGACAAGGAGGGCGACCGGTGGAGCCGGCGCGACAAGGAGTTCGAACACCTCTGTGCCGACTGCGACGACGAGCTCTGCCACCAGCCTCGCGACGGGCTCGAGTCGCTGCTTCGCGACATCGAGGCGGACGGGCTCACGGACGAGGAGTTCCTCGGCCGCTACGTCGACGCGGTGACGAGCGGCGACGGCGACCGCGCCGACGAGGACGGATCGGGAGCGCGCTCGGACCGCGGCCGGTCGGACAGGCGGCGCTCGGATCGCGACCGCGACCGAGACCGGTAGCCCCGTCGGCGGATCGCGTCCCCGTCAGCCCGCCCGACAGGCCTTTCTAACGGACCCGCGTTGGTGGAGGTATGTCAGACGACGAGCCGAAGCCCGGGTCCGCCGAGGACCAGGGCCCCGTGACGATCACGCCGGAGCTCGCGGACCGACTCGCCGAGAAGCGCGAGGAGCTGTTCGAGGAGTTCGAGATCCGCGACGAGTTCCCGAGCGAGGTGCTCCGCGAGGCGGAGGCGCGGACCGAGGGCGTCTACGAGGAGATCGAAGCCGAGATCGACGACCGCGAGGACCTCCGCGACCTCACCACGTGGACCACCGACCCGGTCGACGCGCAGGACTTCGACGACGCCATCTCCATCGAGCGCGAGGAGGGCGCCTACCGGCTGTGGGTCCACATCGCCGACGTGACCCACTACGTCACGCCGGACACCGCGATGTGGGAGGAGGCGGTCGAGCGCGCCAACACCGTCTACCTGCCCGACTACACGATCCACATGCTCCCGCCGGTGCTGGCCGAGACGGTCTGCTCGCTCGTCCCGAACGAGGACCGGCTCGCGCACACCGTCGAGATGGAGATCGACGACGAGACGCTATCCTTCGAGGACATCGACATCTACAAGTCGGTCATCAACTCCGACGAGCGGCTCACCTACTCGGAGTGCGAGAACCGCCTCGACGACCCCTCGCTCCCGCTCGGCGCGGAGAACGAGCTCGCCTTCGAGCTCGCGGACCGGATGCACGAGCAGCGCAAGGCGGACGGCTCGCTCGTGTTGAATCCCCGGCGCGACCGCGCGCACACCATCATCGAGGAGTCGATGCTGAAGGCGAACAAGGCGGTGACGCACACGCTGATGTGGGACCGCGGCGTCGAGGCGATGTACCGCGTCCACCCCCAGCCGACCCCCGACCAGTGGAACGAGGCGTTAAAAGAGATCCAGGAGCTCGACGGCGTCTCCATCCCGGGCGACGCGTGGGGCGACGACCCGCGGAAAGCGGTCAACGCCGCCTTAGAGGAGTCGCCCGAGCGCCAGCTCAACAAGATCCAGCGCGCCGTGCTGAAGGTGATGCCCCGCGCGAAGTACATGAACGACCCGTTCGGCGGCCACCACGCGCTCAACTTCGACATCTACGGCCACTTCACCTCGCCCATCCGCCGGCTGTCGGACACGATCAACCACTGGATCGTTCACGAGAACGACGTGCCCGAGACCCTCCTCGAGCTCTGCGACCACGCCAGCGACAAGCAGAAGGACGGCGAGACCGCCGAGCGGCTCTACAAGCAGTTCCTCCAAGAGCAGGGGCTCGACCCGTACGCGGTCAACAACCGCGGCGTCGCGGTCGTCGAGGACCCCGAGGAAGCGAAGCACACGGCGTAGTCCCGCGGACCATTCTGTTCCGCCCGAACGCCCGGCTCGCGAGCGCGCGGGCCGCCGGGAGATATACACCTGCTCGGCCGCAACGATCGGTATGAACGGCCACGAACACGACAGCGACGCGGACCGACGCGAGGCGGACCCGCTCGAACCGACCGGCGACCCCGAGCGCGACGCGGAGCGCGCGGCGACGGTCGGCGGCTTCACCGGGGCGGTCCTCGGCGCTCGGGGCGGCCCCGTCGGGGCCGGGATCGGCGCGCTCCTGGGCGGCTCGACCGGCTACGCCGTGGGCTACGCGCTGAGCGAGATGGAGTCGATGGCTGACGAGGAGTTCGGTCACGACGACGACGGCGGCGACGGCCACGAGACGGTGGAATCCGACCCGGACGCGACGACGACCGACAGCGGGCCCGTGACGATCGACGTCCACTCCGAAGGGGAGGACGACGGGGCTGCGGACGAAGAGGCTGCGGACGGCGAGGAGCCCGAAGCGGACCACGACGAAGAAGGAGCCGATCACGAAGAAGACGGACACGACGGTTCCGGCGGAAACGAAGGCGACCACCACGATTCCGACGGAGACGAAGGCGACCACCACGATTCCGACGGAGACGACCACGACGAGCACGCGGAGTGATCGGCGCGCGCCTGCCGCGGCGCGACGCTTGATTGCCGGCGGCGACGACCCGCCGGCACGGTAACTGACCGCACTGTCGACCACTGCCTGTCGGTCGACGGCGACCGGTCGGACCTCCTCGACTGGTTCGCCGTCGCGTTCGCGCTCACGTCGATGACGCTCGTCCCGACCGCCAGCGCGATGACGAAGTGCCGTCGACGAGGCGCTCGCCGAACTCCGTCTCGGCGGCGTACGCCTCGTTGAAGTACATCGGATTGAGATTCATCGAGAGGTCGGTGAACCGGACGTCGTCCGTCTCGGTCACCGTCCGCCCGTGCGGGTGTTTGTACACGTCGCCGACCGAGAAGTCCTCGTAGTAGCGCCCCTCCCATCCGCCGACGAGTCGGCGGTCCGGCTCGGCGCCGTCCCGTCGTCACCGTGTGTGTCGCTGTCGCGTGCCGTACCGACCCCGACAACGAACGGCTAAAAGACGATTGCGCTCGCGGTCGGCACCGCCGTCGCGGCCTATATCGAGGAGGTGTACAGCAGCATCCCGACGGCGACGATCGAGACCAGCAGGATCCACGCGACCATGATGATCCCCATCTGACGGTGCGTGAGGTTGGTTCCCTCGAGTATCTCGGAGACGCTCATACGCCGACGAATTGGCCGAGAGTATTTAATGGCTTCCAACGGGAGGGGCCGACGCGCGGGGTTTCCGGCGGGTCCGGGCTACTCGATCCCGAGTTCGCGGTCGCTGGAGGTCCGAGAGAGGGACGTCGCCGTGGGCTTCATGCGCAAATCCTTCTCGTCAACGAATGTGACTGTATCCGTCCAATTTTCTCCGCTGATAGCTACGCCATTAAGTACATAAGGGAGATAGGCGTTTGTACACGCAACCAGCAACCGATCCGAACGGGTCCGCGTTCCCTCCGGCGTCAATCGACGACGCCCGGGCGCCCGCGACCTCGTTCGGCGGTGGCCGCTGGGTTCAAACTATGAAACCAAGCAACCAATCCAACGCGGACGACAGGGCAGTGAGTCCCGTCATCGGCGTCATCCTCATGGTCGCGATTACCGTCATCCTGGCGGCCGTTATCGGGACGTTCGTTCTCGGACTCGGCGATCAGTTAGGTGACACCGCGCCGCAAGCATCGTTCTCGGCTGATAATGCGGAGCTTAACAGTAGCAACGTTGACTTCGACATCACGAAGACTGGAGGTCAAGACCTTGATCCCACTGAAATCGTGTTAGTTGTCGATGGAACGCGTGTGGGAACAGTAAATGCTAATGCGACATCGGTTGGCGATCCGTGGCGGACAGGAACAACCGCTGTCTTCGAAAATATCGACAATGGCCAATCCTACAGTGACGGACAGGACGTCGATGTGAGGCTAGTTCACGATCCCAGCGGGAACAGTGTCTACGAGACGACAATAACGGTCCGGTCACCGTAGTAGACTCTAGATACTACATTTTCGCTGTCTAGCATTTCTCATCTTTCCGTGTGTGCAAGTGATATCTCTCATCAATAGGGCCAGTCACTCCTTCGAGTCAGTGTCCAACCTCATTTGTGAACTGGAGGCCGCTTCAAGTGCTAATCTATAATACAGTGCTCAGCTAAGCGTCCATTCCCGTCAGTATCGTACCATTACAACATTCAACGTGGGATTCTCGGCCACCCTGTACACGGTCGGGGAAACGGCCCTCAACCGCGTGAATTATCAGCTATGTTTTGATTATCAGTAGGTCCGTGAGTAGCATAAGTGTCACCGTGACAAAAAATACAGAGGACCATGATAAGGTGTAAATCACCGAATAAGCGCGGGTGTTCCGACTGTCATCGAGACTGAATTGATTGACTGCGCCACCCACCCCATCCAACTGCTGGCAAATTTGGACAATATATGAGTGTGACAAGAGTGTCTGAGAACTTTCTGGACGTCGGTAGAGGCGTTCGTGTATCAGCGAGCTAGATAGGGACAAAAGCGCATGAAATTAATACCTCTGCTCCTGCGGAGTCGAGTAAAATTCAGATGGACTCGCGGGGGTCCCGTGAGTGCCAGCGAACGGGACCAAGCGAGGGAACGACTGAACGAACGGAGTGAGTGAAGGAATGGACTCGCGGGGATTTGAACCCCGGGCCTCTTCCTTGCGAAGGAAGC
>ERZ1034573.343-NODE-343-length-13798-cov-29.598996_pt1 | contig 13798 bp, 16 predicted proteins | sample MGYA00520641_ERZ1034573 | MGnify/ENA primary metagenome ERZ1034573 (study PRJEB33760, sample SAMEA4777724) | hypersaline lake metagenome | biome: hypersaline environment; feature: brines | place: Spain | collected 2014-08 | depth 0 m ...
AGACTTCTTTTCTCTGGTCGCATCTAGGCCTTTATTGTGTCTTAACTGTTAAAGAAGTGCTGGAGAGAAATGAAGGCCTTAAGATGGAAATAAAGTATGATTAGTAGTTTTCAAGTTCTGTTTCGAACTCGTCAAGGTCTTCCTGTAGCTGTTCGATTGCTGCTTCGAACAGGTCCTGGTTGCTGTATCCTGATGTGGATTCGATTCTGAACTCGAATTCTCCATCGCCTGTTTTCTCGTATCCGACTGTTCCGCCCTGGTGTTTGGCGTGTTCGTGTCCTGTCTGGAGTACTGCGATGCCTTCAAGTGTGAGTTCCTGTCCTTCCTTGAGTTCCACGAGCAGTGTGTCAGGGTTGACAGGTTCTGCTTCATCATTATCTGCCTTGATGTCTGATGCGTGGACAGGGCCTGGTCCTTCCTTTTTTACTGCTACGTGGACTTCGTCTTCTTCCCCTACGTTCTGCGGGATTGTCCATGGGATCTGTCCGATCCTGTTGGCGAGGATCTCGTCGAAGAGGCCTGATTCGTTCTGGTTGACGTAGATTTCTTTGATGGCTAGAGTCGGTACTTTGACCATCATCGCTCTACGCAGTGTGTTTGCTATAGCTGAGTTTGCGTCTTCCAGTTTTACCTTGAGAACGTCATCTGTTTCTTCAACTGTCTCGATGTTCATTGTTGGATGATACCTCTTCGAAATCTAAAGTAAAAATGTTGCAGAGGTTTATACTCTGCGTCCTCTTTTACCGCCTTTCTCTCTGCATCCGTCGTGCGGTACAGGTGTTACGTCCTCGATGTTTCCTACTTCGAGGTCGCTTCTGGAGATAGCCCTGATAGATGGCTGTGCTCCTTTACCTGGCATCTTCTGCTTCTGTCCACCAGGAGCTCTCACTCTGATGTCGACTTTCTCGATCCCTTTCTCCTGTGCCTGCTGGGCTGCCTGCTTGGCTGCCTTCATAGCTGGGAAAGCGGATCCCTGAAGTCGTCCTTTGTCCGTTGTCATACCAGAAGTGATCCTGGCAAGAGTTTCTGCTCCTGTAGCGTCCGTAAGGTGGACGATCGTGTTGTTGAAGCTGGAGTAAACGTGTACGATTCCTTTCTTAACCATTATCGAAAATCACCTGATTTTCTGGTAATACAGAAATTCTTCGAATTTCTCATTATTCTTTACCTCCTTCTTCTGATTCTTCTTCAGAGTCTTCTGACTCTTCTTCTGTAGTATCTGTTTCCTCTTCGACTTCCTCTTCGTCTTCCTCTGGTTCAGGAAGTTTTACCTCCAGTTCCTTCTCTTCATCTTTTGTGAGAAGGTATCCTGGAACGTTAACTCTCTGCCCATCGACATAGACGTGTCCGTGGACTACAAGCTGTCTTGCCTCGCTTACTGTGTCTGCGTATCCTCTTCTGTTGACAGCTGTCTGAAGTCTCCTGTCAAGGAAGTGTGTAACATTTAGTGTGAAAAGATCTTCGATCTCTGCGTTGCCCTTGACAAGGCCTAGATCATGAGCTCTCTGCTTGATTTCCTGTACCTGTTCAGAATCATCTTCTTCAGCTACAAGTTTTCTTGCTTCTCTTCTGAAGCTTCTTAGCTGGCTCTGGGCCTTATAGATTTCTTTCTTGCTCTTGAGACCGTATTCTTCTGTTAGTTCCTCTTCTCTCTGGATGCGCTCTTCGCTCCATCCTTCGTTCGGGGTCTCGTATGTCTTCTTAAGTTTCTTTACCATTTTCTATCGCCTCTATTCCTCGTCTCCGTCGGAAGAACCTTCTGATGCTTCTTCCTGGATGCGTGCTCTGGATACTCCGATCTTGCTTCCAGATCTGAATGAGGATTTTGTCTTCTGACCTCTTACAGGGAGGCCGATCTCGTGTCTCCAACCTTTGTAAGACCCGATCTCCTTGAGTCTTCTGATATCGAACTCCTTCTTCAGCTCGAGGTCGGATTCGATCAAATGTGTGTTTTCTCCAGTCTCTCTGTCCTTACGCCGGTTTCTCAACCAGTCCGGGACATCAAGCTGGTCCGGGTTCTTGATAGCTTCCTCTATATCATCGATAGACTCTTCATCCAAGTCTCCTATCTTTTTCTCTTCATATCCTAGGCCTTCTGCGACCGCGTTAGCGTACATAGGACCTACTCCTTTGAGTGCTGTGATAGCTTTGCTTACCGGCTTTGTACCGTCGATACCGGTTCGTGCAATTCTTACGACTTCTTTTGTCTCTGACATGTTCAAACCCGTAACAGAATCATCTTCGTTAAATCTTATAAAGGGTTGACTCAGGGCGAGGGACAAAAGAAAAACAAGATACGAAAAAGGAAAATTCGAGGCCTCAGAAACTACCGTTCATCTTCCTTTTTGATTAGCCGAAAGTCTTAGACTTTCTTGGTAAACAGAAAGAGGGATTACCTCTCATCCTCTTTCTTGATTAGATGGTATCCGAACTCTGTCTTTACAGGGTCGGAGACTTCTCCTGTGTCCATCTCGAAGGCCTTTTTCTCGAAGGGTTTGACCATGTCGCCTCTTCCGAAGAATCCGAGGTCGCCTCCGTTGTCGCCGGATGGGCCTTCGCTTTTTTCTTCTGCGAGGTCTGCGAAGCTTTTATCTGATCTCTCGTATTCGAGTTTGATCTGTTTGGCGTGTTCTTCGTTGTCTACGAGGATGTGTCTTGCACGTACTTCGTCTGTCATATTTCTGTTGGAGGCCTTGGTTCTCTTATCTGTTCCGGTTTTTCTATATGAGGCCTGTGGCGACTGCGGTTCCTATGGCGATGAGGATGATTCCTGCGATGAGGTGGAGTTTTTCGATGTTTTCCTCTCTCCAGTCCGAGATCTTTTCGACTGAGGCGAATCCTCCGTATACTGCTGCTGTTATCGCGACCATTGGCAGTATGAAGACTGTGTTGTAGAGGATGAGCCATGGTGCGGCGGTCAGCAGGTTCATCTGGGAGAGGAGGCCTCCTGCCACGAAGTAAGGCCCTGATGTGCATGGGAGGAGGAAGAGGCTGACTATGAGGCCTGATAGGAAGGCTCCAGCTGGTGAGGTCGCTTTTCTGATGTATCTTTTCATCTTTGGCCTCCAGGATATCGGTACTTCCATCCTGAAGCCGAATGCGCCGTGGCTGAAGTAGTCTTTGAGGTTAAAGAGGCCCAGAAGTACTGCAAGCAGGCCTACGGCGGTGTATATCATCGAGGACTGTACTGCTGTCGTTGATGCTACTGATTTGAACCCGAGGATGATGAGGAGGCCCATCGTGAGGTATGCGAAAAGTACTGCTGCTGAGAATGAGAGGCCTGATTTGAGTGCTTCTTTCTTTTTATCGGGGTTCTGGCTGAGTATGGATGTCAAAAGTATTATGAGGACTGCGAGTGCGCAGGGGTTGACAGCATCGACCAGTGCGAGGCCTGTTACCCCGACCAGGGTTAGTTTCTGTCCGCTGTTTTCCTGTTTTTGCTGTGTTTTTTCCAGTTTATCTGAGAGGTCGGGTTTCGGTATGGTCTCGTTACTGCCGGTTTTGCTCTCTATCATCTGTATGACTGGCTGGCTCCCTACTCTGTATTCTTCGCCCATGAAAGCACTCGGCACCGATCCTCTCAATCTCTGTGGTACTTCGTAGGCCTGTGTGTAGTTGGCGAAGAGGCCTGTATTGGCGGAGGCCCTGTATTTGTGTACTGTGAGGTCCGGATGCGAGTTTTCATTGAGGAAGTCTTCTACCTCCTGGCAGTGTGGACATGATGGGGAGATGAAAAGTACGAGGTGTTTTTCCGTCGAGTTCTCCGGGGTTTCAGCCGCGACAGGTACTGTTAGGGATCCGAGAAATACTGCGGTTGCGAGGACGAGCCCGATTTTTGTCTTCATCATACAGGTTATAGACGGAGAAATCAGGTACTAGTACCTTCTGATAGAGATAACTAACAGACAGATAGGTTAGGCCTTTTTTACGCGGAAAAAGACTAAAACACCCGTGAAGAATTTCCTGGTATGGAAGAGTTAAGGCCTGAATACGGAGAAGGTTCGCTGGCCGATGTGCCTGGGACAGTGATGGAGCTTCTAGGTGTTGAAAACGATCTTTCCAGCTTATCTGAAGATATCATCGATACAGACAGAAGTTTTGAAACCGTGGTTGTCATACTTGTGGACGGCCTGAGATACGATAGGGTGGAAAAGACAGATACAGGTTTCTTCGGAGAGGCTAAGGAAAAAGGTTCTCTGGAAAAGATCACAAGCGTTTTCCCATCTGCGACACCTGCTACGTTGACGACTTTGAACACGGGTAGAAGGCCTTTAGGTCATGGGCTTCTTGGATGGGAGATGTACTACAGAGAGTTCGAGGATCACATCTTTACACTGCCTTTCAGGACCCGGGAAGGAGACAGTCCTGAAGATGTATACGGTTTCAGGCCTGAGAACCTGTTTGAAGGATCTTCCATCTATGAAAAGCTTTCAAAGTCTGGTATAGACTGTTTTTCAGTTGTCGACCGGGAGCTGGAGGATTCAGAGTACACAGACCTTACCTCCTCAGGTGCTGAAAAAGTTCCTTACTATGACACCGCAGATATGGCCTTAAAAGTAGGAGAAGTACTCAGTGAGAAAGACGGCGGGAAATACATCTACGGCTATACCCCTGATGTCGATTCTGTATCCCATCTTGAAGGCCCCGGTACAGAAGCAGTGAAAAACCAGGTGGAAAAGATCTCGAACACCCTTGAAAGAAATCTTGTGGAAGGCCTTGAACCAGAAGAAATGGAAGACAGTCTGGTTATCGTTACTTCAGACCACGGCCAGATAGAGGCAGGGGAAAAAATCGATCTTCTGCAGTGGGATAAAGTACCTGAATGCATCGAGAAAGACGAAAACGGAGACCTGATAGAGCCTTCAGGCAACGCAGGAAGATCAGTATTCCTCCATGTCGAAGACGGAAAAACCGATGAGCTAAAGAGTTTTCTGGATCAGAAACTTGATGCACAGGTCCTGAAGACACAGGAAGCGATCGATGAAGGTCTCTTCGGTACAGGCCTAGAGGCAGAAAAGTTCAGAGACCGTGCAGGAGATCTTACCATTATTTCACGTGGAAGAAAGATCCACTGGTTCAGGCCTGAAACTCTGGAAGACGTAGGGTTTCATGGAGGCCTTCACGAAAAGGAGATGAATATCCCTCTGCTCTACTGCGAGCTTTCCGATCTGCAGGATTAGAGAAGATATTCTAGTATTTTAGGAAAAAGTCGTTCAGCGTTGCCTGTTATAAGGCCTGATTTAAGCCTTGGAAGTGGTATACTGGATTGTGGAAGGAACTGTTGTGATTGCTGGTGGAGGTATGGCAGGCCTCGAGATCGCTCTCAGGTTGGAGAGGAAAGGTTTCGAGGTCAAACTTGTTGAGCCTAGAGAGGAGATGTTTTTCTATCCTCTGGCCCACAGAGTGGTGAAAGGCCTTCCAGCCAGCGAGGCAACGATTAGTTACGAGAAAAAGTTTGAAGGAAGAGGTATAGAGCATGTGAAATCCGAGTTTGAGGAGGTCTTACCCGATGAAAAGGTCGCTGTAACCAGTGAAAGAGACCTGGAGTATGATTATCTTGTTTTAGCTTACGGCGTGAACTATGAAGGAGTGTGGCCTTCCAGATCTGTTGACTCAACTGACCCAGAGCAGCTGGAAGAGCTTTCAAAGGGGGATAAAGGCCTCAGAGTACTTCTTGTAGGCGGAGGAGCAACCGGTGTCGAGATGGCAGCAGGTTTAAACGAAAACGGCTTTGAAGTGGAGTTAGTAGGATCCAGAGACGAACTATTACCGGATATGCCCTCCAAGGCCTCTAGAGCTGCTGAAAAATATCTTGAGGCCTCCGGAGTTAATCTAAGGCTTGGAAGAAGGGTTCAGGATGTTTCCGAGGATATGGAAGTTACTACAGACGATGGTTCGTTCCATGTCGACAGAGTGTTGTGGGCTGGAGGCCATCGAGCCAGAGAACTCATCAGAAGTTCGGGAGAGGGAAGAGAAGGCCTCGAGGTAGACAGGTTTAATAGGGCTTCCATGGAGGACGTCTTTGCCGCCGGAGACTGCGTCAGTTATCCAGGGAAGAAGGATAGAGCCGTTCATGCTCTTGTTGAGGCGAAGACAGTTTCAGAGAACATAGTCAGAACTGAAAAGGACAGAAGTTTGAAGGAGAGGAATGTCAGGTTCGAACCTACCCTTATCGATGTAGGCAACCATAAAGCTATACTTGAGTTTTCAGGCCTCACATTTTCAGGTCTTCTACCGTATTTAATAGAGAGTATCGGTGTGGAGAAGAGGTATATGTTGATGAGGAAGCATCTGCTGTGAATCAGAAGAAGTTTAGCCCCCCCAGGATTCGAACCTGGGTCAGGGGATGACTTCGCCCAAAACCTGCATTCAAACTCTCTTAGCAGATTATAGGCTCCAAAGTCCCCTATCATTGACCACTAGACCAGGGGGCTATTGCTATGATGTTTTCTGTGGCAATTAGCACACAGAACCTCACATTTATCTATTTCCTGTTTTATTCGCTTTTTTGAAGCTCTCTTTTCACTTACTAATTCGTTAACGCTATGTTCCTTGTCTTCTTTATGGTGAAAGTCTAAACAGGCCGGATGAGATTCACCACAACGTTCACATTCCAAATCTCTCTTTATCTTTTTAAACCATTTTTTTAGATCCTTTTTTCTAGCCTTTGATCTTTTCTTTTCCGATTCTCTGTTCCTGTAATAATATCTCTGATATGAACTAAGTTCTCTCCAATCTTTACCCTCAGGTAACTCCAGAGTATCAGGCTTTTTCTCTATCTTATTGTTTTGTTTGAACGTTTCTAAACCGGCTTCATTCTTTGCTTTATTCCAGGTGTCAAATTTTCGAAGTATAGTGTCAATTGACGGAATATCTCCTTCAATATCCTTATAGTCATCCATAGTAGGGCTCTTACCTAGCCTCTTTTCAGCCGTCTTTAGAGCCTTTATGCACTCTTCTCTACTGTAAACCATCCAAATTTATTATGGAGTTGAGTCAACATAAAAATTCGGCGAACCGTTAACACGTTAAAGTTTTCTGCTAGGTTTGTTTTTATGGGTAATGAGTCTCTTGTGACTAGGGGCAGGTATCAGCCTTTTGGGAACCATCACTTTGCTGTGTCTGATTATTTTATGGATAAGCATGACGCTGATGAGTTGAATATTGTTACTGAAGGCCTTTCTGGTGAGAGGACGCCGACAAGTCCTTTCTACGGTGATGAGGTCGCGGAGATGATCGGTGCTGCTTTTGATCAGGATTACGATGTCGATTACGAGGTGAATGTTGTCTGTCAGAACGAAGTTTTCGATGACAATGTTTTTGCGCTGCTTGAGGACGATCCTGTTTACTTTACGCGGGAAGATTCTCATGCGAAGGCCTTCGGTTTTCTGGAACTTCTTTATGATCTGGCTTTCTGGAATGATTCATCTATTGAAGATGTGGATTACGAGCCGAGAACAGATATGACTCCTTTTGAGAGAGTTGATCTTCCGGTTGAGACTTCTTCCACCAGTATCCGTGAGATGATCGATCAAAGCGATGATGACTGGAGGCAGTACGTGTCAGATCCTGTCGAAGATATGATTGATGAGAAGGATGAGGCTAGAAGGGTGATGGGAGAGGAACCTGAGGACGGAAAATACGTCAGCATCGTGAAGAACTTTCTGATCTGAAACAGAAGAAGTTTAGCCCCCCCAGGATTCGAACCTAGGTCGAGAGGGCCAGGGCCTCTCATGATTGACCACTACACCAGGGGGCTTTCCGCTGCGTGTAAGCCGAAAATCCGGGAAAGGATTTTCAATTCAGTCCTCTCGGAATGAGACGACTGTACACCAGGGAGCTATATGTGTAAACTTTAGTTAAGGTGTAACTCTTAAATCCGGTGTTGAACAATCCCATGACAATATAAAAAAGGATGGAAGGCGAATCGTCTTTCTATGGAGGAGATCCAGTTTTGAGAGGCCTTGAGCGGAAAGTGATCTTTGTATGGCTTCTGCAGGTAACCTTTCTTGTATCCCTGATCACCGCAGGCCTTCTGTTCGCTGTGTTATTGGATCTTCTTCCGGTATCGGTTCTTGCTTTGTCTGTTGTTTTTGAGGGCCTTGGCGCTGTTTATATGTTGCTGCGGTTCAGGAACTGGAGCTTTGAACTGCGGGACGATCATCTGTTCCTTGATCACGGTGTTTTGAAGAGGACGCGTTCGATGGTTCCTTATGTGCGTGTTCAGCATATCGATACTCAGAGAGGGCCTGTTTACCGTTTGCTGGGTCTTTCGAAGGTTGTTGTGTATACTGCCGGTTCTAAGGGTGCTGATGTGACGATTCCAGGCCTTTCAAGGAGTGATGCTTCGGATGTTCAGGAAAAGCTTAGAGACTTGGCTATAGAGTCGGAAGACATGGATGCTGTCTGAGGTGGAGAGGTTTTGAAACTTTCCAAGGTCTCTATCCCTTACCGTGCGTTGAAGGATATAGGTACTTTGCTCGCTTTAGTTGTTTTCTCCGGTAATCTTTCTTTCAGGACCCTGGATTTCCGTTTTATATTCTTTGCCTCACTCGTCTTCGGCGGTGTTGTCTCTGTTTCACTTATCTGGGAGTATATCGTCTGGAGGCGTTATGATTATTTTTTCGAGGAGGACAGTCTCCGTATAACTCACGGTGTTTTCAGGAGGGATGAGCGTGAGATTCCTTACCGCAGGATCCAGAACGTAGATATCAGGAAAAACATCGTCCAGCGTGTACTGGGTATCGCAAAGGTAGGGTTCGAGACTGCAGGAGGATCAACGACCGAGGCCTCCCTGAAATACGTGGAAAAAGAACAGGCTCAAAGTATCCAGGATAAAGTCCGGAAGTTCAAGAGAAAAGAGACAGAAGAGGACGAAAAAGAGGGAACAGAACGTGAAAAGCTTTTCGAACTTTCCAGTTCGGATCTTCTGGCCTACAGCCTCCTGTCAGTCAACACTAAATCCATGATAATGGCTTTCACAGCTTTCGGAATCTTCGGAAGCCTCGGCATAGGTATCGGACAGAGTTCTCTGGCACCTGTGCTTGTCCTTACATTTCTAGGCCTTTCCGCGGTACTAGCACTCTGGATCTTCAACGCAGCATCTAACTTCATCCAGTACTATGATTTCAGGCTCTGGCGCGAAAGAGATACTCTGGAGTTCGAAAGAGGCCTTCTGAACCGTTCAGAAGGTTCTATCCCTGTGGAAAAAGTACAGGGCATCTCTATCGAGGAGAACTTCCTGAAAAGACAGCTTGGTTATGCCACGTTAAAGGTGGAGACAGCAAGCCTTTCAGAACAGCAGGAGTTAAAGAGCAACATGGTTGCGGTGCCTCTTGCGAAGTACGGGACAGTTATCAGCTTTGCCAGAGATCTTGAGAACTTCCAGGCCTTTGATATAGGAAGTATTCCTTCAAGAGCCCGTAGAAGATATTTAGGCAGGTACAGCATCGGTATAGGCCTTTTACTGCTGGGTGGTTTCGCTGTTGACAGGTTTGTGACAGAGGTCGGATACCTTTCTTTGCTGGCTTTGATACCTGTAGCAGCTGTCGGTGCACATCTGAAATGGATTAACAGAGGTTTCGAGGCACAGGAGGATTATTTCATCTCTATGAACGGTTTCTGGACCCGTAAAACCTCAGTGACTCCTTACTACCGTGTCCAGAATCTTATACAGACAGAGACTGTCCTTCAGAGACGCTGGGATCTTTCGACTTTGACATTAGATACAGCAGGTAACCTGGTTACAAGTGATTCACGTGCAGTAGATCTTGATCTAGGAGAGGCAGTTGAACTGAGAGAAGAAGTGTTTGAAAAGTTCAAGGAATCTTTGAAAGACAGTAAGAAGGCCTAGAGTATTTCTTCGTCTATCCTGTTAACTGCTTCCTGCGAAATGGTTTTCTCTATGTTGGCCGCCTCTTTCTCTGGTTTTTCAAGGCCTATCTCCTGGAAGAAGTCTTTGAGTTTATCATGTTTGTCGGCAAGTTTTTCTCCTTTCTCTTTACCCATCGGGCTTAGTGTAAAACCTTTGTAGGGCGCTCTACATACCAGGTTTTGTTCTTCAAGTTTGGCAATAGCTTCTGAGGCTGATGCATTGGTTACCTGCATCTGTTCTGCCAGTTCAGAGGTCGTGGTGGATTCTTCACCGGCCTCTGTTATCTGGTAGATCTTTCTGAGGTAGTTTTTCTTTGTCATCTCAGGCCTTCAGGATCTATTTGATCCCTGCCATCTTTTTCTTGGCTTTTCTGAGCTGTCTCAGGGCTTTGTCGACTTCTTGGATGTTTTCTTTGAGTGTTCTGTCGGCTTTAGTCAACTCCCTCATTCTGCCTGTGTCTTCTGCAGGGCTTCCTTTTATCTCATCCATGGCTTCTTCGATGTCGTCTCTCATCCTCTTGGCTTCTCTCTTGCTTTCCTTGAGTTCTTTGATCAACTGTCTGATCTCTTCTTCTTCCATCTTGACGAGTTCTCCTGTTTGCTCGTACTCTTGTTCTGTTTCCTCGTACTCCTGTTCGTCTTCCTGTTCCAGTTTCTCGTCTTCTTTCTGTGCTTCCTTGCTTCCTACCTTTGCGAAAAGTTCTCCAGCCATCTCCTCCAGCTGGTACTCATGTTTCTCGCTTTTGGCAAGTTCTTCCTCCTCCTTTACTGTTTTGTTGAGCTCACTGCTCAGGATGTTCAGGTCTTTGGACATCTCCGCCTCTTCATCGACGTCAGTATCCATGGATTCGACAGTATCCCAGATCTGACTGGAGGCCTTTTTCATACCTTCTTTGAGGTTATTGGACTTCGCTATGGAACCGAGGGCATCTTCGACACCTTCCATGGTCTTGATTTCATTGTTATGGTCGTTTTTGATCTGTTCTATGGTTTTTTCGATATCCCTCAGAGCCTGACGAGTCTCTTTGATCGCCTCTCCTTCAGTCTCGATAAGATGTTTCTGTTCCTCGTCTTCCTTCTTGAACTCCTCTAGGATCCTTCTCATCCTTTCCTCACTCAGGTCACCGTTTTTGAATTTCTCGATATCTTCCCTGAGTGCCTTATGTTCTTCAGAAAGTTTTCCCTTTTCTTCGGCTTCTATCTCCTCATGAAACCTATCTACTTCTTTTATAAGCTCTTCAGCCTCCTCTATGTTTGCTATCTCTTCCTGATCAGACATAACAGTTCATACGTGCTTTTTCTTTTTATCTTTACTGAACTCCTGCTAGAGGCCTACCGGTCTGATATACTGTAGAGGAGGAGTATCGTCGGCGCCGACAGAAGTACTGCTGGTGCAAAGACCTGCATGATACTGTGGCCGAGAACTCCGAGGTCGTTGGCGATAAGCAGGATTACCAGGCTCTCGATATCGAGGGCGACGAGCGAACCTGCCACTTTCAGAGGCTGTTCAGAACCATGTCTCCTGGATACAAAGTACGATATGACGACCTTTGAGACCGTCGAAAGAGCGAAGAGGAAAATCGCCGCCGGAAGATAGGCTATCATGCCGTGATCTCCGAAGATTGTCAGCCCAAGGCCGAACCACGCGAAAAATATCGGGATGAAGAGGCCTTCGCCGATCGCCCGGATCTTCTCCTGGAAACCCCTGCTGTTCGTGAAATCACTTCTCGATACCAGTACTCCTGCGAAAAAGGCTCCCAGAACCGATGAAAGGCCTATGGCCTGTGTTATGTAGGCCATGAACAGGAGTAGTGCGAAGGTGATGGCGAACTGTGCTTCGGCTTCCTCGAACATGATAACGTAGTCGTCTATCCTGTGGATGAACTCGTGGAGGATGTAGAAAGCTACTGCGAATCCTGCGATCGATGCTATCTTCAGGATCTGTGCGGAAAGACTGTCCGATGCTAGTACTACAAGTACTGTAAGCGCGATGAACCCCGAAGTGACGTTGATGACTGATGATTTTATCGTGTATCCTCCGATCTTATCCCTCATCATACCCTTCGATAACATGATCTTCGAAGGTACGCCGATATCCACGACCGCGTAGGCCAGGGCCAGGAACACGAAGGCCTTTGTGGACGTTGCTGGTACAAACTCAGGCCTGAAGAAGTACAGGACGGCCAGGATGAAGGCGAAGGAACCTGCGAGTACTGCTGTGCCTAGCTGGAGGCCTTCCCTGTTTGTGAAGATTTCTACTACGTTTTCCTCTTTGAGGCCTGCCTGGAAGAGTATGAGTGTGGCTCCTACTGTTGCGAAGCTGGCGAGGGAGTCTGCCTGTACTGCCAGTCCCTGTGGTATGAATGCGTATGTTTCTCCTGCTGTTGCCAGTAGTGGTCCGAGGAGGAGGCCTGTTACGATGTATCCTATGATTGATTCGAGGCCTATCCTCTCGAATATCTCTCCTATTATGAATGATACTGCGAGTATGATTCCGAGTGAGAGTAGTGTTGCTGCTGATAGGCTTGCCATTGTTTTATTCCTCTTTGCTGTTGTTTCTTCGGTCTATGATTGCATAAAGTATCACGATTGAGAGTGTTGAGAACAGGACCGCTGGTGCGAATACCTGTAGCATCTCCTTTGAGAGCACCCCCAGGTTCTGTGCGATGAGTATGACTACCAGTGTTTCGATGTCCAGGCTGATCATCGAGGCCGAGATCGTTGCTGGCTTCTCCATGCCGTGTTTCCTGGAAATGATATAGGTTATGGCGAGTTTGGAGACTGTGGATAATGCGAACAGGATGAATGCTGCCCAGATGTTCGCCAGCATTCCTGTGCTTCCGAAGATCTGTAGACCTAATCCGAACCATGCGAAAAATATCGGTATGAAAAGGCCTTCACCTATGCCTCTTATCTTTTCCTGGAAACCCCTGCTGTTCGTGAAATCACTTCTGGAGACCAGTACACCGGCGAAGAAAGCTCCCAGAACCGATGAAAGGCCTATGCTCTGGGTGATGTATGACATGAAAAGCAGTAAAGCGAAGGTTATAGCGAACTGAGCCTCCGCTTCTTCAAACATTATCACGTAGTCGTCTATCTTGTGGATGAACTCGTGGAGGATGTAGAAAGCTACTGCGAATCCGAGTATCGAGCCTATTTTAAGGAGTTTCTGTTCCATGCTTGGTGTCGCAAGGACTACCAGTACTGTAAGTGCTATGAATCCTGATGTAACGTTGATTACAGATGATTTTATAGTGTATTTTCCTATCTCCTGTCTCAGCATGCCTTTGGAAAGCATGATCTTGGAGGGAACGCCGATATCCACGACTGCATAGGCCAGTGCTATGAAGACCAGTGCCCTCATACCTGTATCAGGGAGGAATGTAGGCTCTATCAAAGTCAGGACTCCCAGTATAAACGCAAATGTTCCTGCAAGTATCCCTACACCGAGCTGAAGGCCTTCTCTATGCGTGAATATTTCTACTACGTTTTCCTCTTTGAGGCCTGCCTGGAAAAGGATGAGAGTCGCACCCACTGTTGCGAAGCTGGCGACAGAAGATGCTGATACCGCCATTCCCTGCGGTATGAATGAGAACATGTTCGCTGCCTGTGTTATACCCGGTCCGAGAAGAAGTCCTGCCAGTATGTAACCAAGTATGGATTCAAGGCCTACCCTTTCAAATATCTCTCCTATTATGAACGATACCGCGAGTATAACTCCTAATGAAAGTAATGTGGCTGCTGAGAGGCTTGCCATGTGTTATGCCTCCTGTACGACCTTGTTTTCGTGGACTACGCCTACTATCTCTCCATCTTCCTCTACCGGGATGGATCTGATATCTTCTCTGTCCATCAGAAAAGCTATCTCGCCCAGTGTCTCATCAGGCGGTACTGTGACCTCGTGTTTGTTCATAAGGTCTTTTGC
>ERZ1034573.346-NODE-346-length-13777-cov-10.956129_pt1 | contig 13777 bp, 13 predicted proteins | sample MGYA00520641_ERZ1034573 | MGnify/ENA primary metagenome ERZ1034573 (study PRJEB33760, sample SAMEA4777724) | hypersaline lake metagenome | biome: hypersaline environment; feature: brines | place: Spain | collected 2014-08 | depth 0 m ...
TGGGGCACGCTCGGCGAGGGCGTGAGCTTCGACGGCGACGACGCCCGGACCGTCGTCGTCGTGGGCGTCCCCTACCCGAACCTCTCGGAACGCCTCGAAGCGGTGCAGGACGCCTACGATCGCGTCTACGACGACCGGCGAGGGGCGGGGTGGCGCTACGCCGTCGAGATTCCGACGATCCGCAAGACCCGGCAGGCGCTCGGCCGGGTGATCCGCTCGCCCGACGACTTCGGCGTCCGGGTGCTGCTGGACAAACGCTACACGCGCGCCGCCCGCGACATGGGGAAGTACGGCGTCCGCGGCTCGTTCCCGCCCGAGGAGCGGGACGAACTGATCGACGTGGCGCCCGAGAAAGTCAAGTTCGCGATGCTCAACTTCTACGCTGACCTCGACGCGTACGACGGGGCGCCGCCGACGCCGTAGGCGGAACGCATTTTTTGCCGGGCACACGGGCCGAACCTATGCGGCGCGGTGCCCTCCCGCTGATCCTCGCCGTACTGCTCGCGGGGTGTACGGTCCCGGTAGCCGGGCCTGCGGACACCCCCGAACCGACCGATTCGGTAGCGCCGACGGGGATACCGCCGGCGGCGACCCCCACCCACACGCCTCGGCCCGTCGGCGTCGAGTACGTCGTCCGCGCCGGCTCGCTCCCCGACGAGTTCGAGTCGGTGACCGTCACCTTCCGCGTGGTCTTCGTCGAGCGAGCCGGGGACATGGGACCGTGCTGGCGCGAGACGTTCTCCGGGCCGTACGAGCCGACGATAACGCCCATCGCCCCGCCGAGCGGGGAGTGTCACCGCTCGGGGACGGTCACGGTCGACCTCGCCGAACTCGGCGGCGGACGCTCGCTCGGGCGGCGCACCGCCCCCGGTCGGTTCGCCGCGGGCCACGCCCTGATCGCCACGAACGCGACGGCGACCTACCGGAACGGGACGACGGTGACCGGGCTCCGGGGCGCGAGCGACAAACTCGTCACGACCGCCGAGGGGCGGCCGAGCGGTCGGCGTCGCGTGACGCTCTCGGTCACGGCCTACGCGGACCGGCCGTACGACTACTGGCTGGTGGCCGAGGACGACGGGGCGTGACCGGCCACGCGCTTATGTCGATGCCGGTCTAACGTCGGGCGATGTCCCCGCAGTCACGGTCGCGGTCGCGGCCGCCCGGCCCCCGCGGCGACCCCATCTTCGGAAACAGCAGACAGTACGCGCGCGATCCGTTCGGCTTCCTGACGGCGTGCGAAGCGGCGTACGGCGACGTAGTGAGCGTCGACTTCGGGCCGCTTTCGGCGTACGTCCTCACCAACCCCACGGACATCGAGCGGGTGCTCGTCGGCGACCACGAGCGTTACCGGAAACCGGAGTTCCAGGCGGACGAACTCGGTCGTCTCCTCGGCAACGGCCTCCTCCTGAGCGAGGGTGAGACGTGGCGCCGGCAGCGTGACCTGGCCACACCCGCGTTCAACATGTCGCGGATCGCGGACATCGCCGATACGATGACCGCCCACGCCGAGGCGACGGTGGGGTCGTGGTCGGCTGGCGACGAACTGGACCTCGAGGCCGAGATGGCGCGGCTGACGGTGCGGATCATCGCCGACGCCATGCTCGGTGTCGACCTTTCGGCGGCGCGGGTGCGGACGATCCAGGAGACGCTCGACCCCCTTGGAAAGCGCTTCGAACCCGACCCCGTCCGCTTCGTCACCCCGGACTGGGTTCCGACCCGCGGAAACCGGGACTTCGAGGACGCGGTCGAACGGCTGGAGAGCGTCGTCGACGACATCGTCGCGGAACGGCGCGGTACCGAGGGCGACGCCGACGCCGACGACCCGCCGATGGACCTGCTGTCGATCCTGCTCCGGGCACAGAATCGGGGCGGGCAGACCGACCGGCAGCTCCGAGACGAGGTGTTGACGATGTTGCTCGCGGGACACGACACGACGGCGCTGACGCTCACGTACGCCGGCTACCTGCTCGCGGAACATCCGGCGGCGGAGGGGCGGCTCCACGCCGAACTCGATTCGGTCCTCGACGGGGCGCCGACGTTCGCGGACGCCCGGGAGCTGACGTATCTGGACCGGGTGTTACAGGAGACGATGCGGCTGTATCCCCCGGTGTACGCCATCTTCCGGGAACCGCTCGTCGACGTGAAACTCGGGGGGTACCGCATCCCCGCGGGGGCAGCGGTGATGTGCCCGCAGTGGGCCGTCCACCGCTCGCCGCGGTGGTGGGACGACCCCGAACGGTTCGACCCGGACCGGTGGACCCGGGATCGGTCCGCCGGTCGCCCCCGGTTCGCACACTTCCCGTTCGGCGGCGGCCCGCGCCACTGCATCGGCAAGCAGTTCTCACTGCTGGAGGCGAGACTCATCCTGGCCGTGATCGGGCGCGAGTACCGCCTCGACTACCGTGGGAACGGCCCGCCCGACCTCCAGGGGTCGCTGACGATGCATCCCGAGGGAGGGATGCCGATCCGGGTCGAGCGGCGCTAGGGCCGCGGCAACGACACCGTCCACGCGGCCTCGCGACGGACACGGCTCCAGAGGTCGAGTTCGGAGACGGTCCACGTGACCGGGTCGATGTCGACGGCCCGGAGGCGGTCGGCCGCCGCCGCGTCGCCACCCCCCCTCGCCAGCGTGACGTGCGGGACGTACGCCGGGCCTTCCAAGTCGTCGTCGACGGCGCCGAACGCCGCGACGAGTCGGCGGTGCAGGTCCTGGAGGCCCGGACTGTCGACGGCGAGGTAGACGACCGGACCGGGCCCGTACGTGGGCGTCTCGAAGGCGTCGACGCCCGTAACCTGCGCCTCGAACGCCGGGGTGGGCGAAAGTGCACCTCGGAGACGCTCGCGCAGGTAGTCGTACTCGTCTTCGTCGGCCTCGAAGCGCTTACCGACGAGCGTGTGATGGTCACGAATCCGGTCGAAGGCGACGAGTTGCGGGTGGAGGTCGGCCGCGAGGCGCTCGACTGCAGGGGGAACGGGGACGTTGAGGCTGTACACGGGTCGGGATGAACGGGTGGGGAAAAGAGCGTATCGGAGCGTCAGAGCCGATCGAACAACCAGAGGGCGATCAGAACGACGATCAGGACCCCCATCACCGTCGGGAGAAGGTTGAGTAGGCCGACGAAGAGGTCGAACACCTCGCCGACGATTTCGAGGGCGAGCCAGACGACGACGAGAACGAGGACGACTTTCAGGAGATCCTCGACTTCGACGGCGGCGCGTGACATGGCTGTCGGTGGGGACGGCGCGCGCAAAAGCGTGGTGGCGGGCTTACCGTCGTCGGGCGTCGGCGTGGCCGTGGGCGTCGACGGGCGCGACGGCGAACTCGGAGAGCCTCGGCGAGACGGCACGGTAGGTCACGGAGGCGGAGGCCCGTCGCCGCTGCCGGGCGTTCGCTGGCCGTCACCGCCGTCGCCGCCGCCTCGCTGTGCGACTAGTGTGGCCGACGGGTCCAACGCGGCACCGGTGACGCCCCCACCGACCACGACGAGAAAGACGGCAAATACGAGTGTCGACCGCATAGTGTTGGGTAACACACACGACGTAGTAGTCGTTCGAGCGTCGAAACCGCGCGTGTCGCGTGATGCGTATCCGTACGTCGCCGCCGAATCTCAAGGCTTTTTAGCTGCAGTACGTTACGAACACGCTGACAATGAGTCGTGACGCGGTCGATGGCGTGTCGCTCATCAGTTCGAACACTCCCCACTTCGTGCTAGCGCCGTCGGACCCGCGGGGGCGGACGGCGGAACGTACCGACGCCTGATCACGACGGACCAATGAGTGTCTCGTCATCCGACCGCGTCCAGAAGTGGTTCCTGAAGTATCAGCACGTCTTCGTGTTCTCGGCGCCGGTGCTGTTCGTCGTCGGCGTCGTTCTCGCGGCGCCGACGACGCCGAACGAGCCGGGGATGGACTACTGGCTGGAGTTCTGGTGGCTGTTCGTTCCCTTCCTGCTCGGCGCGACCATCGTGAACACGGTGGGCATCAGCGGGTCGGCCATCTTCGTCCCCTTCCTCATCTTCATCTTCCCGCTGTTCGCCGCCCCGCTAGAACCCGAGACGCTGGTGAAGGTGGGACTCATCAGCGAGGCGTTCGGCCTCTCGAGTTCCTCCGTCGCGTTCATCCAGTACGGTCTCGTCGACCGCCGACTGGCGCTCACGCTCGTCGGGGGATCGGTCCCGTTCGTCGTCGGCGGCGCCCTCCTCTCGTTCGTGATTCCGGAACCCGTCTTCCACGCGCTGCTCGGCCTCGCGCTGCTCGCGGCCGCCTACCTCCTCTTCAAGACGAATCTGGACCACGGCGGGAGCGAGGACGACGCCGCAGCCGACGGCGGGACGGCGACCGCTGCGGCAGACCTCCCCGACGACGACGACAAACTCGGCCCCGCGGGCGTCGAAACGGCCGCCGACGGGACGGTCACGCGCGTCGACCGCGACGGCGACGACTACTCGTACACCCGCGGCGGCTACCTGCGCCGGGCGGCGAACTACAGCATCGGCGGCACCTTCCAGGGGCTCGCGGGCTTCGGCATCGGCGAACTCGGCATCATCTCGATGCTCGGCACCAAGGTTCCGGTCCGGGTCGCCATCGGTACGAACCACATCGTCGTCGCGCTGACGGCGATTCTCGCCTCGCTCGTCCACGTCTTCGGCGGCGGCCTCGTCGGCGGACACTCGCTCTCGATCGCGTCCACCCCGTGGAACGTGGTGGTGTTCACCGTCCCGGCGACGGTGACGGGCGGACAGATCGCTCCCTACGTCTCCAACGCGCTCAGCACGCGGACGATCAAACGCTTCGTCGCCGGGCTGTTCGGCGTCATCGCGACGGCGCTTTTCCTGATGGCGGCGGGACTCGGCTAGGCGGCGTCGGCGAAGAAGGGGGGCGTCTCAGCGCTTCGGATCGAGCGCGTCGACCCGCATGTCGATATACTTCCGCGGCCACTCCGCGAGGGAGGTGACGAGGCGGCCGAGGAGGCTGTGCGAGGCCGGATCGTCCGGGGTCGGTCGTTCGTCGCCCGGCAGGCGGGAGGGGTCAGTTTCGTGGCTCATCCGTGTCACCTAGTAACGTATTACCGGCACGGTATAAACGTTGGTGATAGTTACCACGACCTCGGCACGGGCGGGGGTCCGGCCCCGTCGGCGGTTCCGCTTACGAGACGTCCCGTTCGACTGCCCCGGTCCGTCCCGACCGGCCCCCGTCCGCTCCACTGTCGGCGTCCAGTTCCGCGACGAGTTCGCCTTCGACCTCCGACGCCGGGACCTTCTGGGTCACTAACTCGAAACGCCGTCGCCGGTGGAACGATCGCCCACAGCGCGCCGAGCGAACGAACGTGATGGGTCGGTGCGCCACGTCGTCGCACCACCCGTCCTGGCCGTGATCCTCGGGGAGCCGACGGGACGGTGTCGGGTGCGGCCGTCGGTCACAGCGGGAGCCCCGGTACCGCGAGCAGCGCGGCGTTCCCCAGAAGCAGGGCCGCGAGCAGCACGGAGACCGAGAGGTAGGGCCGGCCGAGGTGGTGGAGCCTCTCCAGCGTCAGTTCCTCCGTCAGAGCGTCGCGCGGGAAGCCCTCCCGGAGGAAGGTGCCGTAACCGACCGGGTCGGCCTCCTTGCGCATGACGAACACGCCGCGTTCGATGACCCCGTTCAGGAGTCCCCAGAGGCCGAACATCGAGAGGACGAGCCAGCCATCGACCGTGCCCACGAGCCGAGTCCACGGGTACAGGACCCATATCTGGTAGAGTCCGGTGATCGGGAGGACGACCCCGGTCCATCGCGTGACCCGAAGCAGCCGATCCATCTGGACGACGTAAGCATCCCTGCTGAGGACGTCGCGGCCGGCGTCCGGCAACAGGAGGTAGGCGACGAACAGGACCGCGCCGGCCCAGAATCCCGCGGCGACGACGTGCAGCAGGTACGAGACGGTCAACAGCACGTGTGTACTACGGTACGGAACGGGCCGTCGTATGTCTGCTGGTGCGGGTCCGGCGGAGCGCTGTGACCGGTGACGTGAGCCCGCGCTCAGAACTCCGCGTCGAACTCCGGGGCGACGCCGTCGTCGGCGTCGTCGAACTCCCAGTCCTCGCGGAGTTCGCGAATCCGGTCCCGGATGTCCGCCGCGAGTTCGAACTCCAAGTTGTCGGCGGCGGCCTCCATCCGCTCTTCGAGCGCCTCGACGCGGGCACGGGCCTCGTCCTCGCTCTCCGGCGCGTCGCCGGTGACGCCGGCGGTGTCCGTCTCGCTCCCCGGCAGGTTCGTCTCGCCCACCTCCTTCTGAATGGTCGTCGGCTCGTGGCCACCCTCCTCGTTGAACTCGCGTTGGATGCGGCGACGACGCTGGGTCTCGTCGATGGCCGACTGCATCGAGTCGGTCACCTCGTCGGCGTACAGCACCACCTCGCCGTTGACGTTGCGCGCCGCTCGACCCATCGTCTGGACGAGCGTCGTCTCGGAGCGGAGAAAGCCCTCCTGATCGGCGTCGAGGATGGCGACCAGCGACACCTCGGGGATGTCCAGCCCCTCCCGAAGGAGGTTGATGCCGACGAGCACGTCGAAGTCGCCGAGGCGAAGCCCACGGATCAGTTCGTGGCGCTCCAGCGTGTCCGTCTCGTCGTGCATGTATTCGACCGCGACGCCCGCCTCCGAGAGATACTCCGTGAGGTCCTCCGCCATGCGCTTGGTGAGGGTCGTGACGAGGACGCGTTCGTCGCGGTCGATTCGCTCGTCGACGCGGTCCATGAGGTCCTCGACCTGCCCCGTCGCGTCGGCCACCTCGACGGCGGGGTCGACCAGATACGTGGGGCGAACGATCTGTTCGACTACCTGATCCGAACGCTCGTGTTCGTAATCCCCCGGCGTCGCCGAGACGTAGAGGGTCCGGTTCGTCTTCGCCTCGAACTCCTCGAACGTGAGGGGACGGTTGTCGTAGGCGGTCGGGAGCCGGAACCCGTTCTCGACCAGCGAATCCTTACGCGACTTGTCGCCCTCGTACTGGCCCTTGATCTGCGGGAGGGTCTGGTGGGACTCGTCGACGACCGTGAGGAAGTCGTCGGGGAAGTAGTCCAGCAGGGTGTAGGGAGCTTCGCCGGACGCCCGGTCCGAGAGGTGGACGGAGTAGTTCTCGATGCCCGAACAGTAGCCCGTCTCGCGTAGCATCTCGATGTCGAAGGTGGTGCGCTCCTCGATGCGCTGGGCGGCCACGAGGTCGCCCTGCCGCTCGAAGTAGCTGACGCGTTTCTCCATCAGGTCCTCGATCTCCGCGATCGCCTGTTCGAGCTTGTCGTCCGGGATCGAGTAGTGCTCCGCCGGGTGGAGCATCACCGCCGGCTCCTCGGACACGACCTCGCCGTGCATCGGGTCGACCTTGATCATCCGGTCGATCTCGTCGCCCCACAGCTCCACGCGCACGGCGTACCGCCCGTACATCGGGTAGATCTCGACGGTGTCGCCGCGGACGCGGAACGTGCCCTGCGTGAAGTCCACGTCGTTGCGCTCGTAGTTCAGGTCGACGAGCCGGGTGAGCAGCTCCTCGCGGCCGACCTGCTCGCCGACCTCCAGGCGGAGCGCCATGTCGCGGTAGTTCCCCGGGTCGCCCAGCCCGTAGATGGCGGAGACCGAGGCGACGACGATCACGTCGTCGCGGGTCAGCAGGGAGCGCGTCGCGGAGTGGCGCAGGCGGTCGATCTCCTCGTTTATCGACATTTCCTTGTCGATGAACGTGTCCGTCTGCTCGACGTACGCCTCCGGCTGGTAGTAGTCGTAGTAGGAGACGAAGTACTCGACGGCGTTGTCCGGAAACAGCGAGCGGAACTCCTCGTACAGTTGGGCGGCGAGGGTCTTGTTGTGGGCGATGACGAGCGTCGGCTGTTGGAGTTCCTCGATGGTCCACGCGACGGTGTTCGTCTTCCCCGACCCCGTCACGCCGAGGAGCGTCTGTGCGTCCATACCGGCCTCGTAGCCGGCGACGAGTTCCTCGATGGCGTCGGGCTGGTCGCCCGCAGGGTCGAACGGCGCGTCGACCCGGAACGGCCGGTCGGCGTCGGGCCGGTCCGGCTGGAGCGGCCCGGAGTTCGTATCGCTCACGACGTAGTGTGGTCGCTCGACGAACTTGACCGATTCGCTCCGAGCGGGCGGCGAACGGGGACGGACGTACCGAGCCGTGAGAGCGGTATTTAATACGTGATCGCGCGTACGTACCGTCGGAGAAACGTCAAAATGGCAACTAAAACGCAGCGGGGAGAACCGACGGCGACCGGTACGACGAACGGCTGGCTCGCCGGCGCCGGCGGTGGCTTCGTCGGCAGTGTGCTGTTCGGCCTGCTCATGATGTACGCGATTCCGGCGCCGATGCTGTCGATCGTCATTCCGGCGATGTACGGCATCGAGGGACCGGCCCTGCTCGCAGGCTGGGCCATCCACCAGTTCCACGGGGTCGTCCTCGGGCTGATGTACGTCGCGCTCGTCCGCGCGCGGTCGGGGCGGCTCGGTCGAGTGGCCGGCGACCGCACCGGCGCCGTCGGGCTCGGCGTCGCGTACGGCGTCCTGACGACCGCCGTCCTCGCTGTGCTCGTGATGCCGGTGTGGCTCGGCATCGTCGGCTTCGCCGGCGCGCCCCCGTTCCCGAACGTCTCCTATCCCGGGACGCTCCTCTCGCTGGTCGGTCACGTCGTCTACGCGGTGCCGGTCGCCGTCGCGTACGCGCTGACGACGGCGGAGTGACGCCCGTGTGTGCGAACGGGGACCGAGCGCCCGCACCACAGCCGGCGTACTACTTTAGTCCCGCACGACGACGTAATCACCATGTCCACCGACGACTTCGACCTCAGTCGACCCGAACTGACGACCGAGGACCTCCTCGTCCTCGACGACCCACGGTTCGGCCCGGAGACGGTCGCCATCGTGACGGGCGCGGCGTCGGGTATCGGCCGTGCGACGGCCATCGCCCTCGCGGCCAACGGCCTCACCGTCGTCGGCGCCGACGTCGACGAGGAGGGACTGGACGACACCGTCGAGAAGGCCACCGACCTCGGCGTGCCGGGACCGGTCCACGCGGTGCCGACCGATCTGACGAACGACGACGACGTGGCCGCGATGGTCGACGCCGCGGCCGAGGCGGGCGACCTCCGCTACGTCGCCAACGTCGCGGGGATGCAACACATCGCCGCCATCCCCGACTTCCCGATGGAGAAGTACGACCGCCTGCTCGACGTCATGCTCCGGGCGCCCTTCCTCGTCGCCAAACTCGCCATGCCGCACGTCCGCGCGGCAGGTGGCGGCGCCATCGGCAACATGTCCTCCGTTCACGGTCGCTACGCCACCCAGGACAAGGCGGCGTACATCACCGCCAAACACGGCCTGCACGGGTTGACACGGGCCATCGCCGCGGAAGGCGAGGGAACCCTTCGGGGTTTCTCCGTCAGCGTCGGCTACGTGCTGACGCCGCTGATGGTGAACCAGATCGAGGACACGGCAAAAGAGCGCGGCATCTCCGAGCAGGCGGTGGTCGAGGACGTGATGCTCGGGCAGGCGCGGACGACGGAGATGATGACGCCCGCCGAAGTCGCCAACCTGTTCGTCTTCGGCTTCTCCCGGCACGGCAAACACCTCAACGGCGGCGACATGCTCCACGACGGGGGCTACAGCACGACCTATGAGTGAGGACGGCGAGTCCGGGGTCGGCCCCGACGCCGACGCCGACGGCGACGGCCCCACACCGGTCGCCATCGCCTGCCAGGGGGGCGGGAGCCACACCGCCTTCACCGCGGGCGTGTTGAAAGGGCTGTTCCGCGAGTGGGACGACGACTATCGACTCGTCGGCATCAGCGGGACGTCCGGCGGCGCGTTCACTGCGCTCGCGGCGTGGTACGGCCTCGTCACCGCGGACGGCGAACGCGCCGTCGAACTCCTCGACGCCGTGTGGGCGGACCTCGTCGCGGAATCGGTCGCCGACCGGCTGACGAACGACTGGGTAGTCGGCCTGAACCGCATCGAGAGCAGCGGCCTGCCGTTTCCGCGCGTCAGTCCGTACCGGAACCCGTGGTCCCGCCTGGGCAAGCGACGGATCGAGCGGGTGCTCGACCGTCACCTCGACTTCGACGCGGTGCCCGACCTCTGTACCCACGACGCACCCGAACTCGTCATCGGGACCGTCGATATCAACGGCGGCGTCTTCGAGACGTTCACGAACACGGACGTGACGCCCGAGGCGGTGCTCGCCTCGGCGGCCGTTCCCGACCTGTTCGAGGCGGTAGAGATCGACGGCCACTACCACTGGGACGGCCTCTTCTCACAGAATCCGCCCATCGACGACCTGCTGACCGTCGACGCCGATCACAAACCCGCGGAGCTGTGGGTGATCCAGATCAACCCACAGTCCCGGGAGGGAGAACCCACCTCGCTGGAGGAGATCGCCGACCGTCGGAACGAGCTCTCGGGCAACATCTCGCTGAACCAGGAACTGCGGTTCGTCGAGCGGGTCAACGCGTGGATCGACCAGGGCCACCTCCCGGAGAGCGACTTCACGAGAACCGAGATTCACCGCATCGAACTGGGGCGGACGTACCGCTGCTCGACGAAGGTGGACCGGAGTCCGGCCTTCATCGACGAGTTGATGCAACTGGGCGAGGAGCGGGCGGCGGCGTTTCTCGCGGAGCGATAGCCCCACCCGCTGGCCAGCGACGCCGCCTCGGGGAGCCGTCGTTCGTGGCGACGCTCGCGACGAGGTCGGCGGGGGTCCACGTCAAGACGGCGCACGGTTCCGACGGACGACCGAAGGAGCCGCCGTCGGCGGGCGCCCGGTACGGGCCGGGGTCGACCGGGAGAACCAGCAGCCCGCCGACGGCGCGGATTGGGATGCGGGTGCGTCGATCCGGCGGTCGGCGCCCCGGCCAGCGTCCCGACGGCGAAGCCACGGCCCGATTCGAACTGGCCGGCGAGGATCTTCATGCCCGGTGGATAGGCGCCCGCGAGGGCGACGGCGTCAGCGTCACCGGAGTCCCCAGAAAGCGGCGAGGCCGAGCGTCGTCACGACGGTCACGAGGAGTTGGAGCGGGGCGCCGACCCGGAGGTAGTCGGTGAACCGGTAGCCTCCGGGGCCGTACACCATGAGGTTCGTCTGGTAGCCGATGGGCGTCATGAACGCGGTGGAGGCGGCGAACATCACGGCCAGTAGGAACGTGAGTCGGTTCGCGCCGATCCGGGCGGCCGCGTCGACGGCGACGGGGATCATCAGGACGACGGTGGCGACGGGGGTGATGACGTTCGCCAGGATGGAGGAGACGAGATACACCAGCGCGAGCACGCCGAGCAGGGGGAAGACGGCGGCGCTCCCGGCGAGCAGGGAAGCGAGGAGCGCGTCGCCGCCGGTGCGCTGCATCGCCAGCCCGAGCGGGAGGATGCCGGCGAGCAGGAAGACGACGTTCCAACTCACCGCGTCGTAGGCGTCGGCCGGTTTCAGACAGCCGGTGACGATCATCGCCACGACGCCGCCCAGGGCGGCGATGACGATGGGTAGCACGCCGAGGGCCGCGACGAGGATGACGGCGGCGAGGATGCCCGCGGCGACCGGCGTATGGGGATCGAGCGGCGTCGGCGCGGACTCGGCTCGGGCGGCCGCGTCGAGATCACCCGGGTCCTCGGCCTCGTGAGTGACGAACACTTCGTCGCGATCCGCGAGGTAGGCGACGGTCCCGGCGGTGGTCTGGAGGAGGAGCGTATCGCCCGCACGAAGTTCGACGTCGTCGAGTTCGCGGTTGGTGACGGTGTCGCCGCGGCGGACCGCGAGCACCGTCGTATCGAAGCGCTCGTCGAGGGCGGAGTCGCCGAGGCGCCCGCCGACGAACCGCGACTCGCCGGGGATCACCACCTCGACGAGCGTCCCCTCGTGGGGCGTTTCGGACAGGTCGTCCTCGGTCACCTCGTCCCGGTGGCGGTGGCGGAGGCCGTAGCCGGTCGCGACGCGGTTGGCGACCTGGAGCGTCGTGCGGACCGTGAGCAGGTCGCCGGCCTCCAGTTGCCGGTCGGTCGACGTAGCGAGGTACGACTCGCCGTCGCGTTCGATCTGGAGGATATCGAGGTCCGCGGCGTCGGCGCCCATCGCCGCGACGGCCTCGTCGACGGTCAGCCCGACCAGGGGGGACGACTCGCGGACGACGAGGCGAACGAGGTGGTTCTCCAGCGCGAACGACCGCGTGAGGTCGGCGTCGGGAGCGATGCGTGCCGGTGTGAGCCACCGACCGACGGTGAGCAGGTACGCGGCGCCGACGACGAAGACGACGGCGCCGAGTTTCGTGAACTCGAACATCGAGAGCGGATGTCCCAGAAGTTGTCGGGAGAGGTCGCTCGCGAGGATGTTCGTCGCCGTGCCGACGAGGGTCAGCGTCCCCCCGAGCATCGCGGCGTAGGAGAGCGGGAGGAGGAGTTTCGACGGCGAGAGGCCGTTTCGACCCGCGAGGTCCGTGATCATCGGAATGAACACCGCGACGATCGGCGTGTTGTTCACCACGCCGGCGGCGAGGCCCGTCGTCCCGACCGTCGCGCCGAGGAGGCGGCGCTCGCTCCCCCGCGTGGCACGGCCCAGCAGGTCGCCCAGTCGGTCGACGAGCCCCGTCCGCTGGACCCCCTCGCTCAGCATGTACATGGCGACGATGGTGAGCGTCGCGGGGCTGGCAAAGCCCGAGATGGCCTCGGTCGCGGAGACGCGGGTCCAGGGCTCGAAGACGACGAGGGCGACGAGAACGGCGAGGGCGGTGGTGTCGCTTGGAATCCGTTCGGTGACGAACAGGAGGAGGGCGACGGCGACGAGGGCGAAGACCAGTACCATGCCGGGCAGCATTGGCGGCGCCATCGTGTCGGATTGCGTGGGCACGAACATATAACTGGAGGGCGGAAGGGGCCGAACACATATTCGACCGCGCCACTAACGGCCGTGCATGGACGATCCGGCATCGGATCAGCGGCTCGGCGGCGGGGGGCAGGGCCGCACACGGACGAACGAGGTGGAACTCGAACTCGACGCCAGGGAGCGGATTCCGGTCGAGCGATGGCGGCGCGCGGGGCGGATCGTCCCGATCCGTCGTCGCGTCAGACGGATCGCAATCGGCAGTGGGCTCCTGTTCGTCGTCCTGACACTCGTCCCGAGCGACGGAGACTGGTCGGTGCTGGCGTCGGTGGCCCGGCTCCTCTCGCTGGTGGCCGGCATCGGCGCGTGGTCGGTGAGCGAGGCGCTCGCGGGAGTGACCGGCGACGACGGCGACGACGGCGGCGTCCTCGCGGTCCTCGGAACCGTCGTCCTCGTCGCGCTCGCGTGGAGTGCCGACCGCTCGGGGGCGGGGACGCTGCTCTGGCGGGCGTTGTTGGGAGGCGTGTCGGCGCGCGCGGACGACCGCGAGGGCGCCGCGGCGGGCGACGTGACGAGCGGCGCGACGGGCGATGTGACGGCGACACGTCCCACGAGCGCCGTCGTCGCCGTCCTCGCCGCCGTCCTCGCCGGCGGCGGCGTACTCGTAGCGTTGCGGCCGCAGGGCGGCGGTGGCGTGGGGACGTTCGTGGTCGGTGCGGCCGTCGTCGGCGTACTCGTCGGTCTGCTGGCGGCAGTGTCGTGGCGTTAGCTACGGACGCGCGAGGGTTCCGAAGACGACGAGGATAAACGACACCCACGGCATCCGAGGGGCCGGGAGTCGAAGCCGGACAGCGAGATGGGTTCGTAGAGGCGGTTCTGGAGGACCGCGCCGGTCGTCGGGTCGTACGCCTTCGACCTCTTCGGGCAAACGGCGTACGGATACGG
>ERZ1034573.349-NODE-349-length-13717-cov-8.265847_pt1 | contig 13717 bp, 15 predicted proteins | sample MGYA00520641_ERZ1034573 | MGnify/ENA primary metagenome ERZ1034573 (study PRJEB33760, sample SAMEA4777724) | hypersaline lake metagenome | biome: hypersaline environment; feature: brines | place: Spain | collected 2014-08 | depth 0 m ...
GTCCATGCCCGTCTCCTCGGCGTGGTCGGCGTAGTTGAGGCCGATACAGACGATTTTCGACGGCTCACACGGTGCGAGGACGTCCACCTCGTCGGGGTCGTAGGTGTCGTCGGCGAAGCTGACGGCGTCGCCGTGCCACTCGCCGGTCCGTACCATGCCTGCGGGATCGCGGAATCTGACGCGTCGCATGCGGATTGCGTTATTCGCGGACGGAATAAGCCTTCCTCGTCGGTGCGGGTGCCGTCGGTCACACGACGATCCTAAAGATTGATGTTGGTATCCGGACAACTCCCGGGTGGACTATGGAACTCACCTGGCACGGCCACTCCACGTGGCACGTCTCGGTCGACGACACCTCGCTGTTGATCGACCCGTTCTTCGACAACCCGTTCACGGCGGTCGATCCCGCCGACCTCTCCCCGGATTACGTCCTCCTGACCCACGGGCACGCCGACCACGTGGGGAGCGTCGGTGCGTTCACCGACGCGACGATCGTGGGCACGCCGGAACTGGTCGGCTGGGTGGCCGACGAACACGGCGCCGAGGACACGGTCGGCATGAACCTCGGCGGCACCGTCGAGTGTGGATCGACGTACGTGACGATGCACCGCGCGGACCACACGAACGGCATCGGTACCGACTACGAGTACAGCGCCGGGATGCCCGCGGGCTACGTCGTCGGCGATACGGTGCCCACGCAGGAGACCGACGAGGACGCCTTCGCGTTCTATCACGCCGGCGACACGGGACTGATGAGCGAGATGCGCGACGTGATCGGGCCGTTCCTCGAGCCGGACGCCGCGGCGCTCCCGGTCGGCGACCACTTCACCATGGGGCCGGCGCAGGCGGCCATCGCGGCCGACTGGCTCGACGTGGATCACGTCTTCCCGATGCATTACGACACCTTCCCGCCGATCGAAATCGACGTCGAGGACGTGCAGCGTGAAGTGTCGGCGGCCGGCTCCGACGCCGAAGTGCACGTCCTCGACGGCGACGAGGGCTTCGCGTTCGAGCGGCCGTACGCCGAGGAGTGATCCCGTCGACGGCGAGGCGACCGTCGCGGACGGCCGGAATCCGCACTATTTAGACGCCGCGGACCGTGCGGTCGGACGCGATGAACGACATCGAAACCATCACGGTTAGCGACGAGGGCTTCGAGTGTGTCAACCAGGTCGGCGACTTCGAGTTTACGGTCGACGCCACCGACGAGACGGGACCGAACCCGAACGCGGCGCTCGTGGCGACGTACGCCTCCTGTTTCCTGCCGGCGTTCCGCGTCGGCGCCCAGCAGCGCGACCACGACGACCTCGGCACGGTACAGATCGACGCGAGCGCCGACCTCGACGAGGACGACGACCTCGCGTCCATTCACTTCGCGATCCACGTCGAGGCCGACGTCGACGACGAAACGCTCGACGAGATCGTCGAGCGGGCCGAGGGCATCTGTCACGTGCACACGGCGCTCCGCGAGGGGCTGCACGCCGAAGTCGACGTGTACGGCGACGCGTTCTGAGCGACGAGTAGTCGTCGGCGCCGCCGCTCCAGGGTGCGCGGCGACGTCGACGAAGGGGACTCAGCGGCGGTACCAGCGGTAGCTCATCGCACGGCCGTCGACGATGACGACCTCCTGTCCTTCGGTCGTGCGCTCGTCGGGGTCGCCCGCGTCTTCCGCCTCGTCGCGGAAGACGTATGGGCTGTTACTCGATGACATACACCATGATAGGAACCCACACGTAAATAACGTTGCGTCAGACACCGCAGCGCGACGGTCTCCCCTCACTCGTCGGGACGGTCGTTCCACAGTGCGAACGACACCGTGCTTTCTTGTGGTGTGTCACCGTAGTGGCCCGTAGTAGTGATGGCTCGGAGACAGGCGACCGACGGCGACTGCGGGAGGATCGACGCCGGAGTGAATCGACTATCGCGGACACGGCGGCGGTGGGTTGCGTGAGCGGACACGGCGAGCGTGCGCCCGAGGCCGACTTGGGGCTTCTCGACGCGACGATGATCGGCATGGGGGCGATGATCGGCGCGGGAATTTTCGTCCTGACGGGGTTAGCGGCCGAAATCGCGGGACCGGCGGCCATCCTCGTGTTCGCTCTCAACGGCGTCGTCACGGCGTTCACGGGGCTTTCATACGCCGAACTCGCCGCCTCCATCCCGAAAAGTGGTGGCGGCTACGCCTTCGTCCGGGAGGTGTTCGCCGACCTCCCTTCGTTCGTCATGGGGTGGATGTTGTGGTTCGCGTATATGATCGCCGGGGGGCTGTACGCGCTGGGGTTCGCCCCTAACTTCCTCGAACTCCTGCACGTCTACGACCTGACGGCGGCGCCGGATCAGGTGGGTGCCGTGGCGCTACCGGTCGTCGACGCCGCCATCCCCGCGGCCGTCGGCCTCGCGTTCGTCGCCGTCCTCGGGCTGGTCGCGCTGAACGCCATCTCGACGGCGGCGAGCGGGAGCGTCGAGACGGTTTTCACGCTCATCAAGGTGGGCATCCTCGTCGTCTTCGTCGCCTTCGGCGTCACGTCGCCGATGTTCACGAGCGCCGAGTTCCAGCCGCTGTTCGCGGACGGCGGCGGCCCGCTCAGCATCCTCCCCGCGATGGGACTCACCTTCATCGCCTTCGAGGGCTACGACCTCATTACGACGGTGACGGAAGAGGTGAAAAACCCCCGCGAGAACATCCCGAAGGCCATCTTCGTGAGCCTCGCGGTGACCGTCGTCGTCTACCTCGCGGTGGTGGGCGTCGCGGTGGGGACGCTCGGCGCCGGCGGGTTGGCGGCAGCGGGCGAAGCCGGCATCGCGCAGGCGGCGACGGAGTTCATGCCGACGGGGCTGCCGGTCATTCGGAACGGGGGTGCGATCATCGTCTTCGGCGCCGTCTTCTCGACGCTGACGGCGCTGAACGCCGTGGTCATCGCCTCGTCTCGGGTGGCGTTCTCGATGGGCCGGGAGGAACAACTCCTCCCCTCGTTCGGCCAGTTGCACCACCGCTACGGGACGCCCTTCGTCGCCATCCTCGCGAGCGGGGTGGTGATGCTCGGCTCCGTCGTCTTGCCGACCCAGAGCGCCGGTAACATGTCCAGTCTCTTCTTCCTCCTCTCTTTCGTCGTCGTCAACGGCTCGGTCATCAAACTCCGTCGGGAACGCCCCGACATGAACCGACCGTACGAGATGCCGTACTATCCGATTCCCCCGATCCTCGGCATCGTCCTCAACCTCATCCTGACGGGCGTACTAGTTGAGTACCTACTCCGGACGGACGTACTGGCGCTCGCGCTCAGCGGTGGCTGGATCCTGCTCGGAATCGCGGCCTACGCCATCTACACCCGGTTGAGGGCGGACGAGAGCGCGGGCGAACCGATCGATCCCGACGAGACGACACCGCAGACCGACGACTGATCACCATGTCCCTCGACATCATCATCGCTGGCGGCGGACGTGTTGGCTTCGAGACAGCGGCCCTCCTCGACACCCGAGGACACGACGTCACGGTCGTCGAATCCGACGGCGACCGTTGTGACGCGGTGGCCGACGAGTACGTGGCGACGATCATCCGGGGCGACGCCTCCAATCCCGACGTCCTCCGGCAGGCCGACGTGGCGGGGAGCGACGTGATCGCCGGTCTCACCGGCCTCCCGGGGTTGAACCTCGCCATCTGCATGGAGGCGGCGGAGCTGAACCCGGAGCTTCGGACGGTCGCTCGTATCGCCGAGCGCAACCAGGAGGGGTACGAACGATTCGTCGACGAGACGGTCTTCCCCGAGGGCGCCGGCGCCCGGGTGGCGGCGAACGAAATCCAGGGCAGCGACGTGCGGACGCTCGCGGACGTGACGGGCACGCTCGACATCATGGAAGTTCGGGTCAAGGAGGGCGCGCCCGCCGCGGGCAAGGCGCTTCGTGAGGTCCGCTTCCCAGCCGGTACGCTCGTCATCTCGGACGACGACGGGGAGCGCGTCGCCCGCCCGGAGACGACGCTCGCGCCGGGCAAGCGCTACGTCATCGCGGTCGAACCGGACGTGGCCGACGAAGTGATGAACCTGCTACGGGGTTAGAGCACGGCGCCGATGTCGCCCAGCGAGTCGAGGACGTAGTCGGGCCGGACGTCGCTCCGCTCCACGTCGCGGTCGTCGGTGACCCCGGTTCGGACGAGGGCCGTCGTCATGCCGGCGCGTTCGCCGAGGGCGATGTCGGTGTCGAGGCGATCGCCGACGACCAAGCAGTCCGCCGGTGGGAGGTCGAGGCGGTCACGAACGATTCGCTGGGCCGGCTCGGACGGTTTCCCGAGCATCACGTCCGGCTCGCGTCCGACCACGCCCGCGACGGCGTTGATGATCGCCCCCGATCCGGGCAGGTCCCCTTCGGCGGCGGGGATCAGCATATCGGGGTCGGTGCCGACGAGCGTCACGTCCTCGTCGTCGCAGGCGCGGAGCGCCGCACAGAGCCGGTCGTAGTCGAACGATCGGTCGATGGAGACGACGACGGCGTCGGCGCGTCCCTCGTCGGTCACGACGGAGAGTCCGACGTCGGTCAACTGTTCGACGAGGGCGCCCTCGCCGACGACGAAGAGGGCGTCGTCGGCGTGGTTGTCGGCGAGGTAGTCGGTCGTGATCGTTCCCGCGGTGACGATTTCGTCCGGGTGGGCTTCGAAACCGGCCCGGCGGAGCCGGTCGGCGTACGCGGGCGGTCGCTTGGTCGGGTTGTTCGAGACGAACAGGCGATGCAGGCCGGCCTGCCTCAGTCGGTCGAGGCCCTCGGCGGCCCCCGGGATCGGCTCGTCACCACGTACGACCGTTCCGTCCACGTCGAGGACGACTCCGCGATATGTCATCGGAGACGATAGGCACGGGGGACAGTTGAACTTCGCGCTCGGCCTGAACCGGATTAACGCCCGATTAGCCAGCACAACGCATCATTAGCTAACTCGGTACGTCGAGAGCGTCCGAACGACCCAGGGGGGCGACGCCGTCCCGACCCGGGAGCGCGATCATGACAGACGACTTCACACTCACGAGGCGGAAGGCCCTCGCCGCCCTCGGCACCATCGGCGTGGCGTCGGCGGGCGCGGGCCTCGGGACGAGCGCGTACTTCTCCGATCAGGAGACGTTCCAGAACAATCGGCTGACCGCCGGCGAACTCGACATGAAGGTGAGTTGGGCGGAACACTACAGCGACTGGAGCCCGGACGAGGCGGAGTTCGCCGGCATGGCTGACGGCGAACTGGTCGTCGACGACCGCGAGGGGTTCATGAACGCCACGTTTCAGGAGGGGTTCCCGGACGACGGGACGCGACAGGCCATCGAGTCCGGCGACACCGATCCCTGCGAGGCCCTGGCGGACGTACCCGACGACCTCGACGGCCCGGTGATCGACATCGCGGACGTGAAACCCGGCGACTTCGGGGAGGTGACCTTCGACTTCGCGCTCTGTGACAACCCCGGTTACGTCTGGCTGAACGGGGCGCTCCGCGACGCGAGCGAGAACGGGCTGACCGAACCGGAGGCCGACGACCCCGACGAGCAGGACGGCGTCGTGGAACTCCTCGACGAGATTCGGGTGACGGTCTGGTACGACAGCGGGAACAACGTCCTGGAAGACACCGAAAGCATCGTCACGGACCGGGAGTTCGGCGAGACACCTAGTTCGTCGGCCATCGCCGTCTCCGGCGACGACCGCATCGTCACGCAGGGCACGCTCCGGGAGGTCCTCACACAGCTCTCGGTCGGCTCCGGCATCCCGCTGGACGCCGATCCGACCACCGACGGTCGGGACTGCTACACGGACTCGCCGACGGTCCACTACGTCGCCTTCCGCTGGGAACTGCCGGTCGATCACGCCAACGAGATTCAGTCCGACTCGGTCACGTTCGACCTCGGCTTCTACACCGAGCAGTGCCGCCACAACGACGGTGAGGGGCTCTCGACGGACCTCGAAGCGTACTACCCGCTGGACGGGACGGCGAACGTGGGCGACGCGAGCGGGAACGGATACGACACGACCACGGTCGGCGACATGTCGTACACGGGCGGAAAAGTCGGGCAAGCGGCGTCGTTCGACGGGGGCGGTGACTACCTCGATCTCGGTCCGAACTTCCAGTTCGCCGATACGCACCCGTTCTCGATTGTCGGGTGGTTCAATCGAGATGGAGTCGCCGGGGTCAACGACCGACTACTCGGCTTCGATACGGTCAATTCGTGGGGACTCCTCTTCGACGGGGGGTACATCGACGGTGGTCAGGATCTCGTGTTCCGGTATGGTGGGACGAACCTGGCCTCCGGCGTCGACACCGTCTTCGGGGACTGGACGCACTTCGCCGTGACGCACGACGGGAGCGGTGGACTCGCTCTCTACATCGACGGAAGCGAGACGGCGAGTGCCACCGGGGCGTCGTGGTCGACACCGACACGATCCTTCATCGTCGGAAACACGAAGCGGTGGGTCGACCGAGACCACGAGTGGTTCGACGGCCGCATCGACGACGTCCGCATCTACTCCCGCGCACTCTCCGCGAGCGAAGTCCAGTCGCTCTACGACTCGGTCTGAGAGCCGTCCCCAAACCAAAGAGCCATTTGGACGCCGCCCTACGATCCGATACCGTGACGAACACGCAGTTGACGCTCATTCAGATCGACAACTACGGGCCGTGGACGGTGACGCCGGAACCACGCCGCGAGATGGACCTCCAGACGCTCCAGTCGCGGCTGTTCGCGGACCTCGCACAGTTCGTCGGCCACCGGGGCGGCTACGCCTTTTTCACCCGCTTCGACAACATGGTCGCCGTGACCAACGGGCTCGACGGGGACGACCACCGCCTCCTGCAGGAGTCGACGAGCAACCGGTACCCGGTCACCGTCAGTCTCGGCGTCGGCGTCGACCCGAACCCCGCCGTCGCGCTGGAGCAGGCGACGGAGGGGCTCCAAGGCGCCGGGAGCGCACAGGACGGCGACCGGCGCGAAGTGTTGAACGGGACGCCGGTCGCGGAGTCGTCCGACGACGACGTCTCCATCGCCCACTTCGACGTGAACGACGCGACAGAGAAGTACACCGATCAGCTCAACGAGTTCGACTCGTTCATCCAGATCGAACAGGGCTACGCCTCGCTGATGCGGTACCTCCGCGAGGAGCACGGCGGCCTCTCCTTTTTCGTCGGCGGCGACAACATCATCGCCGTCACGCCGGATATGGACGGCGCCGACTACCGGGCGGCCATCGACCACGTCGAGGAGACGGTCGGCGTCGACCTGAAAGTCGGTGTCGGACGGGGCGAACACGCCCACGAGGCGGGGATGGCAGCGAAGCACGCGCTGGAGGAGTGTCGACACCACGGCACTGCGGTCGAACTGGGCGGGGCCGCCGAAAGGATCGAGGGCGAGTAGGCCGGCGACGGGCGTCGCTACGCTTCGATAGCCGCCTCGTCCACGTCGAAGCCCTGAGCTTCGAGCGCGTCCTGCATCGCGGTGAGGAGGCACGCGACGTTCTGTCGGCGGGCCGAATACCCCATGCAGCCGATCCGCCAGATCTCGCCGTCGAGTTCACCGAGACCGCTCGCGATCTCGATGTCGTACTCGTCCAGCAGGAACTGGATGACGGCCGTGTCGTCGACACCGTCGGGCACTCGAACCGTATTGAGGCTGGGGAGCCAGTGCTCCTCGGCCGCGGCCATCTCGAGGCCCATGTCCTCGAGGCCGGCCTTGAGTTCGCCCGCCACCCGACGGTGACGCTCCCAGCGGTTCTCGAGTCCCTCCTCGGCGACGAGGCGGAGCGCCTCGCGAAGCCCGTAGTACGGCGTGGTGGGCGGGGTGTGGTGGTAGTTGCGCTCGTCGCCCCAGTACTCCATCAGCAGGTTGAGGTCGAGATACCACGACGCGGGGTCGGAGTCCCGAGCCTCGATCTTTTCACGTGCCCGCTCGTTGATCGTCAGCGGCGTCGCGCCGGGGGTCGAGGAGAGACACTTCTGGGGACTGCCGTAAGCGACGTCGACGCCCCAGTCGTCGACGTGAACCGGGACCCCGGAGAGCGACGTGACACAGTCCGCGATAGTGTAGGCGTCGTGTTCGCGGGCGATGTCCACCAGTTCGGACATGTTGGGCTGGCGGATGCCCGTCGTCGTGTCGGCGTGACAGATGCCGAAGACGTCGACGTCGTGTGCCTCGAACGCGTCCCGAACGTCGGCGGGGTCGAGGGGTTCGGTGGGGGAGACGTCGAGGGACGCGACGTCGCCGCCGACGCGACGCGCCATCTGTGCCATGCGGTCGCCCCAGTACGCGGTCGTTCGGACGAGCATGGTTTCACCGGGTTCGAGCAGGTTCCCGATCGCCGTCTCCATCGCGGCCGTCCCGGTCCCACTCGTCGCCAGCGTCCACTCGTTGTCCGTTTGGAACGTGTACCGCAGGAGCTCCTGAATGTCGTCCATGATCTCCAAGAACGAGGGGTCCATGTACCCGAGCGCCTGCGTCGACATCGCACGGAGGACGCGCGGGTGGATCATACTCGGGCCGGGGCCCATCAGGATGCGTGACGGTGTGTCGAGTTCACTCGTCTCCGGTGGACTTCTCATATGCCGACAGATGAACGAACGGAATAAAAACCTGCGTGTTCGTGGCAATATATTGTCGAAGCGCAGTTCGACGATTGTGGTATGTGACCAAGAAACACGTTCACAGTGGTCGAGGGACGGGCCGTCGTCGGAGCGGGGCCGGGACGAGAACGCAGGGCGGACGCCGAGAGCGTAGCGACCCACCCGACCGAGCGGCGTCGATTCCGCGGAGACGGCGGCGCTAACGCTCCGAGCGATGGTGGTCCCAGTTCAGGGACGGGACGATCCTTCGGTTCGCCCTCGAGGGGCGGTCGGTCCACCGATCGGACGGTAGCGTTTTTATTCACGCTGGTCGATGTTCTACCGTGCCGAGACATTTGGTGGCGGAGCGTCGGGGGGCCGCCCCCGTCGTCGCGGTGGCGTTACTCGTCGCTCTCGTGGTCGTTCTGGCGATCACGGTGTCGGGGTTCGTCCTGACACAGGAGTCGGACGTCCCCCCGCCGGCGCCACGGGTCAGCGTCTCGTACGAACTCGTCCCCGACGGGAGCGAACGGACGATCGCCGTGACGCTGGAGGGCGGCGACGCCGTCGACACCGGTCGACTCTACGTCACCGGCTCGGCGGATCTGGACATCGGCGCCGCACCGGGTGAGACGGGAGCGGCGGACGAACGGTGGGCCAGTTCCCGGGAGACGTTCGTCGAGGCCCCACCCGACGACCCGCCACAGGTCGGCATCGGCGACCGGTGGGAGTCCGGCGAGACGATCCATCTCGATCCCATCGGCGACGCCACGGGCGTGACAGTCGAACTCTACTGGAACACGCAGCCGGTCGAGGGAATCAACCCCGGAACGGTGACGGGTGACGACGCGTACCTGATCGCGGAGTTCAGGGTCCGAAAGCACTGAGACCGCCGGCCAGCCCCCGTTCCCGTCCCCGCGTCCTCTCCGCGCGACTCGCCCGAAAACCGCCGTCCGGACACGCGACGGCGCGAGCCCTTGCGGTGGCGGCCCGGTAGAGGGTCGACGTGAGCCGCAGTATTGGGGCATCCGTCCGTTGGGTTTCGAGTGACAACCCAAACACGATGGAGCCCACCGACCTCGATCCGGAACGGCTGCGCAAACTGCTCGACGACGCGGCCGGACAGGAGACGATCCAGCAACTCATGGCGCTCATTCCGGTTGCGAACGGGACGGCACCGGAGACCGTCGCGAAGTGGTACGGGTTCGAGACGGAGACCGTCAAGGAGTGGCTCGACGAGTTCGGACGGGACGCGTCCGGGGCGTTCGATCACGCCGAGCGGTTCGGCAAGGCCGGGCGCCGCGTTACGCCGACTGGACAGGAGGGTCACTCGCACATGGAGTATCTCGACTACGAGGTCATAGCGGAGCACGGCTGGGAGCTCAGCGATTCGGACCTCTTCGAGAAGGCACGAACCGCCGACCTCGAGGCGCCGGAGTACGGCGGTCTCACCGTCGAGGGAGGCGACTCCGTGCTGGAGGCGGTGGAGGCGGCGGGGCTCGACTGGCCCCACGCCTGTCGGGGCGGCGCCTGTTCGAACTGTGCGGTCATCGTCAAACACGGTGAGATATCCATGCCGGGCGATCAGATACTTCCCGGAGAGGCGGTCGGACGCGGGGCCCGTCTCGCCTGCGTCGGGACGCCGGTGACCGACCACGTCGAGGTCGTGTACAACGTCGACGAACTCGACTTCCTCGAGGAGTATCGACTCCCCTCACGGTCGGAGTCGCCCGCGTGAGGCGTCAGCGCGTCGGCCACCTCCTCGGACACCGCGACGTTGCACCCATCGTTCGAGCCGTCTTTCGGACGGGGCGGCGGCTCCGCCGAGATAGTGCGTGCACACCGGAACCGAACCCGTCGAGTCGGGACTCGACGGGGAGGACTAACCGTCGGCACCGCGACCGCGTTCCTCGGTACGGTCGCGGGTCGTTCGCCGCCAGCGAGCCCGGAGCAGCCCGGATCCGATCTCCATGGCTGATCGTTTCACCGACCGCGATTCCCGCGTCGTCTCTCGGCTGCGTGGATCCGCGAAGGCAACGCTCGATAAGTACAGCCATGCCGACCTGTGCGACATTCTCCGACGGGTCGATCACGTGGCAACTGAACGTCGGCCGCGATCCGGTGGACGTGGCAGCACGGGCCGCGACGACGCCGGGCGTGATCCGCCGTTACTACGATCAGCCCGATCTCGACGCCGAGCTTCGGCGCTGGGTCACGCAGTTCGACGACATCGACATCTGCGAGTACAGCGTCCCGACGAGACGAACAGCCACGCTCAGATGATAGCCGCCGCTCGCGTTCAGGTTTCGTTAATGAGGCGCCGCTAATAGTTAATAAAACCCACGATAAGGGTTTATTTTAGAGTGGGGTCGGAGGGATTTGAACCCCCGATCGACTGATATCTCCGGTTACGCCTCGGTACTCCAGAGGGTCGTCGTCGCGCGGCGATGATCAGTCGCGCGCTCGGTATATCAGTCTGGAGTGTCGTCACCGGGCGGAGCCTCTGGAGTCAGTCGCCATGCCGGGCTTGGCCACGACCCCTCGACAACTCCTTATCCGAAGGACGGTAAAGGGATTTCGGTTATCGGTCGGTGGCGGCCCAGTCGCACTCTTGGCACTTGTAGCCCGTAACTAGCTCGGTGACCGAGGGCATGTAAGCGACGGCGAGGACGTCGCTGTCGCAGTCCGGACACTGCTGGTCGGCGTCCTCGATGGCGTCGGCCTCCATGGGCGGGTCGCCCTCGATCAGTTCGGCCAGTCGTTCGGCGGTCACCATCCGACCCTGGACGACGCGGTTCGTCATGACTCGACGGTAGGCGCGGAGACAAGTAAGCCCTGTGTGCCAGGGGTCAGCGGTGGTGTCGGCGACCGGTAGTTTTGATACTATGGAATGGTATGGACCGATACGGATAGATAACCATGCACGGTGGCGTAGGCGGCCGACACGGTGATGGGGTGACGAATCGGTGACTGCACCGTACAGCTACGATGGGATGTTACCGCTGGGACCGGAACGCGGGTCCGAGTACGTCTGTTCGCGGTGTGAGTCGACGTTCGACGACGACCACTACCTCTGTCCGGTCTGTGGAACGCTCACGCTCGAACGTCGCTCGGCGGAGTCCTGAGGGGACAGGAGCGAGTCGGCAGAACTATTTTTCCCCCACCCGTGGTACCGTGGTAGCCGACCCGACTCGGCACAGTCATGACCCCGTCACTACCCCATATTCTCGTCGTCGAGGACGAGACCGAACTGGCCGAACTGTTCGCCGAGTGGCTTTCGGAGGAGTACGACGTCGAGGTGGCGATGGACGGGGAGACGGCGCTGGAGTTGGTCGACGACGACACCGACGTGGTGTTGCTCGACCGCCTAATGCCCGGCCTCTCCGGCGACGAAGTACTGGAGACGATCCGTGAGCGTGGCCTCGATCCCCGGGTGGCGATGGTGACCGCGGTCGAACCCGACTTCGACGTCCTCGACATGGGCTTCGACGATTACGTCGTCAAGCCCCTCTTCCGGGCGGACATCCAGCGACTCGTAGCGGGGCTGCTCGAACGCGACGCGTACGACAGACAGCTCTCGGAGCTGTTCTCCACGGCCTCGAAACTCGCCGCGCTCGAATCCCACAAGGAGCCGGACGAACTCGCCGACAGCGAGGAGTATCGACGGCTCGAAACGGAACTAGAGCGCGCACGCGAACGCGTCGAGCAGCTCGAAACGGACATGAGCGAGGCGGACTTCGAGGCCGTCTTCTACGACTTCGGCCGGATCGACCTGTAACGGGACGGCACCGTCGGCCGACGTGTCGCCACGTTTCGAGAGCCGTACCAATCGACATTTGTCTCGGGGGGATGACAATCGGATGTATGCTACGATCCGACGGCAGTCCGACCGCCGTTCCGTCACGATCGGTCCCCGAGTATCGTGTATCCGGGCCGTTGGCCGAACGGAGTGGGAGCCGATGAGCGTAAGCAACACCCAAACGGGCGAGTCCCTCCTGAGTCTTCCGGGGAATCCGCTCGGCTACGTAGCGATTCTGTTTGCACTGGTGACTGGCGCCATCCATCTCCTGCTCGCTCCGCAGGTGGTCGGATTCAGCCAGACCCTCGCCATCCTCTTTGCGCTCAACGGTCTCGGCTTTCTCGGCGGAATAATAGTCTTCTTGACACGATACTGGCGGCGCGAACTCTATCTGGTCGCTGCGCTTTACGCCTTGGTGACGGTCCTCGCGCTGTTCGTCTTCCAGGGGTTCGGGGTCGAGGCCTTCATGCGGCAGGGGCAGCTGAATCCGCTGGCAGTCGTCTCGAAGGCGGCCGAGGCCTTGCTCGCCATCGTCGCCGGAGTGCTATACGCGAACGAGAGCTGACCGACCGCCGTCGATCAGGCGTCCGGTCCGTCGAAGACTTTGCCGGGGTTCATGATCCCCGCCGGATCGAGCGCCGTCTTGATCGACCGCATCGCGTCGACCGCCGCCTCGCCGTGTTCGGCGACGAGGTAGTCCTGCTTGCCGAGGCCGATTCCGTGTTCGCCGGTCGACGTGCCGCCGAGTTCTATGGCGCGTTCGACGATGCTGCGCGACACGTCCGCCCCACGGGCGACGTGGTCAGGGTCGTCCTTGTCCACCATCACCGCGTAGTGGAGGTTGCCGTCGCCGGCGTGACCGAAGCAAGGGATGAGGAAGTCCTCAGCCTCGGCCAGTTCCTTCGCGTAGCGGATGATGCCGGGGTACTCGCTGATGGGGACGGTCACGTCGCCGGGTGTGAGCGGCGAGAGGTGGTCCTCGTACGGTTCGAGCGCCTCGGCGAGTTCCCGGCGCGCCGCCCACAGTTCGTCCATACCGCGGTCGTTCTCGGCCACCTCGAAACTCGTCACGTCGTGGGCCTCGAACACCGACCGACAGAACTCGATCTCCGCTTCGATGCCGTGGTTGGCGTGAAACTCGACGAACACCATCGGTACGTCGGGCAGATCGGTGTCGAGGTGGGCGTTCGACATCGCGGCGCTCAGGCGGTCGATGAGTTCGATCTTCGCCACGTCGACGCCGGAGCGGACGGCGTCGAAGACGGCCTCGGCGGCGTCGTCGAGCGTCTCGAAGTGGGCACGACCGCCGCGAACCTGCGCGGGTCGCCCGGCTAGCTCGATCGTGACGCGGGTGATGACAC
>ERZ1034573.353-NODE-353-length-13657-cov-10.922217_pt1 | contig 13657 bp, 16 predicted proteins | sample MGYA00520641_ERZ1034573 | MGnify/ENA primary metagenome ERZ1034573 (study PRJEB33760, sample SAMEA4777724) | hypersaline lake metagenome | biome: hypersaline environment; feature: brines | place: Spain | collected 2014-08 | depth 0 m ...
TGGGCATCGATGAGTCGACGGTGGCGACCGCGATCGACGAGATTCATGAGCAAGCGAAGTAGCTATATTGTGATTTTGCGATCGATTGACGGAGCCGTCATTCGGCGTGAGACGAATCGATAACAGGGCGGTCAGGGAAGCAGTATCAGGGCGACAGTTCTATCAGAGCGAGACGTTGCCAAGGCTACCGAGCGGATTCCCAGAGATAACTACAACAATCTGTCTAAGATTACTGGAAGAGAATCAGCAAGCTCAGACGCTTGTAGAATTCGAATCGTATCTTGATCTTCAATTGGAGACGTTGCTCGGCTTTCGAAATCTTGGACTACGAGCACCCCATTCCAACCTGATCCAAATGGGGTATCAGGGTCAAACACCAGTTCGTTTTCTTGGCGTAGGAATGCGAGATATTCCAGTGTCTCGGTTACTCCTTTTTTGACTGTTCGCTCGCTGGTGGAGTTTTTGACCTCAGTGATCAAGTATTCGTATCCTTCCTCATGTTGTACTTCGAGTATGATAATATCAGGTCGGTTGGTTTGTAGTTGGAACCCTTTGTCAGTAAAGTAGTTCTCAACGATTTCTCTCGCCTGACGGTCTATCTGTTCTGACCGGGTCAGTTCGGCATCTTGTTTTTCGATTGGCTCGGGAACAAACGAGAGGTTTCGGTCATTGGCAGAACTGTCGTGGTACAACACCACATCGGTACCATCCTCGCTCTTTATTCGAGCGACCTCTTGTTTTCCAGATTCAATCGTTTTGACGGAGGTTTCGCTTTGCTGGTACTCCTCAATTGATTCAACATACTGGAACAGGACGTAGAGTTCAAAGAGTGTTTCCTCGTCATCAGGCGTAATCAGCGTCTTTTCCAACAATTCTCTGAGAGCGTCCGGATTACTCTCTTTGGCTCGTCTATGATCCTGTAACAACGAAGCAGCCTCTCGATAGACATCGCTACGCGACATGGCTGCTGTCTGAATCATTCGATCTGTCGGCTCGTAGGTCTCGGGGTCACGAATACGCTTGATGTGGACGTTCCGTTCAAACAACTCTCGCATCTGCTCGACGAGTTCAAGATTCTCCTGCCAGCGATCAGTTACCCATTCGTATTCCTGTTTGAGATATGTCTCACACTCCTCTAGAGTCGTGTAAATGATCGACAGGAGACGTTTGAGAACGATATTCTCGTCAATATCGTAGCTTTCGTGACGGTTGTCACAGACGAATAACGACTTATCGCCCGGTGCCTGCGAGGAGCGTTGTTTCATCGTCGAAGTCCAATCGATTCGCCCGGATATCTGTCCTCGCGTCGTCTGCTGGACATTCTTCGTCTGTGTCTTGATGCTCCGGAGTCGAGATGGGAGTTGTTCTACGAAATCGACGACTGCTGGTCGAAGAAGAAAATGGAGGTCAACAAGGGCGTCGAAGCTCTCGAAACGTTCATCCAGTCCTGTCGGTTTGAGTTGAGTCGTGACGTGTTGTTCAGAAATCTCTCCGTGCATTACATAGGCGAACAAATCCTCCGAGACAGCGTCGATAAGTTCGGCTCTATCCATCGATTTCTATCTGTAGCATATCACGACCGAGTTCGCTGAGTCGACTGGAATCAACAGCATCGATCTGGGAGAGTTGTTTGACGGTAGCTTCCCGGCGAGGTGACCCTTCGAGTTGAGGCAGGACGTAGTTACCGACTGCGTCGGTGACAGCGCGTTCGGTGGTACGAGAGGGTGAGTTCATGATCCCATCCAGCATGTCTCGAACGATGGCAGGACCGATTTTGCGGTCGCTCCGGCCGTCATTGAGTCTGAGCCATATTTCAGACACAGCATCGAGCACATCTTCATTCGCCGGTCTGGACAGATCCATCCCCCAAGCTTCTGCGTACTGTTTGAGGAGGTCGATTCGTTCTGCTCGGGTTTCAGGCACCTGTGGGGCATCGACATGAATGAACGAAAACCGCCGCATGAAGGCGTACGACAGTTCGTACAATGAAGTCTTATCGTAGGTGTTCATCGTCGCCAGCAATCGCCACGAATCGGGCATGATATACTCATGGGGTGCTGGTGTTCCGGAACTGTCGTCAGCCTGTTTGACAACGATTTCGTTGCCATCTCGGCGATAGGGCAACTGTACTTCTTGTCCGGAGAGAAGTGTGAACAACTGCCCGAACGCTTTGTCGATATCGGCGCGGTTGATCTCATCAATCACCAAGAGTTCGTTCTCTTGAGTGCCATCTTGTTTGAACCGCCGTAGTACCTGCCCAGTCTCGAACGAGAGATTCTCACCGTCTGTCTCTGTTGGCATGTAGCCACCAACGGTCTCGAAGGTCGACCAATCGGCTGTGGCTGTCGTCATCTCGTAGCCAGAATAGGTATCGCTGTGAGATTCTGCGAGCGAATGACAGACTCGTCTGGCGATTTCGGTTTTCCCCGTTCCGGGCGGCCCGGTGAAGATGACATGCTTACCAGCTTTGAACGCTGATTCGATCTGCTCAAGGATTTCAGTTCCGCGATTGTCTTGGAAATACAACCCATCAAGAAGCCCTTCGTTTACGAGGTCGAAATCTGGCGTGTTGTGAATCTCGATATCTGTTATCGTCTCTGTGATTTCGGTCTGAGTCGAACCAGTTTCTCCGGAGGCTAACGCTTCTACAGAACCGTATTTTCCACGGATGCCACCAACCCCCATATCGTTGAGTGGACTGAATCCGAGTGGATAGGAACGGTCGTATCCTGCAAGATTGTGAATCTCCTCGGAGGAGACATTCATTTCGGTCGGTGGTGCAAGATATATGATTCTATCCCACGGATCATCCTCAAAGTTCGACCAGACATCTCTACCGAGTGCCTCGTTCTGTTCTGTACCAAGAACTTTCGCAGAGTACGTATACGTTCCATTTCGGTAGAAAAACAGGTAATCACCCTGTTCAATATTTTTCCACGTACCAGCTACCGACGGTTTCGTTCCCCATAATCGAATGACCTCATCAAATGCGTCCGGTGGCTGCTCAGTATACTGGCGGACACGATCGGCATTGATGCCCTCCAAAACGCTGTTTTCGACGTTTTCTAGCGCGGCATCGTTGCCATACGGTGCTAGAAAGACCTTCGGCCCATCGTATCCCATTAGCCTTCGATTCGTCAATCACCGTTAAATAATATTTGCTGCGAGGATTCAAAACTGAAGACGATTCCACCCATCCGTGTGTTCGTGACTGAACTCACAGGGTATCGATGTCGACACTGCGTTGGAAAAGTGGGAACTGGGGTCAAAGAGGAGCCGAGTAGCTGGAAAGTGTATTCTGTTTGCCTAAGTGAGAACAGTGACTGTGGTACCGAAAGAGTTGGAACGATCTCTCGTAGCTCTGTGAGCCATACCGATGAAATGAACGAACGCGCTGAGAAGTTAGTCAAAGCAGCGGCCATTGAGAAATAGCATCCGCGAGCGTAGCGAGCGGTTCACTGCCGACCGCAGGGAGGCAGCACTTTTTGGTCCAGCTTTTTCAAGGAGCGGTCGCCGACGGCGACCCGACGCAGAAAAAGGTGGGGGTGGCTACGTTGAAACTGACTCCGAGGTTGCGTTGCGAATTACGGATCTGAGCGACGTTGAGACCGATCTGATTGAGGCGTTCGTTCCGGTGGCGATCGAGGAGGCCGGCGGGTTTGCCGACTTCCGCGAGACGGCGACGAAGACGAACTCGCTGGTGGATCGACTGCGGAAGCTGACGTTGCCCCGCGTGATCGATGTCGAAAGCGGGTTAGAGAGCTACACCGAGACGAAAGCGCGCGCTGAGGAGTTGGATGCGAAAATCGAGCACACTGACGATCTGATTGATGAGATTGTCTACGAGCTATACGGGCTGACAGACGAAGAAATCGAGATTGTCGAGGAGGCTGTCGGGGAATAAACCAATTTACCGATTACGATCAATCCAACAGCAAAACGCATCAAAATCATCGGCACCGGCTTGCTCCGCAATGTTCTGTAGGGTTCCAATACGAATCCGATCTTTCCGAGGGACGCTTACCGTTCGTGGGTCAGTGTCGTGATCTTCTGGCGGCATCCATTTCAAAATCATATGGCTGCCGGTGGTACGAACCCAATCGAATCCGCCGACGTTGACCAACACCGCAACAATATCATCGCCAGAAAAGTCCCGCGTCACCATGTGCCGATTACTTCAGTATATCCGGTAGCTCGCCGCTCGTGTTGTCTTCGGGGTCAATCCCCCTCTCACGGAGTTCTTCGTCCGTGGGTTCGCGCCCTGCCTCTCCGTTGTACGCCGCGACCGCGTCATCAAGCATTTCGAGAGCCTGCTGGCGAGTTTCGCCCTCCGTAGCCACGCCAGTTTCTTCATCGCGGACGAGCCACATCTCACCGTCTTCTGAGAGTTCCAGCGAGATCCGCGTCGGAACACCGGGGTTCTCTGGATCGTCGTCCGATTCGATGCTCATAGACGGCCATACAGGACACGAGATCAAAAGCGTTCGGTAGCGATACACAATCCGTATGCTAAGCAGAGAAGAAAGCCCTACAGGCGTGTTTGTGCGCATCAACGCCTCACACTCATGTAGTGCTACGACCCTTCAGCCGAAGAACGGAGCATACGACATGACTTCGATACCCTCTTTGTTCGGATATCCAACACAAAAGGAGATTAGCTCGGCTGATACGGGTTCGTCACCGTATCGAGACGCGAGATGTGGCCAGCCGAATCGAAATCGTCGTCAAACGCGTACAGGTACTCCAACTCCTCGGCTTGCAGATACGCGCTCAGACAGGCATCGACAAAGGAGAACGCCTCGTACCCCCGGAACTGTGCCTTCGCCATCGCACGCCCGTCCGCGGTCAGTGACTCGATATGGAAGCGGGCGTTCTCTTCGATTCGGTCAAGGAAATCGACGGCCGCCTCGTGGCCAGCGTGTGTCGTCAGGCCGTTCAGCGTCTCCGCGAGAACGTAATCGAGGACGATTGCCTCCGGTAGGTCGCCGCTGTCGACACCACGAAGGATCGCAAGTCCTTCCTCGTGGGCCGCGTCGCGCCGATAGGCTGCGGCATAGAGCACTGTCGTGTCGATGAGCGCGTGTGGCATCTATCCGTCAACGCCCCACGCGTCGTGGTCGGTGGTCGCAGTAGTGTCTTGATCGCCGTCATAGCCCTCAAACGCGCCGAACGTTCCGTCGCGCTGTTGGATGACCTGCACGCGGATCTCCTCCTCGTCTTCGATCCGCCAACGAAGCGTGTCTCCGTCGTCGATATCAAGCTCCCGACGGATGCGGGCGGGGATATTCGCCTGATTCCCCGAGACCTTACTCTCGGAATCGACGCTGTCACTGCTCATGTGTGAGTTGGGATGGTCTCGACATATAAGTATAGTGTGCGCTCACACTACTAAAACGGGTAGAATCAGTGCCCAGTAATCGACGGAGCAATCAATTGTGTCGAGGGAGCAGTCTGAGAGTCGCATCCGCGGGGCTCGACACCGTGCAGGCTTCGTCGCCGACTAAGACTCGATCACGAGAACGCGGTCGGTGAGCCAATACCCATCAAGTGAGCCGCTTCGGTCATCTGAAAGGCCGAAACGGTACGTTGCGACCCTGCCATCAGCACCGGTCAGTGTGACGCGCTGCTCAGCGGTGTGTCCGTCCTGCTCCAGTGGGCCCGTCGTCGCCTCAACATGGTCAACCATCGGTGCATACTGTGGCCCGGTTACCATCTTTACAAACCGATCGAACGGGCCGGTTGATCGACGGTTTGCCGGTGAGGCGAAGTTGTATGCGGTCGCGATCCCGGCGTTATCAACGGGCTCGTCGTTGTTCGCCAATCCCTCAAGTTGAATCTCGACAACCGTGGACGGATCGTACTCCGGGTCTGGTGTGGGGGCATCGTCGATCGGATATGCGTCGGTCATGTGAATACCGCTAGTAGTGGATACGGCCGTATATGTTGCACCCACAACCCGTATGCAGTGTACAAGCAGCCACAACCAACGCTACCCGCAACAACACGGGAGACGTGCCCTGATCTGTCGGCGACAGAGACCCTGTGGCGGGGTTTTTGTATCGACTTACAGGAACCACGAAAACCACTGATGCTGCATTTTCTCGACGGCATGGGCTATCTGCGTCGGCTCAAGATGATCTGCATGCGTCTCTCGACGACGACGCACCCAGCCACATTGCTGATTCCAAACGGTAACCGCACAGCTTGTCCGCTTCCATCTGGTTAGCCAAACGAGGTCAGTCAACAGCGACGTTGGCTGAACTGGCTTGGTTGTCACCGTAGGCCATAACAATCTGATCCAACGGTATGGCGGTTAGTCCCCCTAAAGAAGTACATAACAGATGGTACTGATAGATGATACCCGTAACAGTCACAATCGCGCTTTGCTTATTCCTCTGTATCGGTATGAGAACACTCATTAGCTCGATTAATCCAAGTATCGTAGAACTTCTCCTCTTGATTGCGCTCCCATTTGCCCTCCTTGTTATCGCGGTATACTACGTGTACGTATATCTCTGAGACAAAACAAACACGATCGATCGAGCAAAGTTTATATCCAGAGATAATGACGGCACGAGTTTGACTTTATATCTACAATACCATGCAGATTCTCGCGTTACACATCCCATTCAGCTGAATGAAATAGTGATTATTTATGTAGCTGAGCAGATCACGCTCTTCGGGACGGGTTGAGATCATGCGTCGGCATACCAAAGAATAATGCCGCTGGCTGTCTATCTGCTGGTATGAACACAATCCACTGCACAGATTGTGAAGAACAGATTACAGCAACCACCGATAACTATTGGTTGCGATGCCCAACTTGTGGCGAACAGTTCTTGCAGGCCGTTGGCGGCTGTTAGCTAGCATCCCGGAACCGGCCGAAAGGAGGGGTGGCAGCCGCTGAAAGCCGCTTTGACTGCTCTGTTGAATACCGACCTCCTCGACTGGGTTCGTTCGTCCGCAGCCAATTTGCTATCTCTTATTGTGTGTGGGTAGCGAGTCGCTGTTGAACTGCCAGCCGCTCCTGGTGGGTGTTCTACCCATCGTAGCCATCCGGTCGATCAATGGCGGCGGTGGGGAGCCAAGATGCTGGCTGCGTTCAGAGGGAGAGGTGGGCGTGCGACCGGGATTTCACTCGCACACACTGAAACCTGCCGAGATATAACCGAGTCGCTCGCCGATTAGAAGCAGCGCGACCCTCAGGATGTTCGACAGGTAATTACTCCTTGTCCTCATACCCGATGGTACAGTATGCCGATCTCCAATGATGAGTTCGAGGCGGGAAGTATCGATGTAGGAAGCGACGAGTCAGGTGACGACGACGAGATCGATCCGATTGAAACCGAAAAGGATCTAGTTACATCGTTTCTGAGCGAACGGCCGGAGAGAGCATTTACCGAGCGAGAGATCGTGCTTGGTGTGGATTACAGCCCCGTATTCATGAACCGAACCCAGAGCTCACTCGGGTCGTTCGCTGACGGGTTGATCGATTTTGCTGGGGATGTGGCTGCCACAACAATCGTCGTCAACGACATCGACGAGGCACTCGCCGAACTCGTCGAGGAGGACGTTGTGACAACGAAGGAAGTTGAGACTGAGGACGGAACCTCGGTCTATTACAAACTGGCCTAACGCGTATACGACTTCGTCGTTGCTACCCGTTTTGTGCGAATAAACATGTTTGATTTCCTAAACAGCCGATTGAAATAACAGATAGAATACATTATGAAATGCACAATCAAACACTGAATTGTGGCCCAATCCCGCACAGCAGGGACACACCCGCGGGCATACGCTTGCACGGCGAAATGTTGAATCAGAGTGGTGCGTATTGGTCGCCCGACCCAGTTGCGGACAGGTCTAAAACCCACGCTGTATCTCACCCGTTCACGAGTGGGTGCGTCACCGAATCGATCAGATCGACCCGCTGAGCCGAGAGCTATAGAGTGAATAGAGGATCAAGCTAAGCCCGATGATCTCCAGTACTCGCGACCCCAGCGGCAGTAAGGATGTTCGCACGAGTGTGGCCTGCGGAACCAGCGGCGCAAATACCTCAAATCCGAGTGAGAGGCCAAAGGGGGCGATAGTGACGAATCCGAGGCCAACAGCGAGATACAACATCCGCTGGCTCTCATTACGCCGGTACCCACGGTAGGCCTGAAACACGATCATCAGGCCAAGCGTCATCGCAACGAGAGTGGCTGTTACCAAGCCCAAGTAGAGGGCCGTTTCAGCACCAGTCATGACTAGATCTCCTCCCAGAGTTTGGTAAACCGATCCGCTGCGTCGGTTGGCTCCCGGGACACATCGGCGGTGAATCCCGCTTCATCAAGTTCGATTGCGACTGCCTGTAGTGTAGCTTCGTAGGTGCTGTAATGGTGTCCATTGTCATCAAGTTCGGTTCGTTCGGTGATCAGGTCATACTCGGCGAGGGTATCGAGTCGGCGGTAGACGGTTGGAAGCGAGGCACCACACGCTTCGGCGAGCTCCTTTGCGGACTGCGGTTCAGCAGTCGCTGCGACGAGGATCGGGCGTGCGTACTCATCATCGAGGATGGCGAGCAAGTCCTCGGCTGTTGGCTCCTCACTCACACCACTTCCCTCCGCAGGACTGCCAGTATAAGTCGGGGCCAGTTTTCAGGTTCCGAAGTCGGCTGTGATACACCTCGAAACGGACAGTCACGGTGCTGGCTCGGTGTCTACATCGGTTCCGTCGGTGTCGACACCTGCTTGTCGGTCTAGCTGGTCATCACCAGTGTCGATATCTCGAGGGTGTCCCCCGACGGCATCGACTGTGGTGAGTTCGGCATAGGCTCTGGCAACGATGGCTGCCGAAAGCGTCGTCACGAATGCCGTCAGGACGACCCCGACCGGGAGAAAAAATAGCTGCGAAACCGAGGTTCGAAGCGCTTCGGCGGTAGTTGGATCAGAAAGCTGGTTCGGTGTCGCGATGGAATTGATGGCACTCTGTACCCCGATAACCCCGACTGAAAGCACTCCAAGTCTGAGGCGATGTCCCCGAACGAGACCCCAACTCCCACGCAGTGACGTGATGACAGACCGGTTGCGAACGCTGATCTCATGAAGAACAAACATGAGATGGATGTACAAGAGGAATGCCGCAGCAACCACCCCGATGAATCCGATGGCTCCGATGAGCACCATCCCGGCGATCCCGATCCAGTCCGGCAAAAATCCAATCTGCCCGACACCAATCATAACCCCGATTCCGAGAGCGGCCGGAAGCAGAAACGCACACAGAAAGCCGATGAAAATCACCACGCCGAACACCAGACTAGCAACCAATCCGCGAGCGGTCGCTCGGCCAAGCTGCCCATACAGGTGACTCTCAAGGATGCGATCCGTCGCACCATCCACAAAGGTGCGAATCGTAATGATCGTGATCGGTGTTGTTACAACAGCTGAAAACACCGTCGTAAGCCCAACGGTTACGCCGGTTGCTGCGGTGGGAAGCGGTTGAGTAGCTGGAACGTCAGCAAGAGGGGCAGCCCCGATGCCGGATGAAACCGGGAGCTGCTGGCTTGCAGCAACGGCAAGCAACATGAGGCTTACAAATTGTGCTACGGCGTTACACCCGACAAAGACCGCACCGTTTCGTGAAAACGTCAGCCGTAACCCATCGGTGACAGCAGTTCGAAGACGGAATGCCATACAGATGCTCTGTAAAGATATTAAAAAAACAGCGCGGACAGTTTCAGGCCCAGAAAACACGAACGCTCATAAGCGATATCGTGAGTTTCACGCCCGGAAATCTTGGTTGCTGTACTTTACCGCTGGTAGTCAATCCGTCTGTATGACGTTGCCACTTGGGCAAACAGTCAGCAACGGAGTACAGCGGACGCTCTCAACTACTGGGTTGGTGATCTTTGTGCTGACAGCCGCATCTCAGTTGCTGTTGGTCGGGGCCACAAACACGATCGTAGCGAGCATCATTACAGACTTGCTACCGGAGGCAACGAGCACAGAGATCGGCATCACAGTGCCAGTTTCAGTACCGGTCGCCGCCGCGATTGCTGTCAGCGTGACACTGTTTGGAACTGTCGTATTTCTTGTCAGCACCCGATTGCTCACCCGCGAGCAACATGAATTATCGACGCTTCCGCGATCACTGTGTACGCGCCGGATCGGCCGAGCAACCCTTTCGGGAGTCGGCATGTCACTCATCTTGACGCCGTTGATACTGCTCGGAATGCCGTTGATTATCCCCGGACTCTTTTTTGCGGTTAGTTTCCAGTTTGGTGTTTTTTTGATCGGGGTCGAAGACGCACGAGCGATCGGCGCGTTGCGTCAAAGTTGGCGGCTCGCCAGCGGCAACAGGTGGCGACTTGTCGCGATACTGGTGGCGTTTACGATCGTTGCGATGGCACTCGGTATGGGAACCGCACTGGTATCGGGTATCTCTCCGGCTGCCGGACAGGTCGTCTCGGTGACTGCGATGGCAGCTATCATCGTGATGCTGTACGGTGTCCTTGCCGAAGCCTATCTGTCGCTTCGTGACGAGTCAACGAACCGCGGGGGTTCCACAAACAACTCGTCTACAGCCGTCGATCCGCTGTAAACTACATCTCTAAGCAGGGTGATATTCACTCACCCACTCATCGCCCACACCCACTGAACCGAGCACTGTCCGTTATCTACCCGCCGTCTGTCTGTATCAGGCCTGTCGGGCGGCCAAAGGGTACAGCTATGTGTCTCGACCAGTATAGAAGCTATCGTCGGATCAGTCGGGTCGTTGATCGCCGACCTCGGGGCAGCCAGCACACAACTATGGGCATATCATCAGCAAGCTCACCGGCAGGTAGTCAACACATATGAGTGACACAGCGACCATCGATGCTGCGTCGAACCAAATCGAGACCATTATTTCACGGGTTCGAAATGCGGTCATTACCGACGAGGAGTTCCTTGAAACGGTGCTTTCCGGCTTGTTGGCCAGAGGCCATGTCCTCTTGGAGGATGTTCCGGGAACCGGAAAAACGCTGACCGCCGTCGCCCTTGCCGACGCATTGAATCTTGCGTTCAACCGAATCCAGTTCACCCCCGATCTGTTGCCGAGCGACATCACCGGCTCGCAGATCTACAACGAGCAGGCTGGCGAGTTTCGCTTCCAGCGCGGGCCGGTCTTTGCGAATGTCGTGCTTGCCGATGAGATCAATCGCGCGCCACCGAAAACGCAGTCCGCCCTGCTTGAAGCCATGGACGAAGGGCAGGTGACTGTCGGCGGAACCACCTACGAGCTGCCGGATCCCTTCTTCGTGATCGCGACCCAGAACCCGATCGAACAGGAGGGAACGTTTCGGCTACCCGAGGCCCAACGCGACCGATTTGTGGTGAAGACCTCACTCGGCTATCCGGATCGTGACGGCGAGATCGAGCTCCTCTCCCGACGCGAGGATCGAACAACAAAGCTACCCACCGTCGATCCCGTCGTCGACGCCGGGCAGGTTTCCACACTCCGGCAGCTACCGGAGCAGGTACGGATGGAGACAGAGCTGAAAGGCTATCTTGTTGATCTCGTTCGCGAAAGCCGAGGCGATGCCCGCGTTGACGTTGGTGTCTCGCCGCGTGGGGTTCAGCGGTTTTTCGAGGCCGCTCGGGCACGGGCGGTGATTCGGGGTCGCGACTACGTGACACCGGATGATATCAAGACGATTGCACGTCCTGTGATGACACACCGTCTCGTGTTGACCTCGGAGGCAGCGATCCAAGATGTTGATGCGGCGACGATCGTTGAATCGGTACTTGAGGGCGTTCCTGTTCCGGGGGCGACCGGCGAGGCCTGAGAGTCAGCCCTGGATTGCGGCGAGGATCACAACAACGCTCAACATGGCGGCCAGCATCGCAAGTACCGTTCCGCTTGCAGACACAACGTCACCGAGCACCGTCGCATACAAGACCCACGCGACGGCGATCCCGACGATCGTGACCATCGCCGCTGACAGTGTATGAATCAACTCGATCTGCAGCGGTGACTCGGTTTGAAGCTCCGCCCACGTGGTCGCCCCCCGGTCGCCGATATCCCAGACGAACACCGAGAGGCCGACGAGAGCAAACACCGTGAGCCCCGAGGCTCCGAAGATGCCGATCGCAATCGCGCCGATCGCAAGGCCGGTCGCCGCCATTGCGCTGCCGGCGGTCTCGACGGGAAAGTAGTTGATTCCGCTGCCGAGGATGATGACGCCGAAAATGACTGTCAGAAGCGACATACCGATGACAATGCCACCGGCGATCACACCAGCCGGCGTGAGCGCGATCGTCAGCTGTTCAACAACGGGGCTAACCGCCGCTGGGACACGGGTGTGCAGCATCGATACCGCCGGCGTCCCGACAACAGCTAGCGCACCCGTGGTAGCACCTGCAAGCAGCCCTGGCACAAACCAGCCGACGGTGCTTGCGATCCGGCCGGTGACCAGCTGTACCCCACCAAACACGGCCGCAATCAGTACTGCCCCACCAAAGGCGACAAGCAGCATTCGACGGAGACCTGGGGCCGCAAACAGCCCAAATAGCGCGGGGTAGCGACCGGCGATAGCAGTGATATCGACTGACGAGACGACAGCGACGATCCCCACAACAGTCAGCAACACAATCACCCAGAGTGAGCCATTCAGCAGTCGGCTGAGCTGTTTCACACCGGCTTCGACCCGCGCTTGGCTCGTCTGCGGGGTAAGCTGGACGATCGGTGCGGCCGCAAGAATGAGCTGTACTCCTGCGATGACGAAGCTACACAGAACAAGAAAGGTAATCATCGCCACGGCCGCGTTTCGCGGCGCAAGGAGCGCGGAGGTGATGCCCAGGCTGTCGAACCCGACTGACGGTACCTGCCTCAGAGCATCAAACCGTCCCACGAGTATCCCCGCAAAGATGATACTGGGCCCAACTGCGGCCTTGTTGTTCACCGTCCACATGTCCGCGACACTCCCGCTGCCAACGGTGGTGTTGAACAGTCCGAGAACGCCGAATCCAGCCAGCCATGCGGCCCCCACGAGCCCGAATAGCCCGATCGCTGTCGGAATCGTTGCGAGAATCGCATCGACTGGCACCGGCACCAACACACGAACTGGCAGAACGACCGCTGCCACCACACTGCCACCACCGATCGGCAGCAACAGTGCGGTGATGGCGAGGCCGGCTGGCGTTTCTGTGTCACGCAGAATCGTTAGCGCGCCGACGGTTACCCCGGAGCAGCCAGCGACGAGTGCCGGCAGTGTCCGCCCAACGACGGTTGTGAGCAGCCAGATCCCCACCGCGACCGCAAGCGCGATGAGTACCGCTGTCGGCCGTGTGACATTCGGTTCTGGAATCGACAGTCGGCCACGGAGCATCGTTATCGACCCATCCCTGTGAGTCGTGTAAGGGCATCCCGAAGGCTGTCTTCGGATGCCCAATCGATGATGGTCGCCCCCAGCAGTCGCAGGGATTCGAGTCGCGCTGCCCGTTGCATCCCGGTGATCCGGCCGCCGATCGTCGCCGGCGTTGTTGCCGGCGAGAGAATCGTCACCGCATGGCCATCAGCGCGGAGGGATTCGACGAGGTCGGTGATCGGCCCGTCTGTCACCGGGCTACAGAGAATTACCTGTGCCCCGGTCGGCACGAGCGACCGCGTTCGATTCCACGCCACCCCGCCGTCGGCG
>ERZ1034573.354-NODE-354-length-13657-cov-10.353624_pt1 | contig 13657 bp, 13 predicted proteins | sample MGYA00520641_ERZ1034573 | MGnify/ENA primary metagenome ERZ1034573 (study PRJEB33760, sample SAMEA4777724) | hypersaline lake metagenome | biome: hypersaline environment; feature: brines | place: Spain | collected 2014-08 | depth 0 m ...
CTCATCATCAATCTCATAGTCATGATCTTCTGAACTATCGGCTGCAGCTTTGATCTCATCAAGCAACTGGCATTTACGGCATAGGCCTCCGCTGCATGGTTCTCCACATCTCTTACACTCCTTGATCTGGTTCTCCTCGCTGTCCCAGTCCATGTTATTTTCCACTAAGTCGGAGATTTCCCTGCCCTGTGAAACTATCGAGTATTTGATTCCCGGCATCTGTGACTCTAATTTATTCAGGAATGATTTGACCATAGGCCTCAAACTTGATTCCTGCACGTGTGGGCATCTGTCAATAACTCCCAAGTCATGCAGTCTGGAGTAGAGTGCGATCTCTTTCTCCATCACATCTCGCAGAGGCTTGATTCTTGGAACGAACATGTCATGGTCTGCCGGATCATCTTTAGGACCTATTCGGGCCATTCTCTTTGTATCTCCTTTGATATGGTTCATCATGATGGCCTGGGCCTCGTCATCCAGGTTGTGCCCGATTGCCATCTTGTCCGCATCGACCTTTCTGCACATCTTATTCAGTAGGTCTCGGCGCATGATTCCGCAGTAAGTGCAGTTACCTTTTGCTCCAGCATCTGCGACATCATCCATCTTCAGATTGTAGTAATCGGAATACTTTCCGACTTCAAGCTCCACGCCAAGCTCATCGCACATTCCTTCTGCAGCAGTGATTGATTCATCTCTGTACTCGTCAATTCCTTCATGAACCGCAACTGCTACTATCTCGATGTCAGGCCTGTCGCCGAATATCTCGACAAGCTGTTCAAGCATGACTGCCGAGTCTTTTCCGCCTGAAAGGCCTACAGCGATTGTGTCTCCGGATTCAACAAGATTTCCGTCTCTGATTGTGCGCTTTACTTTCTTGTTGATGTCGATTGAGAAATGTTTCTGGCAGAGGCCTCGTCCCTCATGTTTTCTGAAAATTACCGCTTCTCTTTCACATTTCCCGCATACGTTTTCATCAGTCATATCTCTAGAATGTGTATGGATTCTTTTTATTTAGATGAAAAAATCGGTGTATATTTCAGGTTAGCTATGAATTATTGACCTTAACTCATCCAGGTTTCTTATTCTATGAGTTGGATTCAGGTTCTCGTACTCCGAGTAACTTTGAACTAGGACAGAGTCTATTCCTGCATTTTCAGCAGCCTTGATATCGGCGCTCGTATCGCCCACCATCAAAGGATTTTCCGCATCTAATTCCTCCTTAACCTTTTCAAGCATGTATGAGTGAGGCTTCTTGTGAGTAATATAATGCTCAAAATTATCAAGGGGTAAGGCCTCAAATGCATCGAAGTAATCACTTATACCGAAGTATCTCAAGGTAAATCTGGCGGTTTTGCTGGGAGAGTTAGTCGCCAAGCCAACAGGCCTATCTATATCGTCTAGAAGCTTCTGCGTGGATGAGAAAAGCCTTATTGCTCCATGTTCTACCAGGCTGATCTTTGCGTTCTGAACTCTGTGCTCGATTTCCGTTACTTCTTCAAGGCTCATTTCTTTTCTATCCATTAATTCATTTACTTGAGACATCTCTGTAGACTGAACTATCTGTACCGCATCGTCCTTACTGTAATCATAGCCAAGTTCTGAGGCCTTTTTCTTTCTGATCTGGTCCATCCAGTCAAAGTCGTTTAAACCTGAATCAAGGATGACTCCGTCCATATCGAATATAACTGCGTCGTATTTCATACCTACCTTCGATACTTTCTTCTCCAATTTATTTAAAGGCCTTCGCTTTACAGTTGGCATTAAGCCGGTGTGTGAAGATTAAGAATAATCTTCTCTCTTACCGGAAATTTAAGGTTAGCCGGTGTGGCGGAGTCTGGTTGAACGCGGCAGACTCGAAATCTGCTGGGACATACCCGTCCCTCCTCGGTTCAAATCCGAGCGCCGGCGATGCTTCTGCATTTTTAAAGATTCATCCAGTATTAAATATTACTTAAGGTGAAATTTCTCATATGACAGAAGAAGATGATTTTGCAGGACAAGAGTTCAACGCAGACGAAACAGTTGAAGAACCTGAAGACGAAGTTCAGGAAGTTGAAGAAGAGGAAGTAGTTGAGGAAGATACAGTTGAGGAAGAAACTGTAGAAGAATCAGCTGAGGCCTCCGAGACAGATGAGTCTGAGGATTCAGGGGATGAATTTGATAAACCGGTCAGCGAAGGAGATGTCGTTGATGTAGATGTCGAAGATCTTGGAAGCAAGGGAGACGGAATCGCTAGAGTAGAAGGATTTGTAGTCTTCGTCCCAGGAGCAGAAGTCGACACTACTTACGAAGTAGAGATTACTTCAGTCGGTAACAAGTTCGCATTCGCAGAAATCGTAGAGTAATATCTACAATGGACGTACTGGTCAGATACAGCGAATTATCGAATAAGAAATGAAAGATCAGACAACAACTTGTACAGGCACTCCGAGAGGGAATTGAGTACAGAATTGAGTTCGGAGAACTGAGATAAGGTAAAGTTTCGGAAAGGCCTGGACGCATTCTTATTTTTAATACTTCTTTTTCCAAGGAAGGTGGAAAAATCAGTTTTCTCCGGTTAATAAAGTCCTGATTTCCACAGATAATATTTTCAGGCCTTTAATTACGGTGAAGTAGGATTCGAGTCACTGGTTCAGGAACAGAGTTTGTAGATTGATCTCAGGAAAATGTAGAAACTCTTTTAAATGGAGAAAAGGTTTATATATGCTACGTGTTTGGTAAAGAGTATGGGTTTGAAAGAACGCAAGGAAGAGGCAGAGGCCGTCCTTGATTCAGCTGAGATGACTCTGGAAACTTTCGGTAGATCCGGAAAAGCTGCATCAGATTTGGAGGCAACTGTCAGACAACTGGAGCAGGAACTTCAGGAACCTGACTCAGCTTCAAGTCTGAAAAAACTGATCAATGAGATCAGAGACTTGATGGATGAGGTTCAGGAATCAGGGGGAGGAGATTTCATGGCAGAAGAGCCAGGTCCAGGAGGCCCAGGCGGAATGCCAGATGACGACATGCCCCCTATCTGAGAAGGGAAAGCTAATTTAACCAAGTATCTATCAATTTTTCTTTATGAGCGATCAGTGTCCGTTCTGCCAGTTAATGCAACAGCCTGAACAGCTTAACATAGTCGGTGAAACAGAAAACTTCTATGCATGGCTTGAGTATCCACAGCCGAGAGCGAATGGACACGCAAACATAGTTCCTAAAGAACATACTGAATCAGTGATGGAGTTTTCCCCAGAACTATTTCAGGAAGCTATGACTTTACTTAGAGAGACAATGGGAAAAGCCATGGAAGGCCTGAAAGCTGACGGTTTATCGATCGCAATGAATGTGAGAGAAGCCGGGGGTCAGATGCTTCCACATGCATACATCCAGGTTTTTCCAAGGTTTCAGGAGGATGAGAATGCGGGGACTCCTGTAGGAGCTATCTTCCAGCACAGAGAGGATCTTCAAAATGAGGAATACTTCAAAGAAACTCAGGAGAAGATGGACTCCGTAACTGTGGATTTTGAAACCGAAAACGTTGAACCGCACCCCGAATCACAGAACTTCAAGGAAGAGGCCTCAAAAGAGAGTGAAGAAGAAAAAACTGAATCAGATGGTCAGGAAACCGGTTCTGAGGAAAGATATGAGAATGATGATGAAGAATCTCCTGCGAAAAAGAGTTACAGGAAACGGGGAGAATCCGTTCGCTGGAACTGAACCAAAACATACTTAATCTTTTGTTACTTTTAAGTAAGTATGGGCTTTTTCAGCAAAGTTGGTGGTGCCGCAGCTGGACTCACAGGCCTGGGAATAGCAGGTTACGGGGCTTACAAAGTTGGCAAAGATAACCCTAGCCAGGCCTCAAGTACGGGCCAGGTGGCAAAAGGCGTCTACGATTCTACAGATAGTTACAGTAAAGCTGCTGGCGCAGGATTAATGGAGGCCTACTTCCAAAACAGTGAGTTCAATGAAAACTTTGGAAGGAATCTGGGGATTTCTGGTTTAGGCATGGGATTGTTAGGCGTAGCAGTTAATGAGTTTACAGATGTGAACCAGTATCTTAACGGCGCAGCAGATGCCGAAGAATAATCCTTTTAACATTCTGTTACCTCGATTGATACATGACTGATTACAATCCTCAGGAAATTGAAGGAAAAATTTCTGAATACTGGGATGAACACAATGTAAAACAGAAAGTAAGGGCCTCTACAGAGGGGAATGAACCTTTCTTTTTGGTAGATGGGCCTCCTTACCTGAACGGTGCGCCTCACGCTGGACATATGCAGGGAAAAGTCATCAAGGATACAATGCTGCGTTTCAAGCAGATGCAGGGTTTTGATGTCCATGATCAGGCAGGATTCGATACTCACGGTCTTCCAAACGAATTAGCAACCGAGGAAGAACTGGGGATTGAAGACAAAAACGAGATAGGAGACTCAATTTCTGCGTCCAAGTTCATAGAGGAATGTAAAGACAGAGCGACTTCAGCTAAAGGCCTGTGGCAGGAAGTAATGGGTGATCTGGCGGTGTGGCAGGACTTTGAAGATCCTTACATGACTTATGATGCTGATTACATTGAGACCGCCTGGTGGCTGCTGAAGAAAACTCACGAGCAGGAATTACTTTACGAGGATGGAAAGCCTATTCACTGGTGTCCAAGATGCCAGACATCTCTTTCAGGTTACGAGGTAACGGATGAATACCAACAGGTTGAGGATATCGCTGTGTTCGTGAAGTTCCCGCTCAGAGATCGGGATGAGAAAGTTGTGATATGGACCACAACACCATGGACTATTCCATCAAACATGGCGGTCTTCGTCCATCCCGACTACGAGTACGCAACTGTCAAAGTAAATGGAGAAAAACTGATAATTGCAGAGCAGCTCGTCGAGAAAGCGATGAGCAAATCCGGCTACGAAGAACAAGATTACGAGATAACCGAGATAAGAAGCGGTGAAAAACTGGAAGGCCTGAAATATGATACTCCTTTCCTGGACGAGATTCCAAGACAGCAGGAACTGGATGAAGAAGAAGGGGTTCACAGAGTTCATACTTCAACGGAACTGGTAACTCTGGAGGAAGGAACAGGCCTTGTCCATGCAGCAACAGGTCATGGACCTGAGGATTATGAGGAGACAAGGCCTATGGATCTCCCTGTTTTCTCACCTCTGGATGAGGAAGGAAACTACACTGAGGAAGCAGGAGAACTTGAAGGAGAGAACGTTCTCGAAGTTGATCCAGAAATCGAGTCGAGACTTGAGCAGAAAGGCCTTTTGCTTCACAGTGAGCCTTATAGGCACGATTATCCTCACTGCTGGAGATGTAAGACAGAGTTGATTTATCGTGCGGCAGATCAGTGGTTCATTGAAAATGATGGAGTCAAACAAAGGATGTTAGAGGAAAATGAGGAAGTAGATTGGGTTCCTGAGAATATTCGGGAGAGATTTCATAACTTTGTTGAAGATTCTCCGGACTGGTGTATCTCAAGGCAGAACTACTGGGGCATTCCAATACCGATCTGGAGAAACGATGAAACAGGAGAAATAATAGTGATCGGGAGTTTCGAGGAACTCGAGGAAAAAGCAGGAGAATTACCGGAAGACTTCGACCCTCACAAACACGTTGTGGATGACTTGACCTGGGAAGGAGAAAACGGCGGAACCTTCAGGAGAATTCCTGACATATTCGATGTCTGGTTTGACTCAGGTATCGCACCTTTTGCTTCTCTACACTATCCATTTGAGGAACAGCCTTTCGAGGACATGTGGCCTATGGACTTCATTACCGAGGCCTCAGATCAGATCCGTGGATGGTTCTACAGCCTGATGTTTACAGGAATTCTTGGATTTGACGAAGCTCCTTACGAGAAAATCCTTTTCCAGGGATATGTGCTTGACGCTCAGGGAGAGAAGATGTCCAAGTCTCTCGGAAATGTTGTTGATCCTGTAGATCAGGTAGATGAGTACGGAGCCGATCTACCAAGGTTCTACCAGTTGAGACTGGCACCGCCATGGGAGCAGAAAAACTATGATGAATCTGAGATTGAGAACGAAATTTACAGACTGTTCTCAGTTCTCTGGAACACCAAGGAGTTCTACAGAACTTACGAGGAAGACGTTGAAAGGCCTGAAGAACTTGAAGTCGAGGATAGATGGATTCTATCCAAGATTAATTCAATTGAAGATGAAGCAGAAGAGAGGATGGAGGATGCCCATTTCTACAAAGTCGCCAGAGAGCTTGAGGACTACATAGTCAATGACTTATCTCGCTGGTATGTCAAGAAAGTTAGATCACGGCTGAAAAACAGAGACGAGGCCGCAATATGGACGTTGAGAGAAGTGCTTGAACAGGTAAACCTGTTGATGGCCCCATTCGCTCCTTACATAACCGAGAAAATCTACAGGGAATTCGACGGCGAAGAGATCTCGGTTCATGCGGAAGAATATCCGCAGCCTGATGAAGAATTCCTGGATGAAGGCCTGGAAGACGGTATGGAAATAGCGAGAGAAATAGTAGAGGAATCAGTCAAGATCAGAGATCAGGAGGAATATAATCTGAGATGGCCGGCTAGAAGAATGGTTCTCTCGGTTGAAGATGAGACCCAGGAACTTCTGGAAGAGTTCGAGCCACTGATCAGAGATATGGCCAACGTCAAAAATATAGAGTATGGTGGAGTTGCTTCAAACCTCGCAGCCAAACCCGATTACTCAAAGCTAGGACCTGAGTTTGGCGGAAACGCTGATGAGGTAGCACAGCTGATTGAAAAACTTGAACACGGCCAGATTGAAGAGCTTCAGGATGTAGGAGAGCTGGAACTCGAGAAATACCAAATAAAGGAGGAACATGTGGAAGTAATCAGGGAATCACCGGAGGATGTCGGAAGTAAGGCCTTCTCAAAAGGAGAGTTATTCCTGGACCTGGAGATGACAGAGGAGATCGAAAGAGAGGCCCTGGCTTCGGAAGTTGTCAGAGCAGTGCAGCAAAAGAGGAAGGATTCAGGCCTCGAGGTAGAGGATGAGGTGGATCTCTCGGTAGATGAGGAGCTGGAAGAGTTCTCCGAGATGTTTAGTGACAGGATCAATCTATCATCGCTTGACTTTGATGGAGATGCTCTTGAGATTGATGGCTCAGCGGAGTTCAGGGATCAAAAGGTAAGGTTCTCTTTTTCGAATCCGGTATAAAGCTGAGGAGTTAATAAGTGGTTATGAAACAGAAGAAGCTTAAACCTGCAGTTGATTATCTGATAGACTGCGACGATTCAGACAGAGTAAAAATCCTTCACCACTGGGATATGGATGGCGTAGCTTCAGCAGTCCTTATATCAAAAATTCTTGAAAATTCAAGAGGAAGGCCTGCCGATGATGTCTCAATCCCTCTAGAGAGAGCTTATCACCTTTCAGAGGAAGAAAATGACCAATTAAAAGAGTTTGACAAACTTATAGTCCTTGATTTCAACCTCAAGGCAGACGAATTAGAAGAACTGAACGAATTCATTGATGTCTTGGTTGTTGACCACCATGAGTTCGATAGAAGGCCTGAAATCGATTTTGTAAATCCTAGAGAGTTTGATGAAGATATTTATGTTCCCTGCAGTAAAATCTGCCTTGATATAGCGGCACAGTTCGGTCTTGAAGATGAACTTAGATGGATAGCAGGAATGGGAGTGATACAGGACTTTGGAGTAGATTCATGTCCAGAGCTATTCGATAAACTTAATGAAGAGTATGATAAGTATCTTCCCAAAGACCTGACTCAAGAACAGCTGGCAAAGAACTGTGAATATGGTCGTTATGCTTCTGTGCTGAATATCAAGCCTTATAGGGATTCAAGACATTTTGCAAACCTTGCTTATCAGGCCTTAATGAACTCTGAGGACTTAATGGAGATAGAGGCCCAGGAAGAGTACAGAAAGGTCTATGAAGTCTACCTTGAGATGCAGGACGAGTTCAATGAAATGGTTGAGGATTACGAGGAGGACAGAGAAATCGAGAGAGATAAGAGGATTATCTTCTTCGAGATTGATTCAGAGTTCAACATCACCTCATCTATCTCTACGAATATGTCGACTAAGACGCCTGAATGGATACATCTTGTGATACAGGTCGGAGATGAGATAAATATCAGCGCTCGATGTCAGAGTGGTAGAGTCGATTTAGGCACCTTGATGAGAGATTCGCTTCCTGAGAAAGCGGTTGAAGAAGGTGCTGAAGCTGGAGGTCATAGAAAGGCAGCCGGCGCGTCATTCCCTCATGAGTACTACAATGAGTTCAAGGAAAACTTCATCGAGAACGTCTGAAAATATTATTTAAACCTTCAAAAACAGTCTTGTTTTATGAAGAACAACAAGGCTGAGAAGCAAAAAGAGAAGGCAAAGGAACTTCTAGGAATCACAGACGACAGAGCAAGCGAAATCTTCGAAGACGGCTCTTCAGATGAAAAAGAGGAGTAATTAGGCCTCTACCTGGATTTTACTTTATATCAAACTTCTTTTTCTCATTAGTTTCAGTCACTCTATCTCTAGAAGTACTGAGAACCTTCTTCGGAATCCTCGACCTCAAAGCCTAACTCTTCAAGCCTTTCACGAATAAAGTCAGAGGCCTCATAATCCTCTCGTTCCCTGGCTTGATCTCTCAACTGGGATAGAAAGTCGGCCATCGAACCTTCTCTTGCAGTTAAGTCAGGCCTGACATCGATACCAAGTACCATTGAAAGCTCCCTTAAAGTATCTCGAACTTTCTCTGAGGCCTCACCTCTCGAGTTGACCTGTCCGGCTAACTTCAGCATGGCCTGCTTGGCTTTCGCCGTATTCAGGTCATCATCCATGTTTTCTTCAAATTCCCTCCTTAGTTTTTCAGCTTCCTTCTCCAGGCCTTCACCATCTGAAAGCTTGTAGGCCTTTCTCAACTTCTTCAGCTCCTTTTCCGCTTTTTCCAGGCCTTCTTTTGAGAAGTCTGTCTCGGTCCTGTAATGTGCGGAGTTGATGTAAAGTCGGATCGCGTCTCCGGAAAATCCGTCTTCAAGTAATTCTCTTACTGTGTAGAAGTTTCCTTCTGACTTACTCATTTTCTCTCCTTCTACCTGGATGAATTCATTGTGAAGCCAGTAACGTGCCTGACCTTTGCCTGAGGCTGCGAAGGCCTGAGCTCTTTCATTCGGATGGTGCGGGAAGATGTGATCTTTCCCCCCTGTATGGATATCGAACTCATCGCCCAGATACTTCTGGCTCATAACGGAGCATTCAAGATGCCATCCCGGATATCCTTCTGACCAGGGAGATTCCCACTTCATCGCATGGCTCTCATCCGCGTCTATCCAGAGTGCGAAGTCAAACTGGTTCTTTTTCTTTTTGTCATGCTCTACACGGGCCTGAGCATCCTCCTTTAGATCACCAATATCCTTTTTCGCCATCTCACCGTAAGGATAGTCCTCTGCAAATTTCTCCACATCGAAGTAGACGTTTCCATCGACCTCATAGCCGTAACCGTTTTCAATTATTTCTTCTACGTAATGAATCATTTCATTGATGTGGCCGGTCGCTCTAGGCACAATATCCTGGCGCTCTATATTCAAGGCCTTCGTATCCTCAAAATACCTCTGGATCTGATCCTCTACCAGTTCCATTGGCTCAAGGCCTAGTTCTTTGGCTCTCTTCTCGACCTTATCCTCTCCCTGATCGCCATCGTCTGTAAGGTGGCCGACATCTGTGATATTTTGAACGTGTCTAACTGTCAGGCCTTTGTACTCCATGTAACGTCTCAAAGTGTCCCATGCGACGTAGGCCCTGGCGTTTCCGATATGCAGGTCGTCGTAGATTGTCTGGCCACAGCTGTACATCTTGACCTTTCCTTCCTCTAGAGGTTTGAACTCTTCCTTCTCACGGGTCAAAGTATTGTACAGCTTTAATGCCATGTTAGAATTTACTCGGACAAGCTTTAATTTTTCTATGCCTAGAAAGGACTCTTCCTGACTTTTTCCAGGAAATCTGCCTGGCGATCCCTACGTTCCAATCTCTCTACCTCTTCCTCATGCACGAAATTCTTGATCTCATCAGCTGAAACCCATTTCACTTCCTGAAGATCATCTTTTGCCTCCGCATCTCTGCTTGAGGCCTCACAGTGGTACAGAACTGATAATGCCTGGTTGCGGTCGCTCCACGTCATCACATCGACCACTTGATGAACTTCAACGTCGAGGCCTGTCTCCTCTTTAGCTTCTCTCTTCATAGCTTCCTCTGGCTGTTCACCGTGTTCCAGGTGACCGCCTAAAATATGCCATTCTCCCCCGATCGTATGGTCGTCGTCTTCCTCTTTTTTCCCGATCAAAATTTCTCCCTTGAATGTTATCAGTCCTTTAACCACTGTTCTGAATTTATCTCTCGCCACTTCTTTCCACCTGATTAATTTTTTCTGATTCTTTCTTGATAAATCCAAAGGAGTTAAATTCAGGCCTATGGAATTAATTCCTAGGTGCAATCTTTTTGCCAAATCTAAGTTTGAAAGCAGAGAATGTTAGAGAGGAAGTGAAGTTCAACGTTTACAGCCTGGCATTCAAGAACTATCACGAGAAGGTAGCCGAAATTACAGGTAAAGGCTCAGTTGAGCTTGAACCGGGTTCATACAAGGTAGAGGCCTTGGATGATGGCAGAAGCTATCAGAAAGTAGTTTTAGTTAGAGGAAACCTTTCTACAGTAATAGATTTCGCAGACAGATTTGAAGAAGTAAAAGACCCTTACGCAGGCCTGAAAGGTGCTTTAATCGGCGCGGCTACAGTTATCGTGATCGGAGCTGTACTCTATTTCACAGGCTTGGTTGATGTTCTGGCAGAAATGTTTGTCTAGAGCCGGGACCGGGATTTGAACCCGGGTAAACCGCTTTGCAGGCGGTCACATAAGGCCGCTCTGTCATCCCGGCGGTTAAAGGCCTTTCAACTGCCTTATGTAAGTAGTGGTCTTTGGAAGCTTTAAATTAGGACTGGAGGCCTCAAAGAATTTTCTTTGTAGAAGTTAGGTGATTGAGAGGGTTTTTATCATTTTTCTCATTAATGAGATATATCTGAGAGGGGTTACATAGATGAAAGTTGAGATTCTGGGAACTGTTCAGGATGGGGGAGTACCTCACCTGGGCTGTGACTGTGATGTGTGTGAAAAAGCAAGGGATGATCCGAGAGAGCAAAAATATAATGCCTCAGTGATGATTAAAAGCAATTCTTCAGAATCTTCCACCCGTTACTTAATCGATGCAACTCCGGACATTCGTTACCAGATTAACGGAGAGTACATCGACGGAGTATTTATCTCACATGGCCATCTTGGGCATATTACAGGCCTGCTGCATTTAGGGGAAGAGGCACTAGATGCTGATATGGTACCGGTGCATGTAAGCGATAAAACATCCAGATATCTAGAGAAAAACGATCCTTTCAGGCTTTTACTTGATAAAAACAATATTGCGATCAGAGACTTCAATGATGGAGACCTTCAGGAGCTTCAGGGAGGAGAGATTGAAGCCAGAGAAACCACGCACACAGGAGTCAATACAGACTCACTCAGCTTCATGATCCACGGCGAAGACAAAAAACTTTTCTACATGAGCGACATCCACGCCTGGAACAACGAAGCACTTGATTCAGTGAAAGAAGCCGACATCGCAATAATTGACGGCACATTCTGGAACGAAGAAGAAATCGATCGCTATCATGAAGTACCGCATCCAGTTATGGAAGAAACCATGCACAAAGCACAGGACTGGGATACGGAAATAATCTTCACACACCTTAACCACACCAACCCAGCCCTGAGGCCTGACTCCGAAGAAAGAGCAGAGCTAAAGGAAAGAGGCTTCAAAGTCGCAGAAAGAGGAATGGAATTCGAAATTTGACCACATCTTAAAAACCATCACAAGGAAATATTAATTTATGCGAAAGCTAGTGTTAGTAGCGGTAGTTATTGCTTTAGTAGGATCAGCGGCTACTTTTGATATTGAGGTGAATGCTCAGACATCTGATAGAGAACTTACCGCCAATTCTGTGAATATAGAGCCAATCTCTGTAGAGAACAATCCAAAAGCTATTCATTTGTACACTAGAGACGCAGGTATTCCTGCGATCAGTGCCTATATCAATATAGTCAATTACTCAGAATCAAGGAGGGTTGAAATCAACACTTCGCTGTTTAGGAAAGGAGAGCTTATATCCAATGAGTCTAACTCTAGACAAATTTCAAATCAAATGGTGGAAGACTCGGACATAACTCTTGCGCCGGTAAGATTTGGTTATCAGCCCGGTGAACTTGGTAATTACAGATTAGAGATAAAGGCAAAATCAGATACAGTGACTCGTGAAATTGATATTCCTGTAATTATAGAGGATAGAACTGAGGTATCAATAGATTCTGAAATCACAGTAGATGATTTTAGTCTTGAATCAGAAAGTGAGACCCTGGGCCAAGGTGAATCGATTAATGCCAACTTCTCAGCCAATTACACTGTTGATGAAACCTCTAGATATGTCAAAACCTCTCAAGGGTTGAATATGGGAGAAACAGAGATATTAATTAATGGAGAAGTAGTAGAAGAGTTTGATGGGGTTGGCAATATCGAAATTACTCATGAGAGCTTGAGAGAAAAGGATTACGCAGAAGAAGGGGAATGGATGATCCAACAGAGCTTGGAAGGACAGCAGGAAAAAATAAGATTCAATGTTAGGGATTTGAACTCGAACCCTATCAAAATGTTACTTGATAGAATGCTGAATTTGTTTTAACCACTTACTTCTATTAATATTACCATCTCAACTATCGGGTGACTTCAAGGGGAGAGGCTTCATTTTCAAAAAAGGAATGAGGTTCTGTGTTAAACTCACGTCTTCCTAGTAAATTCTCTAAGATTCAGATAGGTATCATCATTTCGAGGCCTTATTCCTAGAAGAGTAACTTTCTCATCCTTCATATCGAAGAACACTCTGTAATTCAGGCCTTCTTTCCCTACTTCGAAGTATTGAATAGGCTCTCCATGATTGTCATAGGCTATTCCGGTCCCTCTTTGCTCTGTGATAGGATTATCTCTATTTTTTCTTGGAACTCCTCTATCTCAAAAATATGAACTTTGTACTCCATCAGGCCTCACATTTCTTCCTTGACTTTCTCCCATCAACAGTTTCAGCCTCTCCCGCTCTAACTTCTCTGGCTCTCTCAGCGACATCCTCAGGAGCCAGGTAGATCTTGTCAAGATGAGTTCTGACAGTTCCCTAAAAAATGGGACTTGCTGGTATACTACCCGCTCTCGACCTTTCCCTTCAAGGCCTCCTCAACTTTCTCAGGAAGGTCAACAGTAGTACTCATAATTAATAACATTTTATTGCTTAAAATTTGTCGATAATTTGGACTTCAAATCAATTTAAAGCCCATACAGAAGTAAATTTTATGAGCCATGAAGACATTAGTGGACAGTCAGCGATTGAGTATTTGATGACTTATGGTTGGATGCTAGTAGTAGTAGCTGTGGTCGGAGGAGCTATTTTTTCAACGGTTCAAGGACAATGTACAGAGACTGTATCGGGTTTTGCTGGTAGTGATGTGAGAGTTGATGATTTTGGCTCTACCAGCACTGATAAGCTTCAGGTGGAGTTGAGAAATACTGGTTCCGAGGATTCTGACATTCAGAGGATAACTTTTGAACAG
>ERZ1034573.356-NODE-356-length-13644-cov-73.114284_pt1 | contig 13644 bp, 15 predicted proteins | sample MGYA00520641_ERZ1034573 | MGnify/ENA primary metagenome ERZ1034573 (study PRJEB33760, sample SAMEA4777724) | hypersaline lake metagenome | biome: hypersaline environment; feature: brines | place: Spain | collected 2014-08 | depth 0 m ...
ACTATCTCACCGCACTGTCGGTCGCGCTGTTCACGACCGGGACGTTCGTCTACGTCCCCGAGGGCGTCGACGTCGAGGACGTCACCGTCCGTGCAGAGATGAACTCACGGTCGTTGTTCAGTCAGACGCTCGTCGTGGCCGAGGAGTCGTCGTCGGTGACGATCCTGGAGTCGATCACCTCGGGTGACGGCGACGTTAACGGCGACCGATACTTCTCGAATCTCGTCGAGATCGTCGGCGGCGAGAACGCCGACGTCCAGTTCGGGTCGCTACAGAACCTCGACGACGAGACGTACACCTACTCGCTGAAGCGCGGCGTGACCGACACGTACGCGACGATCGACTGGATCGAGAGCAACTTCGGCTCGAAGCTCACCCGGTCCGACGTCGAGACCGAGCTGAACGGCGACGGCTCCGAGAGCCAGATCGTCGGGACGTTCTTCGGCACCGACGACCAGCACTTCGACGTCAACGCCCGTGTCTGGCACCAGGCCGAGCACACGACGGCCGACCTCGTCACGCGCGGCGTGCTCGACGACGTTGCCCGCTCGGTGTACGAGGGAGTCCAGGACGTCGGCGACGACGCGTGGAACACCTCGAGTTATCAGCGAGAAAATACGTTGATGCTCTCGGATGAGGCCGAAGCGGACGCGTCACCGAAGCTGATCATCCACAACCACGACACCGAGGCGTCGCACTCGGCGACGGTCGGGCAGGTCGACGCAGAGGATCTGTTCTACCTCGAGAGTCGGGCGGTCGACTCGCGGTCGGCGCGGAACATGCTCGTCGAGGGCTTCTTCGTTCCCGTCCTCGAGGAGATCGCAGTCGACGAGTTCCGGCAGGACGTCGAGGACCTCGTCCAGGCGCGACTCGCGTAGACGCGACAGCAGCGAACCGAATTTTTCCGCTCACTCGGATGCCATCGCACTGAGCGCATCGGCCGTCTGACCGACAGCGTCGACGACACCGCGACCGATCGTCGCTATCGCATCGTCGTCGACGGTGAGCGGCGGCGTAAGCATGAGATGGTCACCGGCGCGGCCGTCGACGCTCCCGCCGCCAGGATAGGTGTAGACACCGTTCTCGAGTGCAGCGTCGTACACGCGCGTCGCAACCGCCGTGTCGGGGTCGAACGGGCTGTTCGTCGATCGGTCGGTGACGAACTCGATGCCAACCTGTAGGCCAACGCGCCGCATCTCACCGACGATCGGGCTGTCGCGGAGCGGCGCGAGGGCCGACTCGAGGCGCTCGCCTCGCCGGCGAACCGCCGCGTACAACGCCGAGGTGTAGTGGTCAAGCACGTGGTCGGCAACAGCAGTCGAGATCGGCGTGGCGCTGTAGGTGTGGCCGTGGGCGAACGAGTGGGCGTGCGTCTCGAGCGTCTCGACCACGTGGTCGCGCACCATCGTGGCGCTGATCGGTGCGTATCCCGCAGAGAGTCCCTTGCCGAGCACCATGATATCTGGCGTCACGTCGAGTCCGGTACAGGCGAACGCGTCCCCGGTTCGGCCGAAGCCGACCATCACCTCGTCGGCGATGAACAACACGTCGTGTGTCGCACAGATGCGGGCCACCTCGCGGTAGTACGCCGGGTGGGGTCGCGCTGCCGGCAGGCTTGCACCCCCGACGGGCTCGGCGATGAACGCGGCAACGGTTTCGGGGCCAGTGCGTCGGATGAGCCGGTCGAGTTCCGCCGCAGCAGCGATCGCCTGGGTTTCCGGGTCACCGCGGTGATCCCAGCGGGTGGGGTCGGCCGGAGCGATCTTCGGCCACTCGTGGAGCAGCGGGGCATACGTCGCTCGGCGGTCGGTGTTTCCCGACGCCGAGAGTGCGCCGAGTGTCGCTCCATGGTACGACTGCCATCGGCCGATCACCGTCTGTCGCGTCGGCTCACCGCGGGCGACGTGGTAGTCTCTCGCGAGCTTGATCGCCGACTCGACCGCCTCACTGCCCGACGTGACGAAGAATGCGGTGTCGAGGTCGCCGGGCGTCATCGCGGCCAATCGGTCGGCGACAGATTCGACCGACGGCGTCCGGAAGTGTGACGTCGAGACGTAGCCGACGCGGTCGGCTTGGTCGGCCATGACGGCGCCGATACCGTCGAGTGAGTGGCCAAGATTGACGACGGCTGCGCCCGCGGCCGCGTCGACGATCTCGTCGCCGTCCGCCGTTACGAGCACCGCGTCGTGTGCGTCGACGATGGTGGGGTGGTCAGGGTTCCGCCCGGCACCCCACTTGTACAGTACACTCATCAGGAGCCAGTCGCAGAGTGGGTATATAACTCGACAGCCACCCGGCACCAATCACCGCAATGGTCGAGACCGCATAGAACGGGCGGGCGCAAGCACCGCAGCGTGAGGGAACGGCTTAAGTCCGAACGGGACCGACGATTCGACTATGCGAACGGGTGCACAGCGCGACGGGTGGTCGCCGTGAGCGTCAGTCAGCGGGTCACCTCAGACGACCAGCTCGCCCGGCTGCTCCAGATTGGGATCGTCTTAGAGCAGGTCGTCGAGGCACGAGCACACCATCACACCAAGAGCCTCGATGAAGCGCTCGACGAGGAGGTAGAGACGTTACTCGCCGAGGCCGCAGCAGAGTCCGCAGATCACCGTGGTCGGCTCGAAGCGCTGGTGGACGCGCTGGGCGTCGACAGTGTGCCGTTTGAAGAGATCGAGTCGTTGGTCGACGCGCGATACGGTCAGACGCGACCGGAGGACTTCGACGGCGTGTTGTACGACCAGCTGTGCAACGAAGAGACCGCCTACAAGTTCTACGACGACCTCATCGGCGCAATCGTGGAGTCGGACGCGACGTTCTCACTCGATCGGTCGGCACTGCTCGAGACGCTGCGGGCGATACGCGAGGAGGAAGCCGAGGGCGTGAGCGAGGTTACCGCCGTCATGGAGCGACGATGAGTGAGACAGGGGAGCCACCGGGTGAGGCCGCTATCGTAGCGACCGCCGACGGAGGGGAGCCGTGAACACCGCAGACCAGTACCTCAAGACGATATACGTCGTACAGCAGCAGGAGGACGGACCCGCCTCAACCGGGTCGATAGCCGACGCGCTCGACGTGAGCCCGGCGAGCGCGAACGAAATGATCGGGAAACTCGAATCCCGCGGACTCGCCGAACACGAGAAGTACAAAGGCGTCAGGCTCACCGACGACGGCATCTTCGAGGCGCGCGAGGCACTGCAGACGTACTGCATCATCGAGCGCTTCCTCGCGAACGTGCTCGCCGTCGAAGCGTTCCGTGAAGAGGCGCGCGAACTCGAGGCAGTCATCGACGACACTGTCGCTGAGCGTCTCGATACGATAATCGACCGACAGCCGGAGTGTCCAGACTGTTTCGACCCCGATAGCGACGCCTGTGCGTGTCTCGAGGCGGTGACCGCGCCGGTCGAATCGGAGTGACAGGCGCGCGCTGTGCGGGCGCGTAGGGGTCGGATCAGACCCCAGTCGAATAGCGAAGGATACCTGCGATTCCGCCGAAGGCGTCGAGCAGCTGTTCGCCTTTCTCGAAGTCTGTCGAGATGAACTTCGTCTCCGTGCCGCGTTGTTCAGCGATGGACATTAGATGCTCGATGACGTCTTCGCGTGCCTCGACAGCCGCCGACTCACCGCACTCAGAACACTCGTGGTCGGGCGTCGAGTGGCGGGCATCGACGACCTCGAACTCTTCGTGACCGTTCGGACACTCGTAGACGATCACGTCAGAGCGAAGATCCTCCGAGATGAGGAGCCGGTCGACAGATCCCATGATGAGGTTTCGGCGGGTCTGTTCGAAGCCGTAGGTGGCCTCCTCGCCGGTGTTGAGGTTCTCGAAGAACTCCTCCATCTGGCGTTTATCCTCGACTATCTCTTGATCGGCGAGCGCGTCGCTCGCGGCGTCGACGAGGTCTTTCAGCCCGGACTCGTCGGTGTACGCGACGTCGAACTTTCCGAGCACCTTGTCTTGGAGCTCGTGGTGGAGGTAGTCGCCGTCGAGGAACTCGTCTTTGGTCGGGGACGGGCCGCCGACGAGGACGCCGTCGAGCTCGTGACGTTTGTCGACGAAGAGGTCGTTTGCCATGCCCGCGACCTCTTGGTAGAAGTTATCGATGGCCTCGAGCCGGAGGCGGGCGAACCGCTGGGCGGACTGACCGCCTTTGCGCTGTTTGCCGGGGACGAGCGAGGAGGCGGACTTGACCGGTTCGACCCGCTTGCCTTTTAGCCACCCGACGTTCGCCTCACGGCGGTCTAAGACGATGAGCCCAAAGAGGCCGGAGTCGGTGAGCATGTGCTCTAACGGCTCCGTAAGGAAGTCCGAGTCACAGTGGTACCGGAACGATTCGACCGGTTGCGGGGGTGACTCGAGCGTCCGGGTCACCATATCGGTCTGTCCCCCACCACTGTCGATGGCGCCTGAGAAGATCACCATCCCGTTTTCTGGCGGGTAGGTGTCGTAGTAGCGAAGCCGGTCTTTGATGCTCGTAAGAGCATCCTGGACGTTCGTCCGCGTTTGTTTGGACTTGATGTTGGACGCCTCGCTGTGCTCTTGGGTGACGTGGGCGACGACGTCGGAAATCTGCCTGTCTTCGGGGATGTAGATCGTGACGAGTTGCGTGCCGGAGCCCTCGTACGACTTGAGCTCCTCTATGACCTTGCGGAATTCGTACTTCCGCCTGTCTGCAGAGTCGCTCGTGGTACTCGTATCGCTCATGCTGGTCTCTTATCGGCACCGAAGGTGCCAGGACAGTAAAGATACCCGACTTTCCGTCTCCGCGACGACGACGTGTCGAACAGGCGGTCGAATCGCCAGCAGCAGCCACCGGAAGATAGTTTTATACCGCTCCATCTGGAGACCCAGGTGAATGACGCCTCCCCAGGACGAATCGACCCGCCTCACCACCTCGGATACGGAGGCGTGGATCGCGCACGCGGCGTTGCTCGACGCCTACGAGCGCGCCGTCGACGTGGGGGAAGACGGAAACCGATACCGGCGTGTGCTCTGCCGGATCGAAGACGACAACCCTCTCGATCGATCCGGGCGGCAGCTCCTCCGTGCGGCGCTGGTCGAGTACCTCGCGGACGCCCCACTTCGGGATCGAGCCGCCGCAAGAGCGGTACTCAGACGAACTCGAGAACACGCTGGATCACCGACACTCACTGGGCGTTCACCACGCCGATGGCGAACAGACTGAGACCGAGTGCGAGCGCGATGGCGTCGGTGCGACCGAACGTGAGCGGCGGAAGCGTCGGGTTCCACGAGAGACATCGCGCGGCCATCGCCGTGCCGAGTCGATCTGCCCGCGAGAGCGTTCGCCGAACGCCGACGGCCGCAATCGCTCGCATTCGGTGGTGGACGGGACGGGCGCCGCCACCGCGGGCGTGGACCGCCTCACGAGCGCGACGGAGGTCGGCCGTCAACAGTGGGAGCGCACGGAAGACGAGTGCGACCCCGAGTCCGAGCGCCGCGCCAGGACGGCCGGGAACCGTGTGTTGCACCGCGGCGCGTGACTCACGAACCGTCGTCGACCGAACGTAGGCGGCCGCGACGACGAGAATCAGTCCGACCCGGTAACTCGCGAGCGCGGTGGTCGCTGCGCGGGCTGGCTGTATCCAGGGGTCGCCAAGCGTGAAGCCGGCAGCAACCGGGGCGACGAGCAGCATCGGCACCGCAAAGCGGAACGCCCACACGTCACCAATGCCACCGTCGGCCGCCCACAGACAGCCAACGGCAAGTGGCGTTGCGAGGAGCAGTCCGCGGGGTGACGCTGTCGCGTAGACAGCCGCGGTAAAGCCGGCCTGTACGACGAGTTTTACCCGGGGGTCGAGACGGTGAGCGATCGAGTCGCCCGGCACGTACGCGAGCGTCATCGGCGCGGCGATTCGGTAGGCGGCACGCGAACCGCGTAGTCAGCGAGGTCGGCCGTGACCGACGCAGGCGGTCCGTTCACGACGAGTCGGCCGTCATCCAGTCCGATCAGTCGGTCTGTGAGGCCGAGAACGTCGCGGAGGTCGTGAGTCACCACGATGACGCTCGTCCCCTCAGCGGCGAACGAACGGAGGCGCTCAAGGACGGTCGTGCGGGCTGGCTCGTCGAGCCCGGTGAACGGTTCATCACAGACGAGATGCGTGGGAGCCATCGCCATCGCCCCCGCGATGGCGGCTCGCTGCCGTTCGCCCCCAGAGAGCGTCGCGATCCGGGCGTCACCGCGGCCAGTCAGGTCGACCGCGTCGAGGGCGGCCGCGACGCGCCGGTCGATCTCCTCGCGCGGGAGTCCGAGGTTCTCGGGGCCGAAGGCGACGTCGGCCGCGACGGTCGGGGCAACGAACTGGTCGCGTGGTGTTTGAAAGACCATGGCGACCGCCGAGCGGGCGCTCACGAGGTCGGACTCGACGGGAGTCCCGTCGACCGAGACGGTTCCCGTCGTGGGCTCGACGAGGCCGTTGAACGTCCGGACGAGCGTCGACTTGCCCGAGCCGTTCGCGCCGGCGAGGACGACGAACTCGCCGTCGTCGATCCGCAGTGAGACGTCGTCGACGGCGACGGCACCGGACAGGCTGGCGTTCTCGTCCAACTCAGGTCGGTCGCCACTGTGGGTGGGCGCGTCGTATCGGACGGTGACGCTGTCGACGTCGATCATCGATCGGCGGCGCTGACGACGTCGGAGCGGACGATCCCGACCGCGGCCGCGATCTTCAGCGCCTCCGCAGGGAGGAACGCGACCGCGCCGACCGCGACCGCCTCGGCTGGCGTGAGCGACAACACGACGACGAGCCCGAGGATACCAGCGGTGTAGATCACGATGGTGCCGAGAACCATCGCGGCGACGAGGACGGCGGGACGGACCGTGCGCGGGTCACGGAGTGTGCCCCCCCGGTGGACGATCCCACCGACGAGCGCCGCAGCGACCGGGTACGAGAGGAGGTACCCGCCGGACTGTCCGACGAGCGCGCCGAGTCCGGCCGACCCACCCTGAAACACCGGGGCCCCGAGCACGCCAGCGAGGAGGTAACACACGAGCGAGACGCCGCCCCACACCGGGCCCAAATAGACACCCGCGAGGAAGACGCCGAGCACCTGCAACGTCACGGAGACCGGCGAGACGGGGTTCGGGAAGGTGACGTACGCGAACGCCCCGACGAGCGCCGCGAACAACCCTGCCCGTGCGAGGTTGCGTGCCGTCCCGTCTGCGACGAGCTCGACCGTCTCTGACCGTGTCGACATGTAGTCGAGTGGTTCGTAAACCACTGTTAGTGTACCGGTTTACAGATGACGCCAGCGCGCGGTTTATCACCGCCGACGGCGACGACCCCATCATGGATGAACAGACCGAACACCTCCGAGATGTGTTTCTCGAAGCAACGGGAGAAGAGACAGTCACCGAGCGACAGGAGGCGTCGCCCGGCAGTCTCGTCGACCGCGACGAGGCGGCCGTGACGGACCGCATCGTGGCGATCGTCGGGACGATGCGCGAGCGGGAATCCTTCGAGACCGGTCTCTCGACCGCAGCCTACGGGCGGGTCGCGCGCGGAGTCTTCGGTGGCGAGTCGGACGAGGCGATCGCGGACGCGCTCGATGCCGACGAGGAGTTCGGCCTTCGCAGCGATACGGGCGAAGCGATCGATGCCGAGACTGTGCGGCGGGCCCGCCTCGACCTCCACCTCGTTCGCGCGAGCGACAGGGAGACCGTGGCTCCGTACGCGGCGCTTCGGCAGCTGCTCGCGGACGACCCCGATCGGTCGGCCGAAACGTGTGCACGCCGGCTCGATGCGCCGATCGAGGCCGTCGAACGGGCCCTTCCAGCGGCGCGAGCAGACCTCGCGTCGGCCCGGGTGAACGACCGGTTCCGCGACGAGTTCCGGTCACTGCTCACCGACGCGGACCTCAGCGAGTCACACGCGGCGGCGGCCAGAGAAGACGGCCTTCGCGAGGCGACCGAAGACATCGAGACCGACGTCTCCTTCTGACCGAGTTCCCCGAGCGTTTATTACCGAAGCCGCGGCCACCCCACCGCGTGATCGCCTTCAGTGACCTGGCGTCGGCCGCCTACTGTCCGCGGCAGCTGTACTACCGACGGCGCGACGACGACCGCGCGGTGCCGGCCGTAGCCCGTGAGCGGATCGAGTTGGCGTACCGGTATCCCGAGCTGGCGACCGCGCCCGACGCGACACTTCGTCGACTGCCGATCCGCCGCGAGCCGGCCGTGTACCGGCGAACCCTCGCGCGAATGCGCGACCGCCCCGAGTACGACCACCTCGTCGACCCGGCGGCGACACGGACCGTCCTCACCGGCCGAGAGTGTCGCGGGGTCGTTCACAAACTGCTGGCGGGCGACGCCGAGCGGGCGCCGACACCGGTCATCTGTTCACCCGGAGAGCCCCCGGAGCAGGGCGTCTGGGAGCCGCAATCGGTCCGTGCAGTGGCAGCAGCGAAGGCGCTCGCGTGGGAACGAGAGCGTGAGATCCCGCGAGCCCTCGTCGAGTACCCGGCGGTCGGTGTCGTCCGGACGGTGCAGCTCACGACCCGGCGGAAGGCCGCCTATCGGCGGACCGTGCGAGCGGTGCGGGCGATAGACGGCCCTCCCGCACGGGTCGCCGACAACCGCTGTCGGAGCTGTGCGTACCGCGAGACGTGTGGTCCGAGCCGACGCACCCTCCGGTCGGTGTTGCGCCTAGGCGAGTGACTGTGCGTGCTCGACTGACGGCAGAAACACTGTACGGCACACAGAGAGACGGTAGTCCGAGAGGAGTGCTATCTCGTCCACCGAATCTCGTATTCGAGTTCGTACCGTCGATCGCCTGTGTCTGAATCTGTGAGCCGTTCGAGTTCGACCTCGAAGAGCGGATGCTCGGGCACATCCACGGCCTGTTCGTTCGTGTCGTGTCCCAACACGACCTCCCCAGTTTCGATCTGATCCGCAGCGTCGCGTAACGCGTCTGCGATCGCTGCTCTGGGTGTCTCTTCGGCAGTTTTGAACAACACGTCTTCAGGCATCAGGTTTCGTTGGCGTGCTGTACACAACAGTGTGCGGACAACTCTCACTACGAAAGAACGAACGGCGACGCTGTATTCGCGCGCCGGCCGTGACACACGTGTTTCGGGAGCCTGGCAAAGGATCGTCGCCAACCGGCGGCCATCACCGACGATTACTCGGCGATCACCCCCGAACAACCGTCCGATTTAATACGGCGTGTCCCGTCACCACGGGTACGAATGACACGAGACGCTCGTGGTCGTTCGGAGGATAGAGCAAGTCGCCTCGCGGCGGCTGGCCGTGAAATTCACCGACCGTGACCACTCCCCCGACGACCGACTCACGCGCACCGACGGCGGCAGCGACCACCCTGCGACGACGGAGACCGTTTTGACCCAACTCACCACCCTCGACGAGGTACAGCTCTTAGACACCACGCTGCGCGACGGCGAGCAGATGCCCGGCGTCTCGCTCACGCCGGCCGAGAAGGTCGACGTAGCCCGTGAACTCGACGCCACGGGCGTCCACATCATCGAGGCCGGCTCGGCGTGCACCTCGGCCGGTGAAAGAGAGGGAATCCGTCGCGTCGCTGCGGCGGACCTCGACGCCACCGTCACCAGCTTCGCGCGCGGGGTCCAGTCCGACATCGACCACGCACTGGACTGTGACGTCGACGGCGTCAACCTCGTCGTCCCGGCCTCCGACAAACACGTCGAGACGAAGGTCGGCTCGAACCGCGATGCCGTCGTCGAGACCACCGTCGAGCTCGTCGAGTACGCCACCGACCACGGCCTCTGGGTCGAGGTGCTCGGCGAGGACGGGTCGCGAGCCGACCTCGACTACCTCGAACGGCTACTCGGTGCCGGACTCGATGCGGGTGCAGACCGCATCTGTTACTGTGACACCGTCGGAGCGGCTGGCCCCGAGCGCACCGCAGCGGTCGTCTCGCGGCTCGCCGCGCTCGGTCCGACGAGCCTGCATACACACGACGACCTCGGCTTCGGGCTCACGAACGTCCACGCGGGCCTGCGCGCCGGCGCCGACACCGTCCACGGGACCGTGACGGGCGTCGGCGAGCGAGCGGGCAACGTCGCACTCGAGGAGGTCGCCATCGCTCTCGACCGGTGTTACGGCGTCGAGACGGTCCGGCTCGACCGGCTCTACCGGCTCTGCCGGCGCGTCTCGGAGGCGACGGGCGTCGCGCTCCCCCCGAACAAGGCGGTGTGTGGCGCGAACGCCTTCGCACACGAGTCGGGGATCCACACCGACGGGACGCTCAAAGACGGCACGATGTACGAGCCGTACGCGCCCGAGACGGTCGGGAGAGAGCGTCGGCTCGTACTGGGCAAACACGCGGGACGGGCGGGTGTCGCGGCCGCGCTCGCCGAACACGACCTCGACGTCGACGACGACGAGCTCCACGAGGTCGTCACACGGGTCAAAGACCTCGGCGACCGCGGAAAGCGCGTCACCGACGCCGACCTGCTCGCGATCACGGAGGACGTTCAGGGCCGCGAGCGCGACCGCCACGTCGAGCTCGTCGACCTCTCTGCGACCTCCGGTGGGAACCTCCCCTCCGCGTCCGTCAGGCTCCGCGTCGGCGACGACGAGCGGATGGCAGCCGGCACCGGCTCCGGACCGGTCGACGCCGGCCTCGAGGCGGTTCGCGCCGCGCTCGCAGACGGGACGGAGGGCGTCGACGAGACGGCCTTCGAGCTCGACGCCTACCACGTCGACGCCATCACCGGCGGAACAGACGCCGTGGTCACCGTGGCGGTCGACCTCTCACGCGGGGACCAGTCGGTGTCGGTCTCGGCGTCCGATGCTGACATCACCCGAGCGAGCGTCGTCGCCATGGTCGACGCACTCGACCGGCTCTCGGCGCTCGAATCGTCTGATGACGACTCGGCCACGGTGGGTGCGTCGGTGTCCACCGGTTCTGCTGACGACTGAGTCGGGACGGCAGGGCGGGCTCCGACTGCCCTCGTCTCACACCAGCCGGCGGCCGTCGTCGGACCGGTGAGACGAGCTGCTGCGAGGTCTCCCGCCGGTCTGGATGATGTTGAACGCGGTCATCAGGTCTGACCGCGAGATGAGCCCGACGAGCTGGCCCGTTCGATCGACGACTGGGAGTCGTCCGACACCGTGTGTTTGCATGATTTGAAGCGCGGTCATCGCGTCGGTGTCAGTCGTCACCGAGGCGATGTCGGTCGCCATCACGTCTCCGACGTGGTGTGCATCGCGTTCGACTTCGCGTACATCACGGGCGTCTGCGAGTGTGACCATGCCGACGAGGTCGTCGCCGTCCATCACCGGGTAGCCGGTGTGTCGCTGCTCGAACATCCGGTGCATCAACTCGGCCACCGACGTCTCTGCTGTGACAGTGTGTAGCTCTGCGCTCGGTGTCATCACGTCGCCGACGGTGACGTCTTCGAAGACGGCCTGAAGCGTAGTCTGTTGGGCCTCACCGGAGGCGGCGATGTAGATGAAAAACGCGAGTGCGATCAACAACAGCTGAAACGACAGCAGGCCAAAGAGCCCGAGCAGAAACGCGAACACCTTGCCGACCGCCGCGGCTCGCTGGGTCGCCTGTGCGCGTGGCTGGCGCCGAGCCAAGAGCGCCCGCAACACGCGACCGCCGTCCATCGGAAACGCCGGAAGCATGTTGAACCCCGCGAGGACGACGTTCAACAGCGCGAGGTACCCGGAGACGAACAACAACGCATCAGCACCGGCGGGGGCGAGTCGAAAGATGACGTAACAGACGCCGCCGACGCCGACGCTGACGATTGGGCCGGCGATGGCGATGGTGAGTTCGTGGCGCCAGTCGTCGGGGAACGCCGCAAAGTTCGCGAGCCCACCGAGCAGCCACAGCGTGATCGACTCGATCTCGTAGCCGTACCGCATCGCGACGATCGAGTGACCGAGCTCGTGGAGCAAGACGCCGGCGAAGAGGCCGACAACCGCGGTCAGTCCGAGTGCCCAGGCGATGGTGCCCGAGCCGATCGCCGCGGGGTCGATGCCTGCACCGAGCGTCTCGTTCATCACGCCCGCAATCGTTCCCACCTCAGACCCGACGAGGTACGCGAAAAGCGGCAGGACGATCAGGAACGTCCAGTTGAGTCGGATGGGGATACCGACGACGGTGCCGACGTGAATTCCACGCATGAGTGTCATTTCACGCGGTAGCCGCATAAGTATCGGGCCTGTACACATCGAGGACCGAGCCACCGTTTTATGTTCGACGGGCGTGAGCGTCAGGTATGGCTGATGTGCGTGATGCCCACCCAGAGCCCGTGATCGTGCGCCACGAGGCGGTGCGTGCCGAGCCGGTCGACGCGGCCGACGGACTCCGGAAGGCGGTCCTGCTCGACGAGTCCGACGGCGCACCGACGTTCGCCATCCGCCGGTTCGAGATCGACCCGGACAGTACGGTCCCACGGCACACCAACGCGATCGAACACGAACAGTATGTGCTCGACGGCGAGTACGTCGTCGGGATCGGCGATGAAGAACACGTCGTCTCCGCCGGTGACGCGCTGTTGATCCCGGCCGGTGTCGAACACTGGTACCGCAACGAGAGCGACGATCCGGGGGCGTTCATCTGTGCGGTGCCGAACGGCGACGACGAGATCGACCTCGTCGAGTAGCCGACCGGGCGGTCACCCGCAACTCACTCGAGTACGCCGACGCGCTCTGCAACGTACCCGAACTGGTCGCGGTACCCCTCCGCCGAGAGCAACACCGGATAGAAGTCCGTCTCCGCGCGGACAGGCTCGCCGTCTGCGGTCGCGAACCGTTCGCCGGCTTCGACGCGCTCGAAGTTGTGTGCGAACACCTCGTACTCCGTTGCCGCTGGCTTCGGGATCCGTTCGTGGAGCCGAAACACTGGCACGGCCTCACGGCCGCCGGCATCGACGACTCCGTCCGCGGCCGGGACGGCGAGCACACCGGTCGCGGCGAGAAACGCCCGGGTGACCCAGTACGCGTTGTCGGCCGCCGCTGTCGACCCCTGCAGCCCAGCTTCGATCTCGAGGGTGTGTGGCTGTTCGATGAGCCGCCCCTCGGTGATCGCATCGGTCTGGACCACCGCGTCGACCGGGAGGTGCGGGGCGACCGCGCGGGCGACCTCGTCCATCGAGTCGACGACGGCGAACGGCTCGGCGTACGACTGTGTCGAGTGGATCGCGAGGGTCGTACACCCGGCGAGCTCGGCGTGGATCCGGTGGGCGAGCCGTTCTTCGTGTGTGTCTGCGTCCGGGTCACCGGGAAACGACCGGTTGAGGTCGGCCTCGAGGTAGCGCTCGCCGGCTGCGAGTGCCTCCTCGTTCGCGACGATCAGTTTCACCGCACGCTCGACCGCTGGCGCCTCCGCTATCAGCCGCTCGACCGCGCTGGCGCCACAGGGCTCGTCTCCGTGAATTCCGCCGACAACCGCGACCTCGGCTGGACCCTCCCCGAGCTCGTGAACCTCCATACACCCATCTGGTGCCGGGCGGGTAAGTGGCGTTCGGATCGACGCGTCTCGGCTGACGACCGCTCACACCGGGTCAAACCGGAGCACGTCGCCGGCAGCGACGTCCCGGGCTGTCGTCCAGTCGTATCCGACCTCGAGCACGTACTTTCCGCGACCCGGATAGCGCTGGCTGTCACCGTCCTCGTCCGGTCCCGGCGCCGG
>ERZ1034573.358-NODE-358-length-13622-cov-56.905948_pt1 | contig 13622 bp, 11 predicted proteins | sample MGYA00520641_ERZ1034573 | MGnify/ENA primary metagenome ERZ1034573 (study PRJEB33760, sample SAMEA4777724) | hypersaline lake metagenome | biome: hypersaline environment; feature: brines | place: Spain | collected 2014-08 | depth 0 m ...
CCGATCCCGACGCGGTCACCCTTTCCACCCACTGCCACGACGACCTCGGCCTCGCGACGGCGAATACGCTGGCGGGCATCCGGGCGGGCGCCCGGCAGGTGGAGTGCACGATCAACGGCATCGGCGAGCGCGCCGGCAACGCCGCGCTGGAGGAGATCGTCATGGCACTGACCGTGCGGGCGGACGCGTTCGACGTGACCGCGGACGTCCACACCGAGCACCTGACGCCGACCAGCCAGACGGTCTCGGCGGCCACGGGCTTCCCGGTGCAGCCCAACAAGGCGATCGTGGGCAGCAACGCGTTCAGCCACGAGGCCGGCATTCATCAGCACGGTGTGCTCGAGGAGCGAACGACCTACGAAATCATGTCCGCCGCGGACGTGGGCCAGGACGCCGAGCAGATCCGTCTGGGCCGCCACTCCGGGCGCCACGGCCTCTTCAACCGCCTGGAGGCCATGGGGTACGCGGTCCCCGAGGGCCACCGCGACGCACTCTACGATCGGTTCCTCGACCTGGCCGACCGCAAGAAGGAGGTGTTCGAGGAAGACCTCGAGCAGATGATGAACGACTTCGGCGGCGACGCGGTCGCGGCGGCGACGGGCCTTCCCGACAACGGCGCCGCCCTCAACGGCGGCACGCCCGCCTACCGGCTCGACCAGTTCTCTGTGCACCTCAGTTCGGACGACGAGGCGAAGGTCTCGGTGCGCCTCCAGCGCGACGACGGCTCGGCCCGCGAGGAGCAGGCCACGGGCGAGGGCCCCGTGGACGCCCTCTACCGCGCCCTCGATCACGCCGTGGACGCCCCCCATACGCTGGTCGACTACTCGATCCGCTCCATCAGCGAGGGGGCCGACGCGCAGGGCGAGGTGGAGGTCACCATCCGCTACGGCGAGAATCAGTTCGCCGGCACGGCCCGCAACACGGACGTCATTCGGGCCTCCGCCGAGGCGTACGTCGACGCCCTGAACCGCCTCGTCGCCGCCCAGGAGCACGCCGAGTCCGTCGAGTTCGTGCAAAACGGCATCATGCACACGTACGGGGAGTAAGTATTGCGTAGTGCGTATTGGACTCTCCGTTCGTGCTAGTCCCTACGAAATACGCAATACGAAATACGCACTACCGGTCCTGAGCACGCCGTCTCTCGAGACTTTCCTCCTTGAAATACGCCGACTTCGTCAATGTCCACCGGCACCCTCTACGACAAGGTCTGGAACCGCCATGCCGTCCGCGAGCTGCCCACCGGCGAGACCCAGCTGTTCGTGGGCCTGCACCTGATCCACGAGGTGACGAGCCCGCAGGCGTTCGGCATGCTCGAGGAGCGCGACCTGTCGGTGGCATTCCCCGACCGCACCTTCGCCACCACCGACCACATCATCCCCACCGCCGACCTGGAGCGCCCCTTCGGCGACGACCAGGCCGAGACGATGCTGCAGGTGCTGGAGAGAAACACCGAGGCGTACGACATCACGTTCTTCGACCCCAGCTCCGGCGCGCAGGGCATTGTGCACGTCGTGGGGCCGGAGCAGGGGCTCACCCAGCCCGGAATGACCATCGTCTGCGGCGACTCGCACACGAGCACGCACGGGGCCTTCGGCACCCTCGGGTTCGGCATCGGCACGAGCCAGATCCGCGACGTGCTGGCGACCCAGTGCATCGCGATGGAGAAGCAGGACGTGCGGCGGATTCAGGTGGACGGCGCGCTCGGCGAGGGGGTCTACGCGAAGGACATTATTCTCAAAATTATTGGCGAGCTGGGCGTGGAGGGCGGCATCGGGTACGTCTACGAGTACGGCGGCCCCGCCATCAAAGGGCTCAGCATGGAGGGCCGGATGTCCATCTGCAACATGAGCGTGGAGGGCGGGGCCCGGGCCGGCTACGTCAACCCCGACCTCACGACCTTCGAGTACATGAAGGGCCGGCCGCACGCCCCGAGCGGGGCGGCCTGGGAGCGGGCCGTCGACTGCTGGCAGCAGATTCAGTCCGACCCGGACGCCACCTACGACGACACCGTGACGTTCGACGGCTCGGCCATCGAGCCGATGGTGACGTGGGGCATCACGCCGGGCCAGGCCCTTGGCATCTCGGAGCCGATTCCGGACCCGGCCCGGATGGACTCCGGCGACCGGGCCACGGCCGAAAAGGCCCTCGACCACATGGACCTGCGGCCCGGCCGGACGATGGAGGGGGTCAACGTGGACGTCGCGTTCCTCGGCTCCTGCACCAACGCCCGCATCACCGACCTCCGCGAGGCCGCCTCGCTGCTGGAGCGACTGGGCCGCCCCGTGGCCGACGACGTGCGGGCGATGGTCGTCCCCGGCTCGCAGGGCGTGAAGCAGCAGGCGGAGGACGAGGGCCTGGCCGACACCTTCCGCGAGGCCGGATTCGACTGGCGCGGCGCCGGGTGCTCGATGTGCCTCGGCATGAACCAGGACCAGCTGGAGGGCCGCGAGCTGTGCGCCTCCTCCTCCAACCGCAACTTCATCGGCCGCCAGGGGAGCAAGGACGGGCGGACGGTGCTGATGAGCCCGGCGATGGTGGTGGCGGCGGCGGTGGAGGGGGAGGTGACGGACGTTCGCCGATTGATGCGTGAAACGTGATGCGTGACTATTTCGAGGCGAAGGGAATTTCTTCGAAAAGATCTGTCTCACTGTACTCAGAAGCACGATACTTCGAGTCAGGCTCGCGGATTTCGCCTCCGCGCTGGTCGGACACCATTACGAGCAAAAGCCGAATGATCTGCGTCATAAAATCGAGACGATGCGCAACCACGTCTTCACCGATGACGAACCGACTTTTGTAGTACCAGTCTCGGCTTTCCCGTGCGGAGCCGAGGGCATACTCGTAGAACCGGGCGCGGTCTTTCCCCGTCCCGCGCGAGTACCCTTCCGCAATGTTCGAACTGATTGAGCCAACCGCACGATAGAGTTGATCTGCGAGCGACCGTGTGTGCGCGTTCTCATGGAGTTTGCGGATGTCCTGCCAGCACACGTCGGACGCAAACAGGCTCAGTCGATACGCCTCAACGTCCCACAGGGTATCTTCTCGAATTGACGACGGAACCTGATCCTGCCAGCCGGAAAAGTTCATCGGTCAGAACAAAACAGCCTCACGAATCACGCCTCACGCATCACGCCCCTCAATATGCCCACCGCAACGGACAACACCGTAACCACCGTCACCGGCCCCGCCGTCCCCGTCCGCGGCAACGACATCGACACCGACCAGATTGTCCCCGCCCGCTTCCTCAAGGAGGTCACGTTCGACAACATGGGCGAGTACGCCTTCTACGACGTGCGACGGGACGACGACGGCAGCCTGAACGACCATCCCTTCAACCGCTACCCGAACGCCACCATCCTGGTGGTGAACGAGAACTTTGGCTGTGGCTCCTCGCGGGAGCACGCCCCCCAGGCCCTCATGCGCTGGGGCATCGACGGCCTCATCGGCGAGTCCTTCGCCGAGATCTTTGCCGGCAACTGCCAGGCCCTCGGCCTGCCCACCGCCACCGCGGACCACGAGACTGTGGAGTGGATCATGGCGCAGGTGACGGCCGACCCGGCGCTCGAACTCACCATCGACGTGGAGGCGGAAACGGTCACCGTCGGCGACGAGCCCGTCGACGTGACCATCAGCGATGCGCAGCGCGAGGCGCTCCTGCAGGGCGTCTGGGACACCACCGCCCTCATGAAGAGCTACATGGACGAGGTGGAGCAGACCGCGGATCGGCTGCCCTACCTGAACGAGTTTGCCAATTGCTGAGTGATCAGTGAAGCGTGATACGTGATGCGTGAGGCTGCCGTCTTTCACGCTTCACGTTTCACGCATCACGAAAACAGCACCTTCTTTCCCTTCCACTTTTTCCTTTTGCCCAATGCCCCCCTCCTCCGCCAACGGCCACTCCTCCAAAATCCAGAGCCAAGACGTCACCGAGGGCCTTGACCAGGCGCCGGCCCGCGCGATGTTTCGGGCGATGGGCTACGACGACGCCGACCTCGACCAGCCCCTCATCGGCATCGCCAACCCGGCGGCGGACGTGACGCCCTGCAATGTGCACCTCGACGGCCTTGCCGACGCCGCACGCGAAGGCGTCACTGAGGCCGGCGGGACGCCCATCGAGTTTGGCACCATCACGGTTAGCGACGGGATCTCGATGGGCACGGAGGGCATGAAGGGGTCCCTCATCTCCCGCGAGGTGATCGCCGACTCGGTGGAACTGGTGGCCTTCGCCGAGCGGCTCGACGGCCTCGTCATCATGGGCGGCTGCGACAAGAACATGCCGGGCATGATGATGGCGGCGATCCGGGCCGACCTCCCGAGCGTCTTCCTCTACGGCGGGTCCATCATGCCGGGCCACCACCGGGGGCAGGAGATCACGATCCAGAACGTGTTCGAGGCGTGCGGGGCGGTCGCCACCGGCCAGATGAGCGAAGAGGAGCTCGACGAGATGGAGCGCCACGCCTGTCCCGGCGCCGGGGCCTGCGGCGGCATGTTTACGGCCAACACGATGGCCTCCATCAGCGAGGCGATCGGCTTTGCGCCGCTGGGGAGCGCGAGCCCCCCGGCGGTGACAGAAGAACGAGAGGTGGTGGCCCGCGCGGCCGGGCGGCGGACCGTCGAGGCGATCGAGGAACGGCGGCGGCCCTCCGACTTCCTCAGCAAGAAGTCGTTCGAGAACGCCATTGCCCTCCAGGTGGCCGTGGGCGGCTCCACGAACGGCGTACTCCACCTGCTCGCGATGGCGGCGGAGGCGGGCATCGACCTCTCGATTGAGGCGTTCGACGCAATCAGCCGGCGGACGCCCAAGATCGGCGACTTTCAGCCCGGCGGCTCCCGCGTGATGAACGACCTGCACGAGGTCGGCGGCGTGCCGGTGGTGCTGAAGGCGCTTCTCGATGCGGGCCTGCTGCACGGCGACGCCCAGACCGTGACGGGGGAGCCCCTCGCCGAGGCCCTCGACCGCGTCGACCCGCCCGCCATCGCGGACCTCGATGCCGACTACCTCTACCCGGTCGACGCCCCCAAGGACGAAGAGGGGGCCATTCGCATCCTCACCGGCAACCTCGCCCCCGACGGCGCTGTGCTCAAAGTTACAGCCGCTGATGACCTCCGCTTTGAGGGCACGGCCCGCGTCTTCGAGAGCGAGGAGGACGCAATGGACTACGTGCAGGCCGGCCAGCTCGACTCGGGCGACGTCATTATCATTCGGAATCTCGGGCCCAAGGGCGCCCCCGGCATGCCCGAAATGCTTGGCGTGACCGCCGCCCGGGACGGACAGGGGCACGCCGACGACGTGGCCCTCATCACCGACGGGCGCTTCTCCGGGGCCACCCGCGGCCTCTCCATCGGCCACGTCGCCCCCGAGGCCGCGGCCGGCGGGCCCATCGCCGCCATCCAGGACGGAGACCCGATCATCATCGACGTGGCGGAGCGTCACCTGGCGGTCGACCTGTCCGACGCCGAGCTGGAGCGCCGACTCGACGACCGGTCGCCCCCGGAGCCCCAGTACACGACCGGCGTTCTCGCCAAGTACGCCGCCCTCTTCGGCTCCGCCGCGGACGGGGCCGTGAGCCACGTGATGCGTGACGAGTGATCCGTGAGGCGTGATGCATGAGGCGTGATGCGCGAGCCTCTCTCGACTAACGTCCGAGCCCGTAAAACGCAGCCGCGCGGCAGACAAGAGCCGAGCGGGTCAATGCCGCCCCCAACTTCCAGTCGTCCATGCCTACACTCGAACTCTTCGACACCACGCTCCGCGACGGCACGCAGGGCGAGCACGTCACCCTCTCGGCCCGCGACAAGATGCGGATTGCCCGGCGCCTGGATGCGTTCGGCATTGACGTGATCGAGGGGGGCTGGCCCGGCTCCAACCCCACGGATCAGGCCTTTTTTGAGGCGGCCCGCGGGGAGACCTGGTCGCACACGTCGATCTGCGCGTTCGGCTCCACCCGGCACGCGTCCAATGCCCCGTCGGAGGACGCCAACCTGCAGGCCCTGATCGAGGCCGACACCGACGTGGTGTCCATCTTCGGCAAGTCGTGGACCCTGCACGTGGAGCAGGCGCTCGGGGTGTCGCGAGAGACGAATCTGGACCTCATTCGCTCGTCGGTGGCGTTTCTCCGCGAGCACGGGAAACGGGTCATCTACGACGCCGAGCACTTCTTCGACGGCTTCGCCGACCATCCCGCGTACGCCCTCCGGACGCTCCGGGCCGCCGCCGAGGCCGGGGCCGACACGCTGGTGCTCTGCGACACGAACGGCGGCTCCCTGCCGCACGACATCTACGACGTCACCGCTGCCGTCTACGAAGACTTCGACACCACCCTCGGCATCCACGCCCACAACGACGGCGGGTGCGCGGTGGCCAACAGCCTCGCGGCCGTGCGGGCCGGGGCGCGGCACGTGCAGGGCACCATCAACGGCCTCGGCGAGCGCTGCGGCAACGCCGACCTCTGCGCCGTCATTCCGGACCTGCAACTCAAGATGGAAGTCGACTGCGTCCCGCCCGACCAGCTCGATGATCTCGTCGACCTCGCCCGCTTTACCAACGAGGTGGCCAACCTCGACCCGGACGACGGCGCGCCGTACGTCGGGCGCAGCGCGTTCACCCACAAGGGCGGCGTCCACGTTTCGGCCGTGATGGAGGCCCCGAGCACCTACGAGCACGTGGAGCCGAACGTCGTGGGCAACCGGCGGCGCGCACTCGTCTCCGACCTCTCGGGCCGCAGCAACATCCAGTACAAGGCCAAAGAGATGGGCATCGACCTCGGCTCGAACGCCGCCGCGCAGGCCGTCGAGCGCATCAAGGAGCTGGAGCATCTCGGCTACGAATTTCAGGGGGCCGAGGCCTCGTTTGAACTTCTTCTGCGCACGCTTCAGGACGAGGTGCCGGACTTTTTCGGCCTCGACCGGATGCGCGTGTGGAGCGGGCAGGACGACGAGGCGCAGACCGTTGAGGCCTCCCTCGCCCTCACCGTACAAAACGAGCGCACCCTGGCCGTGGCGGAGGGAAACGGGCCTGTCGATGCCCTCTCAAACGCCATGCGGGAGGGCCTTCTCTCGTTCTACCCCTCGCTCGATGGCGTGCGCCTCTCCGACTACAAGGTCCGGGTGCTTACGCCGCAGGACGGCACGGCCGCCACGGTCCGCGTGCTCATCGAGCACGGCGACGGCGCGCGCACCTGGAACACCGTGGGGGTCTCCGAGAACATCCTCGACGCGAGCTGGCAGGCCCTGGCCGACGGCATGCGGTACGCCCTCTTCCACGCGGCCCCCACTCCGACTGCCGGGCCGGCCCCGGATCCCGCGGCCTCGGGGTGATGCTACGCCGACACGGGGTCGGCGGCCTCATCCGCCCCCCCGACGGCCAATTCGGGAACGGACGCGCTCATGTGGCCGTCGCCGCGGTGGTCCGCGACGGTCCGCGTCCGGACGGCCTCGCGCCAGGCCGCCGTTAGCAGCTCATAGTCCCGTGCCTGCCACGCCTCGGACACTCCTTCCACACACTTGAATCCGTAGGCCACCGGCGAGAGGCTCGCTCGCGGAGCGCTTGACAGGCTCAGTACCTGCGAGCGGCCGAGGCCGAGCCGGAACCCGCCGTGCAACTGGCCGAGCACGCACTGCTCCCCGTCCTCCAGTTCCAGCGCTTCGGCGTTGACCCGGCGATGCCACCCTGGATCCACCTCGTCGAGATACGCCGCCCCTCGCTCTACCCGCTCCTGCACCCGTTCCTCCGTGATGCGTCGGGTGCGACGGGCCTGCCACCAATTTCGGAGTCGCTCGATGAGTGCGTACATGGCAGTCGGGATGTGTTGGGACTGCAGAACAACGGTTGCAAAAGCGTACCAGTCCCCGACCACGGGGATCCCCTCTGGCGTGACACCGGTGGGGAGATCACGTTATCGTTCCGCGGCGTCCCGGGCCGCCATCGCCATCTCCACGAGCACAGCCCGGGCCTCGTCGACCGTGTCGAGGGGCGCGTCGAAATCAATGCGTACCGGCACCGTGGCCTTCTCCTGCTCCACCTCGAGGTCGAAGCCCTCCGCATCGATGCCCGTCATGCGCGCCCCTTTCGCCTCTATCACGTCCCCATACGCCTCTGCGTACCGGATCAGGTCCTCGGAGTGGGCGTCGTTCATGTGCTCTACGATGCGGTCCACGTCGTCGGGGGAAAACACGGGATCTGCCATGGTCGGGCCTGCTTGGGAAAACGGAGCTTCGGGATTTTGGGAGAAGGCCTTACGGATGTCCGTCCGGGGTGTTATGGGCGCTCGGTGTTCGAAACTCTCGTGGAGGCAGGAAGCATTTCCCGGCGTTGCTCGTGAAAAGCACTGGTTTATGTATTCTCCTACACAGTCGCCTTCCTCCCATGTCCTACGAGGTCAACGACTTCGAGACCGACGTACTCGACGCGAGTGCGGACACGCCCGTCCTCGTCGACTTCTGGGCCCCGTGGTGCGGCCCGTGTCAGCAGCTCAGCCCGGTGCTTGAGTCGCTCGCGGAAGCGACCGACGACTGGACGCTGGTCAAGGTGAACGTGGACGACCATCCGTCCGCGGCCCAAGAGTACGGCGTGCGCGGCATTCCGGCGGTGAAGCTGTTCGTGGATGGGGACATTGAAGCCGAGTTTGCCGGCGTCAAGCCCAAGCCCCAGCTCGAGAGCTGGCTCGACGAGCACCTTCCGAGCGAAGAAAAAAGCCGGATTGAGGAGGCAAAAGAGGCCCTTGAGGCAGGCAGCCATCAGGAGGCCGAACACCTTCTCTGGCCCGTGTTGGAGGACAACCCCGACCACGACGAGGCCCAGGTGCTCATGGCGCGCGCCCTGGCGTTTAAAGACCCAAACCGGGCACAGGTGCTGGCCCAGGAGGCCGAGGTGGCCGATCCCACCCTTCGTCAGATGCGCGACGGCGTGGAGACCATTGCCCGTCTCCTGGAGCTCGCCGAGGACCCGTCCGCCCTCCCCGAAAATGGCGTGAAGGACACGTACGTCGCGGCCCTCGACGCGCTCGCCGATCAGGACTTCGACGCGGCGCTGGACCAGTTCATCGACGTCGTGCGCACCGACCGCGACTACGACGACGACGGCGCGCGGAAGGCGTGCGTCGCCCTCTTTACCCTGCTCGGGGAACAGCACCCCGTCACCCAGGAGCACCGCCGCACGTTCGACATGGCGCTGTACTAGCCGTGGCCGTTTCCCAATTGCCCTCCCCTTCAATGCCCGACGACGTTCCGGATGCGCTTCCCGACGGCGCCCAGCACGTACACACGACCGACCTTGCGGTCCGGTGGGGCGACATGGACGCCGTCGGCCACGTCAACAACAGCCGCTTCTTCTCCTACTTCGAGGAGGCGCGGGTGGAGTGGCTCAAGGCCACGCTCGACGCGGCGACGTTCGCGGAGAGCGGCCCGGTGCTGGCCCATGCGTCGTGCGACTTCGAGCGCCCGGTGCACCACCCTGCGACCCTTCACCTCGACGTGTACGCCGAGCCCCCGGGGCGGTCGAGCCTTACGACCCACTACGCCGCCCGCCTCGATGGGTCCGGCGACGCGGCGGCCTTCGGGACCGCCGTTCTCGTGTGGGTGAGTGCAGAGACCGGCGACCCGGTGCCAATGCCCGACCTGGGCCTGGAGTGAGCTATCGCCCGAGCACGTCGGCGGCGGCCGGGGCACGGAGGTGCTCCGCCGCCGTCGCCACCGCGGTCCGCACCGCCGAGTGCTCCACGTCGAGGCCGGCGTAGACGTAGCCGGCCTGAAACGGCCCGACCGCCCGGACGAGGAGTTCGGCCCCGACGTGAATCGCGGCGTCGCGCCGCTCCGCCGGGTCCCAAAGCGAATCCTTCGTGTCGCCCAGGGCCTCCCCGTAGGCCTCCAGAAACGCGTCCCGGTGCGCCGCAACGGCCCGGGCGACGGCCTCGGACGGGGCACGTTGCCTCTGCATCCACAGGTGCGCACACCAGTGCGCCACGTCCTGGAGCGGGCGCCCGTAGTGGGCCAGCTCCCAGTCAATGATCCGCAGGCGGGTGCTGGACGCAATCAAGACCGAGGGCGGCCAGAGGTCCCCCATCGTGAGGCAGCGACCCGGCCCCAGCAGGCTCCGCCCCAGCGTCTCGGCCCGTCGTCCGAGGACGTCCGCATCGCCGACGCCCGCTTTCCGCAGCATGTCGGCCACCCCCTGGTACTGCACCGCGTGGCGGGTTTCCTGCATGGGGCGGTTGTTGAAGGCGTCCGCACAACGGTCGTCGTCGCACGTCGCCGCGTGGAGGCGCCCCAAGAATGCCCCCAGCCGCCGTCCCTGCGCCGCAGCCCTCTTTTCCAGTGCCTCCGCGTCCGCCTCGCGGAGCCACCGCCCGAACGACGGCACGGGGCCGATGTCCTCCATGACGACCACGGGCACGTCGGGGTTCAGGTCGATCGCCTTGGGGGGCCGCACCGCGGCCCCGGTCAGATCGTTCAGGCGCCCCCCCTGTCCCAGTGCGCGCAGGCACCGCGCCTCGATCAGCAGACGAGACGGGTCGAGCGGGGTGTCCGGGTCGGCCGCGATGTACGGCGGCGCGTACTTGACGATCAGCGACCGCTCTGCCCCGGGCACCCGCCAGACGACGTTCAGGTTGCCCCCCGGCACCCGCCGCGGCTCCCCCGTTGGCGAGAAGGCCGGCAGTCGCTCCCGCAGGTACGGCACCACATGGGCGTCCTTCATGGGCTCGTGCCCCGCATCCGAGACCGGACCGCGGTGCCGCCCCTCATCCGAGTTTCGTCTCATGGGTCACTCTTCAAATCGGTAGATGGTATTCGGAAAGTCGACCGGCTCGGCCGCCCGCAGGAACGCCCGCACGACCCGTTCCTGCTCGTCGCGCGAGCGGTCGAGCGTGGCGGAGAGCGCCTCCTGCTCCGGCGGGTCGCGGTCGGGAATCGAGTACTTGTGCCCCACCACCAGCCCCGCACACGGAATCTCCAGCTCGTTGGCCAGCACCACCTCGGGCCCCAACGTCATGGAATTGACCTGGGCCCCCATTCGGGGCCACATGCGGTTCTCCGCCGCGGTCTTGGAGCGGGGCCCCTGCACGTAGGCGAACGCAACCGTGTCCCCGATCGGCGCGTCCGCCTCCTCCGCCAGGGCGCGCACCTGCGCGGAGAGCCCCGTCGCGAAGAGGCCGTCGTTGAGGACGAGGTGCCCGTGGGCCTCCGACGGCTCCGTGAACATGGTGCAGGCGCTTCCGTCCGGGAGGCGGTTGTCGGGCATGAGCAGATCGTCCACCAGGAGCGGCCGGTAGAGCGGCACGTCGGGATCCAGCACGCCGACCGAGCTGGTCACGAGCAGCGCCCCGCAGCCCACGGCCCGCAGCGCCGCGGCCTGGGCGCGGTAGTTGATCTGGTTGGGGAGCAGGCGGTGGGGCAGGCCGTGCCGGAACAGCACGTAGGCCGGGCGGTCGAGGCCGCGAACCCGATGAAGCGTCTGCGTCCCCCACTCCGTCTCCACCGGCTCCGGCTCCAGGTCAAGCTCGTCCGGGAAGGCATCGGCAAAAGCACTTCCGAGGATGGCGGCGACGGCGGGCATTTCGGGTTGAGCGTTCTGGGTTGAGGGTTGAGCGTTCTGGATCGGTGCTGTCAAGGGACATCATGAGCGTCGAGCTTGCGTCCGAATTTCCCACCTCAGCCCAAAATTATAACGCAAAACCCTCAACGCCCAACGCGTAACCTCCAACGCTAAAATTCGTACCGCAGGCCAAACTGGAATTGGCGCGGCGGCCCGGCATTCTTCTCCTCAATGTCCGACCCCGGCGGCCCCACCTGGATCTGATTGCTCTGCGTGGCATTGTTGGCAAAGCCGCTCAGGTTTTTCGTGTTGAGCACGTTGAACACGTCGGCCCGGGCCACCACACGCCCCGCGCCGATGGACCAGCCGTACTGCACGCTCAGATCGAACCGGTACGACCACGGCAGGCGGCCACTGTTGCGCTCCGCGCCCGGCCACCGGTCGCTGTTGCCGACGTACTGGGCCCCGTACTCTCGCCCGTCCCCGTTCAGGTCGCGCGTGCCGAAAATCGAGGCGTCCGGCACCCAGTTGATGGGCTGGCCGCTCTGGAGGAGGCTCGCGAGCGTCACGCGCAGCCGGTCTGTGGGGTAGACCGTCCCGACGGCACTGATCACGTGCCGCCGGTCGTTCACCGAGGGCCCCCACTCGTCCCCGTACTGGTTGGCCGTCTCCGCCCGGAAGTTGATGTCACCGGTGTTGTTGCGGAGGCGGGACAGCGTGTAGCTGAGGCGTCCCGAGTACCAGTCACCGCCCCGGTCCTTCACGAGGTTGAAATTGGCGGCCCAGTAGCGGGCCTCTCCTTCCGTCTCGGTCATGGTGATGCTCCGCCCGCCGGGAATGGGCCGCGTCGCGTCGGCTGCCCCCGGCTCACGCACAAGACTTGATGGATCGTTGGCCTCTTCCAAATCCTCGGCGGAGATGTCGTAAGGCTCGGGGGCGTTAAGCTCGCGGATGCGGAAGAGGTCGTAGGAGCGGGTGTGGATGAGGTCCACATACGCGAGCCACGCGTCCCCAAACTGCCGCTGGACGCCAAGTGAGAACTGATGCGTCTGGGGATTCTCGTAGCCGTTGGGGTTGAGGATACGGCGTCCTCCACTCAACGGCGTCACGTCGGACGGGCGCTGAAGGTACCCCACGGCACCGTCACGTTGGGCCGACCGCGTGCCGTTGAAGGTGACCTCATCGACGTCGGTGTTCTCCGGCAGAATGCCTTTTTCGACGAGAGTGCGGATGTCGTTTTTGAACGCCGGGTCGTTCGAATTGCTCTCCAGCGCGTCGCTGGTAACGGCGTAGACAATCTTGTCGTAGAAGATGCCGTAGCCGCCGCGCAGGGTGGTGCGCGCGTCGAGTGCATAGTTGAGGCTGAGTCGCGGGGCGAGGTTGTTGTAGTCGGCCGCATCGGCCCCACCGCCCCCCTCCGTGAGGCTGTCGTAGTCGTACCGCAGGCCCGTGGTTACCGTCAGGTCGGGCAGCGGCGTGAACTGATCCTCTACGTACAGCCCAATCAGGTTTTGCCGCCGGCCGAACGTCGAGGGCCGCAGCTCCACGCTGTAGTTGGTGACATTGAGCGCCTGCGGATCCACCCCCAGCGCTCTCGGCAGCTCCGACGGCGTCAGCGACGGAGAGAGGGTCGCGTTGGCGAAGGCCTCCGTCTGCGCAGCGTCGAGCCGCACGACGTAGTTCCCATTCGGATTGCCCCCTCCTGCCAACCGGTGGTCGGACGTAAGAACGTCGAGGCCGGCCTTCAAGGTATGACTGCCGAGCTGATACGTGAGCTTCTGCTGCACCTGAAACGTGTTTTCCACGCTATCGAACTGGAAGCCCGGGTGGCCGAGGAAGGCGATGTTGCTGCCGCTCGTATCCTGTACCGTCACCCGGGGGCTGTTCGGATTCTGCGGGTTTCCGGCGTCCCAGTTGAACCAGCTGTACTGGACATTGCTCTCGTACACGAGGTTGTCGCCGGTGTACGTGTTCTGAAGGGCCGCGTGGACCCCATCCCGTTCCTCTGTGTTGGCCGCGCTGGCAAAGGTCGCCCCCCCGGTAAGCCCACCGCCCTGATTTTCGATGTGGACGCGGTTGGCGTTGAGCCGTG
>ERZ1034573.360-NODE-360-length-13559-cov-9.393809_pt1 | contig 13559 bp, 13 predicted proteins | sample MGYA00520641_ERZ1034573 | MGnify/ENA primary metagenome ERZ1034573 (study PRJEB33760, sample SAMEA4777724) | hypersaline lake metagenome | biome: hypersaline environment; feature: brines | place: Spain | collected 2014-08 | depth 0 m ...
CGAGTTCCTCGACGGCGACTACCTCCACCACGAGCTCCAAGACAAGGTGCTCGGCAAGTTCGACGTCTCCTACACCGACGAGTCCGGGCTCTACGACCTGGTCGACGCCGCACAGGACGTGCTCGCCGACCAGGAGATCATGAAGGACAAGGTGCAGATGGAGGAGTTCTTCGGGAACCTCCACGGCGGCGACCTCGCCACCTACGGCTTCGAGCAGACCCGCCGGAACCTCGTCATGGGCTCCGTCGACCGGCTGCTCATCAGCGAGGACCTCCGCAAGGACGTGGTCGTCTACGACTGCGACGGGGGCGAGGAGTTCGAGGTCGTCGACCGCCGCCACGCCACGCCCGATCACCGGTGCGAGGACGGGAGCGAGGCCGAGGTGACGGAGCGCGAGGACGTGATCGAACACCTCATGACCATCGCGGAGCAACGCGGCACCGAGACGAAGTTCATCAGCACCGACTTCGAGAAAGGCGAACAGCTCTACGACGCCTTCGGCGGCGTCGCGGGCATCCTGCGGTACTCGACCGGCATCTAAGTCGAGGCGGAGCCATTTTGACGCGCTCGGCTCACACCCCGTCAATGTCACTCCTCCGTCGTCTCCACACGCTCCGCGGCGAGCGTCCCGGCTTCGTCGCCGTCGCCTGTCTCGCACTCGCCACCCTCGCAACGTATCCCGCCGTCGACTGGTATCTCCGCGCGCTCGATATCGCCCCCCGGTTCGGCTTCTGGGACTTCGGCGCCTACGCCGCCGCCACCGATCGCTGGGCGGCCGGCGGGTCCTTGTACGTCCGGAACGGCGACGGCGGCTACCACGGCAGCTACCTCTACCCGCCCGTCGCGCTCCTCGCGTTCGCCCCGCTCCTCCTCACGCTCCCCTTCCGGCCCGCCGTCCTCCTGTGGACCACCGTCACGGTCGGGCTCATGTGGATCGCCCTCCAGCGACTCGCGACCGCCCTCGGTGCCGACTTCCACCCACTCGAACGCCTCGGCGCTCTCGCGCTCGTCGTCGGTTTCCACCCCGTCCTCCTCTCGGCGAAACTCGGACAGACCGCGGCCGCGCTCGGCGCCATCCTCACGTTCGCGGCGTCGGCGTCGCTCCGCGGCCGGGACTATCTGAGCGGCGCGCTCACCGCCTGCTGTGGCGTGATCAAACTTCCCTACGCCCCCGCCGGGGCGCACCTGCTCGGTGATCGGCGGCGCTTCGCCGGCGCCGTCGCCGGCGGCGGCGCACTCCTTCTCGTTTCGTTTCTCGCCTTCGGCGTCGACGCCCACCGAACCTTCCTCGGCGTGCTCGCGTGGGGGATCGGTGAGGGGACCGCCGCCCGCTCGCCGCGCATCTGGCTCCCGCCGTACTACCGCCCGTTCTACGACGTGCCCTACTCGCTCGCCATCCGCGTCGCCGCCAGCCTCACCGTCGTCGGCGGCGTCCTCCGGGCCGACGGCGCCACCCGCGAGGTGACCGCGCTCGGCTTCGCCGCCGTCCCCCTCCTCGCGCCGCTGACCTACGCCTACTACTTCGTCGCCGCCGTCCCCGCCGCCGTCCTGCTGGTCGCCGCCGAACTCGACCGCCCGGACGGACGCCCAACCCTGCCGGTCGTCGGCCTCCTCCTGATCCAGGTGCATTCGTACGGCCTCCGGTGGGCAGGGATGACTGCCCCGGAGTGGCTTCCCGCCGTTCTTCTCCAGCCCGGTCTCTACGGCAACCTCCTGCTCGTCGGCCTCGCGGCCGCCCGCGTCGCCACGGCCGGCGGATCGCTCTCGCCCCGTACCGTCGCCGCCACGGTCGGCCGGCGCGACGACTAGCGGAGCATCTCGGCCACCTGGTGCCGGCGGCGTTCGACGTCGAAATGCGGGGTCAGGCCGTCCGCAGTCGCCAGCCGGTCGAGCGTCAACAGCACGTCGGCACCCGCCCGCTCCGCGAACGAGCAACAGTCGTCGATGGCGTCCCGACGGAGGGCGAGCGAGTCGAGGAGACCGAGCGCGAGCGCCACGGCCGCGCCCGCTTCGCCGGTCGGGAACGCCGGGTGAATACGCTCGAAATCGGGGGTGGATGGCCCGCGTCCGGCGGCGTGTACCCGGAGACAGGACGAACAGATCGCCGCGTGGCCGGTCGACTCGGGGGCGTGCTGCCGGAGCGGAGCGGGCACCGCGAAGGCGACGTGGTCGCCGCCACAGACGGGGCACGTCATCCGCGGTAGCGACCGACCCCGTTCACAGGCCCGGTCGGAGTGCAGCGTCCGGTCGAACGGACGGTGACGGTCGATCGGCACGCTGTCGTGGCGTCCGGAAGCGCTCGCGACCGACCCGCAGTCACCCGCGATCGTTTCCTCCGCCCGGTCGATCGGACGCTCGACCGCGGCGTGTCCTCTCGCCCGTACCGCGCCGGGTCGCGATGGCGACGCATGGCTCGTGACGGCGGTTCGTATGGCACACATAAAGCCGTCGGGGGTGGACGCGGACGACCGCACCGCTCCCGATGCCCTCCCGCGGCGGAAATCCCCGTCCGTCCGGTCGTGGGCCGTGCCGACGCGGTCCCCGACCGGGAGAACGGGCGTCGTTCATTGCCGCCCGAGATGCACACTCGCCCGAACTCGACGACGCGACCGACGTGTGCGGATACGATCGACCGCTCGCCGGCCGCCGGCTGCGTCCAACGACCGAACGCGGTGGCGGCCGCCTCGATCCACCGACGACGGCGGGTGCGGGTCGGACATCCGAGGGGAGTCGCGACTGCCGCCGCATTTCGGAACTCGCCCGACTGGCGGGCGCGTGGCCGATGCGAGCGGTTATATCGATCGAGAGTTATGTGGCTAACACAGCGATGAATATGCCGCAGATAATTCTCGGGTTTCATTTGCTGATCGCGGCCGTATTTGTAGTTTTCGGGATCTCTGCTGGAACCAGTGGGAATCCAGTGCAGCTGGTGATACTGTCCAGCATCGCGGCGATGATCGGGCTCCTCGGTCGATCCGCGGCCAGGATAGCGGCACGGCGATGATCAGTAATAAAAGCATACTCCAGTAAACAGCGACAACGGTAACCTGAGGAAACTATGAGTGGATTCAAACAACAAGATCGGCTTCCAATGGTGGCAGCGATCGCCGTCGTGATTATAGCTAACGCCGTCGGATTTACACTCGGCGTGACGATTTATATGAGCATCCTTGCTGCGCCGCTGGCTGTCGGCGCGTTCGTGGCCATGCGGTATCTCCTGTATGGGAGCGCACTCCCCGACACTCTGGTTAGCGGAAAATGACGCGGTCAGCCGTGCTAACCGTCAGCGTCGACGAGACAGCCGCCACGGTGCGTATCCCCGTGGCCGTCCGGGGGCAGCTCGGAGTCGAAGACGGCGACACGCTCGAAATCGAACGCGGAGCGAAACGGCGTGCCGTAACCACCGTCGAGGGTGATCGATCGCTGAACGCAGAGCAGATAGTGCTTCCGACGAACACGGCAGCGCAACTGGACGTGACGGGTGGCGAGTCGGTCACGGTCAGTTCGGCGAACGTGAGCGTTGCGGCGTCGGTCACGGTCGCACCGGTCCCACGGCTATCGATTCGGGGTGGTGAGGCGATGATTCGCGAGACCATCGGGCGGACGACCGTCGTCGCTGGCGAGACTATGCCGGCGTCGGTCTTCGACGGCGCACTCGAGGTGCCGATTCGCGTCGTCGAGACGACGCCCGCCGGCCCCGTATTCGTCTCGGAGAGCACGGAGCTCCGCTTGGAGGATGGACCGGCACCGATACAGGGCAACGACATGGTGAGTCCGCTCCCCCCGGCGGCGGTAGGCGGGTACGAATCGACCCGGAAGGCGCTACGGGAAGCGGTGGCATCGGCGCTCACGCGCGACGACTCGGACGGTGAACCCCCTATTAGTCGTGCTGGATTCGTACTGGCGGGACCACACGGAATCGGGAAGACCCACCTCCTGCGTCACGCCGCGTGGCAAGCGAACGCGACGATCGCGCGTGTCGGCCCCCAGGCGGTGCTCGGAGACGGACACGACGACGTCGCGAACACCCTCCACTCCGTCGCGACGACGGCACAGGGGAGCGGCTACGGGATTGTCAACCTCGACAAGTTCGACGTCGTCCTTTCGAACGCCGACGAGGCGACCGTTGCCGTTCTCCGTGACTGGCTGGAACGACTGCGAACGGTCAGCGGCGTCACCGCAGTCGCGGAAGTCACTGACCGGTCGGCACTTCCGGTCGACTTTCGACAGGGTGGTCTGCTCTCGAAATGTATCACGGTTCCGGAGCCGAACAGGGAAGACAGGACGGCGGTGCTCACCACGCTCGCCGAACGAAGTCGTACCGACGAAGCGATCGACCTTCGAACGATCGGCAACCGCGCACTCGGATACGTCGCTGCGGATTTAGTGGCGCTGTGGCTCACCGCGGCTGAGTCCGCCATGGCGCGCGGGGACGGCACGAGTCACCCGGTCGTGACGCAGTCGGATCTCACTGCGGCACTGGAACGGACGGATCCGAGCGGGATCGACTCCACGGACGAGTCGACGCCGGACACCACGTTCGACGACATCGGCGGATTAGCCGAAGCCAAACAGCAGTTACGCCGGGCTATCGAGTGGCCGCTTACCAGCCCTGAACTGTTCGAGGCGACGGGGATCCACCCGCCATCGGGAGTGCTGCTGTACGGACCTCCCGGAACGGGCAAGACGATGCTCGCACGTGCCGTTGCTGCGACCAGCGACGCAAACTTCATCTCGGTCAACGGCCCGGAGATCATGAACCGCTATGTCGGAGAGAGCGAGCGAGCCGTGAGACAGATCTTCGATCGGGCCAGAGCGAACGCGCCGGCGGTCGTTTTTTTCGACGAAATCGATGCGATCGGCGCGGCGCGGACGGACGACGAAGCCTCCCGGACGACGGAACGAGTCGTTTCGCAGTTGTTGACCGAACTCGACGGACTCAGGCCCCGCAACGGCGTCACCGTCGTCGGCGCAACCAACCGTCCCGCGCGACTCGACGATGCGCTGCTCCGTCCGGGACGGTTCGATCGAGTCGTCGAAGTACCGATGCCGGACGTAGACGCCCGTGAGCAGATATTCCGCGTTCACCTCGACCCCGACGTGGCCGGTCGGCTCGACGTACGGGCACTCGCCGAACGGACCGACGGCTACACGGGCAGTGACATTAGCGCCGTCGTACAGGAAGCGGGGCTGCTAGCCATCGAACGGGCTCTCGATGCGAGACGACCCCCCACCGACGGCCAGGCCGTCCGCATCTCGTCGGCCGATTTCGAGCGCGCGCTCGAGCGTATCAGTCCGTCGTTGTCCCCGGAGGCTCAGCAGCGGTACGCATCGCTGGAGATTCGGGACTGAACCGGACGCTACTGCAGCGTCCTCTTGCGATGGAGGCTCAGTACGGAGATGACGACTCCAGCGAGCGCGACCGCTTCTATCGCGAGGACGATGGCAAACGCCGGTCGGAACGACAGTCCCGCCGACTGAAACAGCGGGAGGGCGAAGAGGCCGAACACGGCTACTGCCGTCGAAGCGAACAGGGCTCCAATCGAGCGGTAGCTCAGCGATTTCGGGACATCTTGGGTCTCATCCATATGCTCACACAGGTGTACTATCGGTACAGCGAAAAAAAGTACACCGCTTGAGTCGGAGTCGCCTCAGTCCGCGGTCGTCTCGCTGGCCGACGGGGTCGGTGCGGAGTCGCCGCCGACGATGGCACGACTGCGCAGGAGGATGAACCCGAAGCCGATCTTGGCGGACAGGTCGAGGATCATGAACAGCAGCGTCTCGCCGTACAGGCCCACGAGGCCCAGTCCTTCCGTTCCGACGAGCCACGCGACGGGGTACACTGCCCAGGCGATCAGGATGATGTTTCGCAACGTGTTGAACGTCGACTGCGTGTCCGCATCGGCTTTCGAGGCGGCCTCGCCGACCACGACGACGAGGTAGTACAGCACGAACAGCATCGCGATGGTGCTGATCGTCCAGAAGGCGTACCGAGCAACCGGGACCTTCATCAGGGTCGCCGCCAGTCCCGTGACGATCATGAACGCGTCGATGGTGATCAGAGACGCCAGGTCGCGGTTGCTAGCGCCGGCCAGAAGGCCGATGTCGAGCAACAGTAGCGGGGTCGTGAACAGCCAGTCAGCGTACCGAGCCCAGTAGACGTCGATGACTCGGCCGTTGATCAGTTCGACCTCCGTCAGTCCGAACCCGAAGAACATCGAGAGGTACGACGCCGCCGCGATCCCCGCGATGAGGATCGTGATGACGTAGAACTCCTCCTCTTCGGGGTCCTGGACGTCCCATCCCTTGGCCATGAAGTAGACCATGCCCAGTAGCATTCCGATCGTTCCGAGGGCCAGCCAGATGCCCTCTCCCTCAACTCCCAGACTTGCTGCCTGCAGTGGTTGCAACATCGACGTTACCATGTGATTGCTGTTTGTATATATTTAGCGGGCCAAACTAGTTGTGTATCTCCGCTCTATCGCCCGCCGGGCGGGTGATTATGTACTGTTTGGCGGACATGTAGGTGGGCAACGGAGAGGACTGTTGTACCAATAGATTGAACCAAAACAAACGCATAGACGATACCATGGCAGACGAAACTGAAGTAACCGAGACGGATGAGGAGTCGGTCACCGCGGAGTCCGCGAAAACCGAAAACGAAGCCGTACTCGATATGGAAGCCCTCGACGAAACGGAGGACGTAGACGAACTCCGCGAACTCATCGAAAAGCAGCAAGCGCAGATCGAGGAGCTAAACGGCCTCCTTCTCGACCTCTCGACGCGGGTGGCCGACGGCAATTCGATGGGGGTCTGCCCGGACTGTCACGGAGCAGTTATGAAGTTCAATCCCTGGTTTCGCTCCGCAAAGATCAAATGTACGGACTGCGGCCGCGTCTTTCACGAGTACTGATCCCTTCGGTCCGTCCGTTGCGGTTTTTATACGGCGACGAGAGAAACACCCCGCTCCTGCGACACGCACAGCGTTCCGGCTCGATTCGAATCTCGCGGGGCCGGTCGTCGCGGCACGGTGAACGGATAGGGTGTCCACCACATCGGCGTATCGCCACCTGACCTTCGACGACGCTGGGAGTAACGTCGCCGCGTCACTGCCCCGACATACGCATCCCTTACCGGATCGCAGCCTGGGCGGATCGGTCCGGAGGACGCTGCAACCGTCGTCGGTGTCCTCGCGTTCGGCGCTCCGCCCACGCGGGCCGACCCGACAGTCGGCGAAGTCCGTTCGATAGTTCGGGCATCACCACTCCTGTAACCCCCGCGTACGAACCCGCTCGCCGGTGGCTCCAAGCGCATATGCCCTACACTCGGCACGGCCGGTGAACTGCGTCACCGGCCGAGCGCTTCGACGAGGCCGGGCCTCGAGTTTCGCTCCAGCGTGTTCCACGGCGAGACGGGAGCCGAGCGGACGCGCGATGCCGACGGCCCCATGCAGCAAGACACCAAGCCGACGAGGGAGGAAGACGCCCGAAAAAAGTGCAGTCCTTCACGACACGACGAGGCGTCGAGACGTATCCACTACCGCCGAGCGAGCAGTTCCGGCCGCGAAAATCACCGTGGTCGCCTCACCTGCCGCCGTCGGCCGCAAGCTCGATGTCGTCGGACTCCTCCCTGCCGTCTTCGGCCTCTTTCTCCTCGGCTTCCTTTTTGGCCTTGATCTTCTTCAGGCGGAAGATTTCCTCGCGCTCCTGCTCCTCTAGCTTCTGCTCGATATACTCCTTGTTCTCGTGAAGGTCGGGCAGGAGTTTGAACTCCAGCGCGTTGACACGGCGCTTGGTCGTCTCGATCTCGGTCAGCATCTTCTTCATCGCCGTCTCCACCTCGGCGGCGAGGATGATGGATTCGAGGAGCTCCTCGTAGGCGTCGGCGGCCTCGTCGATGCGGCCCGACGATCCGAGCAGGCCGTAGCCGCGCTGATCGAGGCTCTTCCTGACGCGGGAGGACTCGATCTGTGGGACGACCACGCCCATGATGTTCTTCGACTGGGTGGTGATCTCGGGGTGTTCTTTCAGCGCAGCGGCGGCGCCGCGGACGGCAACGTCGCCTTCCATCGCCCGCGCCATGTTGATCTTGCGCTGTGCCGTCCGGTAGTTCTCGTCTAAGTCCGCGCGGATGTCCTGGGCCTGATCCAGGATGTCCATGAACTCCATGATGAGGCCGTCGCGTTTCTGTTCCAGCGTGTCGTGACCCCGCTCGGAGAGTTCGATCCGATCCTCGATCGCCATGAGGTTCTTGCGGGTGGGTTTGACGTCCTCGGCCATTGACACAGCGTTGTGGACCGAGCCGCTTATGCTTTTACTGTTTCCGCCCCAAGCCGGCGCCTTCGACCCGATCCATCCACGTCACGATCGCGACGTGTGGAAGGGTCAACACGGCGATGAAGACCAGATACAGTGCGGCCAGGACGCGGGGATCGGTGTCGACGCCAGCGACGACGCCGACCGCGACGAGCGTGACGACGGAGACGGCTGTCAGCGGCGCCGCGTCCCGTCCCGTCCGGGCCAGCGCCGCGAGCGTGCCCCGCGCCCGAAACGCCGCGCGGGCGCCGTCGTCGACACCCATCAACCGACCGACGTGTCGGAGCGAGTGCCACACGCAGAAGTAGACGCCGATGGCGACCAGGGGCGGAACGACGAGGAAGTACGCCCACAGGAGGAGCGTCTCGGCGGCGTCGAGTCGCCACGCCGCATCGTCGCGATAGCCCGCCGCGAGCGTCGCGACGGTCACACCCGCGAAGGCCGCTCCGAGCGCCACGCGCGTGTCGGGAGCGACGAGCCACGCCGCACCGAGGTCCCGGCCGAACAGCGCCACCCACGCGTCGACGACGTCCCGGTATCGCTCCGGATACCGCAGGAGCGGCACGAGCATCGGAAGCCCCCCGCGGACGACCACCGTCCCCACGCGCACGCCCACGCCGCGGAGGTGAGAACTCCCCAGTGCGTCCAGCGCGTACAGGTCACCCTGTCCCCAGTGGAGCCACGTCAGCGCGACGAACAGCACCGCGGACGCGACGGGCGCCACGATCCACAGCGCGGCGTAGACGCCGCCGATCACGAGGTACGCGAGACCGACGGCCGCCATCGACCGGGGCGTCGTCGGCCGGCCGGCAGCGCGGGTCGGCGCGAGGTGGTCGACGGCGCCGTGTGGGAGGCCGAAGAGAAGCAGGCTCGCCGCGAGGGGGAGGTAACGGAGCCACGGCGGGATAGGAAGGGGACCGACCGCGGTGGCGACGAGCGACCCTCCGCCGACGGCGGCGACGGCGACCCACGCGGGACGACAGCCGACCGCACGGACGAGCGCCGCGAGTTCGGCGTCGTGGCCGGGGGCGGCCGTCCCGCGTGCGGTCCGGGTCATCTACGGCGCGTCTGTCTCGGGGTCCACGCCGGCCGGGACGCGGGCGTCCGTCGCCTCCCGACCGTCCGTCCACCGCCGGTCCAACACCCACCGGTAGAGGATCAGTCCCTGCACGACGAAGAGGTTCGTCACGAGGAAGAAGGTGGCCTCCTCGACCGGAAGTCCGGCGACGGTGAGGCCGGTCGTGTACCGCTCCGAGAGGATCCAGATGCCGTATTCGATGGCGATGCGGTCGGCGACGCAGAGATACGTCGTGGGGACGAGCGTCCCGAACGCGACGAGCCGTCGCCGTGCCCAGAGCTGTGGCGCGCCGACCGCCCACTGGAGCGCCAACACCGGCGCCGCCCAGGCCGTAATCGCCCCGAGGTAGAACGTGGCGTCGCTGCCGAGCATCGTCCAGCCGACGACGCCGAGGACGACGGCAAGGCCCGTCGCGACGACCCGCAACAGAACCGGCCGCGCGACCGACGGCCACTCGGTCGGGAGGGAGAGATGCGAGAGCCAGAGCGCCGTCAACCACGGTTGGACGAGGATGAAGAGATACTCCTCGATCGGCGCGTGCCAGAGGGTCACGAGCGTGCTTCCGTCGCCGTACCACCAGACGCCGGTAGCGATGAGATAGTTGTCCCACGGCGTCGTGTACACCAGCGCGATGACGGTGATGATGGCGACGCCCGTCCAGTACGTCCGGCCGGTGCCGAGCGGACGGGCGGCGGCGCTCATCTGCGCACGGCTCACGAACGCCGTCGCGAGCATGAGCATCACGGCCGGGAGCAGGAACGCCAGGTGAAACTGCAGGTATGTAGGTCCGGTCATAGGTGTCTTCGTATCGGGCCGTCGGGTAGTCGTACGGCTGTACGCCGGTTCCCCCTAAATATGCTCGGATCGTAGTATCACGAACGGGAACGTCGGCGTCCCGTCCGGCGTCGGTGGAACGACCCGCCTCACGGGGGCGTCGTCAGGGGGGTCGTGCCGGACCGTTTCGGCGGACGCCTCCGGACGGAACTCCCGCTCAGTCGTCGGCCGGTTCGGCCGCGGCCGACGCCGAACCCGCCGCGTCGAGCACCTCGCGGCTCGACAGCAGGATGATCCCGAAGCCGACCTTCGCGACCAGGTCCAGCACCATGAAGCCGGCCGTCTCGATGTACAGCGAGATGACGCCGAGCCCCTCGGTGCCGACGACCCACCACACGGGGTAGACCAGCCAGACGACCACGATCAGGGTCCGGAGCGTGCTGAACGTCGACGCCGCGTCACCCGAGAGCCGGCTGGCCTTCTCGTCGAGCGAGCCGTACAGCATGTACAGCAGGACGAGCAGGAAGCCGGTCGAGACGCCCCACCAGACCAGCCGCCGCGCGCCCTCAGTGAGCACGCCGGGGCCGGCCGAGAGCGTCGCCACGACGCCCGTACCGATCATGAGCATGTCCAAGCCGACGAGCGACGACAGCTCGTTCCGGCTCGCCCCGGCCAGCAGGCCGAGGTCGATCAACAGCAACGGCGTGGTGAAAAACCAGTCCGTGTACCGTGCCCAGTAGATCGGTAGCTCCTCGCCACCGACCGTCACCATCGTTAAGCCGAAGCCAAGCGCCATCGCGAGATAGTTCACGAACGCGATGGCGGTGATGAATATGGTGACGATGTAGAACTCCTGTCGCCGTTCGTTCGTTTCGCCCCAGCCCCTGGCGATGAAGTACAGCATCCCCAGGAACATGCCGAGCGTGCCGATCCAAAGCCAAATGCCTTCGCTACCAGGTTGTGGCATAATGCAGGCAATATTTGACGGTCACTTAGCCTAAGCGGCGTCCCCAACTAGTTCGGTTATCGGTCCAGAATCGCCCCGATGAGTTTCCGCTGGGCCGCACGCAGGTGTTCGTGGAACGTCGAGCGACAGACGTCCATCGCCTCGGCGAGGTCGTCGCCGGTCGCCTCGTGTGGCCACTCGAAGAACCCACCGGTGTACGCCCGTACTAGCGCCGCATACTGCCGATCGGTCAACTCCTCGCGTAGGCGTGAGACGAACTCCTGTCGCGTCTCTGTCCGCTCGCTGCTCTGACGGTAGCTGGCAAGCTCGCTGCTCTCGAATCGCTCCATCACCCCGTCCGCCAGCGACCGTGCCAGCGACTCACGGGCCACCTCGACGGTGAACCGTGCGATGCTGTGCTCGGCCGTCACGTCGCGGAGCTCTGCCCCGTGATCGGCGAGCAGCGTCCGGAGCTCCGTGTCCGCGACCGACAGTTCGACGAGACAGCCCTCGTCGCCCTCGAAGAGGACGGCGTGTAGCTCGATACCCGTTTCGGCGGCCGCCGCCCGCACCGACTCGCCAGTCCCGTCCGACAGTTCGAAGAGGCTCGTCGGCCGGTCGCGGTCGGCGACGCTCCCCCGGTAAGCCAGTCGACAGTCGAGTTCCTTGGCCAGGTCGACCAGCGGGTGGCTCATTACGGTGAACTGTAGTTCCACCGTATCCTCGCCCCGCAGCGTCCGCTGGCTTTCGAGCGTGTTGATCCCCGTCGCGACTGCTCGTCCGAGCGCCGTCAGGACGACACGCTCGTGTTCGTCGAACTCGCTGTTGTTCTCGGCGTACACTCCTACGACACCGTACACCGCGTCCCCGTAGTGAAGCGGGACCGCCGCTACGGCCGTCACGGGCATCGTCCCGTCGGTACACGGACGGATCGTCACGTCGCGATCGGTGATGGACCGCGCGACGGCCGCACCGAGGACGCCGTCGGCACCCTCCCCGACGGCAATCGACTCCGGGGCGGTTCCGTCGTCGCTCCCGGCCCACCCCGCGGCCGCCTGTCGGACCACCGCCTCCGACGCGGGCTCGTAGCTGCCGATCCACGCCCCCGCGTACGTCCCCGCCAAGCCGTCGACGACGCGCCGCTCGAGTTCCGACCGCGAGCGGGCCTCGGCGACCCCGCTCGTGACCTCCGCGACGACGCCGTTGAGTCGCTCCAGCAGGTGCTCCTGTGCCGCCCGCTCCCGTTCGATCCGCGCCGCGCGGCGGGCCGCCGCCCGCTCCGCTCGCTTCCGTCGCGTCACGTCCTGTTGAAAGCCGACGTAGTACGCCACGTCCCCATCCTCGTCGTGGAGCGGCGCGATGGTCACCTCGTTCCAGAACATCTCGCCGTCACGGCGGTAGTTCCGGAGTTCGACGGTCGTCGCCGCCCCGTTCTCGATGGCTGCACGCATCTCCGCGACGGGCTCCGCGCGGGTCGCCTCGCCCTGCAGGAACCGACAGTTGCGCCCGACAGCGCACTCCGGCGGATATCCAGTAATGCGCTCGAACGCAGCGTTCGCGTACACGAGCGGCATATCCGGCTCCGTCGCGTCCGCGACGGTGATCCCCACCGGCGCCTCGTCCATCGCCCGCGTCTTCAGCGCCTCGTCGACGGCGTCGGCACTGGCCGCAGTTACCATCCCATCCGTCCCGTCCATGGCGGCAACGGGACGGTCGTCGGCCGTTGAATCTGACCCCCTCGACATAGGCTTGTAGTGGGGATACGGGGTAAAATTATTACTGATGCCCGATAACCCAGTTTAAAAACGTAACCGAGCGCACGATTTTTTGCCGCGGTGCGAAGATTCCGACGCGATCAGTCCGCGGTCGCTTCCTCTTCGACCGCGTCCTCGCGGTAGTAGTCCGCGATGAACTCCTCGTCGATGCGGTTGAGCTCCTCTCTCGGGAGGTTCGAGAGGAGGTCCCAGCCGATGTCGAGGGTCTCGTCGATGTCGCGGTTCGTGTCGAAGCCCTGGTCGACGAACTCGCGCTCGAACTCGTCGGCGAAGTCGAGATACTTGTTGTCCCGGTCGCTCAGGGCCTCGCGACCGACGATGTTCACCAGGTCGCGCAGGTCCTCACCCTCCGCGTACGCGGCGTACATCTGGTCGGACACGTCGGCGTGGTCCGCACGGGTGAGCCCTTCGCCGATCCCATCGTCCATCAGGCGCGACAGGGACGGGAGCACGTTGACCGGGGGCTGGACGCCCTGACTGTTGAGGTCGCGGTCGACGTAGATCTGCCCCTCGGTGATGTACCCCGTCAGGTCCGGGATCGGGTGCGTGTCGTCGTCGCCCGGCATCGTCAGGATCGGAATCTGGGTGACGGAGCCGTCCCGTCCCTGGATCCGACCGGCGCGCTCGTAGAGCTGGGCCAGGTCGGTGTACATGTAGCCGGGGTAGCCACG
>ERZ1034573.361-NODE-361-length-13551-cov-7.801200_pt1 | contig 13551 bp, 10 predicted proteins | sample MGYA00520641_ERZ1034573 | MGnify/ENA primary metagenome ERZ1034573 (study PRJEB33760, sample SAMEA4777724) | hypersaline lake metagenome | biome: hypersaline environment; feature: brines | place: Spain | collected 2014-08 | depth 0 m ...
CCTCCCCGATTCGGTCGACCGGGCGGTGGTACGACACCCCGAGGTGGGCGCGCCGCGCGACACGAGTGTCGGGGTCGAGCCGCTGTGCGCGGAGCCGGTCGAGCTCATCGAACAGCCTCCGGGGGTTCACCACACAGCCACCGCCGAGCACACCCTCCTTGCCGCGAACCGCACCACTCGGCACCAGTGAGAGCTTGTACTCCTCGCCACCCTGGACGACGGTGTGACCCGCGTTGTCCCCGCCCTGGTACCGAGCAACGACGTCGGCAGACTCACCGAGCAGGTCGACGACACCGCCCTTTCCCTCGTCCCCGAGCTGCGCACCGACGATGGTGACGGTCATCGGGAACAGTTCCACCTACCGGTGTAAACAGATTTCGGTCCCAGGGGCGTACACGGCTCTCACACGGGGCCCCGATGTGGGTGAACGGTCTCGACGGACTACTCACGAGGTGTCGGGTAGCCCGTCGAGCAGGCGAAACCGGAGAGATGGAGAGAGCTGGCAGCGGTGGTCACCTGCCAGGACGTGCAGACAGCAGAGACAGCCGAGACTGCAGTACAACTGGTGGCGTGTCGCACTGTCGTGGTCTCGCTGTCTCACACGTCGTTGAGTAACTGGTACCGGATCCTGTTAAGCGTCACTAGTTTGCCACCGGGGGGGAACAGACCACTCGAAACCGGTGTGTGCTGTCGGGAGGGGTACGTGTCCGTACATACCGGGTTGCCGCGACCGTGTCGTCGGGCCACCGGACCGGCCCGGGTTTATATTGCCGGCGACTGTCTGGAGGGTATGGACACGTTTGTCGTCGTCGGCGGTGACGCGGCCGGGATGTCCGCGGCGAGCAAGGCCAAACGCGACGCCCCGTCGCTCGATGTCGTCGTCTTCGAGCGCGGCGAGTGGGTCTCCTACGGCGCCTGCGGACTCCCGTACTACGTGAAGGGCGAGATACAGTCACTCGAGGAACTCGTCTCCGTGACCCCCGAGCAGTTTCGCGAGGAGCGCGATATCGACCTGCGGACCGGTCACGACGTGGTCGACATCGACACCGACGAACAGACCGTGACTGCGACACACGCCGACGGGGAGACCGTCCAGCCGTACGACCGCCTGCTGGTCGCGACCGGGGCAGCGGCCGTCGAACCGCCTATCGAGGGGCTCGACCGCGAGGGGGTGTACACGCTCGGGTCGATGTCGGACGGCAACGACCTCCGGGAGTACGTCGCCCGGGCCCGGGCCGAGGGGGATCTCGAACAGCCCGACGAGGGGCCGGCCTGTCAGTATCTAAAGAGCTGTGCCGGCCCGGTCGGTGTCGTCGGCGGTGGCTACATCGGCGTCGAGATGGTCGAAGCACTCGCCGCAAACGGCTTCGAGGTACACCTGTTCCAGCGCGGCGAGCGCATCCTGAAACCGTTTGGCCCGGATATCGCCGACACGGTGCTCGAACACATCCGCGACCAGGGTGTGGTGGTCCACCTCGATGCGGCGGTAACAGAGCTCGCCGGTGGTGACACTGTCAGGGCCGTGATGACCGAGGCGGAGCGGGTGCCCGTCGACATGGCACTCGTCGGGACCGGTGTCAGACCCCGGACCGCGCTGGCCGAGGCCGCCGGCGTCGAGTGCGGCGAGACGGGTGCCATCGCCACCGACTCCTACCGGGAGACGAACGTCCCGGACGTGTACGCGGCCGGTGACTGTGCCGAGGCGACCCACGTTGTCACCGGCGACCCGGCGTACGTGCCGCTGGCGCTGACGGCGAACCGACACGGCCGTGCGGTGGGGGCGACGGTGGCGGGTACACCGACCGAGGGTGGCGGTGTCGCGGGAACCGCCGCGGTCAAGAGCTTCGACGTCGAGGCGTCCCGGACGGGGCTGTTCCCCGAGGCCGCCGAGGCGGCCGGGTTCGACCCCATCTCGCGAACCATCACCACGAAATCACGTGCCGGCTACTACCCCGAGGGCGGCAAGATAGACGTCACACTGGTGGCCGACCGGGGGACCGGGCGCGTGCTCGGCGGTGGGCTCGTCTCCGCGTACGGCGAGGGGGCAGTCCACCGCAGTCACGCGCTCGTCGGTGCCGTCACCGAGGGGGTGACCGTCGACGAACTCGCCAACTACGACCTGGCGTACGCGCCGCCGTTCAACACCACCTGGGACCCGGTGCTGACCGCCGCAAAGGTGCTCGGCAGCGACCGCTGAGTGGGTCACAGACGGGTGGCCGACTACCCGGCGGTCGACACCCGCTCGACGTCAGTCACGGCGGCCGAGCGGTCGGGTGTGAGCGCCAGTTGCTCCGCTCCGAGCGTGACCACCACCGGGTGAAACCGGGTTTCCGCGGAGCCGTTCCGAGCCGTCTCCCCGACCACCGGTAACCGTATTTCGGAACACGTAGGCTGTGTGTCCCGAAGCCGTGACCGCCGGCGGTGCCCTGTGGTGTGAACACGGAGCCCGTCGAACTGTCCACGGGGGACGGGTTCGACCCGGAGAGACCGAGGGGAGCCGTGAGGAAAGACCCGGTCTCGACGAGCAACAGGAGGTCTCGGCGGTCGCGTGCCCGGAGTGTGGGTTACTCCGACTCTACGCCGAGGTCGAGTCCGGACGGGACCGGGGGGGGTGTGCCGAGCAGACCCGCGAGGGTTGTCCGGCACAGAGAGCGGTAGTTCTTTCAGTACACGAGTCCCGGTTGTCTGTATGGTACGGCTCGGCCTCGTGGTCTCGGAGTTCAACAAGAAAGAGCCACTCACCGAACGGATGGCCGAACGGGCGCGTGCGGCGGTCTCGGAGGCCAACGCCACGCTCGTCGAGACACTGACGGTGCCGGGCTCGTACGACACGCCGCTCGCCGCAGACCGACTCGCACGCCGTGACGATATCGACGCCGTAGCCGTACTCGGAGCGATCGTGAGCGGTGACACCGACCACGACCAGGTGATCGGTCACGCCGCCGCACAGGGGCTGACCGACGTCAGCCTCGACCGCGACACCCCGGTGACACTCGGAATCACCGGGCCGGGCATGAGCCACGACGAGGCTCGTGCCCGCGTCTCGCACGGCAGGAGTGCCGTCGAGAGCGCAATCGAACTGGCCGAGCAGTTCGACGCCGAACACGACGAGTCACCAGAGCAATGACACTCGAGTTTACTGACCGTGTCGAACGGGTATCGCCCAGCGCCACACTCGCTATCAGCAACCAGGCGAGCGCGCTCGAATCGGAGGGTATCGACGTCGTCGATCTGAGCGTCGGCGAACCGGACTTCGACACACCCGAGAATATAAAAGACGCCGCCCGAACGGCACTGGCAGCCGGAGAAACCGGTTACACACCGTCGCCAGGGATTCCGGAACTCCGCGAGGCGATCGCCGAGAAACTCCGGGCCGACGGGTTGGACCACAGCGCCGAGGAGGTGATGGTCACCCCGGGCGGCAAGCAGGCGCTGTACGAGGTGTTCCAGACACTGGTCGACGGCGGCGACGAGGTCGCCCTGGTCGACCCGGCGTGGGTCTCCTACGAGGCGATGACGAAACTCGCGGGCGGGTCACTCACCCGCGTGGACACGACGCCGTACGGGTTCCGGCTCGAACCGGCGCTCGACGACCTCCAGGCGACTGTCTCCGACGAGACCGAACTGCTCGTGGTCAACTCCCCGGGCAACCCCCACGGGATGGTCTACACCGACGACGCGCTCCGCGGGGTGCGGGACCTCGCTGTCGAGCACGACATCACGGTCATCTCCGACGAGATATACCAGCGTGTTATCTACGACGGGCGTGAGATGACGAGTCTCGGGTCCCTCCCTGGGATGGGCGACCGGACGGTCACACTAAACGGGTTCTCGAAAGCCTACGCGATGACGGGCTGGCGGCTGGGTTACTTTGCCGGTCCCGCAGAACTCGTCGAGCAGGCGGGAACGGTCCACGGCCACTCGGTCTCCTGTGCCACCAACTTCGTCCAACACGCGGGTGTCGAAGCGCTCCGCAACACCGACGAGACGGTCGCCGAGATGACCGCGGCGTTCGAGCGCCGGCGGGACATACTGGTCGCGGAACTCGCCGACCGCGGCGTCGAGGTGCCGACACCCGAGGGGGCGTTCTACCTGATGTTGCCCGTCGCCGACGACGACCAGGCCTGGTGTGAGACGGCTATCGGCGAGGCACACGTCGCCACGGTCCCGGGGAGTGCCTTTGGCACACCGGGGTACGCGCGCATCTCCTACGCCAACAGCACCGAACGGCTCCAAGAGGCACTCGACCGCCTCGACGAGCGAGGGTTGCTCGGTGCCGGCGCGTAGCGGTCGGGCTACTCTCGTTGGCGACTCGGTCTGTTCGGGTTCGGGTAGACAACGTGAATCGAAGGGCTTAATCGCGCCACCGGCCTCCTCCCAGATGCGGGACCGTGGGGTAGCGGTATCCTCGGCGCATGGGGTGCGTCGGACCTGAGTTCGAATCTCGGCGGTCCCATCGGTTATTAATCGTGTGAGAGACCGGCGGTGGTCATCGTGTGTCGACACTCCGAGGAGTCTCTGCTCTCGGTCTGGCCACCGCGGAGTCGTCGAGAGAGACCGGCGGTGTTCGGCTCTCGGTGGGGCACCGACGGGCCGAGCGTTGGCGACTCCGATGCGCTGGAAACTCGGGTACCGCGCGGGCGAAAGCTCGACGACCCACGCTGTCGGCTGGCCGGTGACGACTCACACCGACCCTCGAGAAGATGAGAGTGACTTATCAGAGAGCACACGAACAGTGTAACATGAAACGGCGGCACGTCCTCGCCGGTGTGACGTCTGTGGCCTCCCTCGGGGCGTTTCTCGCGGTCTGGAGGGGCAACGGTTCGCCGGGTATCGGGCTCCCGGGACCAACAGATGACGAGACAGACCGGAGGGAGGAACTCGCCGGCCGACCGCTCGACGAGATAGCGGCGGTGGAGATCCCGGTGGCGATCGACCACGAACCGGGGGCCCGGACCGAACCTGTGCGCGACGCGCTGGCGTACTGGGAGGCAAACGCCGAGACTTACGCCGGGTTCGACGTCGAGTACCGACTCGTCGAGACCGACCCGTACCTCACGGTCAGTCTCCAGCCGTCGGTCACCAGCTGTGATACCGAGATCGACGAGATACACGGCTGTGCGGACATCCCCGACGACCGACTCCCAGACGACCTCGAGGCGAGAATCGAGACGACGCTCACCGACACCGGAATCTACGAGGCTGCCGTTCACGAGCTCGGCCACACGCTCGGACTGCGACACGGGGACGACCCCGCGTACTACATGGCCGCGACACTCCCGAACCCCTGGGAGCGTGAGGAGGTGGGGGTCAGGTTCGGCGACGGCGTGAGAGACACCGACGACATCCTCGCCGGACTCGACTGGGTGCGGAGAAACGTCGAGGCGGTCAGGGCGAGGTTCTACAGGGCCGACAGGGGTGAGCGCGAACCCGGGGTCGTCGTCAGCAGACAGCAAGACGCCTGCGAGGGTGAGTTCGTCTCGTGTGCGGAGTGGGGCGACCGGTACGACGACCGGATACAGATCAACCTCGACAGTTCACTGGACCCGTCGGTGCTCGACTGGCACACCGCGAGGATAATCGCAAGCTACCCCGGTGCCGTCCCGGCGGTGCTGCGGACAGACGCCTCCTACGACCTGCGTAGCTCCGACTGGTGGGTGACCCGGTGACCGACCTGGTGGTGACGACCGACTCTCGGGCGGTCAGTGCCGTCTGGACTGCCAGACAAACGGACAGTTCGGGCAGTCGAAGTACATGTTCTCGGCCCGGTAGCCGCCGACTCTGTTCGAGAGTTCGCCACAGTTCTCACACTTTGCCCGCACCAGGGCCGGAAACTCCTCCTTCGAGAGTGAGTAGCTCGTCTCGCAGGTGTGACAGACGAGCGTGGGGTCGTCTCGCTTCTGGTAGATCTCCGCGCCGCAGTTCGTACACTCCCAGGTGATGTTGTGGAGGAACGCCGGGTCGTCGGTCGGATACCGGGGGTCCTGTTCACCCGAGAGCCGGTTCGCAAACTGGAACCACGAGAGGGTCCTGTTGAGCAGGCGCTCGATGCGGCCCATGTGACAGAGAACGGCTCCCGCTGACAAAAGATGTGCGACAGACAGGGGAGTCAAACGAGAGCGGGAGGACCAAACCGGAGGGGTACGGCCAGAGGCACGACACCCAACAGGGGATACAGGCGGTCCGGCGTGGTGCACTCGGTGTAGAAAGACAGACCTCGCCGACGCGGATTGGCCACGGGTTCATCCACACCGACGAGGCGGAGAGCGAGGCCACCTTCGAGGGCCAGAGCGGGGACCGCCGTGACGTCGAAACAGGCTCACCGAGTCGTTCCCGGCGACTAATCGAAAGCCTTGTGCCGAACTTGGACGAACCCGTAGTAGACGTACTGCTGGTCGACAGGGTCGCTGACATCGACGTTACCGATTATGCCACAGAGTGCCGAAATAAACTTCTGGCGACAGATGGCGAGCGTGAGTGCGTCCAAGCTACTCAACGCATTAGGCGTTATCCTGCTCATCACCGTCCTCAACACCGCCTTCTCCGTCGAGGACATCGGTGTGTTTTTCTTTTTTTACGTCTCTGTGAACTTCCTCTCGAAGTTCGTCGGTGGTGTCGGTGAGGCCATCCGAAAACGGGTGAGTGCAAACGAGGGCCACAACCCACGCTATCTCGCTGTCGGCACCGTATTCGCCCTCCTCTTCCAGACTGTCGTCTCCGTCGTGATTGTTTCGGTGTACGTCTTTATCCCCGAGCAGTTGCTACCGGACACCCTGCAGCGTGCGGGCCTCGGTATCGTCCTGAGTGCCATCAGTCTCCTATTCGCACAGTCCATCGGCAAGCTCCTGTTGAGCTACAACTCCGGGATGGGCTACCCCAGTCGATCCGAGTGGTTCGGCCGTGCGCTTCCCGGAATCCTGTTTCTGGTGTTCGCGGTTGTCTTTACCGTGACCGAGAGCTCACTGAGTGTCATCTTGCTCGCCGGCACGGCTAGCTACAGCCTGAGTGCGCTCATAATGTACGTGAGCACCCGCCCCAAACTGCTCGTCCTGCCGGGTAGAGAACACGTCGAGTCGGTGTTTGACTTTGGAAAGTGGAGCATCCTCCAGATGATCTCGAACAATATCTACAACAGTGCCGACGTGTTGTTGCTCGGACTGCTGGTGACCTCTACCTCTGTCGGGTTCTACGAGAGCTCGAACAGTCTGGCGGGGTTGCTCTACGTCGTCCCGTACGGGTTCTACTCGGTGGGGAACGTCATGATCAGCGGGCTCGATGCCGAGGGACGAAAGGAGGACATCGTGTCAGTCTTACAGGAGTCGCTGCGGGTGTCCTCTATTATCCCGGTGATGTCGTTTTTCGTCTTTCTCGGGTTCGGCGACGTCATCCTGGAGGTGGTGTTCGGTGGCTCCTACGGCCCGGCGTACTGGTATCTCGTCGGACTCGGGCTGGTCAAGGTGCTCAGTAGCTACTGGAAACCCCTCCAGGGGCTCAACTACGGGACCAACCGCCCCGAGGTCCAGTTCTACGCGAACAGCTACGCGATAGTGGCAAACTTCGTCACCGTGTTACCGCTGATATGGTACGTTGGCGGTCTCGGGGTCGTCATCTCGACGGTGCTCGCCGGGGTCGTCCAACTGGCTGCCGTTGTCGCACTGACCGAGGAGTACGCCTACGAGGTCGACATCCGGTGGACGGTCCTGGTCACCTACTCGACCGGTATCGTGCTCTTGCTCGCCTCACAGGCCATCAGGGGGGCCTTCGAGTTCACGACCGAACAGCATCTCCTCCTGCTGGCTGGGTTCGTCGTCGCGTATCTCGTCTCGAACATCTCCCTGATAGGGGTCGACTTCAGTAGTCCGGTCACGGACAGCGGGGAGTGACGGGAGGTGTTACCCATACCTCGGCGACGGGGTATAACAGGTCCCGAATCGGGTTGTCGACAGCTACGAACCACCCGACCCTGTTCTCGTGTGCCGCGTCGAACCGGGACAGGCTGACACCCGGCGCAGACGAGAGCCGGCCCGGCCACACACCAGGCAACAAATCGAAAGCCTTGTATCAGGCTTCGACGAACCTCACAGAGACGCTGCCGGTCGACAGGGTCACGCAGACACCCACTACTCACCATGCCACAGAGTGCCGAAATAAACTTCTGGCGACAGATGGCGAGCGTGAGTGCGTCCAAGCTACTCAACGCATTAGGCGTTATCCTGCTCATCACCGTCCTCAACACCGCCTTCTCCGTCGAGGACATCGGTGTGTTTTTCTTTTTTTACGTCTCTGTGAACTTCCTCTCGAAGTTCGTCGGTGGTGTCGGTGAGGCCATCCGAAAACGGGTGAGTGCAAACGAGGGCCACAACCCACGCTATCTCGCTGTCGGCACCGTATTCGCCCTCCTCTTCCAGACTGTCGTCTCCGTCGTGATTGTTTCGGTGTACGTCTTTATCCCCGAGCAGTTGCTACCGGACACCCTGCAGCGTGCGGGCCTCGGTATCGTCCTGAGTGCCATCAGTCTCCTATTCGCACAGTCCATCGGCAAGCTCCTGTTGAGCTACAACTCCGGGATGGGCTACCCCAGTCGATCCGAGTGGTTCGGCCGTGCGCTTCCCGGAATCCTGTTTCTGGTGTTCGCGGTTGTCTTTACCGTGACCGAGAGCTCACTGAGTGTCATCTTGCTCGCCGGCACGGCTAGCTACAGCCTGAGTGCGCTCATAATGTACGTGAGCACCCGCCCCAAACTGCTCGTCCTGCCGGGTAGAGAACACGTCGAGTCGGTGTTTGACTTTGGAAAGTGGAGCATCCTCCAGATGATCTCGAACAATATCTACAACAGTGCCGACGTGTTGTTGCTCGGACTGCTGGTGACCTCTACCTCTGTCGGGTTCTACGAGAGCTCGAACAGTCTGGCGGGGTTGCTCTACGTCGTCCCGTACGGGTTCTACTCGGTGGGGAACGTCATGATCAGCGGGCTCGATGCCGAGGGACGAAAGGAGGACATCGTGTCAGTCTTACAGGAGTCGCTGCGGGTGTCCTCTATTATCCCGGTGATGTCGTTTTTCGTCTTTCTCGGGTTCGGCGACGTCATCCTGGAGGTGGTGTTCGGTGGCTCCTACGGCCCGGCGTACTGGTATCTCGTCGGACTCGGGCTGGTCAAAGTGCTCAGTAGCTACCGGAAACCCCTCCAGGGGCTCAACTACGGGACCGACCGGCCGGAGATACAGTTCTACGCGAACGTCTACGCGATGGCGGCCAACTTTCTCACCGTGTTACCGTTGATATGGTACGCTGGCGGTCTCGGGGTCGTCATCTCGACGGTGCTCGCCGGGGTCGTCCGGCTGGGGGTCGTTGTCCTGCTAACGGAGGAGTACGTCTACGAGGTCGACATCCGGTGGACGGTCCTGGTCACCTACTCGACCGGTGTCGTGCTCTTGCTCGCTTCCCAGGCTGTCGAGGGAGCCTTCGAACTCACGACCGTGCAGTACGCCCTCCTGTTGGTCGGGTTCGTCGTCGCGTATCTCGTCTCGAACATCTCTCTGATAGGGGTAAACCTCGCGAGCCCGATCACGGACAATCGTAACTGAACCGCCGGTCGGCGGGTACCCCCGCCCCGCTCGGACTGGAGTGTAAACGACCGGGGGTGTCGGTCCGGACGGTGGTGTCGCAACCGGTATCACCTGGCCCGTGTGGGCCTCTGGCAGCCACCGCGTGGTCTCAGCCAGGGGGTGTCACAGGTGGTCCAGGTTCCGGAGGCGGTCGGTTATCTCGGTCTCTTCCTCCCGGGTGACCGGGATGGTGTACTCCTCACGGAGGCGTTCGTCGAGCAACCCCTGCTCCTCGAGGCCGGTCAGCACCTGCTCGACCCCGTCCTCGACGGGGGTTGTCTCCGTGTCGACGACGATGTCGGGGTGGAGCGGCTCCTGGAACGGGTGGTTGACACCGGTGAACCGCTCGATCTTGCCCTCCTGTGCCTGCTCGTACAGCCCCTTTGGGTCGCGCTCTGCGGCGGAGTCGACGGAACACTTGACGTAGACGAGAACGAACTCGCCCTCGTCCTCGACGATGTCCCGTGCCTGTTGCTGTGCGTCCCGGAAGGGGGTTATCATCCCGACGATGACCGGGATGTCGTTGCGGTTGAGTAGTTTCGCGATGTAGGCCGTGCGGCGGTTGTTTGTTCGTCGGTCCTCCCGGGAGAATCCGAGGTCGGGGTGGAGGTGCGAGCGGATGTCGTCCCCGTCCATGTTCTCGATTGGATAGCCACGCTCCACGAGGCGGGCCTCGACACGGCTCGCGAGCGTGGACTTTCCGGCAGCCGGCCGACCCATGAACCAGAGTGTGAACATCTTACTCGACGAATACCTCGTCGATGTTCAATACCGTTTCGGCAACCTCCGGCCGCATCAGCTCCGGCGGCGGTCGCTCGCCACCGGAGAGTGTGTGACGGAGAGCCGTCCCGCTTGGCTCTACGTGGGAGCTGCTGTCGTGTGGGCAGACCTTCTCGGAGACGATACCGTCACACGCCGAGCAGTAGAAGGCGTAGTGATAATAGAGCGGCTCGATACCGATATCGCCGATAGCGTCGAACAGCCGCTGTGCCTCGAAGTCGTCGTAGTAGTCAGCCACACCGGCGTGGTCGCGGCCGACGATGAAGTGAGTGCAGCCGTAGTTCTTCCGGACGAGCGCGTCGAACAGCGCCTCCCGGGGACCCGCGTACATCATCCGGGACTTGAACATCGCGAGTGTCACCAGCTCTGCGGGGTAGTACTCCTCGAGAAGTGTCTCGTAGCCGGCGAGAATCGCCGCGTCGGTGTAGTCACCGGGCTTTTTTTGCCCGATCTTCGGCTGGACAAAGAGCCCGTCGACGTGTTCGAGGGCGGACTTCTGGAGGTACTCGTGGGCGCGGTGGGGGACGTTGCGGGTCTGGAACCCGACGACAGTCTCCCAGCCGCGCTGTCCAAAGAGAACACGCGTCTCCCGGGGTGAGAGGTCGTGACGACCCTCCCGCGCCAGTGCGTCGGCAAACGCCTTTATCGAACCCCCCACCAGAAACGGTGCCTTGTTCTCCATCGCCCTGACACCGGGGTGGTCGGGGTCGGTCGTCCCGAACAGCCGTTCGCAGGTTTCGGCCTGGCTGTACCGGTAGACACTGTCGACGTCGACGACCCCGACCGGCGTCCCGTCGGGGGCACGGAGACCGAGTCGTTCCCCCGGTTCGGTCTCGTCGGCTAGCTCCGTCTCGATGTCGAGCACCACCGGAATCGGCCACGGCACACCACTTTCGAGGGTGACGTCGTTTAGGACCTTCAGAAAGTCGTTGCGACCCATGAACCCGTCGAGGGGGCTGTACACCCCTCGGGCCAGATTCTGGAAGTCGAACAGGAGGTTCTGGTCGAGGGTGACGGTCGTGTGGTCGGTAAACGACTCGCGGAGCTGTGTACTCCGGGCCGGGTCGACTGTCCGGTCGACGAGCGTGTTGCCGTGTGGATGGAGCATGTGTGGTGTGAACCGCGCTGTGAGTGTCGTACGGTCGTGTGTCGAACGCCGCCTGGTCGGGTTACTCGAAACTGTACCCCGCCAGCCAATCGTAGGACTGGCTCTTCTGCTCGATACGGTCGATCTCGTCGTCGTCCCACTCGATGTCGTGGCGTGTCTGTCTCGGCGAGTCGAACACGAACTCCGCACAGGTCGAGAGATACTCCTCGTCGGCGTCGACACCGAGAAACGCACACAGGTCCGACAACACACCGGTCGTGTCGGAGACGAACGCCTCGTGACGCAGACGAAACAGTTCGTCGTCGTCGAGCATCTCCGCGACGAGTTCGACGTTGTCGGCGTTTGCGAAGAACTTCTCGACCCCGTACTCCTGCCAGGTGTCTTTCATTTTACGGCGGGAGGCGAGGGTGTCGAACGGGTTGCGGACGACGTGTACGACCCGGAGCGGAACCGACACCGTCTCGCGGAGGATCCCGAGCAGTTCGGGGTACTGGCCGAGACGGCGGGTCGAGCCCCCGCCCTTCTTGTCTCCGATGACCCGGAGACGGTCGAACTCCCCCTGTGCGGTGCCGTCGACGTCGTAGCTGTAGTTCGTCCACTCCCGGCCGAGACCGGTGAACTCGGCGTCGCGCTGTAGAATCGCGGAGAACAACTGGTCCCGGGAGACCGGCACCTGTGCCCGGTGGAGGAGTCGGAGCGCGTCGAGTTCGTGCGAGACGACCATCTCGGGGTGGCCGTTCAGCAGACTCCCGACGAGGCTGTGACCGGTGCGCCCGTGGCCGATGAACAGACAGTACGTCTCGACCGAGTCGAACGCGTCACGGTGTTCGATGAGGTGTGGGATGGCTGACAGCCGTCGGGCCGCGGTGAAGCGGTCCCGGGTGAGCGCCGGCACCCGCCGAGGGTTCTCGACGAGTTCCTCGGCTGCCGCCGGGAGCGGCAGGGTCCGGGCGAGACGCGTAGCGAGGCTCATACGATGTGCTCTCTCGTTCCGCGTATTTAAAGTAGCTGAACTCGGGCCGGAGCACGTCGGCGTGTGAGCACACCCGAGTTATCGAAACACAGTACCATCACTCGGCGCGAGACACGGGGTTACCGTTGGCTCCCGAGTACCGACACCGGGTCGGGGTGAACCGGAGCGGCTATGTTCCACGAAGACATGTCACGTAATAATGACAGCAGACGCGTCCGTGAACCGGCAGGAGACAGACACGGAGGCGGCTATCGTCGCGGAGGGGCTGACACGGGAGTTCGGCGAGACGGTCGCGGTCGACAGCCTCGATCTCGCGGTGCCACGGGAGACGGTGTACGGCTTTCTCGGGCCGAACGGGGCCGGCAAGACCACCACCATCGAGATGCTAACGACACTGCTCCCGCCGACAGCAGGTCGGGCCCGGGTCGCCGGGGTGTCGGTCGCGGACCGTGACGGACTAAAAGAACACATCGGCTATCTCCCCCACGAGTCGCCGGTCTACGAGTCGTTCACCACCCGGGAACAGCTCGCGTACGCGGCCGACCTCCACCGGCTCGACGCCGACCGGGCCGACGAGCGCATCGAACGGTTGCTGTCACGGGTCGACCTGCTCGACGACGCCGACGACCGCATCGGCACCTACTCTCAGGGGATGCGCCGGAAGGTGGGGCTGGTGCAGGCGCTGTTGCACGACCCCGAGGTGGCCTTTCTCGACGAGCCGACCAGCGGACTCGACCCGCGGGCCACCCGTGCGGTGATCGACCTCGTCGGCGAACAGGTCGAAACCGGGACGACGGTGTTTCTCTCCTCGCACATCCTCCCGGTCGTCGAAGAGCTTGCAGATACCGTCGGGGTGCTCTACCGCGGGCGTCTCGTCGCCGAGGACAGCCCGGAGCGGTTGGTCGACCGCAGAGACGCCACCGGCACACTCGAGGAGGTCTTTCTGTCGGTCACAACCGACGTATGAGCATGACCGGGCTCTTCGGGGACATCGCGGTCGGAGCGCGGATAGCCCGTGCCGAGTTACAGGACCTGCTGCGCCGCAACGACTCCCGCCGACAGCGGGCGGCGCTCGGCCTGGTCGC
>ERZ1034573.362-NODE-362-length-13538-cov-4.981977_pt1 | contig 13538 bp, 6 predicted proteins | sample MGYA00520641_ERZ1034573 | MGnify/ENA primary metagenome ERZ1034573 (study PRJEB33760, sample SAMEA4777724) | hypersaline lake metagenome | biome: hypersaline environment; feature: brines | place: Spain | collected 2014-08 | depth 0 m ...
GTCCTGAAGGCGTATTGAACCAGCACATTTTTAAGGTCGTGCCGAACGAGGAACTGGTTGAGGAGGATTTTCTCTTCTGGTTGCTGAAGCGCGAAATACAGGAGATGGTGCGGGCGGCAAAGCTTCAGGGGTCGACAATGAAGCATATCCGACGTGACTCCTTTCTTGATCATGAGTTTCCACTCCCGCCCAAGCCTGAACAGCGCCGCATCGCCGATCGGCTCGACGCCATCCAGTCCCGGACCCAGGCGACGGGCGAGACGCTGGACCAGGTGCCGGACCGCATCGAGGAGTACCGCCAGAGCGTTTTGAACGCCGCGTTCACGGGCCGCCTCACCGCCGACTGGCGCGAGGATCATCCTGGCGTGGAGCCGGCAGAAGAGCTGCTTTCGGGAGCAGAGCATAGAAGAACAAACAAGTACAAAAAGAGGGGTAAGCTAAATCCGGTTGACGAAGGATTGACCTACGACATCCCAGATTCATGGACTTGGAGTCAGATTGGAGATGTCGCAAGCCATATCCGTTACGGTACATCCGATAAAGCAAAGTACGAGAACTCGGGAGTACCAATGATCCGGATGGGGGACATCGAAAATGGTCAGATTCACTTCGATGACCTGAAGTACATGCCGGAAGGCTGGGATGACCGAGAAAAGTTTCTCCTTGAAGACGGAGACTTGCTGTTTAATCGGACAAACAGCGCTGAGCTTGTTGGAAAGTCAGCAGTTTACAAGGCAGAACATCCAGAGGCGGTTTTCGCGTCCTATCTCGTCCGGGCTAAGCTTCACAAGGACATCTTTGCTCCGGATCTATTGGCAAGTTACATCAATTCTGCCCATGGTCGTAGGTACATCAGGGCGGAAACCAAGCAGCAGGTAGGCCAAGCGAATGTTAATGCGACGAAGATGGCTTCCATGCCAATACCTGTGCCGCCCGCTAAAGAGCAGGAAGAACTCCTTCGTCGCATCAAGCAGCGCCTCGACAAGATCAACGAGATGGCTGAGCACGTCGATCAGGCTGACGACCGGCTAGATCAACTGGACCGGTCAGTCCTCGCGAAAGCCTTCCGCGGTGAACTCGTCGAAACGGAGGCCGAACGTGCTCGCCGTGAAGATCGAGACTACGAAACGGCGGAGGAGCTCCTTGAGCGTGTGCGAGGCGAGTCCTCCTCCGAGGATCAGGCTGCCTCGTCTGAAAAGCAGTCCTCTACCACCACGCAGGTGGACGAGAACGGTCAGTTTGAGATGAAGGTCGTAGAAGACGATCCCGATCTTTGATTCCGGCTCGCCTGGACGTCTCCACATCACAGCCTCTGTTGAACTCGGCGAGGCCTCGGAGAACGGCGATGGCACTACCTCCAGTCGATTTACGCAGACTACCCCTTTCCACTCATCACCAGGGTTCTCGCCCTGGGGATCATTCGTGAAAGGACGCCCCTGAGCGTTCAATCTCGCTCCCAGACGCGACAGCGGTTCAGGCGCGAGCATCGCGATTCGTTTCACGAGTTGGGCGGTCCCATTCGCAGTCTTTGGTCTCCTCTCCAAGCTTCTCCATCACCGAAGAACCATAGGAATGCCCGAACGGAGCTTCGTTTCACATCTTCAAACGTGCATTGGGGCCGGCAAGGACGCTCTCGAACGCTCACGGGAGTCGCGTGATCAGTTGCAGGACCTGCTCCGAGGTTATGTAGAGGCCGTCCAATCGATTGAGCTCGAGAGGGAAGAGGAGGACAATGAGTCCGTACGCTCAGCCTTGCGCGATTTCGACGAACACCTGTCGGACCTGGAGAACGCCATCGCAGATCTTCAGCGTGGCTTCGCCACGGAGGTTGACCAGAGCTTCCACTCCCTTGAGGAGGCATCCGACTACGTGACCGTCACCCTTTTCGGTCGGACGAAGGCCGGCAAGAGCACCCTCATGGAGACTCTCACGAAGGGAGATGGCTCAACGATCGGGGAGGGCGCTCAGCACAAAACCACCGATGTCCGACCCAATCACTTTTGGCCTCCAGGCCAGCAGTTGCTCCGGATTGTGGATACGCCGGGCGTCGAAGGCTTCGAAGGAGAAGAGATGACCGAGAAGGCAAATCAATTCGTCGAGCAGTCGGACCTCATCATTTTTCTCGTTACCGACGATAAGGTATCTGCGGGAGAGCTCGATCACTTCGGAAATATTAGCACGTTCGGAAAACCCATTGTCGTTCTTCTGAACGTGAAAGAGAAGGTTGAGGTACTGGTGGAAGCTCCAGAAGCGTATGTCTTCGAGAGGGAGAAAATAGAAGGCCACAGGAAGAGGATGGAGAGGTATCTCAGGAAAAACTTCGGAATTGAAGAGACCGAAGTCATCCCATTCCACGCAAGGGGAGCTTGGAAGTCGATTCAAACGTCAAATGAGGAGCTTCGAGGAGCCAGCAGAATCGATGTGGTGAAAAAGAGAATTAAGGGCTTCGTGGAGGAGGAAGGATTAGCCGCTCGAATCAGCGCTCCAAGGGATGTCCTGCGAAGCTACGTCAGGACGATTAAGAATGCCCTCAGACCGTTCGCAGGCAAATTTCGCTCATTGTCCTGGAGCGCGAAAGACCTCCAGGAGAAGATGGATTCAGCTCTAGAGCAGGTGGACATATTCGGGAAGCGTCGGCTGGGCGAAATGAAAAGTGTTTTTGAGGAGGCCAGCGCAGATATTCCCCAGTTCGTTGACGAAATTATTAATGAGGGAAAAAGCGGAAGAGCGATAAATACGGAGTGGAAGTCTTTCCTGAAACAGCATGGGGTGCATGAAATAGGGCCGGAGTTTCGGTCTGAGGTGGTCGATCAGGTCGAAAAAGAGATTTCCCGCAGTGCAGATCGAGCACGCCGGGCAGCCGATTCAAGGTTCCAAGGTGATGATATTGACGGAGTCAGCTCAGCATTCAAAGGCATTCAAGAAATTGAGGGACGAAAAAAGGTGAGGAGGCACGGAAAGGCCGCAATGAGGGCTGCTGGTTCTGGTGCTGCTGGTGCTGCCACCGCTTACGCTGCCGCCAACTTCTGGAATCCAACTGGATGGGCAGCAGGAGTGGCGGTTGCCGCTACAGCTGCTGCGGGGTACGCAGGGGAGAGGGCTGGCAAATACGGAGCCGAAAAGTGGGAAGAAAAGACGGAAGAGAGAATAAAAGAGAAACGCGATGAGATCGTAGGCGACCTGCGTGATCGCCTGTGGTCGAGGTACCACTCACTCAATGACGAGCTCCACGAATGGCTACAGGACGAGGTGCTGGACCAGTTGCACTCTGACCTCCGGAAGACGCTTGGCCGGTTAGAGTCTGTCTCCAGCTCGCTCTGGAGAAGAACTGTTCGGATGCTAGACGAACTGGATGATTACGACCAGTCCCTTGAGAGGCGTTGGGCGCGTCAGTGCATGGAGGCTGAAATTCCAGATGTCGAGGATGGACAGATCGAATTGGAGCGTGCTGCCGTCACGCCAGAAGTAGGTGCACGGCTTCTGGTCTCTTCCGACTCAGACGCAAATCCTCTTGCGGCATGCATTGGAAGCGGAGGGGAGCGGGCAAAGCAGGTCTCCCGACGATTGGGCGTGAATCCGGTCGTTTTCATTGATGCCGGTTCCTCGATCGAAGAGAGGATTTCCCAGGCCCTTTATTCGGTGGACGTACAGTCCACGGATGTACTTACGAAAGGGGAAAACAAGAAAGTGGACGTGGAAGTCCCTGGCCCACACGTTGGAAGAGCAATCGGGAGAAATGGGGAGAATATCTCCCAAGTGGAAGATGTGCTGGGGCTCGATGAAATTGAAATATCAGAAGTGTAGTCCTTCGATTTTATGGAAGACAAGAGCTTCTCCGGTAAAGAACGATCCGACATTGAGTTTGCAGAGTACAAGGACCGTGTCCAGGATTGGCTCGAGAGGAGCAAACGTCTTGCAAGCCGAGCCCCTTCGAGCGTCCAGACTAACTTGGAGGATGCCCCGAGCCTTGACGGTCAGGATTCAAACCTGAGGATTGCAGTCCTGGGTGAATACAGCTCCGGCAAGTCGTCTCTGATTGCGGCTTTAACGGGTCAGGAAATTGAGATCGATGCCGATATAGAAACCGAGGAGACCTGTGAGTATGAATATAGGGGCGTGAGTCTCGTGGACACACCCGGGGTCCAGGCCCAGCAGGAGGAGGGTAAGCACGACAAGATTGCCCAGGATGCCGTACGAGGGGCAGACCTAATCTTGTTCGTGGTTACGAACGAGCTTTTCAATGATCGACTGTCGGACTTCCTGCACTACGTGATAGATGATGAGCACCTTGGGCTAGCGGAGAAAACCATGGTTGTCATCAACAAGGTTGACCGTGAACCGGAGGGGACCATGCCTCAATTGAAAGCCGATGTATTGAAGGCCACCCAGCCTCATAACCTGCCCATCGTTGCCTGTGCAGCCAAAAAGTACTTGGACTCGGAGCGGTCAGATCTTCCGAGCAACCTCAAGAAGAAGTTTCGTGAGCAATCTCGCTTGGGAGAACTTTGCACGGAGCTGAACCAGTTTGTGCGAAAACGTGGGACTTTGGGGAAGATGGTGACACCTATACAGAAGTCCCTCGATGTTCTGGAGGAGATGCGGGACACCGCCTCTGACTATGAAAAGGAGCAGCAGGATGAGGTTGAGCAGCTCCGCAGGCAGAGAAAAATTGTAAAGGATGCTCACAGGAACGCACGCCAGCTCGCGCGATCAATGGCTCGGCGTGTCCGAGCAAAAGTACTTGAGGGTAGCGAAATGGCCACGGAGGAGTTGTCATCAGATGCTGGGCAGGAAGAGTTTGAAGACGCGTACTTGGCCTCCCTTGAGGAGTTAAAGCCGGAACTCGATGAGCTAATGGAAGAAAGTGGCTCTCGCCTCCGCGAGAACATTGAAGGCCTAATAGATCAATTAGAGGCTGATGCAGCTGCGGGTGAACAAGAGTCCGTGTCGTTGGATGCTCCAGAACTGGAAGAAGAAGCACCATACGACGAAATCAGCTTTTCGTCCGACGGATACGAAGATGAGGCCGAGTACTTAAAGAACATCTTGAAAGAAGGAGGGAAGGACCTGCTTGAGGAAGCTGCAGACCCTAAGCGAATGAGAGACATCGTCTACAACGTTGGTAAGGGGATGGGAAAGAATTTTAAACCCTGGGAGGCAGTCAACGCGGGGAAAGCAGCAGCAAAATGGGCTGGGCGAGCAGGAAAAGCTCTTCCATTCCTTGCGGCAGGACTTGACTACTACCTTACCCTCAAAGAAGAAGAAAAAAAGGACCGGCAATCGAGTAAGCCGGCCCAAATGCGTCTTACACTGAGGAAGCAGTTCCAAGAGCAGGCGGATGCGATGGCTGAAGCCGTGCGGGAGTCCATTCTTCAGCAGGCGGAGAAAACAGTCGGGTGTTTAGATGAGTCTCTGGCGGAGAGAGAGGCTGAGATGGCTGGAAAAACAACCAGAAATAAGGAGTTCGTTGGTGAAATCAATAGCTTGATTGAGGAAGGTGGGCGCCTTCAACGCGATATACTAGGGTCTGTCGACACCCCCCAGCAGTGATTCCTTCTCAGAAGAATTTTCCGCAGCGATAAAACTGACGTGACCGACAAGCCCACTTCCACACAGGTTCGCCATCTACAGAATCAACTTGATTCTCTGACCAACAGAGAAGAGCACCGCTCCGCACTTATAGAGGGAGCGAAAAGTTGGACGTGGGAAAAGGTGAGAGAGCGGCTTCGCGAGAAGCGTCGAGCCTTCGATTATCAAGTCGTTGAGGCTTTCGAGTCTTCGACGCTTCCAACTCCGGATGACCTGTACGGCCGCTTCGACACCGTCTGGGAAGATGAGGTCATCGAGGAATTACCACCTACCAACAAGTCCATTCTCCGAACTGCGTTGGAACGAACAGCCACTGGATACCACGTGATCAAGGTGGTCGCTGGGCCAGCCGCTAAGGGACCAGCTATCGTTTATGCCGAACTCATCATGGACATCAACAGACAGTGGAAGGCCTACTGCGATGAATGCATCCGATTGGCGAAAGAACATGCTGGGTGGCACCTGAGCGACCAGTAGACCGTCAGCCTTGAGGTGCGAAAAATAGCATCCTGCACCTCCACCGCTTCGGCTGGAATCTTTACGTCTGAGCCGTTACATTTCTAACACATCTCTTCTTTCAGGAGCGTTTCTTATTTTTCTTATCTGATTTCGTGTCATAATATCGATGCCTGTCGCCTCAATCTCCGAGACTGCCGGCTACCAGCTTGGGGCTGTCCGCCAGCATCTACTAGAGGAGGATGAGGACACGGATTGGGAGGCGATTTTCAGTCAGGCCTGCTCATTTGTAGTTGAGTCAGACTGTTCCCTTGAAGCCAACTCAGCGTCTGATCCGGTTCTTGCAGTTGCAGAGAACATTGTGTCTCGGGGCACGCCGACGCTCCCAAACTGCGATCTGGAAGAACGAATGGCCAGTGCGCTTGGCCTTACCGCGTTTGACGACTCACGATTTGCAGAGCAGACTGGAGAATATCGGTACGTAGCCACCGATGCATTTTACGAAGAGGATCTTCAAGACGCACTTCGCCGGGCATACGTGTTGGTAGAGCCCCGTGCCAACCACGAAAATATGCAGCTCACCTACGAGTCTTGGGAGGAGCACGACAGCGACGCTGAGCGCCAATTTCATCTCGACACCTTTCCGGACTTGGTCGGTGATGCCGGGTCACAGCTCCTCGAGCCCCAACGCTCAATCAACACGATTCTCCACCAAACCGACCGGGAGCGTGAGAAATTGGAAACCAGTCTGGAGAATGCTCAGGATCGTGTAGGCGGGGCCTTGACGACTGATTTCTACGCCCAACGCGTCGACTTTACACTTGCAATTCCCGGAGAGGGCCGGTCTTCCCGAAACGGTCGGGTCATCGAAATCGATGGGCCGCAGCACAAGGAGACCGCTCAGTCGGTCCTCGATAACAAGCGCGAACAGGCGTGTTCGAAACGCGGCTGGGACACGCTGCGGATCCCCACGAGCGACCTCCGAGATGGGCTCACCGATCAGCAGCGGAGCGAACTTGAGGCTTGCATGGATCACCCGTGGGCGAGGCAAGCCCAGGAAAACATCGAATCCCCTCTCTACGAGACCGAAACTGGGCGAAGGGCCCTTCAGATGGCGCTCACGCCCCTTGGGGTTGCTCGCGTCCAGAAGACGCTACTCCGACTTCTGCGGGCGGGAACGCTAAGCCTTCAGGCTGACTGTTGGTCAATTGCCGCCATCGAGCGGGACGTTCCCTGCGTGCGGATGGCCGTCGAGAATCTTCGGTCGCTCTTGGGAACGCTCCAAGCACTGCGTGGGAAGCACACCGGAGCTCCTGCTATCGAACTGCGGGTCTATTCCACATCGGAGTTCTCGGAATGTGCCCTGCGAGACAGTGAAGAGACACATCTCTTAGGAGAGGAAGCACCCCCATTTGAGGCAGACATCCTTCTGGACGTATCGATGCTTCAGCGAGAGGGATGGACCTATCCGGTTAACGGCCACCCGAATGAGGTCCAGTCCCAAAACACCGTTTCAATACGTTCTGCTCATAGCGTTCGCCGTAGCGGTTCCATTGCTACAGCTCCGCCTATTCGATACGAGGTTGACGAGGAGGACCAACCCATTGCGCTTCAGCTTCTTCTCCGAGATCTGTTCCGAAAACGAGCGTTTCGGCAGGGGCAGGTGGACATTCTCCGGCGAGCCCTCCGCCGAAAAAGTTCGATTGCACTTCTGCCCACTGGAGCGGGAAAGTCCCTTACCTATCAGATGGCGGCTCTGCTCCAGCCGGGTGTCACTCTGGTGGTCGATCCCATTAAGTCGCTGATGCGGGACCAACATCTCAACCTAGTGGAGGAGGGAATCACCGCATCGACATACGTGAACTCAAGCCTTTCAGGAAAAGAAAAAGGACGCAGACTCGACCGAATGGAAGAGGGGCGATACCTTTTCGTTTTCGTTTCGCCGGAGCGGCTCATGATCCCAGGATTCCGAGAACGTCTCCGGGAGATGGCAGCCCAGGGAGTCTGGTTTACTCACTGCGTGATCGATGAAGCTCACTGTGTCTCGGAGTGGGGCCACGACTTCCGCACAACGTATCTTCGTCTTAGTCGCAACGCCCGGCGCTTTCTCGAAACGGGTGATGAGGAAGATATTCCTCTCTTTGCTCTTACAGGAACCGCCTCGTACGACGTGTTGGAGGATGTCCGCCGCGAGCTCAGCCTTGACTCGATGGACGACGAGGGAACGATCACGCCCGAAACCTTCCGCCGGGATGAGCTGAACTTCCGAGTACAGCCGGTCAAATCAGGTGCTGAGCTTGACGAGGATACGCCTCCAGATGACCGCAGCTTCCAGCTCCGCGAACAGGTCGGTGAAACGAAGCGGGAAGCTCTTCTCGAGACCCTCGACAATCTACCGTCTTTATTCGGAGAATCGGCCCCCGACGATTTCTATGCACTCGGCGATGAAGACTCAAATGGCGGGATTGTGTTTACTCCGCATCGGACGTGGCTTTTCGGGGCGAAGGACATAGAGCGGTTTGTTCGACAGGAAAGGGAATACCTGGAGGGCAGGACTGGATTCTACCATGGGATGACTGAGGACATGGACAGCTCCGACGAGGAGCAGCTCGAAGAAGCCCAAGATGCCTTTAAGCGGAATGATTTGACACTCCTGGTGGCGACAAAGGCGTTTGGAATGGGCATTGACAAGTCCAACGTGCGGTTCACGGTCCACGTCAACATGCCTCAGTCTATCGAGTCGTTTTATCAGGAGGCTGGGCGTGCTGGGCGAGACCGAGAGGACGCACACTGTCTTGTTTTGTACTGTTCGGACGCAGTGTTAACCCGAGACGGAGAAGAAGAGGAGGTGTCGGTCGACAAAGATCTGATGCTGTCCTTCCACCGAAACTCGTTTCGTGGTGAAGAACACGAGATACGGATGCTCGACGACGTTCTCACCCGACCATTCAAGATGGAGGAGGACCGCACGCAGTCGCCTATCGAAGAAAAGCTTTGCCGGATGAGTCCTGATACCAGAGAGACGGCGTATGTTCATTTTGAAAACGATAATCCATACCAACTGGCGGCACATCTAGGCGAGCTGACTGACGCTCCCTGGTCGAAAGGCATTATTGACGAGGCGCGGAGTTATACTCACAGTTACGACGCGTTTGTCGATAACCTCTCCTCGGAGGCCGAAAAGAAGAACTGGCCTGCTGCTCATTCGAATCTGGAAGACGGATTGCAGCGGATACGCCACGATGATGAGGCCAAATGCCTATTCGAGACCATCCGTGACCAGGAAGACACGTTCCGGGCTGTTCACCGGCTCTCTATTGTAGGGGCAATCGAGGACTTTCGCTTTCATTACGGCCACGACCTCGTCGAGGCAAAACTCCGAAAGAGATCTAATGGGGGATACGTACGGCATCTCCAAGAATACTTGGGGCGGTACTTAGCTCCCGAGGACGCGAGGCAGGTTGAATCGCAGGTGCGGGGTAAAGAGGGCTCGACCATGGTCCGAAAGTGTCTCCGACGATTGGTCGACTTCGTCTACTCTCGGATTAAACGCAAGCGTCGCACGGCCATCGACAACATGGAGCGGGCGCTCGAAGATGGAAGTATAGAAGAGGCCCACTTTCAATGGACGGATCCCGAGGAGAATGAGGCTCAAGCCAAGGCCGCAGAGCGGTTTGAAGAGCGAGTCTATACGTTTTTCGACTCGCGATTTCTCGCTGACATGCGCTCGCATCTCCGGGAGAGCTACAATATGGATTTGTTGTGGGAGTATATCGGTGAAACGGAGGGAGCCGAAACTGAACTCCGCCACCTCAGGGGGGCCTGTGACCGTCTTCTCGAAGACAACCCAGACCACATTCCCTTTCGGCTTCTTCGGGCCTACGCTGAAGTGCTTTTGCCCGATGGGCAGTTACAACGGGCAAAGCAAGATGTAGGCCGAGCATGGGACCGGTTACGTGAGCGAAAAGACCATGATGAAGCCCACGAGACAATCACTCAATTTCTCGAGGAGGTGAAGGAATTTGATTCCTCTGCGGAGGAGCGACTCGCCTCTACCATCCTACCGATACACATGGACTGGCTCAGTTCATTCATGGATGAGATCTCCTCGGCTGCTTGACCAGAACCCGTTAGCAAAATCTGATGCCAGTCAGTTCCCGCTGCCTGGCTTACCGTTGACCTATTTGAACTACCAATTTTCCAAGCCTCTATGCCCGACGTCGACGAGATAAATTCCAACCTGGGGGCTCTCGAACAGCAGCTTGAGGAGCTTTCCCGCCTCAAAGGTCTCGTGCAGAGTTTAAGTGAGAGGGAAGCTGCAGCCAACGAGGCAGTTCAGGCCGCGGAGCAGGCCTCAGCTTCCAGCAAAGAAGTGATCGACAGATTTGAAGAGGCAACAACCCGAATAGAAGGAGCGGAGGCAGTCGAGCATCTCGAAGAGATCGAGGACACCATTCGGCGTTTTGAAGAGGTGGGTAGTGAGTTGGAAACGAAGGTAGCGGAGCTTCCGGGGGCGATGAATGAGCCCCTAGTCGAGTACCACGAAAAGATGAGACAGACTCTCTCCGAAGCACTTACCGATTACAGAGAGCGACTAAATAAAGCAGAGAGTAGTCTCGATGTCTTACAAAATGCATTGGAGCAACGGATCGATAACCACCATACCGAGGTGACGGATGACCTTACGAGGATTGAAGAGGAGCAGGAGAAATGTTGGGATCAGACTTCCGAAACGTTGGAAGAGATCGGTAGCGAGATCGTGGAAATCAATGATTTGCTGGAAGACGCACAAATTAGGAGTCGTCTTGACACACTACAGGACACGGCGTCGAATGCGAACCAAGCGGCTCAGAACGGGCTATCACGAATTGACGCAGCAGAGCGCAGCCTGTCAGACACTTTAGACGAACAGAGAAGGCGGCAAGACCGGCGGGCTGATCGGATAGAAGAGGACATCGCCGATCTTCGGGATCAACTCAGCGATTTTGAGACATCTACGAGATGGCTTCTTTGGTTTACACTCGCAATTGGTTTTTTCTCTCTGGTCCTTTCCAGCTCACTCGTTTACGCAATTCTGTTTTGACTACAGGTAGTGGTACATCGCAAGTAGAAAAATTAAGAGAAGAGGATCTTCTGTGGGGGACAGGCGAGGGGGGACTGCACCTGTTTCTAAATGGCGTTTGGCAGATTCAAGTCACTTCTCATTATACAGGAGCGTTGTGTCTACGCGTAGACGTGTCAAGCACATTCCAGACTTAGACCCTCTCGAGGAGCGCCTAAGCGACAGGATTAAGGGCGTCAATATCATCGATGAGTTGTCTATAGACCGCGAGCTCCGAACTCAGCTCCGAGAGGCATTCGATTACCACCTTCAGCGACGGGGCCTGCAAGGGCTTCTTCGGTCGTACACGACTTGCTTCGCCGTACACCTTGTGGCTGAGGGCATCTACGGATACGAGAGTGGAAATTACTGGGGCGGAACGCCTCTCAAAGAGCGTAGCTCCCAAAATGATGTTCGGGAGGCAGGGAAATTTTTCGAGACGTTCGTGGAGACTCATGGATTAGAAACTTTTCCGGACCGTCCTTTCCGATACGTAAGTCTGATCCTTCTTCATTGCAGCATACCGAACGATCTGTTACCGGCGTTTTTTGAGCACGCCTTACATCCCGCTGTCCACAATCCTGAGTGGCACAGTTTGGACGCGAGAGAGCTAATTCAAAGGTGGCCTCGGCAACCCCCTTCAAACAATCGGCTACCAAAGGTTGCCCACACATTTTTCCAGAAGGGTGGAGAAGTGGCTGTGGACTTTGTATCTCGCTGTCTCGAGATGGCCGAAAAGGCTGCGAGCGCTGGAGAGGTGCCGCCGGCCGACAAAGTACGACTCCCGGAACGCATAGTCGAAAACTACTCCGACTGGCGCGAAGACCACGAGAAAGAAAAGGAGAGAACTCGGTCGCGCAGATCTAGAAAAAGGCGCAGGTCAGTCGAGCCTCCTCGGATTTGGATTGATCCCTGGCAGACGCAGATAATGGTCGATCTGCCAGAGCAAAAGTTCGAGTCCGGTCAAAGAAGTGATGAGACGCTTGGCTGGAAGGTAGAAGCGAAAAGTCGGGCGGAGATTAGTACCACGGAGGTTGATGTCCATACTTTTAAGTCCGGTGAGACCTGGAAAAGTGAGCCTGAGTCTGTCCCTCTGGTCGCACCTGCTCGCTCATACGACATTTCTCTAACAGGTCTCTCATCGTCCTACTCTTGGACGTTTGAGGGCTTGAGTCCGGATAATCAACTGCTCGTTTTCGATGGGGACACCCAGGAGATAATTGAATCTCCTCAGGGGCTGCCGTCCCGTCCTCTTTGGCTCGTATACCCACACGGTGAGGATCCGGATGTGGATGGTGGGCAACAGGTGCAAGCCGAACGCCCCCTGCATGGTCCATGGGCAGACTTCGCTACTTCATGTTGGGATCTCTCTTCGGCCGACTCGGTCACGATTGGGGATACGAATTGGCCCGTCGTTAGTCAAGGGCAGGGACTGCAACCGCGACTGCTCGGTGGAGATCAACTCCCAATCGGGGGGAATCGAGATAAATACTACACCCAGCTGCCAGAGATACGCATTCCCGTGTCTCCTGATCGTGAGGCAGAGGAAGAGGTGTAGCAGTGGGAGTGGCGGCTGGTGGGAGAGGGAGAGTCTCCGACAGTTCAACAGCTCGACTCTAAGCAGCCGGAAGTCGCGGTCGAAGAACATGCGCTTACCCTGTCACTGGCCCGAGTTATAGATCATATCGGAAATTTTGAGGTCGGGGTGCGGGGACCTCTTGGACGGTCAGCGAACTTTTCGATCTCCTATGTTGGAGACTGCTCTATTCAGCTTCCTACTGATTCGCGGCTCCCCAACGAGGATGGTTCTTATCCTCCAAAACGTGTAGTTGTGAGTACGGCTTCTGATGTTGAGTTGAGTTGTTCGAGAGACGACGTGGAGATCAACTCTTCCCATACAGGAGTCCATAGAGTCGTCTTTGGGGGAACCTGCACACAGGCGGGTATCCAGATGCACCCGCATCAGAGTGAATCCTCCATAGAGCTTCCAATAGTAGCTCCAGGAATACGGTGGAAACTCCAGGGGGAGAGATGGAACCAGACGTGGTCAACTCGTCCACTGCGTTTAGCGGTTGATGAGATCGAACAATCTAGCGATGCAGAACTGATCGTTCGTAATCAGCCTGCTTCGAGTGCAGTTGACCTTCAGGGGGAGCTTCGAGTCGAGGACGATCAAGAGTTGTTGCAGTCGATTGGGTCGAAGTCTCGGGCTGCGGGCCGACTACGTTTTGATCTGTTGGAGATTCTAGATCTTCTTCGTCAAACAGACCGGTCCCTCCAGTTGCAGTTGGAGGTGGAGCCGCAGCAAGCTGTAACGGTTGCCCGCCTCGAAGCGTCGCTGGAGGTCGAAGATCTAAGCATTCGTACAGATCGATCGGGTGACGTCTGGGAC
>ERZ1034573.364-NODE-364-length-13466-cov-76.081426_pt1 | contig 13466 bp, 18 predicted proteins | sample MGYA00520641_ERZ1034573 | MGnify/ENA primary metagenome ERZ1034573 (study PRJEB33760, sample SAMEA4777724) | hypersaline lake metagenome | biome: hypersaline environment; feature: brines | place: Spain | collected 2014-08 | depth 0 m ...
CCGCGCCGATCGACGGAGAGCTCGGACCGTGGCGAGCGGCGTACGACCTCGACCAACGCGTCGACGTGCCGGGTGTCGAGGCGCCGCTCCGGCACGACGGGGCTGGGCTTGCTGTCGTCCCGACGGGCGTCGGGAAGGTCGCTGCCGCGTCGACGACGACGGCCGTATGCGCCAGCGAAACGGTCTCACTGGCGGATTCACTCGTGTTGTCTGTTGGTATCGCCGGTGCGCCGCCGGACCTCCCGATCGGGTCGGTCGTACTCGCTGACAGTATCGTCGACTGGGACGACAAGGTCCGGCTCGACGACGAGGGAACTGGGGAGCCGATCGAGCCCGACCCGTACACCGGCACGGCCGGGGTTATCGACCTCGATTCAGCGCTCGTCGCGCGCGCCAAATCGGTCGGTGAGACGGTATCGCTCGTCGGCGACGGGTCGACAGCGAAGCCGACGCTGACGGTGGGAACGAACGTGTGTGCGGACGAGCTGTGGCACGGCCGTCAGCTCGCACGACAGGTGGCGCGGTTCGTCGACGATCGGGACCGCGGACCGTACCGGGCGACCGAGATGGAAGATGCTGGGACCGTGAGGGCGCTTCGGCGGTTCGGCCTCGCGGACCGCTATCTCAGCGTGCGTGGCATATCGAATCACGACCGCCCGGAACCGGGGACGGCCGCCCGCGACTCGTTTTTCGGCGCGGAGGCGGCCGATTCGGCGTCAGCATTCCGTGCCGGACTCGAGAGTGCGGTACGGGTGGCTCGGGCTATCGTCGACGATGCCCGGTGAACGCCAGGGGTGTGTGGCGTCGGTGCCGCCTCAATACTCCTCGTACGCGAGGTTCATCAACCACTGCGAGAAGGCATCTGACTGCGGGTCGACCTCTTCTTCGCCGATGAACGGCGACAACATATCACCGGCCATGAGCAGTGTAAAATCGAGGTCGCGCGGGGCGGGCTCGAGATAGTACGTGTTGTGGCCGTCGTACACCGCGCTCTCACGCTGGATCAGTCCGGACTCCTGTAGCGCCTCGGCGATGCGGCTCCCTTTCCGCGAGGAGACGTCCAGTTCCTTCCAAAAGTCGCTCTGGTGGATACCGCCCGTCTCGCGGATGAGGTCGAGTCCCTCTCGCTCGTCAGCGGAGAGATCTGACTCCAATTCGGACGCGCTCATATCCAGATAGCCGCCTGCGAGTCGCTTAAAGCTGGCTTTCCACCCCGTGATGCCGGTCGGTTCCGGTGAGAGCTGGGTGTCAGCGGTGGTGGCTCACGACGACTCTGCAGACGCGTCGTCCACGCTGCCTAGGGCGCTCTCGGCGAACGTGTCCGGGACCTCGACGGACTCGACTGGTGTCGAACACGGTGGACCGTCCGCGAAACCCATCGTCGGATCAGGTCCTGTGTGGAGGCGCGTGAGCGACCGCGTGCCGAATCGGTCGCCGTGGAGACACGCACCGAAGTCGTGGTTGGCGAGGACGGCTGTGGCGCGGTCGAGCCAGTTGGCGCTCGATTCACCAGGGTTCGGGACGACTGTCGCCGCGATACGGCGGACGCTGTCCGCTCGCCGAGTGCCGGCCTCGGCGCGCGTCTCAGGGATCGAAAACGCCGCTCGCCCGTTACACACCGACCCGACGTTTCCGACGACGTGTACTCCAGGAGCGAGCGGTGTGACAGCGAGTGAACCGTCGTACGCCAGCTGGAAGGCAGCGACATCGTCGGCGATGAGCAGCGTAAAGCCATCGTACGCTCGCTCGGCGACGTCGTGCTCGACGAAGCGCACGGCCGCTTCGGCGGTCGGCCGTCGGAGGCAGTCGGCGACGAGGTGACCTCGGGATCGGTCGCCGTCTCGGTCCGCGTCGAGCCACCGGTTGGCGATCGCGGCGACCGTCCCCGAGCCACCGAGACCGATCCAGGTTCCGCCCGCCGTTCGATCGCACGGTGCGAGGTACCGGTCGTCGTCACCACGGACCGCGGGCGGATCCGAAGGGCGGTCGTACGCCTCATCACGGGTGGCCGCGAGCGCTACCGGCGCGTCTTCGAACGGCTGCCAGGCGAGCGTGAGGGTACACACGACACGGTGTCGGGTCGGGAGGCAAAAAAGCCAGTCGACCGGCAGCGCGGGGTTAACTCGAAGCAGAAGAAATCTTTTAGCCGCGTGGAGCTTCGAACGCGTCATGAAAGCGATCGCGGTCTACGAGGGCGGAGACGAGCCGGTGGTCGTCGAGAAGCCGCGACCGGAACCCGCGGCCGGCGAGGCGCTCGTCCGCACGCTTCGCGTCGGCGTCGACGGCACCGACCACGAGGTGATAGCCGGGACACATGGGGAGCCACCGGCCGGCGAGAACCACCTCGTGCTCGGCCACGAGGCGGTCGGCGTAGTCGTCGACCCGAACGGCACACGGTTCGCCGTCGGTGACGTCGTCGCGCCGACAGTGCGTCGGCCACCGGACGGCGGAAACGAGTACTTCACGCGGGGAGAGCCAGATATGGCTCCGAGTGGCGCGTACCACGAACGCGGTATCGTCGGCGCACACGGGTTCATGGCCGAATACTTCACCAGCCCAGCGGCGTACCTCGTCGACGTGCCGTCAGGTCTCGCCGAGTGGGGGTTCCTCGTCGAACCGGTGTCGATTACAGAGAAAGCGGTCGAACAGGCGTTTGCAAGCCGAAGTGCCTTCGAGTGGACGCCGGAGTCTGTACTCGTGTTGGGGAACGGCTCGCTCGGTCTGCTGACAGCTGCGATGCTCGACGAGGAGTTCGACCGAGTCTACTGTCTCGGCCGACGCGAGCGGCCGGATCCGACGATCGACGTGATCGAGTCGATCGGCGCGACGTACGTGAACTCGACGAAGACACCCGTATCGACGGTCCCAGACGTGCACGAACCGGTCGACTTCGTCTTCGAAGCGACTGGGTATCCGCCACACGCCTTCGAGAGCGTTGACGCGCTCGCACCGAACGGGGTGGCCGCGTTGTTGGGTGTCCCCGGCAATATGGACGTGGAAATCGATGCCGGTCGCCTCCACCGCGAGCTCGTGCTCCACAACAAGGCGCTTGTTGGGAGCGTCAACTCCGGTTACGAGCACTTCGAGGCCGCCGTCGACTCGTTGGGGTCGCTCCCTGCGTCGTTTCTCTCGGATCTCGTCACCGGTGTGTATCCGCTCGAGTCGTTCGAGGCGGCCTTCGTAGATGACGACACGACTATTAAAACGGCGATCGAATTCGCTGCGTATGAAGAACGTTGACGACCTCATCGACAGCGCAGCGGAGCTCGCCGACCACGGCCTCTCGAAGGGCGAGATCGCCGACGAGTTGAACGTCTCACGCGAAACCGCGAGCTGGCTCGTCGAGCGCGGTGGTGGCGGTGGAACCCAAGCTACCGCTGTCGACACCACGTCCTCGGCTGATATCCACGTGGACTGGTCTGCGATCGGACGCGACTCGACGCGGCTCACATTCGCTGCGCGCGCGATGGCGGACCTCCTCGCGAAGCAGGGCGAGGCCGTCGATTTGACCGTCGGAGTCGAGAAGGCTGGGGCACCACTCGCGACTGCTGTGGCCCGCGAGTTAGACACCGACCTCGGGACGTACGCACCCGCAAAACACCAGTGGGAGGAGGGCGACATCCCCGAACACGGTGGCGGGTTCTCCCGGAACTTCGCGGCGATCCGCGACCGCGACTGTTACGTCGTCGACGACATCGTCACCTCGGGGACGACGATGCGCGAGACGATCGAAGCGATCCGTGAGCACGGCGGAGAGCCCGTCGCCTGCGTCGTACTCGTCGACAAGTTCGGCTACGACGCGATCGAGGGCGTCCCGCTCTACTCGCTCGTCGACGTGGTCAGCGTCGACCGGGAGTGACCGGCCGGAATTCATTTGAGCCGGCGTCGCGTACCCGGCCGCATGACGTTTCAACCCGATGCCGACGTGGACCCCGAGACGATTCGCACGGACGTCGACGAGACGATAGCCGAGAACGACGTCGTCCTCTTCATGAAGGGGAACCGGCTGATGCCACAGTGTGGCTACTCACAGCGCGCCGTCGAGCTGATCGGCCAACACGTCGAGGAGTTCGAGACCGTAGACGTCCTCCCCGCACTGGGCGCGTACCGCGAGGCGCTCGAGGCACACAGCGGGTGGGAGACGATCCCACAGACGTTCGTCGACGGCTCGTTCGTCGGGGGGAGCGACGTCCTCGCAGAGCTCGACGAACGCGGCGAGTTGGCCGCCGAACTCGGCGCCGAGTGAGTCGACACGACACCGGTGTGACGTTCCGCACGGGACCGGGTGACGAGATCTGTCGAAGAGTAGGTCCTATAAACCTACGGCGCGTACATACGCCTAGAACGGTCGATTCCACGCCGCGCCGCGACGGCCGGTTCGATCCCCACCCAGCACATCATGACAGGCCGCGTGTTCCGACTTCACTCGACGCTCGAACTGCCACTCGAAGACGTAGAGACGTACTTCGATGAAGACCCCGACCTTCCGGCCGCCATCGACGGCATCGACATCACGCGAAGAAACAACACGCTGATCATCAAGGCACTGTCCGAAGACGAGAGCATCAGCAAGTACACCCCAACTGCTCAGCTGAAGGCGTCGGTTACCGAGACGCGGGTGTACGAAGAAGAGCCGCCGCGGGCCGGCGGCCCGCAGTGGATGGACGACGAGGAAGAGGAGATCCCCTCTGAACTCGTCGAGTTCGCCTGTTTCAAAGGCGACAGAGAGACCGTCCTTCAGAACACGGCGCTGCAGTATCCGATGTTCGTCGTCCTCAAAGAGCTGGCCACGCGCGCCGAGAAGGGCACGCTCACCGCTATCACCGAGATCGACGGCGAACTCGAGGCGACCCGCATCGTCGAGGGCGAGTCCCGCCCTGCGAGTATCGAAGTCGTCGAGAGCCCGCAGGGCGCAGGCGACAGCGACAACGGCGTGAACTGGCGCGACAACGAGTTCATCTCGGATTGAGCCCGCTGTAGGCGCCCGGGTGTATTTCCTCGAGGATTTAACCGACGACGCGCTAGGTGGCTCATGAGCGATGATTGGGTGAGCCTCTTTTCAGGCGGTAAGGACTCGTCGTGGGCGCTATATCGCGCACTCGAGCGTGGACTCGACGTCTCACGGCTCCTGACGGTCCATCCGGCGGGTGACTCGTACATGTATCACACCCCGGCGACGGAGTTAGCGCCGCTGGCGGCTGAGAGTATCGGTATCGACCTCGTCGAGGTCGAACCCGACGACTTCGGCGCGGACGATGTTGACGACGCAGGTGCTCAGGGTGATGCCGAACTAGCACCACTCGAGCGGGCTGTCTCAGCGATCGCGTCCACTGCGGGCGTGTCTGTAGCGGGTGTCACTGCGGGTGCCGTCGAAAGCGAGTTCCAGACGAGTCGTATTCGCGCTATGTGTGATCGTCTCGACGTCGACCTGTTTGCGCCGCTGTGGGGCAGAGACCCGGTCGAGCTCGCTGAGTCCATGCTCGCAGCCGGCTTCGAGATACAGATCGTGCAGGTCGCCGCCCACGGTCTCGACGAGTCGTGGCTCGGTCGCCGCTACGACAGAGACACACTCGATGCGCTGATCGAACTCCGCGACGCGTACGGCGTCCACCCGCTCGGCGAAGGCGGCGAGTTCGAGACGTACGTGGTCGACGGTCCACACATGGACCGACGTATCGACTTCTCAGCCGATCCGGTGTGGGAGGGAGACAGAGGACACCTCGTGGTGACGGACGCCACGCTCGAGTGAGCCAGGCGCCGGCCGAGTCGACCGGCACTACCTATTGTCATCTTTTATCAAGTCTCGACCGAATCATCGTGTATGGAGTTCGACCAATACTGTGAGGCGGTCGCCGAGACCCGGGCATCCGCTGGATTCGAGGTCGTCACAGAGACTGAGCCGCTCGGCCGCGTGTGGCACGCGAGCGACGAGGACCCGACCGTCGGCGACATCTCGCTTTTCACCGCAGTTATCGACGCACGGGAGTACGGCCCAGACGAGCTCACCGAGGCAGCCGATGCGTTACGCCACGTCGTCACCGCGCGTACCAGCCCGGACGACGGCGCGACACCGATCGGCTACGTAGTGTTTGTCGTCCCTGACCCATCGTCGGACGTCGTCGACGCGGCCACGTCGTACACGGTCGCCGAGCGTCGGACGAACGTCTTTCCACTGGTGTACGATGCGACAAACGAGACGCTTCACACGCACCCGGTTCCGCGGCTGAAGGGACGTGGCATCTATCGCCGGCAGATCGACGACGCGGCACGACTCTTCGAGCCATCGGCCGACGAAGCCTGACCGACCACGGTCCGCCGTGGACTCACGGCCAGTTTCCGGCGGCCTCGTACGCTCCGATGACCCGAGAGAGTCCCACGATGTACGCGGCCGTCCGGAGATTAGGAAGTGAGTCGGCGTCGTACGTCTCGACGAGCGTGTCGAACGCCTCCGTGATGATCCGTTCGAGGGTCTCGACGACGCGTTCTTCGGTCCACGAGAAGCGCTGCCGATTCTGTACCCACTCGAAGTACGAGACCGTCACCCCGCCGGCGTTAGCGAGAATGTCGGGAACGACGACGACGTCTCGATCGGTGAGCACGTCGTCAGCACCCGGCGTGAGTGGACCGTTGGCGGCCTCGACGATCACGTCGGCGTCGACCTCGACAGCGAGCTCCGCGTCGATGGCGTTCTCGAGTGCCGCCGGCACGAGTAGGTCGACGTCCGTAGTCAACAGCGCTTCGTTGGTGATCGAGGTCGCATCGTCGTAGCCGACGACACTTCCCGTCTCAGCCTTGTGGTCTTTGACCGCTCTGGTGTCGAGCCCATCCGGATCGTAGATGCCACCACTCGAGTCGGAAACGGCGACGACTGACATCCCGAGATCCGCAAGTAGCCGTGCCGCGATGGCACCCGCGTTACCGTACCCTTGGACTGCGACCGTCGCCCCGTCGACGTCGCGGTCGAGCCACGCAAACGCCTCGCGGGCGGCGAGCATCGTCGACCGACCGGTCGCTTCGACGCGGCCTGCACTCCCACCTGAGTCGGGAGCCTTCCCCGTGATTACGCCTGGGGCGGTCGTATTCTCGAGGGTCTCGTAGGTGTCTTTGATCCAGTTCATCTCTCGTTGACCAGTGTTTACGTCCGGTGCCGGAACGTCCCGGTCGGGTCCGACGAAGGGCCGCAGTTCGGTCGCGAACGCCCGCGTCACGCGTTCGATCTCGGCCGCAGAGTAGTCGGCAGGGTCGATCTCGATACCGCCTTTGGCGCCGCCGTAAGGAATGTCGACGACTGCACACTTGTACACCATCCACCCGGAGAGCGCTTTCACCTCGTCGCGTGTGACGTTCGGGTGGTACCGAATCCCGCCTTTGTACGGACCGCGGTCGCCATTGAACTGTGACCGATACGCTCGAACGGTGTCGAGTGAGCCGTCGTCGCGTTCGAACGTCAGATTCGTCTCTAACACCCGTTCCGGGGACTTCAGTCGCTCGAGTACCCCGTCGTCGACGTCGAGGTGTGCAGCCGCGTCGTCGATCTGTTCTCGAAGGCTTTCGTACGGATTCGTCTCCCCACTCATACAGAACTGTTTTTGTCCCCTGAATTAATCCTGGCGCATCCGGAAGGGTGGACACGAATCGGGCCGACACGCATATGTGCCGACCGAGAGTTCGATGAGCTGTGACGGGACGTTACTACGACGAGTTCACCGTCGGCGAGACGATCGAGCACGGGCGTCGTCGGACGGTGAGCGAAGCCGACAACCAGCAATTTTGCGATATGACGATGAATCAACAGCCGCTCCATCTTGATGCGGCGTTCGCCAACGAGACCCAGTTCGGTGAGCGGCTCGTCAACGGCCTCTACACCCTGTCGCTCGCGGTTGGACTCTCGATCCCAGAGACGACCGATGGAACCATCGTCGCCAACCTCGGATACGATGAGATCGAACATCCTGCTCCCGTCTTTCACGGCGATACGATCCGCGCGCAGTCAACTGTCGTCAACAAGCGTGAGACGAGTGACGGAGAGCGCGGCATCGTCACGATGCGTGTCGAAGCGTTCAAACTCACCGACGAGGGTGAGGACGAACTCGTCTGTTCGTTCACGCGAACGGCCCTCTCGTTGAAGCGGCCCGACGACGCGGCAGACCGACCCGACTAGTCGCCATCCAACAGCAGCCCGAGATACGACGTGGTAACCTGGTCGTCGACGTCGAGTCCGAGCCGTGCGAGTGTCTCGACGGCAGCCTCGCGGGTCTCGTCGATCGCGTCTTGGTTTTCGACAGCACGCTCGATCTCGACGAACTCCCCCACCTCAGAGACGGCGTCGAGGGTGATGGTGAACCCCTCGAGTGTCCAGTACTCGCGCCGCTTCTCGACGGTGGCAGCCGGCTCGAATCCCAGGCAGTCGAGAACGTCGGCAAGCTCGGTAGCCTCGGCGACAGCGGTTTCGTGTTCTACACGTGTCTTCGACGCCTCGTCGAGGCGTGGTCCCTTGTACGTGAGGTGTGTCGACGTGTCGTTCGACGCTCCCGCGTCGTCTGTCTCGTGTCGGATCCGGAGTGCTTCGTCCGTCTCTGCAAACACTCGATGTGGCGCGTCGTAATACACGTCGCGCTGTCGGCGACGCCCGCGTCGGTCGGCGCCGGCGTCGGCCAGTCGCTCCCGGATGGCATCGACGGACGCTGGAATCTTGATCTCGACCTCGTACACGTGAGACCGCACGCGTGGGGCCCGCAAAAGCCCACCGGCAGGGCTTCGAACCGAACCGTGCGCCTTAAGAGTACAACGGGTGATATTCGGCTATGAGCGACCAGGAGCAGGCAGAGACGGCTGCTGATGCCGAAGATGCCAGCGTCGAGACGACCGACGAAGAACCGGAGTCGACCGGACTCGGCGACGGCGACTTCGTTCGACTCGCGTACACGATCCGTACAGCCGACGACGGCGAGGTCATCGACACCACAGACGAGGAGACCGCAGCGGAGGCGGCTATTGACACCGATGAGTACGAGTTCGAGCCGCGGATCGTCACGCTCGGCGCCGGACACGTCTTCCCGTCCGTCGAAACCGCACTCGAGGGCGAAGAGCCGGGCGATACCGGGACCGTCGACGTGCCTGCAGCCGACGCCTTCGGCGAGTACGATCCTGAAGAAGTCGAGACAGTCACGGCCGACAAGATCGACGACGACGACAAGTATCCCGGCGCACAGATACAGATCGACGGCCGCCAGGGACGTCTCGAGACGATCATCGGCGGCCGTGCTCGTGTGGATTTCAACCACCCCTTAGCCGGCGAAGACCTCGAGTACGAGTACGAGGTGCTCGAGGTCATCGACGACCGAGAAGAGCAGGCTGCGGGCATGCTTGGCGTCTATCTGCAAGAAACTCCCGAGGTCCGAATCGAGACCGTCACCGAGACTGAAGAGACGGTCACCGAAGACGACGACGGTGAGGAGACAGTCGAGACCGAGGAGGTCGAAAAAGACGTCCTCTACGTCACTGCAACCCAAGCGATGCAGATGAATCAGCAGTGGATGTTCCAGAAACAACAGATCGCGCAGGACCTCATGGGCCGTCTCGATCTCGACCGTGTCGTCGTCGAGGAAGTCATCGAGGGCGGCGGCATGGGCGGACTCGGCGGAATGATGGGCGGGATGGGTGGTGCCGGCGACATCGAAGACGCACTCGAAGACATCGACGTCGACGCCGACGAGATCGCCGAAGAGCTCGACGAAGAGTAGTCTTAGCGTCTCCGGGCTCGACCGGCCGAGTCAGTCCACCCTGACGCAGCTTTCTTCACCACCCTACCGTCACCAATGGATTTCGAACACGTCCGCGACGATCTTCTCGTCGCCCTGACTGCCGCGGGAGCAACCGTCCTGCTCGCGCTCGTCTCAGGGGGCCTCTCAGCCATCACCGTTGGAACCACCGAATCGATCGCCCCGCTCGGCGTGTACGCCGCGTATCGCTTCTCCCGAAAGGGTGGCCCGTACGGCGACCTCGACACCGCACAGAATTGGGCGGTCCTCACAGGGGTCGTCGGGGGAATCGTACTGGTGTTCAACACGGTGTGACCACGACGGCCGTTCGGGACCGCCGCCACCTGGCTCAGGCGATGTCGCGGCTGGTATCGACGACAATTCGATCGGTGAGTGTGAGTTTGATCGGCGCCTCGAGCGCGCCGATGCCACGCGCTTTCGGCACGACGAGTCGATTCTCGACGGCTACGTCCGTGACCGTTGTCTCGAGTCGAACGACGACGTCGGCGACCTGCTCGGTGAGCAGCCGACACCGTGATCGCGGCCCACCGGTCGTCAACGCGTGGATCAGCCCGACGCCATCGGCTTCCGACACTGCAGCATCGAGTGAGCACAGTAACGACCGGTACTGCGATCGCTTCGCTGCTTCCAACGGACCGGCCGAGTCGATCACTACCGCTCCGTCGCACGGAATCGACTGAACCGCTCGACGGGCGCCTGCGACGATGTCGTCCTGCGTAGCGATGTCGAGGATCTGCGTCTGGCCCACGTTCTCGGCTACCGGTAGATCAAGCCAGCGGGCGACCGATTCAGCGGGTCTAACGGTCGTCAGGTACCGTGTCTCGTGGGCGGCGACGAGCGCGCGGACGAACAGTTCCGACTGGCTCGCGGGGTCGGCTATCAGCGCAACCACGCTTCCCACGGGAACACCACCACCGAGCTCACGGTCGAGCGCTGGAAGCCCCGTCGACCGGCGCTCGGGTGTACTGCGTGACTGTCGGTCCGCTGTAACCGGCGATCGTCTGGCGAGGTCGGGATCGGTCGTATCCTGACGGCGACGCCAGGTGGCGCTTCCGCGGCCGCGCTCCCTCATGCGACGCGCCATTGGTCGTCTCCGTAGGTACCACACAGTCTGCGGGCGATGACGTCGTACGCCGACTGGACCGACCGAGCCGACAGCGGCGCCGGTGGCCGGGCAGGGACGTGTCCGAGGATGGGACATTCAAGCAGCGACTCGACGGTGCCAGGTACCGACTCGGTTCGAACCACGATAGCTCCCACCGGTGGACAGTCCAGCCGGCGGGCAAAAGCTGCCGTCTTCACCGCGTCGTACAGGGCAGCCCGTCGAAGCGGAGTCACCAGCACGCAACGGTCTGCTGCCCGGAGCGGGGCCGCTGCGTCGGGAGAAACTCCAGCCGGGCAGTCGACGAGCAGTGGCGACGACGAGGAGACGAGTGCATCGAGCGTCTCAAACGTATGCTTCGGCTCAACGTCGCTTCCCGGGTTGGGTGCATCGAGATACGTCGGTATCGAGCGCCCGAGGGGAGTACCGTCTCGCCCGGCAGTGACGTCAAGGATCGTTCTGTCCCCCGGGTCGGGAGGTGCTGGCGACTGTGCCGGACCGTCGGTAGCTTCCGTACGTCTACCGCTGAGCCGTCTCGGCTCTGCGAACGAATCGGCGGTCTCGCTCGCCATGGCCGCGAGGTTCGGGAGATCCCAGTCCGCATCGGCGGCGACGACCGATGCACCGCGTCTCGCGAGTGCACGAGCGAGCCCGACCGTAGTGGTCGTCTTCCCGCTTCCTCCTTTGCCCCCGGCGACGGCTAGCACGGGGCATCTGCGTCGTCTCCGTATATAAGCAGTTGGTGGCGTGGTGTGACGAGACGGAGCAAAAAGAACGGCTCAGTCCTGACAGCAACCGCCGGCCTCACCGCCAAAGTCGACGGCGAGCGGCTCGGAGATGGCCTCGTTGACCGCCTCGAGCGTCTCGGTGAGCGCGTCCTGTGCGTCGAGGAAGTCGCGCATGACGGGCATCGAGTGGAGCGCTTCTTGTGCGTTCTGGACGCGGTGTAGGTCCGACTGGGTGGCGTCTCCAGTCTGGCGGGCCTGCATGAACTCGGCACGGAGCTGTTCGAACTCGTCGATCTTCGCCTGGACGGCCGTGTCGCGCTGGACCGCCTCTCGCGCCTCCTCAAATCGCTCGTACTCGGCCGTCTGAGCGATCTGTTCGCCGAGCTCTCGTCCGCGCTCTTCTAACGGGGCAACTTCGATACTCATACCCACAGTTACGAGCCGACGCGTTTCAACCTGCCGGAGGCCAACCTGCCTCCTCCCGAGGGAGGATACTCAGCGCTCACCCGCTTCGGGGTCGGGTCGCTCGCCGTACGTTCGAACGGGGTCGACTGGCTGGCCCTCGTCCGTCGCGGGCGCCACGTAGTCGATAAACGACTCGACGTCGGGTTCACGGACCTGTACGTCGACGTGTATATCTCCGAGCGCATCCGGCTCGCCGACGGCGAAGTTGACGATTCCTTCGAACGCCGCTTGCTTTTTTAGGTCGAACGAGAACCCCGATTCGGTCGCGTTCTGGGTGAACACGCGGCGGGCAGTATCTAGGATCTCTTGGTCGTAGAGCACATCAGAGAAGGCGTCGAGGGTGTGTGTCGTCGCCACTAGCTGGCCGTCTTCGTGGGCGGGTTCGGCGTCTGGAAAGACGTTTTGTACCGCATCGGCGACCCTGTCTGTCACCTCCGTGTCGTTGACCGGCGTCTCGATCCGAACGTCGACGCTGTAGATCATGGCCGACCACCACTGGCCGGCTCCGTGTGGTCGCCCCCGGCTTTCGGCACATCAGCGTTGAGGACCGCACGGACTCGGTCGCGGAACGACGCGAGCGAACCGGTGTTGTCGATCACGACGTCGGCTCGGGCCATCGTCTCATCGAGGCCAAGATCGATCTCACGGGCATCGCGCTCGCGGAGCGCCGCGAGGTCGGCATCGGAGTCGTCGCGACCGCGGTTACCGAGTCGCTCGGCCCGCAGCTCGAACGGGGCGCGAACCGCAAGAAGCGTGAACGACTCGCCAAATGCCTCGCGGAACCGCTCAAGCTCGACCGTCGAGCGGAGGCCGTCAACGACTACGACGTCACGATCACTCTCGCGGGCTGCCTCCCGGATTTGCGGCAGCGTTCGGGCGGCGATCGCGTCCGCGCCCTCCTCCTCGCGGAGCACGCCAGCGATTCGGCCGTGGTGTTCGGCCGGGTCGAGATCGCGCTCTCGGCACTCCTCGCGGATCACGTCACCCATCACGACGATCGGGACGCCGGCCGCCTCGGCGACGGCGGCCGCCTCGCCTTTGCCGCTTCCTGGCAGTCCCACCGTGCCGATGACTTTCATCGCCGAGTGCTACTGGCGTCGAAGACTTAGGCCTGCTGTTGCACGGCGGTCTCGGCTTGAACCACGAGCGTTTTTATCGGTCGACCCGGAACGGGTGATGAGGGCACGTAGCTCAGCCAGGATAGAGCGTCGGACTTCTAATCCGATGGTCGTGGGTTCGAATCCCATCGTGCTCGTTCCTCACTTCGTTCGTCACTCGCCCGATGTACCCTCGCTCGCGATGCTCGCGAGGATCCCATCGTGCCCGTCCATACGTCGTTCGTCACTCGCCCGATGTACCCTCGCTCGCGATGCTCGCGAGGATCCCATC
>ERZ1034573.366-NODE-366-length-13424-cov-61.320293_pt1 | contig 13424 bp, 8 predicted proteins | sample MGYA00520641_ERZ1034573 | MGnify/ENA primary metagenome ERZ1034573 (study PRJEB33760, sample SAMEA4777724) | hypersaline lake metagenome | biome: hypersaline environment; feature: brines | place: Spain | collected 2014-08 | depth 0 m ...
GGAGGGGGGGCACACGGTCGGCGCCGGGGTGGTGACCGACATCCTGGACTAGGACACTTTCGGTGTCGGGGCGGTCCTCGATGCGTTTCGTCCGCCACCCCTGCGCGGGCCGCGCTGACGAGGCGTTCCCCACACCGCATTCGCGGACGTAGCTCAACTGGGAGAGCAGCGGACTCCAAATCCGCCGGTTGGGGGTTCGAGTCCTCCCGTCCGTGCCACACTACGGGCCGGGTGAATGCCCGTTCGAATCGGCCTTTCTCGTGCTGGCGAGCCGCTCCGACGAGCGCGTTCTGTCGCAGGCCACGGTCTGCTCATCTGACTCTTTGCCCATGACCTGGATACGTGAGTACCTGGAAAACGTCGTTGCGGAGATGGAGAAGGTGAACTGGCCCGGCCGTGACGAACTGATCAGTAGCACGCTCATCACGATCGTCGCCACACTGATCGTCTCCGGATTTATATTTCTGGCCGACCAGGTCATCCAGCGAATCCTGGAGATCCTCTACCGGGTATAACCCGAGAGGTGGGCCGCGCATCGACTGCTGCAGGCATTTGACATCCGCTATGGCTGAAGACACAGAGACAGACACGTGGTACGTGCTCCGCACGTTCTCGAACCATGAGAAAAAGGTGCGTCGGTACCTGGAAAGTGAGATCGAGCGGATTGGGCTTGAGGACCAGGTGGAGGAAATCCTGATTCCCACGGAAACGGTCTTCGAAATGAAAGGGGGAGAGAAGAAGACAAAGGAGAAAACATTCTTTCCCGGATACATCCTCCTCAACTGCACCCTCACGTCCGACCTCCGCGACCTCGCCGAGGACCTTCCGTCGGTGATCGGGTTCTTGACGACGGGCACCGGAGACGAACCGACCCAGCTCCGCGAGGAGGAGATCAAGCGCATCCTCGGCAAGATGGATCGTGCGGAGGAGATGGGGGAGCAGCCCGAAATGCCGTTCAAGGTGGGCGACCCGGTGAAGGTGGTGGACGGGCCCTTCGACAGCTTCAATGGGATTGTAGAGGATGTCTACCCCGACCAGATGAAGGTCAAGGTGATGGTCTCCATCTTCGGGCGAAAGACCCCTGTTGAGCTCGACTACCTCCAGGTCGAGCACGAAGAGTAAATGCACACTTCGCAATGACGGCGCCACTGGGGCCGTCGCCCTTTCTCGTGTTTCTCGAACAAACCGGCGGAAGTGGGCCCGACTCCCATCGGGCAACGTTTGTACCGCCCATACGCACATGGCAGCACCGGTCGAACAAACCATCAAGCTTCAAATCAAGGGCGGACAGGCCAATCCCGCCCCGCCCATCGGCCCGGCCCTCGGGCAGCACGGCGTGAACATCATGGAGTTCTGCAAGGCATTCAACTCCCGCACCGAAGACCGGATGGGGACGCTCCTCCCGGTCGAGATTACGGTGTACGCCGACCGCTCCTTTGACTTCATCGTCAAGAGCCCGCCGGCATCCGTTCTTCTGAAGCAGAAGGCCGACATCGAAACCGCCGCGGGCGACCCGCTTCGGGACGATGCCGGCACGGTCACCTGGGACGATTGCCTGGACATTGCCGACCAGAAGCTTCAGGACCTGAATGCCCACACCGTGGAGAAGGGGGCGAGCATGGTGGCGGGCACGGCCCGGTCCATGGGAATTACCGTAGAGGGCAAGCCGGCCCACGAGTAGGTCCCCCGTCCTTTTGGGGGACGACCGCTCAGATCCGTATTGTCGCCGCATTCGTTGTTCACGTGGGAGTCGTCTCGGTACCGATCGAGGGGACGCTCGTACCACACAACCGCATCTGTTATGGCAAACATTGAAGGCAAACGATACCAAGACGCCAACGAGCTCGTGGAGGAGCAGGACGAGCCTGTGAAGCTGCGAGAGGCCGCAGGGTTGGCGAAAGACACCGCAACCGCCAATTTCGACGAGTCGATTGACCTCGACCTTCGTCTCGGCGTCGACCCGCAGCACGCCGACCAGATGGTGCGAGGGTCGATCACCCTTCCCAATGGCACCGGTCGAGAAGTCACCGTGCTGGTGTTGGCCAGTGAGGGCAAGCAGCAGGAGGCCGAGGAGGCAGGCGCCGACTACGTGGGGCTCGACGAATACATCGAGCGCATCGAAGAGGAAAACTGGCTCGACTTTGACGTGGCCATCGCCACGCCGGACGTCATGGGGCAGGTGGGGCAGCTCGGGCGCATTCTGGGCCCGCGCGGCCTCATGCCGAACCCGAAAAGCGGGACCGTCACGATGGACGTGGCCGACGCGATCGAAGAGATCAAGGCCGGAAAGATTGAGTTCCGCGTCGATCAGAGTGGCAACCTGCACACCCCCATCGGAAAGGCGTCCTTTTCCCCCGACGAGCTGTACGAGAACGCCCAGGCGCTCCTCCGCGAGGTCATTCGGCTCCGGCCGGCCTCGGCGGGCGGGCTCTACCTGCGCTCGATCACGCTGTCGGCCACGATGGGGCCGCCGGTGCGTGTGGATCGGAGCTCCGTGCTCAGTGAAGCCCGGTAGCCCCGTCGCCCCTGGCCGTCGTCGTTGCACACCGACCAACTTGCCCATTCCATGTCGAAGAACCGAGCCGAGAAAGCCGAAATCATCGAAGAGATCGGGGAGAAGCTCAACGAGTACCCGATTATCTACCTGACCAACTTTGAGGGCCTGACCGTCGCCCAGTCGAACGACCTCCGGGGGCGCTTTCGGGAGGCGGGCGTCGAGTATCAGGTCACCAAGAACACCCTGGCCCGCCTCGCCCTCGATCGCATCGAGGGGAAGGACGCCCTGGAAGAGTTTTTTGCGGGGCCTACGGCCATCGCCTTCAGCGAAGACCCGGCCAAGCCCGCTCGGGTTCTCCAAGACTTTTTGGAGGAGGAAGAGCTGGGCCGCCCGGAATTGAAGGTCGCCTGGATTGAGGGCGACATGTACGACGATCCGGAGGCGCTCGATACGCTTGCGGAGCTGAAGTCGCGCGAGGAGCTCATTGGGGAGGTCATCGGTCGCCTGCTGGCGCCGGCCCAGAATCTGGTGGGCGGCCTTCAGGGGCCCGGTCAGCGTCTGTCCGGCCTGCTCCAGTCCCTCGCGGACGAAGAGGAAGACGAGTAGCGCAGGTGGCGTTCCGGCCTCACGAACGAGGTCCAAGCCACCGGCGTCCCGACCATCCACACTCGCCTTAATTCGCGGCGCAGCGCCGATTGTGGTCGGTGCCAAGACCGCCGCAGGACCAACTACACAACCAAACCTATGGCTGACATCGAAGAACTTGCCGAACAGCTCGTTGGGCTTACCATCCAGGAAGCCAACGAGCTCGCGAATCATCTTGAAGAGGAATACGACATCCAGCCGGCCTCGGCGGGCGTTGCCGTGGCGGCCGACGGCGGAGGCGGTGCCGACGGAGACGCCGAGGAGGAAGAGCAGACGGCATTCGACGTTGTGCTCACCGGCATTGGGGGCAACAAGATTCAGGTTATCAAAGAGGTCCGCTCCATCACGGGCATGGGTCTCAAGGAGGCCAAGTCGCTCGTGGACGAGGCACCGAATCCGGTGAGCGAAGGCGTCTCCCGTGAGGAGGCCGACGACCTCAAGGCGCAGATTGAAGACGCCGGGGGCGAGGTTGAGCTCCAGTAGGCGCCTGCCTCCATATGAATGAGAAAGCCAAGACAGGGCGGAGACGAGCCCTGTCGCGCCGGTGAGAGGCTTCTTGCCCGCGAAGGCCGATCCTGGACGATTCGGGTTCCGTCCCGAACGTGCTCGGGATTGGCCTTTGGCTTCTTTGGGGGGAATCCCCCGAAACCCGAAGGGCGATCCTGAAACAAGCCGTCACGGACGACCGTAGATGCCGTCCTGTCTGAGTGTACTTTCTCGGGTGAACCTTGCCCGCGGGGCCTCTTGCTCAGTCAGGGCCTGTGTCTCATGCCGGAAGCGGTGGTTCCGGCGGTCGCCTTCTCCATCTTTGAGCCCGACTCGTGGACTGTCGCGAATGAGCCTGCAAGGCCGGGCGCAGAAGGGCGCTGCGCATCTGACGTACCGAGGCACCGGGACGGCGGCTTGTGGCTTGACCGATGGCTCATGGGCCTGCGCCCCCCGACGACAGACATGAATCCCCCTGCTTCCGAGGCCCCACGCACGGTATTCGCACCCGTGCCGTCCGGCGTGTCGGATGTTTTGCGAACGCAGTATATTCACGCGAGCGATACCTACAGCCTATGCCGACCTTTTTAAACGGAGACATCACCACCCCCGGTCACCTTGTGGACCCGGATCCGCGCGAAAGCTTTGCGGACATTCCGGAGGTGTGGGATTATCCGGACTTCCTGGACGTCCAGCTGAAGACGTTCCACGACTTTGTGCAGGACGACGTGCCGCCCGCCGACCGGGAGGACGTTGGCCTCCAGGCGGTCTTTAACGAGCACTTCCCGATCAAGGACAACCGGGACCGCTACACCCTTGAGTTCGTCAACTACGAGCTCGACGCCCCGAAGCACACGGTCGAGGAGTGCATCGCGCAGGGCCTCACGTACTCGATTCCCCTGAAGGCCACCCTCCGCCTCACGAGCAAGGAGGAGGAAGGGGGCGAAGAGGCCATCGAGGCGATCGAGCAGGAGGTATACCTGGGGACGCTTCCGTTCATGACCGACCGCGGGACGTTCATCGTGAACGGAGCCGAACGGGTCATCGTCTCCCAGCTCCACCGCAGCCCCGGTGCGTTCTTCGAGAAGGAGATTCACTCGAACGGCACGGAGCTGTTCAGTGCCCGCGTGATTCCCTTCCGCGGTTCGTGGATGGAGTTCTCCACGGACGTTCGTGACGTGCTGTGGGCCTACGTCGACCGCAAGAAGAAGGTGCCCGTCACCACGCTGCTTCGTGCGCTGGGCTTCTCCAGCGACGAGGAGATCGTGAAGATGTTCGATCTGGCCGACGCGGTTGACATCGGCGACGAAGACGAATTCGAAGAGCACCTCGGCCGCGAGCTCGCAACGAGCGTCACGATCGAGAAGACGATCGAGATCGTCGACGAGGACACCGGGGAAGTGGTCGACGAAGAGATGGAGCGCGAGGTGCTGCTGCCCGCCGAGCACGAGCTGGAGGAGGGGGATTGGGAGGAGCTCGACGAGTACGACGTGAGCCGCCTCTATCTCGTGCGGGAGGATGTTGAGGACGAGGCACTCGACAAGAGCACGCTCGTGGAAACCCTCCAGAAGGACTCCTCGCACACGGAGGAGGAGGCCCTTGAGGTCATTTACGAGAAGCTGCGTGGAAGCGAGGCGCCCGATCTCGACTCTGCCCGGGAGGCCCTTGAGCGACTCTTCTTTAACGAGGACCGTTATGACCTGGGCGATGTGGGGCGTCACCGCATGAACGCCCGGCTGGACGTCGACGTGGACACCGACGAGAAGGTCCTCACGAAGGAGGACGTGGTCGGCATCGTCCGTGAGCTCATTCGACTCCAGAATGGAGAGAGCACGGCCGACGACATCGACCACCTCAGCAACCGCCGCGTGAAGTCCGTTGGCGAGCAGCTTGGGTCCCAGTTCTCCCTGGGCCTGGCCCGCATGGCGCGCACCATCAAGGAGCGCATGAATCTGCGGGACGCCGACAAGTTTACGCCGAAGGACCTGGTGAACGCCCGGACCATCGAGAGCGTGATCAACACGTTCTTCGGGACCAACCAGCTCAGCCAGTTCATGGACCAGACCAACGCCCTGGCCGAGATGACCCACAAGCGCCGCATGTCGGCGCTGGGGCCGGGCGGCCTGACCCGCGAACGGGCCGGGTTCGAGGTTCGAGACGTCCACCACACGCACTACGGGCGGCTCTGTCCCATCGAGACGCCGGAGGGGCCGAACATCGGGCTGATGCTGTCCCTCTGCGTCCACTCCACGATCAACGACTTCGGCTTCCTGGAAACCCCCTACCGTGTGGTGGAGGACGGCCGGGTGACCGACCGGGTCGAATACCTCTCGGCCGAAGAGGAGGACCAGGCCACGGTGGCCCAGGCCAACGCCCCGATCGGCGACGACGGACACTTCGAGCGCGACGAGGTGCGCTGCCGGCACCAGGGAGACTTCCCCATCGTCGAGCCGGAGGAGGTCGACTACATGGACGTGGCGCCGAACCAGATCGTCTCGCCCTCGGCCAGCCTCGTGCCCTTCCTCTCCCACAACGACGCGAACCGCGCGCTGATGGGATCGAACATGCAGCGGCAGGGTGTGCCGCTGCTCCGAAGCGACTCCCCGATCGTCGGGACCGGTCTTGAGGGACGGGTGGCGAAGGACTCCCGCTCCTGCGTGGTGGCGGAGGGCGAGGGCGTCGTCGAGTACGTAGACGCGGAGCGCCTCGTTGTGCGCTACGACGAGGAGCAGGACAAGACCGACCTAACCTTCGGCGAACCGGTCCAGGAGTACGAGCTGACCAAGTTCCGCCGGACCAACCAGGGCACATGCATGAACCAGAAGCCCATCGTCCAGGCGGGCGACCGCGTGGAGGAGGGCGAGGTCCTCACCGATGGCTTCGCGATGGAGAAGGGCGAGCTCGCCCTCGGCAAGAACGTGCTCTGCGCCTTCATGCCCTGGCACGGGTACAACTACGAGGACGCCATCGTCATCAGCGAGCGCCTCGTGGCCGACGACGTGTACACCTCGGTCCACATCGAGGAGTTTGAGCACGAGGTGCGCGACACGAAGCGCGGTGAGGAGGAGCTGACCCGCGAGATTCCGAACGTGAGCGAGGAGGCGACGAAGGACCTCGACGAGCGGGGCATTGTCCGCGTGGGGGCCGAAATCACCCCGGGCGACATCATCGTCGGGAAGATTACGCCGAAGGGCGAAACCGACCCCACGCCGGAAGAGAAGCTGCTCCGCGCCATCTTTGGGGACAAGGCCGGCGACGTGAAGGACGCCTCCCTGAAGGCCAAGCCGGGCATGGAGGGCGGTGTCGTGATCGACACGAGGCTCTTTAGCCGCCGTGAGCTCGACCCGGCCTCCAAGAAGATGGAGGAGAAGCGCCTCGAAAACATCGAGAGCGACCACGAGCGCAAGCTGGCGGACCTTAACGAGCGCTTCTGGGAGAAATTCTTTGCCCTGGTCGAGGACGCGACGAGCGCCGGCCTCGAAGACCGTGAGGGCGAGGTCCTCCTCACCGAAGGCGCGGACTTTGAGGAAGACGCCTTTGACGAGGTCGACCCGTCCGACCTGAGCACCCGTGCCGAGTTCACCGAGGACGAGGAGCTGAACGACCAGATCAGCACGCTCCTTCGGAACTACAAGTCGCGCCGCCGCGACATCGAGGGCACCACCAAGCGCCAGAAGCACCAGGTCGAGATGGGCGACGAGCTGCCCTCCGGCGTCGTGCAGATGGCGAAGGTCTACGTGGCGCGGAAGAAGAAGATTGAGGTGGGCGACAAGATGGCCGGACGCCACGGCAACAAGGGCGTGATCGCGAAGATTGCGCCGGTCGAGGACATGCCGTTCCTCGACGACGGCACGCCCGTGGACCTGGTGCTAAACCCGCTCGGGGTGCCGTCCCGGATGAACCTGGGACAGATCTACGAGACGCTCCTCGGCTGGGCGGGCGACCGGCTTGGGGTCAAGTACGCGACCCCGATCTTCGACGGCGCGTCGCTCGAAGACGTGGGCGACGAGCTGGAGAAGGCCGGCCTCCCCCGCGACGGAAAGGTGCAGCTCTACGACGGGCGCACCGGCGAGCCGTTCGACGAGAAGACGACGGTGGGCCAGATCTACATGATGAAGCTGGAGCACCTTGTCGAGGACAAGATGCACGCCCGGTCCATCGGCCCCTACAGCCTCATCACGCAGCAGCCGCTGGGCGGAAAGGCTCAGTTCGGCGGGCAGCGCCTTGGAGAGATGGAAGTCTGGGCCCTGTACGCCTACGGGGCCTCCAACACGTTGCAGGAGATGCTCACCTTCAAGTCCGACGACGTCGAGGGCCGCTCCGAGGCCTACGAGTCGATTGTGAAGGGCGAGAACCTGCCCTCGCCCGGCGTCCCCGAGAGCTTCAACGTGCTCGTCCGGGAGCTTCAGGGGCTCGGGCTCGAGGTGACGCTCGACTAATTGCGGAGTGCGAAGTGCGAACCGGCGACTCGGTCTGCGGGCCGTGTTCGTCACTTCGTTCGCTCCCCCCCTCCCACTCCGCACGATCCATTCTAGATTTAAAAACCGCATATGCCGTACGGTAATTCCAAGGAGATCGAAACTGACTTCGACAGCATCACCATCAGCCTGGCCTCCCCGGAAGACATCCTGGAGCGGTCCTACGGCGAGGTGATGAAGCCCGAAACGATCAACTACCGGTCGTTCAAGCCCGAGATGGGCGGGCTCTTCTGCGAGAAGATCTTCGGCCCGGTCAAGGACTACGAGTGCCACTGCGGGAAGTACAAGCGCATCCGGTACAAGGGGATTATCTGTGACCGGTGCGGCGTGGAGGTCACCCGGAAGGCGGTCCGCCGAGAGCGCATGGGGCACATTTCCCTGAGCGTGCCGGTGGTCCACATCTGGTACTTCAAGACGCTGCCCAACAAGATCGGGCACCTGCTTGGGCTCAAGTCCAAGGACCTGGAGAAGGTCATCTACTACGAGAACTACATCGTCATCCAGCCGGGCACGGCCGAGCGGCTCGGGGTGGAGGAGAACCAGCTCCTGACGGAGGAGGAGTACTACGAGATCCTCTACCAGATCCGGGACGACAACAACCGCCTCCAGGACGACAACGAGGAGAAGTTCATCGCCAAGATTGGTGGCGAAGCGGTCGAGACGATGCTCGAACGGCTCGAGCTCGACAAGCTCGCCCAGGAGCTCCGCTACCAGGTGCGAACCGAGACGAGCCAGCAGCGCAAGTCGAAGGCGCTGAAGCGGCTCGACGTGGTGGAGGCCTTCCGCGAGGCCAACGAGGACGGCACCAACAAGCCGGAGTGGATGGTGATGCGCGTGATTCCGGTCATTCCGCCGGAGCTGCGCCCGCTCGTCCCCCTCGACGGCGGACGGTTTGCGACCAGTGACCTGAACGACCTGTACCGCCGGGTCATCATCCGCAACAACCGCCTCAAGCGCCTCATCGACATCAAGGCGCCGGAGGTCATTCTGCGGAACGAGAAGCGGATGTTGCAGGAGGCGGTCGACTCGCTCTTCGACAACAGCCGCAAGTCCAACTCGGTGCGCGGCTCGTCGAACCGGCCCCTCAAGAGCCTCTCGGACATGCTGAAGGGCAAGCAGGGGCGCTTCCGCCAGAACCTCCTCGGCAAGCGCGTCGACTACTCGGGCCGCTCGGTCATTGTCTCCGGGCCGCACCTGGAGCTGCACCAGTGCGGGCTGCCGAAGGAGATGGCCGTCGAGCTCTTCAAGCCATTTATCATTCGCCGTCTCATCGAGCGCGGCATCGTCAAGACGGTCAAGAGCGCGAAGAAGTACGTCGACAAGAAGACCGAGGACGTGTGGGACATCTTGGAAAAGGTGATTCAGGGCAGGCCGGTCTTACTCAACCGTGCCCCTACGCTCCACCGGCTCGGCATTCAGGCCTTTCAGCCCGTCCTCACCGAGAACAAGGCCATCGAGATTCACCCGCTCGTCTGCCCGGCGTACAACGCCGACTTCGACGGGGACCAGATGGCCGTCCACGTGCCCCTCTCGCACGAGGCCTGCCTCGAGAGCATGGTGCTCATGCTGTCGAGCCACAACGTCCGCAGCCCGGCCGACGGCGGCCCGCTCGCCGTGCCGAGCCAGGACATGATTCTGGGCCTCTACTACATCACCAAGGCGAAGTCCAACCAGAAGGGCGAGGGCATGCGCTTCGCCAACGTGCAGGAGGTGCGCCAGGCCTTCGACCAGGATCAGGTGGCCCTCCACGCCAAGATCCAGCTCCGCGACCCCGACGGGTCCGGAGAGATGATCGACACGACCGTGGGCCGCGTCATCTTCAACGAAACGCTGCCCGACACGCTCGACTACGTCAACGAGGTCCTGAGCACGAAGAACGTGCGGCCGGTCATTGCCCGCGTCCTGAAGCAGACCGGCTTTGAGGAGACGGCGGACTTCCTGGACGCGATCAAGGACATGGGCTTCCGCCGCTCCACGACCTCGGGCATGACGTTCTCCCTCTCCGACATCATCATTCCGGACGAGAAGGAGGAGCTCATCGAAGAGGCCAACGAGACGGTGGAGGAGGCCGAACAGAACTACTCGATGGGCTTCATCACCGACAACGAGCGCTACAACCAGGTCATCGACGTCTGGACGAAGACGAACAACAAGGTCTCCGAGGTGCTCTTCGACGCCCTGAAGGAGCACAAGGAGGGCTTCAACCCCATCTTTACGATGGCCGACTCCGGGGCTCGCGGCTCGCAGGAGCAGATTCGCCAGCTCGGCGGCATGCGAGGCCTGATGGCCAAGCCGCAGAAGAACATCGGCGAAGGCGGCGGGGGCGGCGAGATTCTCGAGAACCCGATCCTCTCCAACTTCAAGGAGGGCCTGACGGTGCAGGAGTACTTCATCAGCACCCACGGGTCGCGGAAGGGACTGGCCGACACGGCGCTCAAGACCGCCGACGCCGGCTACCTCACGCGCCGCCTCGTCGACGTGTCCCAGAGCGTGACGGTGACCGAGCACGACTGTGGCACCCTGCGCGGCATCAACGTCGGCGCGCTGAAGGACAACGAGGAGGTCGTCGCGCCGCTTTCCGACCGGATTACGGGTCGGGTGTCGGTCCGCGACGTGTACGATCCCCACACCGACGAGCTCATCGTGGAGGCGAACGAGCTCATCACCGACGAGATTGCCGACGACATTGCGCAGACCTCCATCGAGGAGATCGAGATCCGGTCGGTGCTTACCTGTGAGGCCGAGCGCGGCGTGTGCACGCTCTGCTACGGCCAGAACCTCGCCACCGGCCGCATGGTCGAGGTGGGCGAGTCGGTCGGCGTGGTCGCCGCCCAGTCGATTGGGGAGCCGGGCACGCAGCTTACGCTCCGGACCTTCCACACCGGCGGCACCGCGACGCGCGAGGTTGGCGAGTCGACCATTCAGGCGAAGTTTGCCGGCACGCTTGAGTTCGAGAACCTCCGTACGGTCACGTACGAGGACACCGACGGGCCGAAGGAGGTCGTGCTCTCCCGGCAGGGCGAAGTCCGAATCATGGACACGGACGGCGACCGCCGCGAGCTGACCAGTTACGTCGTGCCGTACGGCGCCGAGTTGCTGGTCGACGAGGGCGAAGACGTCGAGGACGGAGACGTGCTGGCGAGCTGGGACCCTTACAACAGCCTGATCCTTACGGAGGCCAACGGCACGGTGCGGTTCGAGGACATTATCGAGGACACCACCTACCGCGAGGAGACCGACGAGCAGACCGGACACAAGGAGAAGGTCATCGTCGAAAGCCGCGAGCGCACCCTCACGCCCGCCGTCATCGTCGAGACCGAGGATGGGGAGCAGCGGGAGTACAACATGCCCGTCGACGCCCGCATCCAGGTCGACGAAGGGGACGAGGTGCAGGCCGGCCAGACCCTCGCGAAGATGCCGCGTCAGGCCGCCCAGACCAGCGACATTACCGGTGGTCTGCCGCGCGTGGAGGAGCTCTTCGAGGCCCGCACGCCGGACGAGCCGGCCGTCGTCAGTGAGATTGACGGCATCGTCAGCTTCGGCGATCAGAAGCGTGGCTCGCAGGAGGTCATCGTGACCAGCCGCGACGGGGACATGGAGAAGAGCTACATGGTCTCCCTCTCGAAGCACATGCTGGTCCACGAAGGCGACTACGTGGAGGCGGGGGACCGGCTCTGTGACGGACAGATTGCCCCGCACGACATCCTGTCCATTAAGGGGCCACGGGCCGTGCAGGAGCATCTCCTCAACGAGGTCCAGGAGGTCTACCGCCTCCAGGGCGTCGACATCGACGACAAGCACTTCGAGGTCGTGATCCGGCAGATGATGAAGCGGGTGAAGATTACCGAGCCGGGCGACACCAACTTCCTCGAGGAGGACCAGGTGGATCGCCAGAAGATGGCGAGCATCAACGACGACCTGTACGACAAATTCGTCGTCAAGGACCCGAGCGACGCGAACGTCGAGATTGGCGAAGTCATCGGCCGCCGGCGCCTGCGCGAGCTCAACTCGGAGCTGAAGCGCGAAGACAAGCCGGAGATTGAGGTCCGCGAGGCTCGACCCGCGGTTGGTGAGCCGCTACTCCTCGGCATCACGAAGGCGTCCCTCGCCACCGACTCGATGATCTCTGCGGCCTCGTTCCAGGAGACGACGAAGGTGCTCACGAACTCCGCCATTCGGTCCCGGACGGACCCCTTGGAAGGGCTCAAGGAGAACGTCGTCGCGGGCCACTCCATCCCTGCGGGCACGGGCCAGCGCGAGTACCGCGACCTGGTCGTGGGCTCGAAGTCCGAGCTCGAAGAGCTGCAGGCGGCCATCGGCGGCGACGGCGAAAGCCCGAGCGGCGACGGGGCGGCCGGCGACGGTGCGCCGAGCGAGGAGGACGTCGAGCAAATCGAGGCGTCCGGCTCCGAAAACTAGCCTCCACCACGTTGCATAGCGTCTTTCCGCCCCGGTCGCGCCGCCAAGCGTGCCGGGGCGGTTTTGTTTTGGGGCGGTGTCGTTGTCCAACAGCGAATCCTCTGTTCGAATGCCTGGTCTTCCCCTTTCTGGAACGGAGAGCCTGATGGTTCTGGGGGCATTGGTCGGACTCGGGGGGCTTGTCGGGCTCGGTGAGAGCCTCCGTGCCTGGGGCCTCCGAGCCTCCACCACACGCCGCCTCGTCCACACGGGCGTCGGTCTGTTCGTGGCCGCCACTCCTGTTCTGTTCGGGCGGCCACTGCCGGTCTATCTGCTGGCGGGCGTCTTCACGGTGGCGAACGCGACCGCCCGGGCTCGGCACTGGTGGCCCGGCATTCATGCGGCCCGGCCGGGGAGCTGGGGCACGGTTGCGCTGCCGGTGTCCGTGATTGCGGCGCTGGGCATGACGTGGTCCATCGCTCCGGACCGTCTGTTTGCGTTCCAGGGGGCGTACCTCGTGCTCGCCCTGGCGGACCCGGCGGCGTCGTGGGTGGGCGAACGGTCGACGAGGTCGGGGACTGCTCCCCTGAACGCCACTGTGCCGGGCAGCCTCACGTTTGCGGGCGTCGCCTTTGGGCTGTCGGTGCTCGTGCTCGGTGGCGGCACCTCGTGGGGCCTGGGGGCGGTGGTTGGGGCGGCGACCGGAGCGGCCCTGGTCGCGACGCCCGTGGAGGCGGTCAGTGGACGGGGCTGGGACAACCTTTTCGTGCCGGTCGCGCTGGTTCTCGTGTGGGTGCCGGTGCACGAGAGCATCCTCCGCATCGGCGCTCTCGGCGGGGCGCTCCTCGTGGGCATCCTGTTCGGGGGGCTCGCCCACGGGGCGGATGCGCTGGACCTGCGAGGCGCCGCCGTTGGGGGAC
>ERZ1034573.369-NODE-369-length-13367-cov-75.734150_pt1 | contig 13367 bp, 8 predicted proteins | sample MGYA00520641_ERZ1034573 | MGnify/ENA primary metagenome ERZ1034573 (study PRJEB33760, sample SAMEA4777724) | hypersaline lake metagenome | biome: hypersaline environment; feature: brines | place: Spain | collected 2014-08 | depth 0 m ...
CGTCGCGCACGTCGAGGCTCGCCTCGACGCGACCGGGAACGACGTTCGACGCGCCTGGTGTGACCTCGAGTGACCCGACCGTTCCGACGGCCGTCGCCGAGTCGGCCTCGACGACGCTCGTCGCCGCCGCCTCGACGTCGAGCACGAACTGACTCGCGGCGGCGAGCGCGTCCGCTCGTTCGTCCATCGCGGTGGCGCCTGCGTGATTCGCCTCGCCGATAATGGTCGCCTCACCGTGGGTGATCCCGGTAATGGTGGTGACGACCCCGACGTCGACGCCGGCGTCCTCGAGGGCGGTATCCTGCTCGATGTGGAGCTCGTAAAATCCCTTCCAGCCGTTCGGGTCGACCGTGTCATCACCGCGGTACCCGATTCGATCGAGGGCCGCACCGAGCGTCTCGCCGTCGTCGTTTTCGAACGCGAGCGCCTCCTCGACAGTCGTCTCGCCGATCGCGACGCTCGACCCGAGGAGCCCGGTTCCGTACGTCGCTCCCTCCTCTTCGGTAAAACAGACCACGATGACCGGTCGTGCTGGCTCGACCCCCGCGTCCTGTATGGCCCGAACCGACTCGAGCGCGGCGTACACCCCGAGTGGTCCATCGAAGATCCCCCCTTCCGGCACGCTGTCGAGGTGGCTTCCGCAGGCGACCGGCGCGGCGTCTGGATCCGCTCCCTCTGGTACCCACTCGCCGACGATATTCCCGACAGCGTCGACACGCACTGAGAGCCCAGCGTCTTCGAGTCGCTCGAGTAATCGGTCGCGAGCCCGCCGGTTCGCCTCGCTGCCGGTTCGGTTCGTCCGGCCGCGTTTCGCCGGGTCGTCGAACTCGATCGCTCCGAACGCCGCATTCGCCTCGATATCTGTCTTGAGTCGGTCGGCGTCGACTGGAAGCTCCATACGGCTCTGGCTCACTCCGATGATAAAAACGGTTCGTCGAGTCGGTGTGAGCGCCCTCGATACAAGCCCCTCGCGTGCGCACGCAACGCGGGCCGGGGCCCGACTACTCGCGGTCAATTGGTAGACTGACACAAGGCACTTGCGTGACCGCGCCGTCTCACCGTGTATGCTTCCGATCCAGATGGGGATCGCAGCGGGGATCTCACTCATCGTCGGGCTGCTCACCCTCCTCGCGCATGTCGCGATGATCGCGTGGACCTACCCGACGCGGCACGGCGGAGCTCGCACCCGGCGTTTCTTTGGGCGCTCGTCGTGTTCTTTGCCCCGCTTTTGGGCATCATACTGTACCTTGTTTTCGGCCGAAACCGGTGAGTGCGGGTGCTCACCGAACGTGGAACGCACCGACCTCGCGGAGGCGCGCTGCAAGCTCGTCGCTTAGCGCCTCGCTGCTAACGCGCCACTCCCAGTTGCCTGCGACGGTTCCGGGCTCGTTGAGCCGCGCCTCGCTGCCGAGCCCGAGCAGGTCCTGGACGGTCGTCATCGCGAGGATCGCCTCTGACCCCCACACCTCGTCGATGATCGCCCACTCGATCGGGCGGTCGCCGACGCCCAGGTTGTAGTGGAGCGCGTCGCGCTGTGACTCCGGGAGGTCCTCGTAGTAGCCGACCCAGGTGTCGGTGTCGTGTGTCGAGGTGTAGCCGACGACCCGCTCGGGGTAGTGCATCGGCTGGTAGGGGTTGCCTGCCTCTGCCCAGTTTGCGTACTGTGGCACTCGCATGCCCGGTATCTCGAACGACGTGAGCAGGTCCTCCATCCGTCGATCCTCGAACCCTAAATCCTCGGCGATGAACGGAACGTCTCCGAACTCGCGCTCGACGGCGTCGAACAGGGCTCGACCGGGGCCATCACACCACTCGCCGGCTGACGGGTCGTCGGCCGTCGCGGGGATCGCCCAGTAGCGCACGAAGCCGAGGACGTGATCGAGTCGCACCACGTCTGCGAGCTCGAAGAGTCGTCGAAACCGGTCGAGCCACCAGTCGAATCCCGTGTCCGCGAGGTGGTCCCAGTCGTACACGGGGTTCCCCCACCGTTGGCCGTCGTCGCCGCGATTCGGTGGCACTCCCGCGACGACGGTCGGCCGATTCTCGGCGTCGAGCCGGAACGCCGACGGCGACGCCCACACGTCGGCGGAGTCGAGCGCGACGTATATCGGCACGTCACCGACGATCTCGACGCCGGCCGCTGCGGCCCGTTCGCGCAGTGCGGTCCACTGACGGTCGAACACCCACTGCAGGAAGGTTCGATACCGGATCTCCGTCGCGTGTGACTCCCGCGCCGCATCGAGTGCCTCTGGGTCGCGCGTCCGAAGCGGTGCCGGCCACTCGACCCAGGTGTCCTCTGGCCGGGCCGCAGAGAGCGCACGAAACAGCGCGTAGTCGTCGACCCACGGCTCCCGCTCACGGAAGTCGCCGAGCGTAGCAGCCGCGTCCTCGGTCGCGTCGAAGCGCTCGAAAGCCGAGCGCAACCGGGGATACGTGTACTCACGGACCGCCTCGTAGTCGACGTGATCGCGCGGAAACGACGGGACCGGCTCTAGGGCAGTCTCCTCGAGCCACCCCTCCTCGACGAGCCCGTACAGATCGATGAACAACGGATTGCCGGCGAACGCCGAGGGCGACTGGTACGGCGAGTCACCCGCTGCGCCGATGGTCGGGCCAAGCGGACACACCTGCCAGTAATCGACGTCGGCGGTCTCGAGAAACGAGAGAAACGTCTCGGCGCCCTGGCCGAGGTCGCCGATGCCGTGGGGGCCCGGCAGTGAGGTGACGTGACAGAACACGCCGTCTGAACGATCGAATCGCATAGCTACGCCTGTGTGACCCACCGACTCAAGCGTTGCGGGGGCCGCTATCGGCGGTGCCGTGTCGCGCGGACGGGCGTACGACGGTGAGGTAGATGCGTGTGTGACGGTGAGGTAGATGCGTGTGTGACGGTGAGGTGAGTCGGTCTTGAGTGGCTGGGGCCCGGCCGATCGCCGATCGGGCCGGTTGCCTGTCAGGTCCGTCAAGGCTTTTGCCCCCGCGGCCGGCACACCTGTCATGCGACTGCGAACCGCGATCACCGAACACGCCCGTCGCCGTGGCGCTCGCTACCCCGCAGAGCGACCGACGACGGTCGGGGCGTTCACCGGCGACGGCGGCCGACTGGTCCACGTCGGACCCGACGGCGACGCCCACGACTGCTCGTACGCGCTCTCTGGTATCGGCGGCACCGATCGCATCCGGATCGGCATCGCCGGCGGCGCCGGCGTGCGCTGGCTCGCGGACCTCGAGACGACGCGACAGCACTACGCCGGTGACACGCCGCTCGTCGAGACCGAGTACGACGCCGGCCGATACACCGTCCACCAGTACGACCTCGTCGTCGACGACACCCACCTCACGCACGTGGTGTTGCGCGGAGCCCCGCCGGCCGACGCCGACCTCGTCGCGAGCTGTGCGTTCGCGCCCGATCTCGCGGAGGGACGTGTCGGAAACCTCGTCCACGAGGGTGCTGGACCGGACGACGGCGACGTCGTCGAGGTGTTCCACCGACGGGAACACGACTTCCTCACCGCCTCTACGGGCCTCTCTGCGGCACACGGCAAGCGCCAGGCCACGATCGCCCAACTGCTCGGTGAGGACGACGGTTACGCCCTCCACCGCGGCGAGATCGACGAGCGCGAGGACACGAGTCTCACCCCAGACGTCGTGGTCAGAGCACCGTTCGAACGCGAGGGCCACACCGAGCGCGTCACGCTGGCCAGCCGCGCCGTCCGCGACGAGCCGGCAGCCTCTCACTCCGAGACGGACGCGACCCGAGACGCCGCCCGAATCGACGAAGACGCGGTGCGGGCCGACCGACTCGAGACCGTCTCGCAGATAGCTGCGGCCCACGGGGATACCGACAGCATTCGGGCGGCAGCCGCCGACCGCGCACCGGCTGTTCCCACGGGTACGCCACGAGCTGACGCAGTGGCAAGTGACCTGCGCGCGCTGGAGCTACTCACGGCCGAGTCTGGAGCCCGGATCGCCGGGCCCGAGTTCGACCACTTTTACGCTACTTCTGGGGGCTACGGCTACACGTGGTTCCGTGACGAGGCCGAGGCGTCGAGCGCACTGCTCGCGGCGGCCGACGAACTCGATCTCGACGTGACGGACCGACTGCTCGACTCGGCCGCGTTCCTCTGTCGGACCCAAGACGCTGACGGGAGCTGGCCGCACCGTGTCTGGGCCGACTCGGGTCGCGTCGCGCCCGGCTGGGCGAACGCCCGCATCGAGTCTACTGACGGCGACGACCCGAACGACCAGTTAGACCAGCCTGCGACCGTCGTCGCCTTCCTCGCGACGCTCCGTCGCCGCCGTGACGTCCCGGAGGCCCTGTCTGCGCGCATCGACGAGACCATCGCCGACGCGTTCAGGTTCCTCCGTGAGACCACTCGCGACGATGGGCTGCCGCGACGCTGTCAGAACTGTTGGGAGAACGCGGTCGGCCGATTCACGCACACCGCGTCGGCATATCTCCGTGCGTACTCGGCCGTCGCCCGCGCACCGGTCGACCCCGAGCTGCGGGCGCGAGCCGCGCGGGCGGCTGACGGGGTCGTCGCGGGACTCCAAGAGCGCTGGATCCCCGAACTCGAACGGTTCCCCCAGCGGGCCAGCGCCCACGAGAGCGACGAGCGGGCGGACGCGAACACCTTCGGGCTCGCCGACGCGCTCGCCGAGTACGACGCGCTGCTCGCGATTCGCCCGTCGCCCGGTGGCTCCCGGCGAACTGCTGCGACCGATACCGCCGAGACTGCCAGTCCTGCCGGCGACGACGAGGCCGAGGTGTCGCTACCGGCGGTCGCCGACGCGGTGTCGCCGTCGCAGTTCGTCTCACAGGTGGCGACACACGTCACGACGACGATAGACGCCCTCCACCGAAAGACGGACGACGTAGAGGGGCTGATCCGGTTCGTCGGTGACGACTGGCGGACCGCAGAGCAGACGGGCGCAAAGGTGTGGTCGATCGCGACGCTGTGGGGGTCGACCGCCTCGGCCACCGTCGCCGACGTCCGCGAGCGACGCGGTGGCGACCCAGACGCGCACTTGGCCGAGGCGAAACGGCTCTACGCGTTGTGTGAGCCGGACGGACCCTTCTCGAACGAGGCCGACCTGCTCTGTGAGCAGGCGTTCGACGACGGCGACCTCGACAGTGCGACCCCGATCGCGTGGGCGCACGCGCTTCGGGTCGGCGCGACAGCACACCTCGCTCGCCACGAAGCGCTGCCGGTGCCACACGAGCGACCGAGCGGTCCCGAGGCCCCGCGGTGGACCACCGGGCGCAAGTTCGGCGTGGTCACCCCGGCCGACCACGAGGCGTCGACGCCGGTCCCCGTCTGGTTCACGCTGACGGAGGGGGCGCTGACCGAGGCGCGATTCCCCCGGATCGACGTGATGAACCTTCGGACGCTCGACTTTCTGATCGTCGACCCATCGACGGGACACACGGTCCGCACGTTCCAAGAGACGGGATTTGCGGGCACTGAAGAGACGATTACACGAACCACGGAGCCGGTCGCCGACGACGCGCTCGCGTACCGACAGACGATCCGTGAGGCGGGCGGTGGCCACGGCCACCGCTGGGAGCTCACCGTCGAGTACGCCGTCGACACCGAGGGAGACGCTCTGCTCGCCGACGTCGAGTTTAGTAGTGCTCGACAGTACGACGTGTACGCGATCGCGGACACGACCCTCGGTAACGTCGGCACCGACGACCACGCCGAGCGCGTCGGCGAGGACCGCTATCGATTGGTGGCACACTCCGAACACGAGGAGCGCCCCCCGAGCAAACTCGTCGACACGGATGGTGAGCCGTTCGAGGTTGCTGCCGCGATGACGAACGTCGAGGGATTCGCGTGGGCGAGCGCGTTCACGGCCGGCGACGACGACCTCCGGGCGCTGTTTCGGGACGGCGATCGCAAGTCGGCCAACACAGAGGCGGCAGGGAACGTCGTGCTCGCCGGCCTGCTGGGCCGTGGGACCACGGTGACGGACACGATCGCGGTGGGCTTTGCCGAGCACGCAGACACCGCGGCCGCCCTTGGCGAGGCAGAAGGAGCCCTCACGCGTGGATTCGAATCGGTCACCGCGGCGTACGTCGACACCTGGCGTGAGTGGCTCGCCGGTCGGTCGTACCCGGATGCGGTCGCCGGCTCGGACGACCTAGAGGCGCAGTACCGGTTCGCGCTCATGACGCTCGCAGCAGTCGAGGACAAACGGCACCCCGGCGCCGGCATCGCGAGCCCGTCCGTCCCGTGGGGTGAGACCGAGTACGCGGCGGAGGGGCGCGGCTACGGCTACAACTTCGTCTGGTCGCGTGACCTCTATCAGGTGTTCACCGCTCTCGTCGAGGTCGGCGAGGTCGACCGGGGGGCCGACGCGCTCGCGTACCTCTACAACACCCAACAGGACGAGTCGGGATTCCTCCCGCAGAACACCTACATCGACGGCCGGACCCGCTGGGGCGGCGAGCAGATGGACAACATCGCGTACCCCGCCGTGATGGCCTGGCAGCTGTACGAACGCGGCGTGACCCTCGAGACGGCGGCGTACGACTACGAACAGGTCCGGCGATCAGTGGGCTACGTGGCCCGTAACGGTCCTCAGACCGCCCAGGAGCGCTGGGAGGAGGAAGCCGGCTACTCACCGTCGAGCATCGCCGCGGAGATAGCCGGCCTCACCTGTGCCGCGGCGCTCGCGCTCGCCGAGGCCGACCGACTGTCGGCCGGCGACGATGTGGCTCGGGGGGCGTCGCCGACGCCGTCGACGCTCCGCGCGGACGCACTCGCCTGGCTCGCGCTTGCCGACGAGTGGACCGCGAACGTCGAGACGTGGTGTGCGACGACCACCGGCACCGAACGCCACCGTGAGACGCCCTACTACCTCCGGATCACGGCCGACGGCGACCCGGATGCCGGCAGAGCACGGACGATCGCCAACGACGGCCCGACGTACGACGAGCGCGAGATCGTCGACGGCGGCTTCTTAGAGCTGGTGCGCCTCGGCGTGAAACCGGCCGACGACCCCGTCGTGCAGAACTCGGTGGCGGTCGTCGACGACTCGATTCGTGTCGACACGCCATACGGTCCCGCCTGGTACCGCTACGTCGGCGACGCGTACGGCGAGTTGGGGTACGGCGACCCCGGCGGTCCGTGGGCAGGCGCCGGTAATGGTGTCGGCCGCCTCTGGCCGATATTCACGGGTGAGCGCGGAGAGTACGAACTGCGCGCACGAGCCGACGACGTCGACGGATTCGGCGGCACCGACGAATCGGCACTCGAACCCGACGCCCTCCTCGAGACGATGGCCGGCTTCGGCAACGACGGACTGATGCTCCCCGAACAGGTGTGGGACCGCGAGTACCGCACCGACTACGGCTGGGAGTTCGGCGAGGGCACCGGCGGGGCGACCCCGCTCGCCTGGTCGATGGCTGGATTCGTCCGGCTCGCACACGGCGTCGACGCCGGTGAACCGGTCGAGACGCCGGCGGTCGTCCGTGAGCGATACGTCGAGCACGACCGCCCGACGGGCCCGGACCTGACGGCGACCGCCACGTTCGACGATGAGACGGTCGTCGTTACCGGTGAGACGTCGGGCGCAGTGGTGTCGGCGTTCACGGCCGAGGGTTCGACCGTCGGTGCGCCAGTCGACGGCGAATTCGAGCTTCGACTCGAAGACGTCGATCCCCGAACAGTTGTGGTCGCGGCCGCCACCGACGAGGACCTTCACGCAGCCGGGACGGCCGTCGAACGCATACGGCTCTGAGGCCGTGTCGCGGTGCGGCTCACCCCAGCGGAATCACGTCGACTGTGTGGGTCGACACCGCGTCTGCCCCCTCGACGTCGGTGTCGACCGCCAGTTCGACGCTGCCACCGACGGCCTCGCGCACGGCCGTTCGCCACTCGGCCACCGCCTCTGCGTGTCGCTCGCGACGGGTATCCACGTCCGCGTCCGGATGGTCGGCGACAGTGTCGTCGACCTCGGGATACGCCGGGAGTGGATCCACGAGGTCGGCCGCGTCGACGTGGATCGGCTCGGCCGGCTCACTGGCACCGTCGCTCACGCGGTGGATTCGCGCGCGCATCCGCCCGGAAAACGGCGGCGTCACCCGCAACACCACGCGGCCGTCGCTCCGGAGCGTGGCCTCGAGTGCGTTCGCGACGTCCGCTCTGTGGACCGCGAGCGAGCGGATTCGACGCGGATCGGCGGGGTCGCGGTCGGACGAATCCTCACGCATCGTCGGGGCTCCATCGGGCATCGGAGAGCGTTCGTTGGACGGCCGCCTCGCCGACGGCCGCCGCGAGGTGTTCGAACCCTTGGCGGACCTCGCGGTCGGCCGCGTTCGCGACGAGCCGCGAGACGATGAACTCGGGCGTCGACCGGCCGATCGTGCCGAAGCGCGGCTGGTAGTCGACACGCAGTGCCAAGTCGTTCGTGAGCCCCTCCGCGAAGATGCCGTCGATTCTGGCGGTGTCCGGGAGTGGATTCAGGTCCTCGGCGAGGTGGGTGACGTAGACGCCGAGCGCCTCGCGCTCGACGGTCAGGTCGACGAGACCGTTGAGCAGGTCGGCCGCTCGGCCGGGCTCCGTGATCGCCTCGAACTCGTCGACGAGCATGAGCGTTCGCCCAGACTCGACGAGTGGCGGGACGACAGATCGGAGCGTAGACTCCAACACCCCGGCGTTGAACGACGCGTGTCGTCGGTGAAACACGATCCGGTCGAACCCGCCGACGGCGGCTGAAGACGCGGGCACCGGCAGCCCCATCGACGTGAGTAGCGCGACCGCACACAGCGTCTCGAGCAGCGTGGTCTTCCCGCCGGAGTTCGCCCCCGTGAGAACGGTCACGCGGTCACCCGTTGGTGGCTTGACGCCGCCGGCGACATCGGCCGCTGTCGCTTCTCCGTCGGCGTCGTCATCGCCTCCGAGTGAGTGGGTTCCAACCCCGTACGAGACGGGCTGGACCGACCCATCGACGAAGAGGCTGCGCGCGTCCCGAACCGCTAAGCCGTCGTCGACCAGCCGCGGGCGCGTGAGCCGGTATTCGGCCGCGAACCGACCAAGTGAGAGCTGGAAGGCGAGGTCGCCGACGACCGCGGCAGCCCGCTCTACGTCGCCGCCCCCCTCGTCGATGCGCTCGCGTAACGCGTCCGCGACGGTCGCCTCGCGGCCCTCGACGGCATCCTCGAGGGTCTCGACGAGCCCGCGGAGCGTGGCCGAGACGAAGTCGGCTGCATCGAGCGCGTCCTCGGGTGCGGCCGCACGGACCGTTCCCGGGTCGGCGCCGGTCTCGGCCGCAACGTGGTCGACGGTCGCGGCTGTGAGTGCCTCAAAGTCGCGGACCGATCCGTCCCGGACCTGCTCGAGGACGTCGAACGCCGAGTCTGCGAGCGTTTCTGCGGCGGCGAGTCGCTCGCGGCGGGCGTCGAGCTCTGCGTCCGCGCCTGCTGCAACCGTCACGGGTCCGTCGTCGATCGCGCCGCGAACGTCACGAAGGGCGTCAGCGGCCGCCTCGAGCCCCTCGTCGTCGAGCCCCTCCAGCGCGGTGAACGTTTCGCCGGTGAGTCCGACGTCTCGCAGCGTGAGTGCGGTCTCGACGGCCGCCCGATCGGTGCCGTCCGCCTCGTCGTAGGCGGTGAACGCCTCGACGACGCGATCGCGCTCGGCCTCACCGAGCCGCTTCCAGGCATCACGGGCCGCGACGACGTCGTCGAGCCGCGACTCGATCGCCTCCCGGTCGAGACACGGGGTGAGCACCCGGATCCGGTCTGCGGCGTGTTCGGTCAGCGCGTAGCCGGCCGCGAGCGAGAGCAGGTCGTCGTACACGGCGCGGGTGTCGGCGGTCGCGAGCACATCCATCCCGGCTTCGCCGTTCGCTCGCCGGAGGATCCGCGTCGCCCGCCCGCGAGGGACCCCGGCGTCGACGAGGGCGCGGACGTCGGCCGCCTCGATGGCCTCGACCGCTCGCGACTCGCCGAGTTCCGTCGTGAGGAGGGCGCTCGTCTTCGGACCGATTCCCCAGTAGTCCTCCAGTCGCATAGCGTGGAGTCTCGGCCCGGCGTCTTGGCGCTTTCGTCCGTGTGTTGGCTCGGCGCGGGCCTCCTCGCGCCCGGCGTCCCCGCCAGACGGCCGCTTTCACAATCTTTGTGCTGCCGCCGACGAAACGGCCGGCGTGTCTCGTCACCGGCTGTTCGGGTCGCTGTGTGCGATGGTGTTCCTCGTCAACTTCGCTCGGGTGGTGTTCGCCCCGCTCGTCGGCGAGTTCATCGACGAGTTTGGCATCCGCGAGGGAACCGCCGGGCTCGTCGTCACGCTGGTGTGGCTCGGCTCGGCCTCGCCGCGGGTGCCGACCGGGTGGATGCTCACGCGCGTGCCCCGGCTGCCGGTCGTCCTCACCGCGGGCACGATGCTCACGCTCGGTGCGCTCGGCGTGGCGGTCGCCCGAAGCGTACCGGCGCTCCTCCTCACGTCGTTCCTCGTTGGGATCGCCTCTGGCGTCTACTTCGTCGCCGCGAACCCGCTCGTCTCGGAGCTGTTTCCCGACCGAGTCGGCCGGGTCATGGGCATCCACGGGACGGCCAGCCAGTTGGCCGCGGTCGTCGCCGCCCCCGTCGTCACCGTCGCGCTGTGGCTCGACTGGCGATACGCGTTCGTCGCGCTCGCGGCCGCCGCCGCACTCACGACCGCACTCATCGGTCTCCTCGGGCGACGGACGACACTCCCCGACGCGGGCCGCGACGACACCGACTTCGTCGCCGGCGCCCGGTCCGAGTGGCGGCTCGTCGTCGCCGCCGTCGTGCTTATCGGGCTCACGAGCTTCGTCTGGCAGGGGCTGTTTAACTTCTACGAGCTTTATATGCTCGAGAAGGGGCTCGCGCCGACGACCGCCCGAAATCTGCTCACGCTCATCTTCGCCGCCGGCGTCCCGGCGTTTCTCGTCTCTGGTGAGATCGCCGACCGACTGCCGAGCGTCCCGTTCATCCTCGCGATCGTCACGGCGTTTCTCGCGAGCGTCGTGGCCGTCGTGCTCGCGTCCGGTCTCCTCGCTGTCGCGGTCGCGAGCGTCCTCGTCGGCTTCTCGATCCACATGTTGTTTCCGGCGGGCGACACCTACCTGCTCGGGTCGCTCCCCGACGAGGCTCGGGCGTCGGCGTACGCGGTGTTCTCCGCGGGGATGATGACGACGCAGGCGGCCGGCTCGTGGGTCGTCGGCGAGGCCGTCGAAGCCGGCGTGAGCTACGACGGCGTCTTCGTGACCGCGACGGTAGGGCTCGCCGTACTCGTGCTCGTGTACGCCGTGGCGAACGCGGCGGGACGCGTCCCCGGCGGTGCTGCCGGGTCGTGACGCCCGCCGCGAGCGACCGTGTCGTCGCCAGTGATCTGCTCGCCGTCGTCACCGTCACTCCTCGACGACCGACCGCGACCGGAGCCGTTTCATGACCGCGTCCCGGTACCGATACGCCGCCACCGAGACGATGGCAAAGAGACCCGCGAGCACGCCGGCCAGGGGGAGACGACCGGTTCCGAGGAGGTCACCCACGACGTTGACGACGAAGAAGGCGGGCGCCCGACCGACGATAGCGAGCACGACGAGCCGGCGAAGCGGGATCTCGGTGAGCCCGCCCGCGAAACAGAGCACGTCGTCTGGCAGTCCCGGAATCAAAAAACACGTGAACAGCGCGACCTCGCCGTACTCCTCGCCGAACGCGTCGAACTGCGCCAGCGCGTCCCGGTGGAACGTCCGTTCGACGTACTCGCGCCCGTAGCGCCGTGACAGCCAGAACGCCGCCGTGCTCCCCAGCGTGATCCCGATCAGATTGTACAGCGTTCCCCACCACGCCCCGAAGAGATAGCCGGCGACGACTCCCAACGCCTGCCCGGGTACCGGAGCCGCGACGACCTGTATCGCCTGGACGACGATGAGTACCACCGGTGCCAGCGGACCGTACCCGCCGATGAGTGCACGGAGGGCGCGCGGATCCGTGAGCACTCGAACGTGGTCTCGAACGAGCACGGCTGCGATCCCGCTTGCGACCACGAGCACGAGCAGCTGACGGAGAAAGTGTCGCCGTCGCGCCGGCGAAGCAAACACGGCTGTCTCGCCGGTTCGACGCCGGAGCCAATCGCGTGGTGAGTCCATCTGTGTCGGGTCTGTACCGGCAGTGTCTCTCGACGAGCCGGCGACGAAGGCGGTTCGGACGGGCTATCGGTGGCCTCAGGCTACCCGCGCATGAGGTTCATAACCTCGTCGGCGACCTCGGGCTCGACGGCGACGACGTACCGTCGACCGGGCGTCAGCGTCGTGTCCGGCCTTGCGACCCGGCGCCCGTCGTCATCAGAGACGACGAGCGTCCCGGTTGGAAAGCGCACCTCCGAGAGCGTCTTCCCGGCCGCAGGCGCCCCCTCCTCGACGCGGACGAGCATCACGTCGAGCGAGCCCGTCACGTCTGCGAGCGTCTGGACGTCGTCGCCGACGATCTCGTTCGCGGCGAGCTGGGCGCCGGCCCGCTCCGGGTACACCACCGCGTCGACGAACTCGGTGTACGACGTGGCCTCGGCGCGGTCGACCCGCGCGACGGTTCGGATCCCCGGTGAGAGTTCGGTGGCGGCCAGACACACCGCGAGGTTGAGTCCGGACTCGCCGGTGAGTGCGGCGACGACGTCGGCCCCCTCGACGTCGGCCTGGTCGAGTATCGACGGGTCGGTGGCGTCGCCTTCGATCACCGTCGCCAGCCACTCGTCTGCGATGGCCGACGACGTGGCCTCGTCGCGCTCGATGATCGTGACCCTGTGGCCCCGCTCCGTGAGGATAGACGCCGCTTGAAAGCCGACTCGTCCGCCGCCTGCGACGACGACATCGAGGTCTGTACTCATCGTATCACGCTTCGGGCTCCTCCGTCATTTCTGTACCGGTCTCTGACAGGTCGGGCTCTGCGGGTCCCGTGTATCGGCGCAGCCCGAGGTACGCGACCCCACCGAGCAGCAGCCAGCCGGCGCTGAGCCCGAGCGCCAGCGGGTCGGTTCGAACGAGAAACACCACGAGCACCCCGGTCAACACCAGGTTCAACACGATCCCGATCACCGGTGGCGCCGGGTAGAATGGCATCTCGTATGGCCGCGCCATCTCCGGCCGTTCTCGCCGGAGACGGATCACGGCGACGTTGACGACGACGAACGAGAGCAGGAAGAACAAACTGGACATGTTGCCCGCGCTTTGTGTGGGCAGCACTACCGATCCGAGCATCACCACTGCGCTCGCGACGATCGCCACGAATGGCGTCCCGTACCGGTAGTGGAGCTGTCCGAACGAGGGGAGTAGCTGGTCTTCACGCCCCATCGAGAACGCCACGCGCGAGGAAGCGATCACGACCGCGTTGAGCGCCGTGA
>ERZ1034573.372-NODE-372-length-13318-cov-10.340270_pt1 | contig 13318 bp, 15 predicted proteins | sample MGYA00520641_ERZ1034573 | MGnify/ENA primary metagenome ERZ1034573 (study PRJEB33760, sample SAMEA4777724) | hypersaline lake metagenome | biome: hypersaline environment; feature: brines | place: Spain | collected 2014-08 | depth 0 m ...
CGCGATCCTGCCGGCCCGCGCCGATATTTTGGCCGGTCATCGCCTCAACACCGCGGTCGATGGCGATCGCGGGCATGAAGATCATCGAAAAGACGCGGATGCCGACGCCGAAGGCGGCGACGACCGGCGTCGAAAACAGCGTCACGATGACCAACACAGCGTTAACGGAGATCGCACGGCCGGTGTTTTCGACTGATGCGGGCACGCCGATCCGGAGGAGTTTCTTGCTGTAGGCAAGATCCGGGATCATCTGTCGGAGGTTGATCTGAACCCCATGGGCCCCGCGGAACATCAACAGCAGGCCAACAACCATGGCTGACCCCCGAGAGAACACGGTTGCGATCGCCGCCCCTTCAACCCCGAGTTCCGGCAGTGGGCCGACGCCGAAGATCAACAGTGGATCGAGCGCGACGTTGAGCACGACGGTTCCGAACATAACAAGCATCGGCGTGACGGTGTCGCCGGCCCCGCGCATCAACGCGATAAACACAGTGAAGCCAAACAGGAACGGCAGTCCGAGGCTGATGACCTCCATGTAGTCGATCGCCAGCGTCAACACAGCCGGCTCCGCGCCAAAGACGCTCAACAGCTCAGCGACAAACTGGAACCAAAGGGTACCGAGCACAACCCCCGTCAACAGCGTAAACACAACCGTCTGCGAGGCAGCGTACTCAGCCTGCTCGGGCTGATCGGCGCCGGTGTGTTGGGCGACGAGCACGCTGCCGGCGACCGTAAGCCCGAGCCCCAACGAGATGAACAGATACACGAGCGGAAACCCAAGGCTGATCGCCGCCAACGCCTCCGTGCTGTAGCGACCCAGCCAGAAGGTGTCGGCGAGGTTGTAGCCGACCTGAAGGAGATTGGTGATAACGATCGGAAACGAGAGGAAAAACAACGATCGCGGGATCGAGCCGTCGGTGAGGTCAAGCTCCGACTGGCTCTTGAAGAGGCTCCCGAGGCGACGCCGGAGGCTCATCGGCGACCTCCAAGGCGGGCGGCTTCGTCGACACCGACACACCGAGCAACGACAGGAAACACAAGTGTGTGATAGTGGGTTGATGCAAATAAATCGTGTTGTTGCGGCGCACTACTCGTCGGTTTTGTCGGCCGCAAGCCGCTGGAGCGCGTCGGCGATAGCTTCGACGGCAACCACGAATCGCCAGACGAGATACGCGACAACAACTGCGACAGCCGGAACGATGACAAGCAGCAGCTGTTGGACGATAACCAGCGAGTAGGCAGCGACCGCGAGCAGTCCAACGACGATTCCAGCGAGTTGGCCTCGTGAGAGGGTGGGTGGCGACCAATCAGACATGTGTGATAGCGCAATCGAGACGCAAATGAGCCTTGTGGCTGCTCAGTAGACCTCGTCGACAACGCTAACGATCCCGTTGCCGGCTTCGACGAACGCGAGTGCGGTCGGTGCGTCACCAAGCTCACAGGTCGCCGTGGCATCGGAGTCGGCGGTCGCTGCCGTCAGGCGATACTCGCCGGGTGCGACCGGAAGATCGATGCTTTCGATCGTCAGCGGCTCAAGTGTGACCGTCGTCTCGCAGACGGGCTGGCCGTCATCGCTGACGGTTACGTCGATCGTCACCGGGCTTGCGCCCTCGTAGTTGCGGAGGAGCAATGCATCTGTACAGACCGCCTCAGAGGGCGTCGTCGATCGCTGGGTCGGTGGTGCGAGTGGCATACAGTATGCATCGACCCCACGTCACCTAAACCGACACCACGAGTTTCTGTCGCTGAAACACGCCATGGGGCGTTTTTATGCCGGAATGTATGGCTTCGAGTGGGATCACCACCACACGCTGCGACCGCCACATCGTCCCCGGTGACAACACCCTCTCCGCTGGTGATTCCATCCCCGTTGACGCTTCCGCCCTCCACGGTCGGGCACATCCCCCGCTGACAGGATGCCCACACGTACGCTCGCCACGATGCGGCCGTCGCGGCCTACTATCGGTTGTCCGGATGGTCGACGCGTTGTGGTTTTCGATCCGAATACTGAGCGTTTTGTAGCCACAGCTTGGTGGTTTCGTCGGGTAGTGCCCCACCACTGTCCGATTGCTGCGGCCAGTGTGAGGGGAACCCATACACTCATTACCGGGCCGTTGGAATGAGGAACAGACCACCCGATATATGACCGACGCAGACCCGATTGTGCTCTCCGGCGGCGGGATAACAGTACATAAATCATACCAGGACGCCGCCTACCCGGAGCCGGCGATCGTGATCATCATCGAACAGTTTGAACCCGACGCCACGGGGATCACTGTCACCGAGTCGATTCCGGCCGATGCTGATGGAGCCCTCATTGAGTTTGATAGCGACACAGCTGACCACTGGACAGCACATGACGACGAACTCGAACTGACGGTCTCGCTGGCCGACGGCGAAAGCATCGAAACCGCCTACGCGTACGCCGGCGGCATCGCCGATGCCCTGGAGGCGTGGCTCACACCGCCAACGGTCGCCATCGAGTTTGCGGACGGCGACGTGACCACGCTTGAGCCCGGCGACACCGAACCACCGAAGACCGTTGTCCGCCGCCCGGAGGTGGTGACTGCAACAGATACCGACAGCGCGGCTCCAGGGTACGGCGATGGGGTCGCCTACGAACCGCCGGAACCCGAAGCCGTCGAATCCGGCGATGTGTACGGCCAAGATGCGGCCACGCCCTTCGAGGATCACGCCGAAACAACGCCGGAGTCGCTGTACGGCGAGATCGAACCCCGATGGTCAGAGGAGGCCTCGGTTATCGCCGCCCGCTCATCCTACGGGGAGGCTGACGCCCACGAGCCCGAGGAGCCGGAAGCCGTCGACGACGGAGATCGCTACGGCGACGACGATGCGGTTGAAGACGACGAGAACTGAGGCGGATGCGACAGGCTAAATCGTGTTGAGGGTGCGATCGGCTCGTTTTGCTGCGCTCAACGACGACGAAGTGAGAGCGATCGATCACGGGCACAGACAGTGTATCCGTGCGCGGCGAGGGCGGCATCGTAATATCGCTGGGCGATCAGCCACGAGGGAAGACCACGGAGGCCGAACCGCCGATCGCTCCGGACATCGATCTCGATGAGCGTCTCATCGCCCTGGTCGGTCAGTGTGACGCCGTAGGTGCCCCACGGTTTGTCGCCGGCAGTTACCCGAAGTTCAAAATCGGTTTCGGCAGCCGGTGTCTCCGCCACCGTTGTCGACATCGTGATCGACCGCAATCCGAGGAGATAGCCGAGCTCGAATGTGGCACCGTCCGTGGTGGCGGTACGCTCCTCAGCGATCGCCCACTGCAGGATAAGCACCGGCGGTTGGGAGCCACTGAACGCGTCTCGGACAGCGGTCGGCGTCGCCGTCGTCTGGAGGCGTGCGGTGCCGCCGGTGGTGAACAACGGCACCCGAAAGACGGCAAGGACGGCCACCGCGCCGAGAAGCCCCTGCCACAACGGCAGAAAGAGTATCAGTCCGGCAGCGACAAGGCCGGCGAAGAGGGCTGTCGCCCAACTCGCTGCGCGTTCGGCTCGTCGGTAGCGTGTGACAACGGTATCGAGTGTCTTGGTGGCATCACCACTGTCGTTCATGGAGGGCATGATCGTACGATCTGTCAGGGGTCACAAATCAATTCTGTTCGCAGCCGCGTAGCCACAGCGAGGCGTCAGGTCGAGTCTGACCGCACTGACAGCGTGATCGGTGATGCTGTGTCTGTGCTCGACGCAGCCGGTGTTGCTGCTGTGTCACCAAGACTGAGTTCAACCCCATCGATCACGACCGCAAACGCCTGTCGGTGGTGGCCGTCGGGATCGACCGTCATCGTTGGTTCGACCACCCCAGCGTCTTTCAGGCGATCAAGACGCCGGTAGACGGTCGGTCGGGAGATATCGGTGCGGGCGGCGATCTCGCGGGCTGGCAGCGATTCGGTACCGAGGGCGTCGATGATCGCGCGGGAATACTCATCGCCAAGCAACGTGAGCAACTGCTCGGTGTCGACCGAGCGGTCATCGGCTGCTGACTCCTGAGACGGCGGCAGCGTTGGGGGTGAGGTCACCATCGTGGTAGTATCATCGAACGCCCGGGACATCCGTCATGGGGCTTCTATCTACAACCCCACAGCAAATGTGACACTAGCTATACAGAGAGTTCAACTTCTATGCAGCAACGATGGTACCAACGAAGCCGGCGGCGATGACAGGCGACGACGCAGTCGATATTACCCGCTGGAGTTAGTCGACGAGGGTGATCTCGATGCCGTCGGCCCCGAACTGGAGTTGGAGGTCATCGACGATGAGATGATAGCGTTTGCGGTGGTGGCCGTCAGGATCGACGGCGACAGCAGGTGCAATGAGGCCGGCGGCTTCGAGGTCGTTGAGTCGGCGGTAGACCGTCGCCCGTGAGGCCGCCATCGACTCCACAAGCGCGGGTGCCGTAGCGGGTCGGTCACACAACGATTCGAGCACCTGACGGGCGTACTCGTCGCTCAACAGCTCAAGCACGGCATCCGTCTCAACAGCAGTAGCTGCTCGCCGCGTTTCCTCGGTGGTGGCCGCGGCCGACTGAACCACGCCACGGTGAGATTGCTGGGTCGTTGACATCGGTACCTACCTGTTGGAGTGACAGCCAGCTATAGCGGCTAGCTACCAGTCACAACCATTCTGTACACGTTGCTCTAGCTATCGTCACTCGACTGGTGACAACACCACAGTATACCGGTGTCACCGTCCACCGGGTATTAGTACGGTGCCGCCTCACTATCTATCAATGGGTGAGGGCCTCCACGTCGACGAACCACGGGTGCTCATGGTCGACGATGAAAAGCAGGTTGCCGACGCCTACGCGTTACGCCTGCAGGATGTCGCCGACGTGACCGTCGCCTACGGCGGCGAGGAGGCGCTGGCGATCGTTGCTGAGGGCCGCCCACCGGATGTCGTGCTCTTGGATCGCCACATGCCGGGGCTATCCGGCGATGCGGTGCTCGACGAGCTCCGTGAGCGCGACCTGACGACGCGGGTGATCATGGTGACCGCCATCGACCCCGACCTCGGCATCGTTGAGATGCCGTTCGACGACTATCTCTCGAAGCCGGTCGACCGTGCGGATCTGTATGCGGCTGTCGATCAACAGTGTCAGGTACTGGCCTACGAGCTCCTCGGTGAGTATTTCCGGCGTGAATCAACCCGGGCTGTCCTTGCCGCCGACGCCACCGCAGCCACCGACGCCGACGAGCGACTCGCCGCGATCGAAGCCGATCTCGAAACGGCAGAACAGCGTGTTCGTGACCTCCTTCCCGAGGCTGACACACTGCTGTCAACGTTTGACGGAATCGACAGGGAAGGCTACTGATCGGCGTCGCCGGCCGGGGTCGTCGGATCGGCTGCCAGAAACGCCGCCACCAGCTTTCGCTCGGCACGCCGAAGATGGTACAACAGCGTCGGCCCCGCGATATCGAGGCTGTCGGCGACTTCAGCGGCGGTACTGCCGCGCGGTGATTCAAAGTAGTCGGCTAAGTAGGCTGCCCGGAGGACGGCCTGTTGACGGTCGGTTAGCCGCTCAGCCAGCTCGTTTTGGAACGCTGCGACCGGCTCTTGGCTGGGTGTGGTTGCCTCCTTGGCGAGGAGGTCAGTCTCGGCGACCGTCTCGTCGACGGTTTCGATCAACTGTCTAACACTCTCTGCCGGCGGCGCGTCGGCGATGATCCGTGTCGACCCACCGCGATAGGTTGCCGACCGGATCGACGCCCCCCACGAGGTGAGCGCGGTCACCGGTGTCTTGCCGTCGACAGTGACCTGTACGAGCGGGTCGTCGCCGGTACGGATCCATGACACAGCCACGACCTGTTCGTGGTCGTGAAGCGTCCGTTCGATCAGCTCCGGTGTGAGTGGCTCATCGCCGGCGACGGGTTCGCCGTCGGTGGGAGCCGAATCGTCGGCGGTTGTGTCAGCATCGTCGCTGGCCGCAGCGTTGGCGACGGTATCATCCGGCGTAACATAACACACAACCGGGCCGTCGCCGCGGGGGACAGCCCCCACCAGCGAGAACGTTGTGTCGGTCGCGGCAGCGGCCTGATTAAGCGGGATCGAGTCACCGGAGACCGAGAGCGTCACCTCGGTGACGGTGTCGGCGACGAGCAGATCCTCCTGTCGGATCGCACGGATCGCAAAGCCAGCGGCACGGCCGAGCGTTTCGAGACCGGCGCGCTCCTGCTCGCTGAACCCATCGACCTGGCTGGCATACACCGAGACGACGCCGTAGACCGTCTCCTGATACTGCAGCGGCACCGCCAGACAGGACTGCAAGCCACTGGCGAACGCCGCCTGCCGAACCGCTCGCGGAACCGACGTGTCATCGGCGAAGGCGTCGATCACCTGCGTCTCGCCGGCGTCGACAGCGCGTTGCCCCGGCAGGCTGTCCGGCTCGCCGAGGGCGGTATCGATCCGGTCGCGGAGCTCCGGGGCGGTTCCCGCGGCGGCAACAACCCGAAGGCTATCTGTTTGGAACTCTCGGTCGCCAACCCAGACGAAATCGTAGCGGTCGGCCCCGCCAAGGTGGTCACAGACGGATGTGGCGATCTCCTCGCGGTCAGCCGCGCCAAGCACCTGCTGGAGCACACGGACGATCAGCGCGTCGATCCGCTGGACGCGATCGAGCCGGCGGTCGAGGCGATCGACACGCTGTTTGAGCTCGTGGGTCTCGGTGGTCTCACGCAGAAACAGCCGGAGGCCATCGTCGACCTGTACGTCGACAGCGAGCCAGCGATCGATACGGGGGTAATACTCCTCGAAGGCGGTCGCCGTTGGCTCGTCGTCGACCACATCACCGAGATGGTCGGTGGCAGCGGTCGGAAATCCGGCCGACAGCGACTCGCCGACGACGGCATCAGGCTCGGTTTCGGTCAGCGTTGCTGCCCGCTCGTTGATCGCGGTAATCTCGCCGTCACGTGTCGCCTCGATCACGCCGACCGGGGCGGTCGCCAATGCCTCATTCATGCGGACGGGGGGCTGTCGGCTGTACAACGTGTGGGCTCATGTGGTTGACGACTCACATGGATGGAACTCGAAGCGTGCACCGCCGGCGTCGCTGTCGGTCAGAGAGATCTCCCACTCGTGGGCCTCAGCGATCTCCTCGACGATCGTCAACCCCAACCCCGTAGTGTGGCCGCTATCGTCGCGAACGTAGCCGGACTCAAAGACCTGCTCGCGGTCGGCGACCGGAATCCCGGCTCCATCGTCGGCAACAAAGAAGCCGTTGCCGTCGCGGCCGACGGTGACGGTAAGCGTCTCGTTGGTATCACCGGTGGACTGCGATCGAGTGCTCGTTGAACCGTGTTCGACACTGTTTCGAAACAGATTTTCAAACAGTCGTTGGAGGCGGTCGCGGTCGGCCGCAAGCGTCGGCAGATCGTCGGCGACCGACAGCGACGCGGTCTCGGTATCAACGGTTGCCCACGCGTCGGCAGCAACAGCCCCGAGATCGATCCCAGCGACCGAGGTAACTGCGTCCTCGCCGCGAGCGAGCGTGAGCACATCCTGAATGATACGTTCCATACGGTCGTGGGCCGCGGCCAGCTGCTCGAAGTGTTCGGGATCACCCGTCTCACGGGCGGCCTGGAGGTGGGCGGCGGCGACATCCAGCGGGTTTCGGAGGTCGTGGCTGATGACGCTGGCCAGCCGATCAACCTCGACGGTACATGCTGAGTCAGCCGGGGTCAACAGCGTGTACACCGGCCGGTCGGCCGACACTGCAATCGGCTGGAGTCGGTAGCAGGTTGGCTCAGCTTCGACAGACGATGTTAGCCTGAGGGTGGTATCGCTGGCGCGGTCGCCCCGGAGGACAGCTACAGCCGCTGTGGTGTCAGCCGCTGTCGGCGCGACGTGGCTGTCAACCCACGCGGTGGCTGGCGTGCCGACGGCATCGCCAAACGTCGCCTCAAAGGCGTCGTTTTCGCTCGTGATGATGGCCTCGGCGTCTTTGTGGTCGATGCCAACGACCGGAACCGGGAGGGCATCCGGGGGGATCGGTGTCGACTCAGGTACGTCAGTGGACTCGTCCATCCCCCTAGCGACGCTGCTCGCCAACTGGGGGTTGGTGTGGCTGCAATCCGGCATGCATGGTATTTGACGGTGGGGTGAACACGTGCATACCTCGTCGTGGTTATTCCCTGATATAAGCCTCACCCTCTAGTAATCGTCACTACAGGGGTAACGAATCAATGAAAAAACCACAATCGGGGGCAAAACCACAGGCATGTGATAGAGCACTCATTCCGTCGCTTCTCAGCGAGGATGAATCCACGATTACGCCTCAGCGACGCTGGCGATGGTTGATACCGGTGTGTAAGATCGCTGGTCGTTAGTCGATGTGGCCTTCGCGGCGGAGCTGATCGGCGTCTTGACTGTCGTATCGCCACTCCACGTCGGCCTTCTCGTCTTGCCAATCCCACGGTTCGATGAGGACGATATCGTCCTCGTTGATCCACGTGCGGAACCGCATCCGGCCAGGGATGCGACCCATCCGCTCTTTCCCGTCGTTGCAGCGCAGCCGAACGCGGCCCCCACCGAGCATATCGGTGACAACCGCGAACATCTCGTTTTCGTCGGGCATCCGGAGGTCGTTCCGCCCTGATTCTTCTGACACACACTTCTAGGGGCTCCGAAGCCAGTTAAATCGTGGCATCTTCCCGCCGCAGGCATGCACGTTGGTGACAGTCTCACACCGTGTCGCTGTCCCGTCGCTGGAACAGCCATCGCAACACCAGATAGCCGATGAGCCCACCACCAAAGAGCACAACAGGGATCGCAAACGGCCCAACGAGATTGATCAGCGTTGTCAGTGGGCCAAGTGTCATACTATATCCTCAACGGCCGTGACCGTAAATCTCTCGTTGAGCGATGACAAACAAAGTGCCATATTTCACCTTCCCGTCGAATACCCGCTGTAGCAAACGTGTGTCATATATCGTTCCCGATGACGCCGGGATCGGTGCAGTACGGCGGATTCTGTGTGAGTGATCCATACCGCTGGCGACTGACCGTCGTGCAGTGGCTTTGATGCGTCGATAGGGGGAATGTACCGACAACTGGGGGTCACGCTCAGAGCCTGACGGCTCTATCGTTGGGATCAACCGGCGGAACCGTATGCTGAACCTGCGTTGTGGCACCGCTTGCGGTTGTCAGCGTGACCGTGACCCCCTCCCCGCGCTGAAGCGGCTCCAACGCTGTTGTCTCGTCATCAAGCGGGATGACAAGCTTTGATCGATCGGTCGGATCGCTGAGGACGTTATCATCGGTATCACCCTGAAGTGGCTCGACGCTGAACGTTGGCCCGCTACCGTTGGCCCCATCGCTGACGAGCGTTGTCGCTCGGTCAGGGCTTTGATACTGTACCGTTGTGTTATCGAGATCGATCGCCGTCGCATCGGGGGCTGGCCCCACGATGAGCTCTAGCTGTTGGAGTTCAGTCTCGGCGCTGTCGCTGTCGACGACACCGATCGAGTATGCGACCGCAAGCCGATCGCTGACCTCCGCTGTACTGCTCTCGCTCGTCTCCGTGGAGTCAAACTGTAGAAACCCCGCTGTGTTGGTGATAACTCCCGCGGCTGCCCCCGCGACGAGCACCACCGAGATGAAGACGATGAGTGTACCTGTTCCTACTTGTCCGCGCGAACCAGTGCTGAACATGGTAACCGCTAAGTCAATATTGTGATTGGAATAAAATAAGTGTACGTGTGCCACACCTGCAACCGTCGCTGTGGGGCCACTCGCTGATTCTACAGCCGGTGTGCGATCGGGTTTTTAAATAGCGTCATACCCGATAGATGGTATGATCGGTTCGACGCTTGGGCTGCTCGATATACTCGCTGTCGTCGCCGTCGGTGGTGGCGTGGTTCTCACCGGGATCGGCATCCGGCGATACCGGCGGTTGCGAGCGATCAGCCGGCGGGCCGTCGAGACAACCGGAACCGTACAACAGGTGGACATACAGATGGTCAAGGAGGCGGCTGGCACACAGGAGTATCTACCCGTCGTCGACTACGAGTACCGGACGCCGACAGAACGACGCGACGGCAACACTGTCTATCCCGGGAAGCACCGGTTCGCCAAACTGTTCGGAACAGAAGCCGCCGCCGAAACAGCGATCAACGACTACGAGCCCGGCACCCAAACAACCGTCTACTACGATCCGGATGATCCGGCACACTCGTTTCTCATCGCCGATCCCCAGACAGCCACAGCGATCACCAAGGTTGTACTCGGGATCGCCATCCTGCTGGGTGGCGTGTTGCTCACCACACTGTAGCGTGTCACGCCAACGACGACACAACCTGAGACGCACTCAGATGAACCACCAGACGGCCTGCGAGATCATCAGCAACACCACGACATGTTTGACGCCAGCCCGCAACTTACCCTCACCGAGTCGACCAGCGACGAGGCCGGAGCAGATGGCCTGAATCATCGTGAGCTGTGCGAGGAGTGTCTCGTAGGCATCGATGTTAGGTGTGATACCGCCGGCACGAGCCATGCCGGTCTCTGTGACGCCAGTGGTCGACAGCCCGCCGGTCGGCCCGGTGACAGCGGTCTCGACTGCGGGGAAAAACGACGCCGAAAGAGCGGCGATAATCCCGATAAAGACCAGAAAGGCGATGTAGATCACGACAAGATACGTTGCCATCGCCCGCCGGCGACGGGCGGCGAGTCGCTGGCTGGCCCGGAGTTCCGCAGCGGCGATGGCGGCGACCGGGCCGATCCGGTTGCTGGCACGCAAGGCGTTGGTAACCAATGCGACAGCACCGGTGACTGGCGGTGATCGAACCCGGGAGGCCAGCCGCCGGAACGCGTTTGTCACGTCGGCACCCCACCGAACATCACGCCGAACCCGAGCAAGTGGTTCCGAGAGCGCGCCGAGATCACCGTTGGCCACCCGGTCGAGGCCATCGACGACCGAAAGGCCAGCCTCATTGACGTCGGCAAGCCGGTCAAGGAACACCGGCACGGCAGCCGCAAGTCGGCGACGGCGGGCGGCACCAGCCTCGTAGGCGGCCGCGTAGCTGCTACAGATACCGATCAATGCGATCGAAAGCGGCCGGATGGCTGTTGAGAGCGTCGCTATCGAAAGCCGCGGTGGCTCGGTAGCGAGATAAATCCACCCCACCCCGAGTGGCGCGGTTACCAGCAGCGTCAGCCACGGATTGCTCCCAAGCGTTGCGATTGGCCGCCGCAGCCAGCGACGCCACCGCGATAGCCGATCCGCGATCCGAAGTATCGATCGCTGGTGGCTCCAGTCCCGAGACGATCCCATCGGCCGGATCGTGGCGTGAGCACCAGGAGGGTCGACAGATCGATACGAAGACCGGTCGTTGTTGTGGGTCGCTACGGGGAGTCGATGGCTCGCAAGCAGCCGATCAAGCCCGAGGAGGAACCCAACCGTCCCGATCGGAACGAACCCGAAGACGACCACACGCAATACCGGTACTGTATCGGTGACAACGAGCCCAACGACAACCAGCGTTGTCACCACGAACAACGGCCCGACGACCAGCCCTGTCACATAGCCCTCAGCGGCGGTCGAAAGGTGGGTGAGAAAGCCTTGCTGGCTGTCGGCAGCAGCCTCACGGGATCGCTCGTGGTATCGCCGGAGGTAGTCGTCGACCGGGTGGCCGCTGTCGACGGCCGCGGCAAGATCCGAGGTGAACTCGGCGAACGAAGCCGACGGTGTACGGTCGCTTGTCGTCTCAAGGGCGGTGATCACGTCTACCCCAAAGTGATCGATCTCACGGACAGTCACACCGATGGCGACGGCGGTTTCACCGTAGACGTTTCGGTGGGCAGCCACGGTTCGCAACACCGCTGGCAACGGCATCCCACTTCGGGCGAGTGCGTACATGCACGCGACAGCCCGCGGCAGCGTCCGGTCGATCCGTCGCTCACGGGCGGCCACACGCCGATCGATCAGCACCCACCGAAGTCGGTAGGTCACTGCCGTGACTGCGACAGCGACGAGAACGCTACAGCCGGCCGCGAGGGTGGCCGCCGATACCGGTGAAGCCGTGAGCGTATTGATCCCGATTCGGCCGGTGAGCGTTGTCACCACCGCGGGCTCGGCTCGAATCCGGAGGATCGTCACGAGCGTGAGCACTCCGGCGGCGATACCGGCGATGATAGCGTAGAGCATGATTCGAGCGGCGATGAGCCGAGGCGGGTCGTCGGCGTGGATCGCAGCCAACTGTGTGTTGCGCTCACGCCGGCCAGTCGCCGGGACAAGTGGGCGGCACCACGCGAGCGCGATGGCATCAACGCCGCAACGCAGTCGAGCCCCGATCGATCGGATCGTCGCAATACGGCGGAGCCAGCGGTGGTAGTCGATCAATCGGGTTGGAGCACTCATCGAGATGACCAGCTCCCTGTGATCGACGAGACAACGCCGGCGCGCTGGTCGATGGTGTCATCGTCCGATGCCGACTCATCAACAGCAGTTCTGGTCGTTGACGCCGAGCCATCGCCAGCGGACGCACCCGGTGGCGACGCGGTTGCGGATTGGCTGTTCATCTTCGTCGCGGACGGTGGCTGGTCAGCCTGACGGTCGGCGTCAGCAGTGTCGGCGTCATAGGCCCGGAGTTGTGCGGTGAACTCGCGGTAGTCGGTCACGCCGCGCTCCAACAGCGTGTTGAGGAACTGTTTGCGAGCAGCAAGCTCCGCTCGCAGATCGTCGGGATCCCAGCCGCGTTCGGTCTGAATCGATTCCAACACCTCGCTGTGTGATCGGCTGAAGCTGTCGCTTTGTGGGTGCCATGAGATGGGTTCAGCGTAATCAAGATCGCCCGTGCGGTCGTCGATGCCACGAATCTCGGCGATCCCATCGATCCGTCGGACACGCCGGCCCCCAAGGCGTCGCTGGGTTTGGACGGCACACAGATCCAGTGACTCGACCATTGTCCGCGGAAGATCGATCGGCTCGTTTTCCAGCCGGGTGACAGCGGTCTCGATAGAGTCAGCGTGAATCGTCGACAGCGTCGTGTGGCCGGTGTTCATCGCCTGAAACAGCGTTTTGGCCTCCTCGCCGCGCACCTCGCCGACAAGCAGATACTCCGGGCGATGTCGAAGGGCCGACTGCAGGAGGTCGTACATATCGATGGCGGCACCCTCGGTCAGTTGCTCTCGGGTGACCGCCGCCAGCCAGTTGTCGTGGGCGAGGGTGAGCTCGCGGGTGTCCTCAATGGTGACGACCTTCGCGCCCGGCGGCACGAACATCGATAGCGCATTCAGCGTGGTGGTTTTGCCCGCAGCGGTGCCACCAGCCACCAGCAGACTCTTGTTGTGCTCGATAC
>ERZ1034573.375-NODE-375-length-13257-cov-5.377822_pt1 | contig 13257 bp, 15 predicted proteins | sample MGYA00520641_ERZ1034573 | MGnify/ENA primary metagenome ERZ1034573 (study PRJEB33760, sample SAMEA4777724) | hypersaline lake metagenome | biome: hypersaline environment; feature: brines | place: Spain | collected 2014-08 | depth 0 m ...
CGTCGTCGCCCTGCCACACGTGTAAGTGGTCCTTAGCTACAAGATCTTTCAGATCATGCAGACTGCTGATGTGTTCGTAGCTCTTACCAGCGTATTTTTTAAGGGTATCAGGTGAAGGAAGTTCGGGGTCGTTTCTAATGGTTCGATAGGATATGTCTGCTGGATCGTAGTCGAGTAGTCGTTTGTGTATCGCCTCTCGGCTGTAATGTCCACCCATATTTTGTTGTGACTAAGTGATTACAATATAAACTTGTTGGTAGTCAGAGAAAGATCTTCATTTGCACGGAGGGAACATACCTTTCCCTTGTTCTCGCAGACTGAAATACGAACTAGGGAAATGCTTACGCTGATCTAAGGTTTTCTGATTCAACTACCTTCTGTCTGAATAGCGTTCTCCCTAATGTAAAGTCTAAAACCGTTAGATTGCTCTTCCGGCGACCTAATTATCACAAAAAGTTATAAGCAGATTTCTTTGTGTGGAAACCAAATGTGTAAAAAATATCTTTCTGCTCAGATAGTCCTTATATTACTGCTTACAGGGTGCGCGATCATAGATAGCCATCGAGAAGTTCATCGGACGAATTCGGATGTGATAAAGGTTGATATCGTTGATGAGGACTCAATGAAGCAACTTAATCCGTATCAGGATAACATATCCTTTGAAAAGACTATTATCTCACAAAATGGCCAAATAAACATTCAAGGTGAGGGCGTGGTTACGGGTTCTGATGGATGATACAAGGTTGTAACGGACGTGACACAAGTCTCAGAGAATCACTTCAAGGTGTATGTCGAGGCACGGAAGCCTGTAGCTAGAAGAATTCTTGGAGGTGGAACGACGATGGCTATGGAGGTGTTTCCTTACAGGGTGAAAGCTAACCTAACAGAACCGTTCCGACTCGACGTTTACGAAAAATCCTCACATAATAACTATTCAGTTCGACGCATCACTAGAGGATACTAATTTGGTTTGTCACTACAGGTGATAGAATCCTCTTGAAAACCCATTCAGGCTTTTCGATGTTCGAGCAGCTGTCGCCATTTAAAGATGTGTCAGAGCAGAATCATCACGCTAGTACCTCTGTAAACCCTCCTTACCTGAAATCAACTTACACAGGATCAGTTGTCGCTATATATTCAAAAATGAGCAATATTCTAGAACACGTCAATGATACCCCTTGACAGAATCTACTCAGACGTCAAAGACGAGTTCCCGAACTCTCCCCGCCCTGAGCTACGCTACGTTAATAAGCACTGGATATTCCCACACCACATCGATGTCATGCTTGACATCTGCGATGATATTCTTGACCGACACAACGCGGATGAGTACGTGTGCAAGGCGGCAATAATATTACATGATGTCGGACTTGTATACAACCGCGACACAGCATCACCAGACGGTCATGAAAACAGGAGCGTCACATACACTCAAAACTACTTTGAGGGAAACGTGTCACACGACGTGCTCAACCAAATAACTCGTTGCATCCAAGCAACCGATGAACGACCTGATAATCCTTCCCTCAACCAGAAAATCGTTCGTACCTGTGACGGATACGCAAAGTACAAGTCCATACATTATCTTGCGAAGGCACAGTTCTCAACGCATTTCAAACCCTACACGGAGTGGCTCAAAGCCAAAATCGACAGTGACTATGACAAATTAGAGTTTGACACGTACAGGGAACGGGTAAGACCGGTTCGAGCATGGCTCAAAGACATCATCGACGACTACGAGAAACGACGATCGCACCAGCGGAAAGCAGCGAGGAACAAGCGAAGCAAACAAGACGATGAGCGCATAGAGGACGCCGTAAGATACCTCGTGGACACGTTCACCGCATCAGGGAATAACCCAAAGCCAGTCATACTGCACAGCGTCCGAGTCGCTATGTCTCTCTACGACGAAGGCTACGACACAGACATAGTCATCGGGGCAATCCTCCACGACCTCCTCGAAGACACAGCCGTTGAACCAGGTGACCTAGCGAACCGATTCGACGACGACACGGCTGCGCTAGTGAAAGCCACAACGTTTGACGACACCATACCGTCCTACGAAGATAGATACAAAGACCTGTTCAGTCGGAGTAAAGCGTTCGGACGACAAGCTCTACTCATAAAAACAGCGGACTTACTCGATAACAGCACGTATTACGAATCGGAAAAACACCTGCGCAAACTAGAATACTTCGTCGAGCTAGCCACACCGGACTTACGTGGAGAACCAGTGTTCTATGACTTACAAGGTGAAACGAAAAAAGTCGCCGCTCGAATACGCAACTAACACAAATCAAAAGACGGTGTGTTGACGACTTGGCATCCCACAACCTCTGACCAGGGAGGTCGGGTACAGCACCGGATACGTCACTCGTCGATGACGAGCTCGGAGAACGCTGCGAACGGTATCGCCACAGCCGTGACAACACCAAGGGTTTCCAGCGTGATAGGGAACCGACCCCCTGTCGCGAAGTAAAATGCGATGAGATCCTCCACGACGCCTAAAACAACTCCTATCAACACGAACTCTGCGAACTGTTCATATCGATTATCCATTGCGATCACAACCTCTGTGCGAGCAGACGATCATCCTGTAATGAAATCCAAGAGTTCATCGTGGACCAATCCGTTGGACGCTACGTAGCCCCGCAAGGATTTGTCGTATCGTTGCTCCTCACCGTAGATATCAGTGACACGACCACCTGCTTCCTCGACGACCAGCTTCACCGCTGCTCCATCGAAAGGCTTGTCCCCTGCGTAGACGATGCCGGCTAGCTCCCCGGAAGCTATGAGCATGCTCGTGTAATTACTACTCATTAACCGCACAACGTTACCGCCGTTGTCGTCGAGTCGTTCATCGACGCCGCCAACACTGTACGGGGATGACGCCGACGCTTCCAATCCAAACACAGCGTCCCCAACACCGTCCTTGTCGTTCACGGACACGGGCTCTCCGTTCACAACAGTCCCGGAACCCTGTGAAGCGTAATAAAGCCGGTCTTCCCAAGGGTCATAGATTACAGCGGTGACGACATCTCCGCCTACCACGTGTGCTAAGCTAAACGTCGCTGTGGGTATGCCGTGACTGAACGGCGTGGTCCCATCGATCGGGTCACACACCCATACCTCCTCGCTACTCTGATCAACGCTGCTCTGCTCTTCACCGAGCACATCTGCTTCAGGGTAGTACTCATCGACCATGCTGATCACGTGCTGGTTGATACGGCGGTCGGCAACGGTCACAGGGGTGTGATCGTCTTTCCAGTCAACGCGTTTTTCCTCGTAGAAATACTTGACCATGATACGGCCAGCTCGACGCGCGACGGTCTCGCAAAAACTTTCCTTGTTCATCGGCCGTCGCTAACAAGATCTAACAAGTCCTCGTGCACGCTTGGAGCCCCGACGACCACGTTTTCGTTCTCACTGCTCATCCATGACTCTCCGTCGAACCCGGTTACCGCACACCCTGCTTCGTCTGCGATAAGACACCCTGGTAAGAAGTCCCACGGCTTAATCCCTTTTCCGATAAATCCGCCTAGACTCCCAGACCCGGTCAACGCTATTTCCAAGTCGGCAGCGCCGAACTGTCTAGCGTCAGCAAATGATGATTTGAGCGTGGAATAATGCTGCGAAACCCAGTCGACGTGGGTATCCTCACTGCCATGACAAAATCCGAGGACGGCGTCTGACGACGACACGTCGTCGACGCGTACCACACTGTCATCTCGCCAAGCGCCCTCTCCGTTAACCGCCGTCCACGTTGACTCGTGCATCGGTGAGACCACGCCGCTGTGCGTCACCGTGTCATCGGTGATTGAGGCGATCGCCGCGCAGAAGAAGGGTATGTCGTGTGAATAGTTCGTCGTGCCATCGATCGGGTCGATCACCCAGTACGTATCCGAAGAGCTGTTATAGTCGTCGTGTTCTTCTCCGATTATACCGTCGTCAGGATAGTTTGACTGTATCTTGTCCCGTATGTACGATTCGGTTTGCTTGTCTTGGTCTGTTACGAACTCATGTGGTTCTTTCTGTGTTGCTTGCCGCACAGGGAACTCTCTGTTTAACCGTTGGCCGACGTCGTCTAATACTTGTTTGATGAATGCACGTTTACCCATATTCGTAGAGAAGCACTACTCGTTTAAAACGACATGTTTTCAGGCCAGTCCTGGAGGGGCTTCGTGTTGAGGATGTCACTGGCTTGTAATCCTGCGCGGCGAGCCTGATCGATGCCGTATCTCACACTCGGCAAGGACTGGGGGGAGTGACTATCAGTGTTGATAACGACTCGCACGCCGAGGTGTTTCGCCCGCCGCGCTGTCTCAGCGGAGACATCCAGGCGCCGCGGCGTACTGTTAATCTCTACGGCTGTTTCATGGTCTGCAGCGGCTTGTAGGACGGCTCCCACGTCGATGTCGTATCCTTCTCGTTCCAGCAGTAACCGCCCGGTCATATGGCCGAGGATGTCTACAAGAGGGTGTTTGACTGCTTGGCAGACACGATGCGTCATCGCAGCTTCGTCCATGTCGAACTGGGAGTGCACGCTGGCCACCACAACGTCTAGTTGGCGGAGAACGGTGTCGTCATAGTCAAGGCTTCCATCGTTGAGAATGTCAACTTCGGATCCTTTCAAAACGTCGAGGTCGGTTTCGTCGTTCACTGTCTCTATCACTTCGTTTTTTCGAGCGAGTTCATCCGAGGAGAGACCTCCTGCGAACCCGCTTGACTTGCTATGGTCGGTGAGCGCTATGTATTCATAGCCTTGCTGTTCAGCGGCGTCAACCATGTCTCGAACGCTGCCTCGACCATCACTCCAGTTCGTGTGGACGTGCAGATCACCGCGAACATCATCTTTGTCCACAATGTCTACGCTTTGCTCCGGATTCACCTTGTGGGTGTCTTCTCCGCTGTCTCGGAGCTCTGGAGGGATGAACGGTAGTGACGCAGCTTCATACAAGTCTTTTTCGTCTTCAAAGTCACCGCTCCCTCCGCTCTCATGGACTTCTTCAACGTGGTCTTCGGGCCCTGTCAGGGAGAACAGTGCTGATCCGAATTGAGATGGTGCGACGGTTCGCACGGTGATGGACACATCGCCCTTTGCGAACGCATATGTCACACTGTTCTCGTCTTTATCAAGGGCGTCTCTGATAAACTCATGGCGTCGAACCAGGCTGTGGACAGCCTTGGGTGATTCAGTGGCGATGACGACGATGAGCTCGCTCACGGTTTCGCAGCGGCGTCGTTGTTCACCGGCGACGTGAACCTCGTTGACGCTGTCATGACCGGTCAAAACTCGTTGAATCACGTTTGTGATTCTGTCTGCCTCACTTAGTAACGCCGCCTCTTCTTTGCTCTGTAAGGTCTCAACTCCGTCTATGATTTTTTGCTCTGTGGATGGACCTAGTCCTGAAATCCGCCTAACCTCTTCGTTTTCCGCTGCCTGTTTCAAATCCTCGACGGTCTCAACGGAGAGGTTATCAAGGAGTTTCCGCGTTGTCGTTGGGCCGACGCCTCGGATCTTAGTTATATCGAACACGTCGTCAGGGTATCTTTCGCAGAGGTTGTCAAGTTTGGCCATTGAGCCATGCTCGAGGTAGTCCGCTATGACACTGGCAATCCCGGAACCGATGTCGTCGAGCGCTTTCAGGCCATCGTGGCCTCGGTCTTCATACAGGGAGGACACAGGTCGTTCAAGTCTTTTAACAGTGGACTTTGCGTCACGGAATGCTTTGCTCTCCCAGTCTTTGCCTTCTAATTCAAGTAAGACACTGATCTTCCCTAGTTGTCCTGCTACGATATCATTTATCATGTGTGGTAAGACGCCCCAGCCCGGATTTGAACCGGGAACTCCCGCTAAGGGAACTGGCTCTCAAGGCCAGCGCAATACCAGGTTATGCGACTGAGGCACAGTTACAGATAAGACACAACGTTGTTTTAAGTCTTAGCAGCCGCGCTGGGGGGGGAATCGTCGCTGGCATGTCACAAACACGCCGGCATCACCTGTCTGCGAGACGTTGGAGGCCGAGTATGATCTCCGGAGCGCCCATCTACGCTTGTGATAGCTCGGTGTTAAGAAACCGTCTCACTTCTCGTTTCAAGTCCTCGCAGTGTTCATGGAGGCGCTCCTCGTATTCTTCGACGTAGTCCTTGTAAATCATGTGTTCGCCGATGTAGCGGAAGAAGTATAGAAGGGGTCGTCCTTCGTATTTTCCTTCTGTGTCTGTCTGTATCCACCCGTCCACGGTCATCTCTACATCGCTGTCTTGGCAGTGGATGTCACCATCCTCGGTTTCGATTGTGACGTCGCGTAAGTCACTTAGTACCACTGTGACCTCCATGTCTATGGCAGCGTAGTCACTCATGTCTTTTTCTGCTTCCCAGACGATACGGCACTCTTTGTGGTCTTGGAACACCATCTCTTTGTCCTCCACGATGTCTGCGTCGTAGTCAAAACGGTCAAACCAGTCGTCTATTTCACTGCGCAGGTCAGCGAGGTGGAACGGCCCGTTGTAGCTCACTGTTTGTCCTGATATGAGGTGTCGTATCTCCGGCATCAGGTGTTCCTCCCTAGGGCGCCGTTGAGCGTGCCGCGTAGTTTCGCGCAGTCTTTGTAGATCGGTGCGAAGTAGTTTGGCCCGAAGTATTTCTTGAACAAGCCGCGACGTATCGTGGTGAAGATGACATCCCCCAGCCATTCCCTCCACCCCGGCCCGGTGAATATGTCCCGGTAGTCGATGTCAGCGTAACCTGTTATGCTGATGATGAGTCGCCCGTCACACATGGATTTACGGCCGTCTTTTGTTTCCACTTGGTATTCTTCCATGTCGTAGGCTTGGAATTTGATGATAATACGTCGTCGGATCATCGCGTTGATTTCACGTTGCGCTTCGATCCGCACGTCGAGCTTGTTATTCGTGGCGTCTCGCTTATACGATTTCTCCCAGACGTCGTATCGTAGGTTTTCTAAGAAGTCGAACACTTGCTGATATACGGCGTCGAACTCGTACCGGCCGTTGTATCGGACTTTTTGCGTTGAGAAGATGTCTAAGCTGTTCATCTTCGTCTACGATTGACGAGTCACGTGTTTTATAACCTGTGACTAACGACGCGCCGGACGTAATACGATTTCGTCCAAGTCAGCTGTACTTGGTTGCTCTGCGACGAACCGCACGGTTTCGGCGACGTCATCAGCGCTGAGATGACGATCTTCCGTTGGTCCAAAGTCCTTATCTTTGAAGAACGCTGTGTCAACGCTGCCGGGGAGGACGCTAGCACACTTCACGTGACTGTCACGGAGCTCGTCTTTCACGCAGCCAATGAATCCCTGCACAGCGTGTTTCGTAGCGGCGTACGCGCTCCCAGTTTTGAACGTGTTCTTCGCAGCCATGCTGCTCGTCACGATGATAGATCCGTTATCTTGATCTCGGAAGACAGGTAGTAAGTGTTTGATGGGTAAGAAAACCCCTGTGACGTTCGTTGCAAACTGGTCCTCGAACTCGTCTTTTGTGAACTCTTCGACGGGTTTGAACGACCCGTACCCTGCGTTCGCGAACAAGACGTCGATGCCGCCGAGATCATCCACGGTTTCTCGAAGCGCTTCGCTTGTAGCCTCATCGGTGATGTCTCCGTCGACGACCCTGTGGTCACCTGGTAGGTCGTGGGCGATCGATTCTAAGTCGTCTTTCGACCGTGCGTTGAGGACGCACGTGTAGTTCTTTGCTGCGAAGACCTTCGCCGTTGCTCGTCCGATCCCGCTCGACGCGCCGGTGATGACGATGACACCGCTCATTTCAACCTCAAGCTGTCAAGATTCCGAGGTACTTCTGTCCGCATATGAAACCGTTTATGGAGACTGGTGCGTAGGTCGATGCTTCGGTCTTTGTCTCCGTGGTTGATGAGTATGCGGTTTGGTTGTGGTTTTAGTCGTTTCACGAAGTGCATGAGTTCGTCTCTGTCGGCGTGCCCGCTGACTTGGATCTTGGACACGTTCATCTTCAAGTTCAGGTTTTCTTCTTTGCTACCCTCTCGGAACGTTAACCGTCTTTGCCCGCTTTGTATTCGGCGTCCGAGGCTCCCGTCGCCTTGGTAGCAGCTGAAGATGAGGCTGCTTCGCTGGTCTTCGGCGAAGCCTTTCAAGTATTCAACGCTTGGACCGCCGACGAGCATACCACTTGTAGCGAGGACGATGCATGGTTCGGCTTCTTCGATTATTTTTTCTCGCTCGCGGTGACTGCCGACTTTTGTGATACTATCATGGGTGAAGGGGTTGTTTCCTTCGTTGAATATGTCATGTCTCACGTTCCGGTTGAGGAACTCTGGGTATGCGGTGTGGATAGCGGTGATATCCCAGACCATGCCGTCGACGTAGATCGGGACTTCCGGGATCTCGCCCTCTCGCATGAGATTGACAATCATCATGATGATTTCTTGGCCGCGCCCACTACCGAGGACGGGCATGAGCACCTTGCCGTTTCGTTTTATCGTGTCTTTAACGATAGCGCTGAGCTTCTCATCCTGGTCTTCGTCGTTAGTCTTGTTATCCTTACCACCGTACGTGCTCTCCATAATCATTGTTTCAACGCGGCGGAAACGGGTGTGGGCCTTGCTCAGTAACCGAGTGTCCTTGTATTTGATGTCTCCTGTGTACAGCAAGTTATGCAAGCCGTTACCGATGTTGAGGTGCGCCATCGCTGACCCTATCGTGTGGCCTGCGTTGTATAAGGTGAGGCGGACGTCTGGTGTGAGGTCTGTGACTTGTCGATAGTCGAGCGGGATGGTGTGTTCTACCATTTTCTTAACGTGTTCTTGACTGTACAGTTCTTTCCGCCCTTCGTTCTGGTGTATTTTGATAGTGTCTAACTGGAGTAAGGCCATGATGTCTCGGGTTGGCGCCGTGCAGTAAACCGGTCCGTCGTAGCCGAATTTGTATAAGTATGGTACGAGCCCGGTGTGATCGACGTGGCAGTGCGTCACGATGACTGCGTCGATGTCACGGATGTCGAACTCCGGTGCTTGCAAGTACGGGTAGGCGCTTTCGTCGTCGCCTGCGACGTCAATACCGCAGTCTAACACGACGTTGCTCTCAGGGGTTTGCAAGAGGAGGCAGCTACGCCCAACTTGTCTGCTCCCGCCAAGGAAGCTCACCCGTACCCACTCGTCCTTTTTCTGGTTTCGCTGCCAGCCATTGTACACGCGCTTCCCGGTCTCGTTCAGGAAGTCACGACGCTCTTTACTGTTCTGATACAGGACGCCCCGGATGTTTTCGATGATAGGGCTCCGGATAATCGGGGTTCGTTTTATCTCAGGTATCCAGTACGTCTCTTGTTTGATCGTGTCAACGACGTCGGTATCTCTCCCTGTGAGCATCTGCGTGTTCTCTGCTTCGAGGACGACGATGCTTCGTTCTTCATCAAATGTGATCTTGTCTAAGTTTGCCTTAGCCGGCACGATCTCCTTGATAGTGCGTCTTGCTTCGTCTTGGCTGATCGTGAGGGATGGGTCAGGGCGGAGTTCGACGCGTTTCTTAATCTTGTTAACGATGTCTTTGATCAGGTCGTCATTGCCGAAGCAGAAGTCTTTGTCCGTGGAGTACAGTATGATGTTTGCTCCCTCAAACGCTATCTCATCTACTTTCCCGTCAGGTAATTCGTTACGAACGACGTCTTTGATATTAGGCATGGCTATGGTGAAGATTGTATGTGAAGAGTGTAGTTACGAATTATTCTTTCACGGTAGGTAACGTGTCTGTTTCTTTTACGACTCTGAACCCGTCTTCGTCGATTACTGTGACGAACATGCCGCTTCCGCTCCCGGAGTCTCGTTTTACAGCGCTTGTGAGCGCTCGAACTGCGAGGTCAACCGTGTCATCCTCGCTCATCCCGGGCTCCCAACTGTCGTCTAGCATGCTTTGAGCCATCATACGACCTGAGCCTCCAGCACGGTACTGTGTGTCTTCAGGTAGCTCGTACATCGCCCCGTCGGGTTGTACGTCGAAGAGTCGTGGTGCGTCGTCAAATCCTCCGACGATGAAGCTTGCTGCGGTAGGCATCGGATTGCCTCGCGCGTTGCGGAAGTTAATATTAGTGAGGACGCTTGCGGCTTCTTTCACGGTGCTCTTCCGACCGCTATTAAGTTCTTTCAACCGTAGTCTGCTTTGTGCTACTTTCTTGACGAATTGGATAGTGGACACTGTGCCTGCGAACGTGATCGCGATATTATCGGTTAAGGGCTTGACTTTTTGAACATCGTGGCTTGCGATGTATTTGCCCATGCTCGCCCGCTTATCAGAAGCTAGTAAGACGAATCCATCGCCTACTATGCCCATTGTTGTCGTACCAGTATCCATCGATTCTTTGGTTTGCGTCATGAGAAGTCTGTAACACAATCAGCAGAATCTGTTTTTAAGTTTTTTTGAGCCCACACCCCAATGCTTAAAAAGGGATTCGGCGTCGTGTGTCACAGCCCGGTTACTATAATGCAACTATTATAGGAGGGAGTATGGAAAAGGAAGACATAAGAAACGCAATACAGACACTCATCGACGACAGCCCACCTCGTAACTTCACGCAGAGTTTCGACCTTGTCGTCACACTCAAAGACGTAGATCTCAACGACCCAGACGACCAAGTCGACGCCTATCTCGCCTTACCACACGACACAGGCGACGAAACGCGGTTCGCCGCACTTGTCGGGCCAGAACTTGAAGACGACGTCGATGATATCGTCGACACCGTTGTCGCACGTCAAGACTTCGACGAATACGCTGAGAACTCACGGCAAGCGAAAAACCTAGCGAAAAATCACGATTTCTTCCTCGCCCAAGCAGACGTCATGCCCGACGTCGCTACCACGTTCGGACGGTTCCTTGGGCCACGGGATAAAATGCCAAACCCACAACTCGGCACGGTCATCAACCCTGGTACAGACGTAGAAAGCCTATGTGATCGACTGACTCGCACAATTCATTTGAAAGGGAAGAAAGACCCTGTCGTCCAGATCAAGGTCGGCGACGAATCAATGGATGAAGACCACATCACAGACAACCTACTCGCATCCTACGACGAATTACTCGACAACCTAGCAAAAGAACGCAACAACATCAAAGACGCCTATCTCAAATTAACAATGAGCCAGCCAATCGAGGTCCTCTAATACATGTTACAACAAGAACCCCAACACAACTTAGAAGACAAAAAACAAATCGTCAACCGATTCACAGAGCTCATCAACGAATACAGCGTTGTCGCAGCCGTCAACATACAAGGCCTACCAGCAAAACAACTCAGCGAGATGCGCGCCGACCTACGAGGTAAAGCCAAGCTCAAAGTCGGCAAAGCCACGCTGATGCAACGAGCATTCAGCGAATCCGAGAAAAACGGTCTACAACCCCTCACCGACTACTTCATCGGCATGCCAGCCCTACTCTTCACAGAAGAAAATCCTTTCAAACTGTTCCAACGACTCAAAGACACAAAGACATCTGCTCCTATCAAAGCAGGACAAACAGCTCCAGATGACATCGTCATCCCAGAAGGCCCAACAGACTTCGCACCAGGACCGATCATCGGCGAACTCAGCAACTTCGGCGTCGGTGCAGGTATCGAAGGGGGCAAAGTCGTCGTGCAAAACGACGCCACGGTCGCCGAAGCCGGTGAGACCGTCGACGGCGAACTAGCAGGGATACTCAACCGACTCGAAATCCACCCCATGGAGATCGGGTTGAACATCACCGCCGCATACGAAGACGGCGACGTCATCCCAAGCGATGTCCTCGACATCAACCCAGACAGCTTCAAAGACGACGTGGAAGCAGCAGCAAGCCGCGCATACCGACTCGGCGTCGCAGCGAGCATCCCCAACGCGACCACGATCAAAGCACTGCTCGCAAACGCCCAAGAAGACGCGCTCAAACTTGCCAAGTCGCAAGACATCATCACAGAAGAAACAATCGAAGACATGATAGCAACAGCCAACGCACACGCACAAGAATTACAAGACAAGACTACTGACTAGGAGGTAACCATGGAATACGTATACGCAGCAATGATTTTACACAAAGCCGGTGAAGACATCACCGAGGACAACGTCACAGACGTCCTCGAAGCAGCCGGGATGGATGTCGACGACAACCAAGTCAAATCCCTCATCGCAGCACTTGAAGACGTCGACATCGATGAAGCCATCGACAACGCAGTTATCAACGCAGGCGGCGGCGGAGCCGCACCCGCCCCAGCAGACGACGCCAGCGATGACGACGGCGACGAAGACGAAGACACTGAAGAAGAGGAAGAAGACGACGAGGAAGACGACGAAGAAGCAGCAGAAGGCCTCGACAACCTCTTCTAACACACTACAACCAGGGGTCACCCCTGGTCTCACCTTCACCTCTTACATTCATGACTGACAACGACACATCCCAAGACCAAACCGACCAAGCTGAAGACATCGACGCTGCACCAGACGGCAACGCAGACGAACAACCAGTAGAATCTCCGGAAACCAACACCGCGGACGCCGAGGAAACCGCAGACGACGACCCTGACCAAGCAGCAGAAGCATCACCTAATGACACATCCCAAGACGACGAAGCGGACGATGTCGAACACGAAGACGACGAAGCCGAATCACTTGAAGAACCACAAGCAAAAGCAGACCAAGGTGACGAGCCAGCAAACAATGACTTCATCGAACCAGACGAAGTCGACGACGTCGACCCAGAAGACATCGACGAAGAAAACACCGACGCACTCCTTGAAAAACTAGAACAACTCCGAGAAGAAAGCAATGACATCCGTGACCGTCTCGACCAAGCAAACGAAGAAAAAGAAGCATACTACGACGAAAAAAGCAACTACGGTGCTAAGATAAGACAACGCATCGGCGAGATCAAACAGCTACGCAAAAAACGGAACAGCCTCACCGACGAAGTACAAGAACTCAAACAAGAACGAAACAGGCTGAACGAAAAAATCGGGGATCTCATAGAAGAAATCAAAGAAGAGAAACGACAACAATACCCCACGCTCGACGGAGACCGCGTCAACCCCAACAAGCTACGTGACAACATCGAAAAACTTGAGTTTAAACTCGAAACGGAGCCCATGGAATACGACAAGGAAAAACGACTCCGGAAACGACTCAAAGACATGATGGAGACCTTGCAGGAAGCAGAAGAACACATGGATGACAAGCAAGACCTGCAAGAAAAAAGCGAATACATCGACGAACTCAAAGAAGAAGCAAACGAATACCACCAAG
>ERZ1034573.379-NODE-379-length-13168-cov-6.310913_pt1 | contig 13168 bp, 20 predicted proteins | sample MGYA00520641_ERZ1034573 | MGnify/ENA primary metagenome ERZ1034573 (study PRJEB33760, sample SAMEA4777724) | hypersaline lake metagenome | biome: hypersaline environment; feature: brines | place: Spain | collected 2014-08 | depth 0 m ...
GTATTGCTGATATCGATAGTATTGTGGAGTCTTTCGATAAGGCAATCTCTTGTACTGAACAGAAAGATGGTATGTACCTCATTGCGTTTGCAGAGATGTCTATGGGTGAGAAATCGAGAATCAAAAATGACCTGAAGTCTTTCGAGTCTGTGGTAGATGTAGAGTTTGTGGGCAATTTTGAGTGTCTTATTGAGGTTGGTATGACCGAGGCTACGTGTGCTCATTGTGGATTTAGCTGGACATTTAGTCATAAGAATCTCGAACCAGATACAGTTCAGCTGCTTAGTAAGCAATTGCAGCTTCGAGATAATATGGTAAAGTCTCAAGAACAGATGCTTGAGGCAAAGCAGAAAATCATTGAAGGATTGATTTCATATGGGTCAAAGAAGATGAGAAAACATCCTACTGAAAAGTTCAAGAATAAGTTCGATTTTTTGAATGAAAGTGTCTCTCATGCGATGAGTAATGAAGTCAATATCCCTAGTGATTTGGAAGAGCAGATAGAGTGGCATGTGAAGAATTACGATCCTGATGATTTCGATGTTGATGAGTCCGAACATGATTTGGTTGAACCAGTATCAGATGAAGAGTTCGAGGAGCTCCATAATAGATTCTTTGAACAATGAAGCGAACAGAAGTTGTTACGGATGATGGTGAGTTTGCGTATCCATCGTTGAACCATACGCGTGATAATGAGCTTGAGGTGTGGGTGAGAACTGAGTCCGGTCAGATTAAGAAGGGTCGGTGTACGATAGATTTGTATAAGATGAATGAGTTCCCTCTCAAAGATAAGAGGCGTTATCAGGATTTGGAGATGAGTCCGTATGATGAGTAGCGGTAGATATGTGGACAATGTAAAAGTTTATAATCACGGGTGTTCTATAATCAAACGGAGTTGGAAGACAAATGAAGTCCCAAACGACGCTTGACGGAGAGCGGAAGGCATCGGTTGAATCGGTGCAGGTGGGTGGCAAAGAGATTCAGGCAGTCACGGGTGAGCAGGATGTGGAGTCCGTGCTCGGATGGATCACGTTCTATACGATTGGTCCGGCGTATTCCGTTCCGCGTGACTGGCTTGAAGAGAAGGCAAATGAGGTTGGACTGCCTCCTGAAATGTTGCCTTCGGAGACGTCGCCCAAGCGTGCGTTCACTCGTGCGTGTAATCGCGTGACTCGTGAGACGTCGGGTGCTGTTCCGGCGCAGGTTGAGGCAGAGACGTCACGGAAGGATTACAGCACGTTCCGTATTGAGGTCACTGACCGCCGTGGTGATAGTGTTGACATGGAGGTCATTGGCGAGTTGATGTACGATGATCAGCAGGTGTACACGCAGGCGAAGACTGCTGATGCTGAGTACTTGGATTTCTACCAGACGTACGCTGCATCGTTCAAAGAGATTTTCGAGGAGATGAAGGAGTCTAATCTCGGAAAGGATATCCGCAATTCGGTTCGTGAGTTTGCGACTCAGCATTCGACGTCGGTTCGTATGCGTGATGGCGGGGCTGTCTACTTTGTCCCTGCTCACTATGAGGAACTGATGTCTGCGTGGAAGGAGATAATCACGGGTCTGAATGAGTGGAAGGACCGTGGGCACCCCGCGGCTCTCGACACGGTTGAGGTCATTGACTCGCCGGCCAAGCGTGAGATGGTCGAGCAGAAGGTCCGCCAGTCACTGTCAGAGGCTGTTGAGGGAATCGTCGATGAGGCCCTCGAAGAGTTAGATGAGGATCAGGCAGCGGCTGAGGTGGTCGCGTCACTGGCAGATGACCTCGATGATGTGGAGAACATGGCTGTGGAGCACAATACGTTGTTGAATGCGGATATCAGTGTGCGCCAGTCGTTAGAGTCGTGGAAGGATCGTGTGTCGGGAGATAAGGAGCAGTTGGTCGACCGCCTCGTGCAGCAGGTGGACGTCTAAGCGGTTGGTCGGTTTTTCGTGTTAGCCTCATAGCCAAATTGGATACGGCGTCTGACTTCTAATCAGAAGATTCAGGGTTCGAGTCCCTGTGGGGCTGTTTCGCACAAGAGGCTTATTGTTGATGAGGTGTTAGTAGTGAGTATGTTGGAGTTATTCTTAGCGTCACAGATAGAAACAGGCCATGTAGCTTATCTTATCGTTGCGGTTGCTATTGCGTTCAAGATTTATTTTCCCGAGCATGAATCGCCGTCTCTCGACGGAGGTGTATTGAATGAGCTTTCCGGTTGAAGCAGTCCCTGATGGTGCTGTATATGCACCGCACCACTATATCTATGGAATAGCTCTTGCTCTTGTGATGGTCTTTGTCGTGTGGGATAATTTCTCTGATAGAGAGCCACTGCTCACTGCTCTTGCTCTTGGAGTGGGATTATTTGGATTCCTCTTTGTGTGGAAGTGGTATCCTGTAGCGGGAGCGTCGATGTCTCTTGCTGGACCAGTCTTTGCTATCTTATTCGTCTTGATGGGTTGGGTTGGATTATCGGTTGGTGATGTGTGGAATGAGTATCCTGTAAGGTATCGTGCGTTAACAATCATTTTTGCAGTGTTGGCTCTCGATGATGCTGTTGAACACGCGTTTGATATTTGGACGCCGTTTGATTGGATATGGAATGAGTTCTTGTATGATGATATTGGTATGGTCACGCTGGTGACGTTTGCTGTATTGTTTGGTATTCTAATCCTCGGAGTGGTGTATAGCGAGACCAAAGAAAGTTAGTTGCGGACCACATATTTGGCCGTGTATGGCGGTCAATACAACGAGTGCTGTTTTCAAGACGGCACTTTTGGCGCCCGGTGGAACGTTACTCGCATGGGCAGTCCAGCAGGCTATCACTGGTGAGTTCCTTACTGCTGGAATTGCTATGGTCATTGGATTTGTGTTCGTAGGAGGCTTTGTGGTGATTCAGGAACGAGATATCCCATACGAGGATGAGATTGCACAGATTCTCTCACAGCAACTAGAGGGAGTCGATTCAGACGATATTGCACAGGCTCTCCAGAATTCGTCTGTTGATATTGCCGATGAGGTTGAAGAGCGAACTAATCAGTCAGACGAACAGTAAATCTTTATCTTCGAGTTTGTTAGTGTCTGTTAATGGCTAAGAAGTATGGCAAGAAAACGAGAGTTCGTATAGCAGTCGCTAAGTATTATGGTCTTGATGGTGAGGAGCAGTCATATGAGCAGATTTCTGATGAACTAGGTGTTTCGACCAAGCAAGTCAAACGATATATTCATGAGACGTCTGTGGGTGCAGAGGCTGAAAAGATGCTTGCACAGAAAGAGGCACAGGCGAGATTTCAGATATATGAAAAGCTCTCTCGCAAGTTAGAACATCTTGAGCAAATTGAAGAGGAGCTTCTTGAGAAGAAAGATATTGCTCCGTCGTCGTACAAACTAGAGTCTGCTACTGGGATGGTTGCGTTTGATTCAGTCCCTAATGTGCAGGCAGATCCTAAGGCTGAAAATGTGACCTTTATTGAGCAAGATGTTCCGGTCCCTGATGATTTTGTTGAAGTCTCTGATGTGGGTGAGCTCAAAGATGTATGGCGTGAGCAAAGACAAGTCATTGAGCAAATGGAAGATCTGCTAGGTCTTGAAGAGCCTGAACAGATTGAGGAGACGTCACAGCAGATTGTGGATGTCAAGCATTGGAGTATGGATGGTGCAGATGATAACTTGCCAGATCAAGAGGTTGTGGAGTTGGAGTCTGATACTGAAGAAGTAGCAGGAAAACTGCCAGATGCAGAAGTGGTTGAAGAATGAGTGTTCAAACGACACGGAGCCACTCGATTGAGTTTTCGTCTATTCAGCAGCAGTTTATGCGGTATGTTGGCAAGCAGGCTCTCCTGAATGGCGGATTCGGAGGTGGGAAAACGCGCACTGGAAATGAGAAGGGCTATATGCTCGGGATGAAGTATCCTGGCAACAGAGGATTGATTGTGCGTTCTAAGTCCTCGGATGTTGCGTCCTCGACAGTGAGGCAGTCTTTGCTTGAGGAGGTTATCCCAGATTCTCATATTCCAGATGATCCGTCTGAGGGACATAATCAGTCGCGTCGTGTGATTCGACATTATACGGGAACGACTGATAAGTTTGGTCAGCCAGTGATGAGCGAGATTCATTATCACGGGCTTGATTCTACGGGTTCTAATTCTAAGGATGGACTCCCGCGTAAGATTTCAGGAATGCAGTTTGGGTGGATTTTTGTGGATGAGGCTACTGAACTCTCAAAGCAAGATTGGGTTCAGTTGCTTGGCCGTCTTAGATATGATGGAAAGACACAGGCTGGGCAGAAGTATACAGTGCCGTTCAGACAGATTTTTGGTGCTACTAATCCTGCGGGACCGTCTCATTGGCTGTATGACCATTTCTATTCGTCTGATGCAAAACAGAATTCAGATAAGGAGACGTTCCATATCAAAGCAGAAGATAATCCGGGAGTTCCTGATGATTATGTTGACCAGTTGAAGAACAATTACAGTGGAGTCTATTATGAGCGGTATGTCCTCGGAAATTGGGTAGGAACTGCAGATGCTATCTATGATGAGTTCGATAGGCGCAAGTTTGTCGTTGATATTCAGGATTTGAAGCAAATTAATTCAGGATGGGGTGTATCAGAAAATCCCGGTATTACGCATTTGAAGCCGCCTGAGTCATGGGATGTGTATCGTTCTATTGACTTTGGATATCCCTCTCCGATGGTAGTGCAGTGGTGGGCTGTCTCTCCTGAACAGGATAATGATGAGAGACGGTATGTGTTATTCAGAGAATTTTATCAGTCTAATACGCTTGTAGAAGAGGCTGCTGAGGAAGTCAAAACGTATTCAGAAGATTTGCGTGTCGAGCAAACATTTGCAGATCCTGCACAGGCGTCCGATAGGGAGACGTTATCTCGAAACGGAATTTCATCCCAGAAGGCAGAAAAAGATGTGTGGAATGGTATTCAGGAAGTGAAGGGTCTTATGAATACGTCTGATGAGTATGGTCCTATGATTATGTTTGTCGAGAATCCTCTTATCCATGAACCTGATGGCGAGTTGGATGGAAATGATAAGCCGTTTAGAACTGTTGATGAGATTCCGTCTTATGAGTGGAAGAATTCAGAGAGCGATATTCCTCGGAAAGAGATGGATCATGGAATGGATTCGATGAGATATATGGTCTATACAATGAAGTCGCGTGGTGGTTCTGCTGCTGGAGTGGAGATGGTCAAAGAGTTAGAGGGTATGTTCAATGAGGGTGATGGGTTTTGAACATAAATTCTTTCACGTCTAAGGGTGTATCTAGAATTAGTAACAATGAGTGTGAGTTGATATGGTAGGAGAGAATATACGTAAGAGGATTTCGAAAACTGCCGAGAATTTTGTCTATTCGACTATGCGGAAGTTTTCAGTTGGGATGTTTAGCAACTCGCTCAATAATCCTCGCGCTGGAGAGGCGCCGATTTATGAGAGACAGTTTTCACCGTATTGGATTCGCGCTATTGCTAACAGACAGTCTCTTGTGAATAATTCTATTGAGGAGAAAGTTCATCAAGCGTTTCGTAGAGGATTCGATAACTGGGAAAAGAAATGGATAGCCAAATGTCCCGAGTGCGGAAAGGAGTTTCATACGATACAGCCGTTTACTAATCAGTTGGGAGAAGATGGTGAAGACTTGCAGGAAGAAGATATAGATTTCTCAAAGGAGCGTCCATGTCCTAATTGTGGAGATATGGTAGTGATGGATACTCCCGAGCCATGGATGAAGGAGTATGGCGAGAATATGTTTCGTGAGGCTAATCAGAGAGAATATGCTCGTGAGTTAGTTCCTGAGAATCGAGAGACGAGTATTTCGCAGTCGTTCTTGCAAGTCTGTAAGGAGGTAGCACGAGATATTCAGGTGTTTGATGATGGGTGGATGATTTTTGAACGCGCGTATTCTCTTAATGAGGATGGGTCGGTCACTGAGTTTGATTTCAAAGCAGTTACGAGAGCCCCACCGTTCCTCATGCGGTATTCTACTAACGAGGGAAATCTTGGAGGTGAGTATTGGGTGTGTCTTGAGTGTCGAGCCAAGCAAGATGAGTATACGCCTCAGAAGCATCCCGGTCCCTGTGATGAGTGTGAGAATCGCACGTATGAGGTGTATGCGTATATGCTAAATGGTCCGAAGGGTGACCCGACGTCGTTCTATATTAATGGGGAGTTTGCTCATGATAGTGAGTATCGTCCTACGAGATTGTATGGACTCTCGCCTATTGTGTCGCTCTCAGATGAAACCCGTTCACTACAGAAGATGGATGAGTGGTATCGAATTGCGTATGAGAAGCGTCGTGCGCCACGTGGTGCAATTGTGGTTTCATCTTCAAATGCTGAGTCTGTTAGGGCGTGGAATCAGGAGCAACTCGGAAAGTTGAACTCTGACCCGCAACATATTCCGACTATGATTGACGATAGCGATAGTGGTGGAAATCCTATTACGTGGCAACCTCTTTTGGATTCGCCTACTGATATGCAGAATATGCAGATGCGTGAGTGGTTCCTCGATAGAATTTCTGCAAAGTATGGAGTCACTGCGGTATTTCAGAGTGGCTCTGCACAGGCTACGGGATTGAGCCAGTCTCTTGAGATTGTAGTGTCTAATCGGTCAGCAGAGAGACTTCAGAATGTGTTTGAGGATACGTTTATCCCAGCGTTCATTGGACAGTTAGGAATCACTGGTTGGGAACGTCACCTGAAGACTCCTGAAGAGGAAGATGAACAGGCACTTGCCCGTCTCAAAGGACAGGAGCTCAATAATCTTAGAACTGCTAATGATATTGGTCTTGATGCAGAGTGGACGCGAAATGATAATGTGAATATTCCTCCGCAAGATGTAGAGGCTCCTGAAGAGGGTGAAGAAGACGAGGGTGGTCTTGCAGGTCTATTCGGTGGACCTGATCCGTCTGATAGTAGGAATTCTAATCCCTCGGATAGACCGACTCGTGAAGGTGACCAGTTTGATCCTGCGGGTCAGACGTCTACTACGGGTGGCCGTCCTGAGGATCCTAATGAAATGGGTGGAGGTCCTAATGAGCCAAACACGCCTACGTCAGATAATCCGTTGCGTCGTGGAGAGGGAACGGTCACTACTAACACTGCTGGATATGGAAATGTCACGTATGGCGGAAAACCTGCTGAGGTCATTGATGTCATGCGAGATGTTCGTGAAGGAGATAATGAAGATGATACAGTCTCTGAAAAAGCACAGAATGTGCGCTATCTATATCAGGAGTGTGTTGAAGAGTCTGGAGGCGAGCTCCCGTCTTACGAAAAGATTGAAAACAGCGTGACGTACAGACCTGATAAGAATTATCGGTCGTTCAAGAGGCGCAATAGTGGTGAGTGGTCCTCAAGAGTTGATACGGATAAGTTTGTCCGTGAGGTGTACAGATTTGTGGAGGAGGAACTATGAGTGACTTGACGGTTAGTGAGTTTGCTCAAAGAGCGGCTGGTGAGGTCTCTAGAGAGTTGCTCGATACTGAAGCCACGGAGGTTGAGGATAAAGAGAACCTTCCCGAGGCGGCTATTCCTAAATCTAATGGGTCACAGAGTGGCGACAATGAACTTGTAGATAAGACACGTGTGTTGGCTTGTGTTTTGGATAAAACCTCTTAGAAACAGTCTCAAAGGGTAGCGGTAATTCTTGTTGCGTTCGGTGATATTAGGGTGGTAGCGTTCCTATCTACATTTGAGGTTGGAATGACAATGGCAAACGAGGTTGCTCCGGTCGATGAAGTTGAGGAACAGGTTCTACAGATTGACTGGCAGGATGAGTTGTCGGGCCGTGGTGATACGTTCCGTGTGAGCAAGCCAGACGCAAATGGTCTGATTCAGTATGTCTGGCGTATGGCGCGTTTCAACAGCGGAGAAGATCCGTCAATGCCAGTTACTGCTGCGTGGTGGCTTCAGGATTGGCTGGACGAGAATGATATAGATGCTCAAGTGAGTGGAGTCACCGATGATGCTGGCACTGAAGTCACGGAATACTTGGACATGGTTTCGTGTGAGGTCCTTGAAGAAGAGTTCGGATACGATTCGGATGGTGCTGCTCGTGCGTGGAGTGGAGTGGTCTAAACACTAAAGATTTATTTTGTCTGTGGTGTTCGGTATTGGTGTGAGCGATACTATTTACAAAGTCTCCCGGTCAACGACATATCACGAGGATCCAGAGTGTTCTGCGCTTGATGCTGCGACTCATACAATCAATGGGTTTGAACGTGAGATGATAAAGACGTGGGAGTTGAGTCCGTGCAATAATTGTGTGGAGCCAGTCAATAGAAGCGAGACGTATAATCATTGGAGGGAGATGGTAGATGAGTTACGTGGAAGGAAGTAACTAAAGATTTATACGGGTAACGTTCCATTATTCAGGTATGGCAGAAGCAACTGTATTGACAGAGATTTCAGAGAGTTTCGTCGTTATGGAAGTGAACGGATTTGTAACTAACAGAAAGGCTTCGGTGTATGCTAAGAAAGCGTATTCACAGATGAGCGGACATACATCTTCAGAGTTGGTTGCTCGGACAATTGGCACTAGTGATTTCGAGGATAAATCAATGGTAGTGGTTGGTCCGATTCCTGATAGAGAGTATCTATGAAGGTGATGAGACTTCCCAAACGAAACGATTATCATTTGCATTGGTGCCATATTATGAAAGGTTCCTCGAAAACTGCTCATACGTATGATATTGAGTATGCTGATTCGTTTTGGGAGCCGTGTACAATTTGTATGGATGAAAGAGCCCGTTCATCTTTGACAGAGAATTCTAAATCTAAGCAAGAGGTTATTGATGATGTCGAGCGGTATTATGATGAGTTTGGAGAGTGGCCGTCTAAGTATCAGATGACGGTCGAACGGGGATATGTTGATAAGAGAACTATTAGTAAGTATGTGGACTCTTTTGATGTTCTTGTTGATGAAGTCGCGTCTAGAGTCAATGAATCCTCAGCAGTTCCTGAGTAGAAGTCTTACCGCTAACTAAAATTTTATATTGGTAGCACCCGTGTGTTAGTACGTGGTAAGATGGTCAGCACAGATATGATCCTTTCAGAGTGTGATGAGTGTGGGGTTCAGGAAGAGATTCCACATTTCACTGCACGAGAGGATAAGATTGGGTATTGTAACGAGTGTGAAAAGGGTGTGACGTGGACTCAGCTAGAGGAGTTAGATGCCTGAAATTGAATTGAAAAGTGGTGAGATAATCAAAGCATCGCAGGTTAATATGAATCCCGACAGTCGGTTCATTGGGATAATGCACTTCCCAGCGTTTGATGGGTATATCCCACAGGATACGTCAGCGTTCGAGGAGCGGTTCATGCAGTACAATAAGGATGAGGTTCGAAAGGTGCTCTTTGGGGTAGCAGAACGATGAGTGAGAAATACGCACGGTATGATAAGGTTGAACGGCTTCCAGATAATGCAGAGTGGAGTGCGCGAATGCAGACAAATGATGAGTCTGTGTTTGTGGTCATGGATGATGAGGGCAATATCCATCGGATGGGCGAGAACATAGACATTTATGAGGTAGAGTCAGATGAGTGAGTACTCTCCCGGGCAGTTTTTGAAGTGTCCTGAGTGCCATCGGAAGACGGTAGAGATTTCAATTCATATAGATGGAGATTTCAGTATTAAGTGTAAGGCGTGTAATGCTGTCGCTATTGGTCACAAGCTTCACGAGAGTGATAGAGTTTATCAGTAAAGATTTATCTTTTCGTGTGTGGTAACTGATGTATGGTAATGGAAGGACAGACTCCGAGGTGTGGCTCTTGTGGGCGGCTGATGGAGATTTATTGTAGAAACGAACCAACTATTGTATACGAGTGTTGTGATAGAACTAAAGCTCTCCCGTCTAAGGGGCATACGTTTACGCCTCAGACCGTCTAGTATGGGCGACAATCGTGTTTCGAAAGAAGTTGGTGGGTTTGAACCTAAGACTGTTAGAATCCACGACAGCGGCTCCTATGTCGTCTCTCCTGATGTAGAGTTTGATACCGTCACTGCAAAAGCTGATTCCGGTACGTTTGAATTTTATCATGCAAAGAGTTACGAGCAACGTTATCAGGGATTGAGCGGACGTAAGTCTCTCGCTACTGATGGTATGGTCTTTGAGTATCCGAGTGTGAAGAAGCGTCGGTTAGTCTTTCGGAATATGTATTTCCCTCTTGATGTGCTATTCTTGGATGAAGATGGAATGATTATCGATAGAGATGAGCTTTCAGATGATAATCCGTCTACTGAGTCTGTATGTTTGTATGCTATTGAGGTTGAGAAGGGCTGGCCAGAAGAACATGATGTCTCGATAGGTGATTCGTTCGATTTTAAGACTGAAAAACTTTCAAAAGAGTGGGTAAGAGATCCTACTGAACAAGCACCTAACAGGTGGACTCATACAGATACAGGTGAATACAGGTATCAAGAAACAAAGCCCAGTTCAATTAGGGATGGCGAGAATAATGAAAGTGAATCAACTGATACGTTTGAGTCAGAAGGCCAAATATTCGATGAAGTTGCTTCTTTTTCTGAGGAAGAAATCCTTGAAGTTGTAGAAGAAGGTTCGCAGGTAGTAGTTGAAGATAGTAGTGGAAATGAGTATGTTGGTGAGGTATCTGATATCAAAGATTATGATTGGGCAACAAATATCGATGTAGAAGTTGATGCTGATGATTTCAGTCGTGTTGTGTCTGATGTTTCCCAAGACCCAGAAAATCGTACACGCAATATAATTGGTGTTGAAGCAGAAGATTCTAATAGTGATGAATCAGTCCCTGAAGCAGATATCGAGATTACAAATGAAGAACAGGAAAGTGTACAAGAACAGTCTGATGTCTCTGATGCGTATGAACGTATAGAAAATGCCGATGGCGCTAGTGAGATTACTAGTATCGTTGAAGATGAAACAGGTGTACAAATAAATGGTCGTATGGAACGAGACGAGGCTGAAACTCTTGGCTCAAGTGTTCTGCGTGTAGCTGAAGAATATGATCTTGATAACGTTGAAAGCGTAAATGTTGGGTCCGGTGGTTGGCAGGATAGTGATGAGTATGGTTACTGCGATCCAGATGGCAATGTGTATCTTGACGATGATGCTTTAGATGAAAATGAAATTCAGAGAGCACACTATTCAGGACATATGTCAACCGATGATCCGGGTCACTTTGTCTTTCATGAATTGGGCCATATGATTCATCGTCAATTGCTTGATTCCGACCGATATCGTGAATTGAAATTCGCCAACGATGATATGACTGCACTTCAGAGAGAGTCAATAAAAGATGGCATGAGCAATTATGCTTCAAAGCATCCTCTTGAAGTGGTTGCTGAAGGATTCGCAAAAAAGATGGCCGGAGAGGAATTAGGTGGATTTAATGAGATGATTTACGAGGAGTACGGTGGTCCTGATGTCTGAAACAGATTACAACGAAAGATTAGAAGAAACGTCTCAAATGACAGTTGAAGCTATGGATGAATATTTTGATGTAGATGAAACCACAGAGAAGGTTGTAAATATAGAGTCTGGAGTTTCAAAAACCGCCAAGCAAGTCCCTGATAAGTATGTAGATGGTACGGGTCTTAGTGAAGATGATTTTGTCCCTAATACTAACGTCAATGATGTTGTAGAAAATGTTTTGGAGTTTATAGACGAGCATGGGTTGCCTAATCCTGATGCCCAGCGTGAAGGAGCATCTCGCGCTAATCAGATTCATGATCACTTTGTAAATGATGAGCCTCTTGGATATGAGTATTGGGAAGAGATTTACAATTTTCATCAGCGTCATAGGGCACAGGGCAATCATGAGTGTGATGAGTCCTCGATAGCAGAATCAGATAAAAAGGAAATCAATCAAAACGAACATGATGTGTGTTTCTTTGATAATGGATATTTCTCAGACCATACGTGGGGCTCTGATGCGGGATATGAGCAAGCAGAGCGTATTGTTACTGCTGTTGAAGATGCAGGAGTTGAGAAGCAATGGAGTCCGTATGAAGGTCCGCAGGGTGGATTCGGATGGACTGATGGTGAGGAGGTTGTGTATCAAGAAGAGCCACCGGGTCCGGTAGATGTGTCGAATCTTACCGATGAACAAGTAAATGCTCTTGAAGATGAGTTAGGACAAAGTCTTACAGATAATGATGACTCATTAGATACTGAAGCCCGTGTAGAGGAGTCTGTTGATATCGAACAGGTAGAAAATCCCGTGTTTGTCGATTCTCAGCAAATCAAAGATTCTCTTACTAGTATGGTTGAGAGAACTAAGCAGGATGAGGTTGCTGATAATCTTTTGGAAAATCTTGATAGTGTGAAACGAGAAGATAGAGGTGGTGCGTATTATTCTGGTGCAAAAGAGTTTGTGAATCTTCCAGCAGATTCGACCGATGGGTCAATGCATCATGAGTTGGGTCATGCTCTCTTAGGAAGTAATGGGTCAAAGTCTCGCAGTGGCGCAACTCTTATCTCGCGGTTGTATGTATATGATAGAAATTTCGCAGACTCATTAGATCCGTCAGATTTGATAGGCCAGTCACCTAGTACGTTGAGTTTCACTCTTGCAAATAATACCGATATCGATATAGAGAGTTTTCCAAATTTTCAGAATTATCTAGAAGAAGATGTCTCTAGAGATACGTTTAGGATTGACGTTCCAGATGACACGTCTGAAGAAATGCAGAATCTCGTTAGAGAGTTGAATGATGCGTGGGAGAGACAGTTTGATAATTATGGGGAGGTGTATATTCAGGATGCGTACTCAGCGTCCAATGCTCACGAAACAATGGCAAGATTACATGAGCATTTACAAAATCCCGGTATCAATTATAACGTAATGGATGACCTCATTGAGGATTTTCCAGACTTGCTTGAAGCGTATATTGAAGTGATTGAACCGAATGATAATCAGATGCGGTACTTGGAGGAGGAAGGATTCCTATGATACAGTTCACAGAAGACGGACAGGAGTATTGGTTCGATGCAAATGAAAAAGAGTCCAATTATGATGGCGATAGTGAGGAAATGCGTTCAGTCCTCGATAATATTGAGTCTCTCGCGTACACACTGAAGACACCGGATGAGGTCATTGATGGTGATGATATGGGAATGTCTACTCCAGAAGAGCGTGTGTATGATCCGTCCGAGGCAGAGAGTATCGTTAAGGGCGCTGTACGGTCCATAGA
>ERZ1034573.380-NODE-380-length-13165-cov-103.298856_pt1 | contig 13165 bp, 12 predicted proteins | sample MGYA00520641_ERZ1034573 | MGnify/ENA primary metagenome ERZ1034573 (study PRJEB33760, sample SAMEA4777724) | hypersaline lake metagenome | biome: hypersaline environment; feature: brines | place: Spain | collected 2014-08 | depth 0 m ...
CCCTCCCCAGCCGATTCGCTCGGTCGCTTCGCTCCCTCGCTCATCCCTCGCACGCGCTCGCGAGCCCGCCTTCGGCGCGCTCACGAGGCGCGCGCCACCGCGTAGGGTGTGTCCGTCGGTGGTCGCTGTCGGTGGTCGTTATTGGAGCCGGTAGCGAAGGATCGCAGCGATCCCGCCGAGTGCGGCGAGCTGCTCGCCCGGATCGAACTCGGCCGAGAAGACGACCACGTCACCGCCCTGTTGTTCGACCGACTCGATGACCGCGTTCACGTCTACCGACCAGTCGCCCTCGCCCTGCCGCTCGGTTCGGAGGCGCTCGTCGACGACGAGGAGCGTCTCGACCGCACCGAACTCGGCGGCCTCGGCGACATCCTCGGGGCCGTACGTCGCCTTGCCGTCCGTCGCGATGTGCTCTGTGAGGTCGTCGATGAGTGAGGCCTCAGTCGAGATGCGAGTCGCCTCCTGTACCTCGTCGACCGCACCACGCGTCAGGACCTCGTGGACGCCCCGGTCCCCGGCGGCCGCGGTGTCGACGACCGTCACGCGGTCTGCCACGTTCGTGCCAGATTCTTCGAGATAGTCGCGCGCGTCGTTCTTCGTGAATCCCGGCCCGGCGAGGATCACCGCGTCGGCGTCGAGGTGCCCGAGCGCCTCGGCGAGCTCGGCGAACAGCTCCTCGCGCGGCCGAGCGTACTCGCCTTTTCCGGTCGGCCTCGTGAACGAGGCGTACTCTTCGGTGCCGTACTGTTGGACGGTGTGAATCGACGCCGCCCCCTCCTCGACGGTGGCGATGGCGACGTCTGGATTCTCGGCCGCCGCTGTCGCCTCCTGGATGCGCTCCGTCTGGTCCGGTTTGAAGTGCTTCTCGACCGTGACCTCGTCGTGTCGCTCGACGTTGAGCGTGTGATGGCTGCCGAGCTGGTCCTCCCGAGAGCAGCCGACGATGGTCCCACCGACCCGGAGCCGGTTGGCGAACCGGGCGAACTCGACGTCTGCTACCTCGAGCGTGACGAAGAGGTGCTCGCGCTGGCCACCGGTGTCCCGCATGCGGTCGTCGTCACGCTGGATCCGTCGGGTGGTGTCACCTTCGACCCGGTCGCCCGGCTCGAGCACGTGAGCGAGGTGCCAGAGGTCGTCGACGTTCTCGGGGACGAGCGTGAGCCGCTCGCGGCCCTCCTCGCCGTAGCCCCGCTGGGCGATTCGCATGTCGTGTCGTTCGGACGGGGTTGTATCAACCCTTGCCATCCCGACGCCCACTCGGAGCGAAGACGTCGACGACGACCACCGGCCGACAGCTGTCGACGAGATTGGTGAAACATCCTTCACCGGTCCTTTATGCCGGCTGCAAGCGTACGCCGAGTTGGCCGCACGGGACAATCGTGTGCCTCTGACAGACCCGATACCGGTCGCCCGTCGTGGCGACCCCCGTTTGCGGCTTTCCTCGCGCACCCCACGCCACCGAACAGCCGCCGGTACCGATTTACCTCGGCGCGTCGACGCGCCACTATGGGAGACGAGGCGCCCCCAGCGATCGAACCGACGCTTCGCAGCTACGGCATCAGCGTCGAGTCGGTCGACGTCGGTGACCCGCTCGATCTGACGTACATGACGGCGTTTCCCGGCCGCGAGGTTCATCGCCGCGAGATCGGTCGGGCGCTCAACGCACTCATCGACCGCGCCGAAGCCGGCGCGTGGGAGCCGGTCCGCGTCGAGGCGACGGTCGTGCGCAGCCCCGGTGACCCGCTCGGGTCGTGGGCCGCGGCGCCCGAGTGGTTCGACGCGCTCCTCGCGTACGAGATCTCCGAGACGGAGTTCTCCACGCGCGTCCTCGAGACCGTCCGCCACGTCGACGAGGAGGACGACACGCTGTGACCCGCCGGACACCGCTGAACCGGGGCCAGCGCGGGCTCACGCGACCGTCGCGTGAACGGTTCGCGACGCGAACGCTCGCGTTCGAGGTCGACGGTGACCGCTGTCGCGGCACCCTCGTGCGTCCGAGCGGGGTCGACGACCCGCCGGTCGTCGTGATGGGGCCAGGGCTCGGCGCGACGCGGCGGTTTGGGTACCGCGCGGTCGCAGAGCGGTTCGCCGTCGACGGTCGGGCGTCGTTCGTCTTCGATTATCGTGGGTTCGGGGATTCGGTGGGCACCGACCACTTGATCCATCCCGAGCGTCAGCGGGCCGACTACGTCGGAGCCCTCGACCGGCTGTCGCGGGTCGACGCACTCGGCACGGAGCGCATTCTGTGGGGGACGTCGCTGGCGGCCGGTCACGCGCTCGTCCTCGGGGCAGAGCGACGAGCCGTTGACGCCGTGATCGCCGTGTCGCCGGTCCTCGACTGGCAGGGAGTGGTTCGAGCGCGTGGGGGACGGTACCTGGCTCGTGCCGCCGCTGCCGTCGTACGCGATCGGCTCGGGAGCCGGGTCGGTGGCGGCGTCACCGTCCCGATCGTCGGAGCGCCCGGATCACTCGCGGCGCTCACCGAGCCGGGAGTGCGCCGTGGGTACCTCGACCTCGTCGACCGTGAGCACACGTGGCGAAACGAGACGCCGGCACGGTCGCTGTCGCTGCTGGGGGGGTATCGTCCGATCGAGCACGTCGGGCAGGTCCGGGCCCCGACGCTCTTGCTCGGTGGTGCAGACGACCCGCTCGTCTCGCCGTCGACGATGCACGGAGCGGGCGAGCGACTCGATCGCGGCACCGTCGTCACGATGCCCGGGACGCACGTCTCGCCGCTCGGGACGCGACTCGAGACGGCGATCGAGTACCAACAGACGTTTCTTCGCGACGTCCTCGGCGGCTGACCGGCGGCTGCTGGCCCCTGATGGGATCGCCTTTTAGCCCGAGCCGCCACTACGCTCGGTATGACCGTCGTCGCGATGGTGAGCGTCGCACCGGTGATCGAAGACAGCATGGCCGGCGAGGTGGCGAAGGCCGTGGCCGCGCTCGACGACTTCGACGTCAGCTACGAGACGAACCCGATGGGGACGGTGATCGAAGCCGCCGACGTCGAGACGCTCCTCGACGCGGTCGGTGCCGCCCACCGGGCGGTCGACGGCGACCGTGTCTCGACGGTCGTGAAGATCGACGACAAACGGACCGTCGAGACGTCGGCCGACGCGAAGGTCGAGTCCGTCGAAGACCACCTCGGTCACCCGGCGCGCAGCGACCGGTGACCGACCGGGCCGCGCGGCGTGGATCGTTGCGTATCCGCAACTGATATCGCCCAGTGGTAAGTGCGTAGACGCATGGCGATACTCGTCACAGGTGCGAGCCGTGGTGTCGGTCGGGCAGTCGCCGTCGAACTCGCGGCACACGACGTCGTCGTGAACTACCACGAGCGCGAGGACGCGGCCGAAGCGACCGTCGAGGCCGTCGAGGCGGCTGGCGGCTCGGCCGTCGCCGTCCAGGCTGACGTGTCCGAGTCGACCGAGGCCGACCGGCTGGTCGAGACGGCGGTGTCGGCGTTCGACGAGCTCGACGCCGTCGTGAACAACGCGGGGATCACCCGGCCGCATCGACTGACGGACACGACGGACGAGACGTGGAACGCGGTGATCGAGACGAACCTCTCCGGGGCGTTCTACGTCACCCGGGCGGCGGCACCACACCTCAGAGAGGCCGCCGGCGACGTCGTCTTCGTCTCGAGCGTCGGCGGCACGCTCGGCACCGTCGACGCCAGCTACGCGGCCAGCAAAGCCGGTCTCCACGGACTGACGCGATCGCTCGCGCGCGAGCTCGGCCCGGACGGCGTACAGGTGAACGCGGTCGCGCCCGGCCCCGTCGAGACGTCGCTCAACGAGGTCATCCTCGAGTACCTCGAGTCGACCGACTTCCACGGGCACGAACACGTCGACACGCACCTGCCGTCGTACGCGTGTACGCCCGCGGACGTGGCCGACTCGGTTCGATACCTCCTCGGAAACGAGTACGTGCACGGGGAGGTGCTCGAGGTCGACGGCGGCATGCACCTGTGAGGCGGCAGACGTGGGGCGAGCAGGGCCGTCCAGGAGCGACCGAGGGTCGTCTCGACGTCGGGCCAGACCGGCACTCACAGCGGACGCTGTGTCGCCGCCGCGTCCCGACTCGGACGGGCGCCGTCGCCGCCGAGCGCCGGTTGCACACACCACCGACAGTAGCGGTACCTGGCCCGGTTCGTCGCGCCACACGACTGACACGCGACGGTCGCTTCGCTCGTCTCGAGCGGCGGCGGGGTGTCCGCTGGCTCTGACGCCGCTTCGCCGCGCTCGCTCGCGTCCATGACCGCGGCGAATCCGGTCTGGTGCTCGGAGTCTGGGCCCGCACCGCCGGATCCCAACACCCGCTCGAGGTCCACGTCGCCACGGAGGACCGCCAGCGTGATCGCCAGGTTGATCACGAGTACGGCCACGAAGAGGGCGGCGAGCAGTGCTCCGGACATCGTGTGTGACGTTGCCACTCCATGCACATACGTGTGATGGTGGGGCTCGACGCGAACCGGACACACTTATCACACGGGGGCCGACGAGACACCCATGGCGGACCCAGTACACACGGACGACGCCCCGGAGGCGGTGGGCGCGTACAGTCAGGCGAAGGCAACGGCGGACCTCGTGTTCACCGCCGGACAGATACCGCTGACGCCGGACGGCGACCTCCGCGCCGACGCGTCGATCGAGACGCAGACGCGACTCGCGCTCGACAACCTCGTGGCCGTCCTCAAGGCGGCCGGTGCCGGTCCAGCAGACGTCCTCAAGACGACGGTGTATCTGGCCGACATCGACGACTTCGACGCGATGAACGCGGCGTACGCCGAGTACTTCGAGACGGCGCCGCCGGCGCGGTCGGCAGTACAGGCGGGGGCGCTCCCGAAGGGGGTCGGAGTCGAGATCGAAGCCGTCGCCAGCCGCGAGTGAGATGCCTGCTGGGGGTGACGAGTCGGGATCGGTGCGTGAGCCGGAGGGAGTCGGTGGTCGGTCGTCGACTCGACGCGACCGGCTCCGGTCGGCTGTGCTCTGGGGGATCGTCGGTGGACTCTCCGTCGTCGTGCTCGCGCAGGGGTGGCTGCTCGTCGGTGGGTCGCTGCCGATCTCGTTCGTCGGGGTGGTCGCACTCGCGGGGAGTGTCGCCGCGACCACCGGTGCCGTGGCGTTCGTGACCGAGCACCGCATCGCCCGAAAGCGGTCGAAGAGAAGGACTTAACTCGCCCAGCGAAGTAGCTTCGGACGAGCCAGGATGGCCGAGTGGTAAGGCGCACGCCTGGAAAGCGTGTTCCTTCACGGGATCGGGGGTTCAAATCCCTCTCCTGGCGTTCTACCGACCAGAGCGACGGCACCGGAGAGCGTGCGCCGGAAGCTTCTTATGTGTGGTATACGTTGCCATGGTTGAGTATGCCAGACACGAAAACCGGCCGCGAACGGAAGGGAACCGGGAAGCGCCGACAGCTCGAGCACCACCTCGTTCGGCGGGAGCTCGAGGCCGACGACGAGCCACCGGCTCCCGACGACGCGGGCGGGACCGTGTCGCTCGTCGACACCGAGTAGCCACATCAACGGACACCCTCTACGCGGTGGCGCGCGCCTCGCGGGCCGCGAAGCGTGCCCGCGAGCGCGTGCGAGGGATGAGCGAGGGAGCGAAGCGACCGAGCGAATCGGTTGGGGAGGGTGTGGCGGTAACTGGTGCCCGGCAGTCGCTCGGCCGTCTCGATTACACGATCACCACACGCGTATGCGAGCGAATCGGCCCGGGAGGGCGTGGCCCAATTAGTGCCCGGGTGTCGCACGGCCGTCTCAGTCGTACACCCATCACCAACGTACAGAATCGGCTGGGGAGGGTGTGGCGGTAACTGGTGCCCGGGTGTCACGACATCGTCTCATTCACACCATCACGCTCACACGCGTATGGGGGAGGGCGTGGCCCGAGTGGTGCCCGGGTGTCGCACGGTCGTCTCGAGCGCGACACGGGACGTCGAGCGGTCGCGAACGCCTCGTCAGCGGGCTCGACGGCACCCGACGTTTAACCTGGTACCGCCCGAACCGACACCCATGCGTGGACTCCACGTCGGAACCGTCGTCGGCATCCCGATCCGGCTCAACTGGACGTTCCTGATCGTCTTGCCGCTTTTCGCGTACCTCGTCGGCTCACAGGTGACGACGATCGCAGACGCGATGAACCAGACGCTCGGCGCCGGCATCGACGCGGCGGCGATCGGCTCGGGCGTCACCGCGTGGGCGCTCGGAGTAGTCGCGGTCGTCGGCCTCTTCGCCGGCGTCTTGCTCCACGAGCTCGGTCACTCGATCGTCGCGATGCGGTACGGCTACGAGATCGAGTCGATCACGCTGTGGCTGCTCGGCGGGCTCGCGAACTTCGCGGCGTTTCCAGACGACTGGCGTCACGAACTCACCATCGCTATCGCCGGCCCGATCGTCAGCGTCGGCGTCGGGGGCGTCTGTTACGTCGTCTTCCGGCTCGCGCCCGCGGGAGCCGACGCACTGCTGTTCGTCTCCGGATACCTCGCGCTGTTGAACGTCGTGCTCGCGGGGTTCAACATGCTTCCGGCGTTTCCGATGGACGGCGGCCGCGTGTTGCGGGCGCTCTTGGCTCGCCGCCAGCCGCGTGCACAGGCGACCCAGCGGGCCGCAGCAGTCGGGAAGGTGTTCGCGTTTTTGCTCGGGCTCTTCGGACTGCTCTCGTTCCAGCTGTTGTTGATCGCGCTCGCCTTTTTCATCTACGTCGCCGCCTCCGGTGAGGCTCAACAGACCACGCTCCAGGCCGTCTTCGAAGACGTCACCGTCGGCGACGTGATGACGCCGAGCGCAGAGTTACACACCGTCACCGCGGAGATGTCGGTGGCCGAGTTGATGCACCGCATGTTCGAGCAGCGACACACGGGCTATCCGGTGATGGACGGCGACGACCTCGTCGGCATGGTCACTCTCGCAGACGCCCGCGACGTTCGTGAAGTCGAGCGCGACGCGTATCGCGTCGGAGACGTGATGGCGACCGAGATCGCCTCGGTGACGACCGACACCGACGCGATGACTGCCCTCCAGACCATGCAAGAACACGGCGTCGGACGGCTCCCGGTCGTCGACCGCACCGGGCGGCTCGTCGGACTCATCTCGCGGTCGGACCTGATGACCGCGTTCAACATCATCCAGACCGGCGGCAGCCCACGGAGCGGCTCGTCCCGTCGGCTCGACGACGGCCGCCGGCTGGTGTGAGACGAGGGCAGCCGGAGCCCACCCTACCGTCCCGACTCAGTCGTCGGCGGACCCGGCAGACGTCGACGCACCCGCCGCGGTCGAGCCGTCGTCCGTCGACTCGAGCGCCGAGAGGCGGTCGAGCGCGTCGACCATGGCGACGACGCTAGCCCGAGTGATGTCCGCGTCGGACGCCGAGACCGACACCGAGCGATCCCCGCGAGAGAGGTCGACCGCCACGGTGACCACGGCGTCGGTTCCGCCGGTGATGGCGTCGACGTGGTAGGCGTCGAGCTCGAAGGCCGTCTCGTCGACGCCCTCCGTCCCGTCTGCGAGCGCGGCGCGAACCGCCTCGAGGCCGGCGTCGACCGGTCCGGAGCCGGTGCCGGCTGCCATCCGCTCGTCGTCGCCGACGCGGAGCCTGACGGACGCGGAGGGGAGGTTCCCACCGGAGGTCGCAGAGAGGTCGACGAGCTCGACGTGGCGGTCGCGCTCGCGGCCCTGAACGTCCTCCGTGATCGCGAGCAGGTCGGCGTCGGTGACGCGCTTTCCGCGGTCGCCGAGGTCTTTGACCCGTGTGACGACCTCGTGGAGCTCGTCGTCGTCGACGTCGAGGTCGTGTTCGGCGAGCGCGGCCGCGACACCCGCCCGTCCCGCGTGTTTGCCCAGTACGAGCCGACGCTCTCTCCCGACCGTCTCGGGCGCGTACGGCTCGTACATCGTGCCGTCTTTGAGCGTCCCGTCGGTGTGGATCCCCGACTCGTGTGCGAAGGCGTTCGCGCCACACACCGCCTTGTTCGGGGGGAGCGCGACGCCCGTCGCCTCCGAGACGCGCCGGCAGAGCCGGTAGAGCCGGTCGAGCCGGACCGTCTCGACGCCGTAACACCGGTCGAGAGCGATGGCGACCTCCTCGAGTGCGACGTTGCCCGCTCGCTCGCCGACGCCCGTCACGGTCCCGTGGACGGTGTCGGCGCCGGCGCGCAGGCCCGCGTGGACGTTCGTGAGCCCGAAGCCGAGGTCGTCGTGCGTGTGGAGGCTCGTCGGACCGAGCGCAGCGAGCCGTGAGACGACGTCAGCGGTGCGCTCGGGGCCGGCCGCTCCGACGGTGTCACAGTAACAGATGCGGTCTGCACCCGCGTCGAGTCCGGCACCGAGCAGCCGCTCGAGGTAGTCGAGGTCGGCCCGCGAGCCGTCCTCACCGAGCACTTCGACCCACAGGCCGTGGTCGGTGGCGTACTCGACGAGTTCGACGGTAGTCTCGACGACGGCGTCGCGGTTCGAGCCGACCTTCGTCTCGACGTGTTTGTCGGAGGCCGGGACGACGAGGTTGACGCCGTCGACGTCACAGTCCAGTGCGTGGTCGATGTCGGACTGGACCCCGCGCGCGAAGCTGGTGACGGTGGCGTCGAGGTCCGCCGCAGCGACGCGACGGATTCCCTCTCTTTCACCGGCCGAGGTGCACGCCGAGCCGGCCTCGATGATGTGGACGCCCGTGGCGTCGAGTTCACGGGCTACGTCGACCTTCTCGGCCGGCGTGAGCGAGACGCCGGGCATCTGCTCGCCGTCGCGCAGCGTGGTGTCTAAGAGCTGTACCTCGTCGAGGGTGGTGAGTTGGGTCAAAACGGTCTCCGTCGTCGCAGGGTGGTCGCTGCCGCCGTCGGTGCGCGTGAGTCGGTCGTCGGGGGAGTGGTCACGGTCGGTGAATTTCACGGCCAGCCGCCGCGAGGCGACTTGCTCTATCCTCCGAACGACCACGAGCGTCTCGTGTCATTCGTACCCGTGGCGACGGGACACACCATATTAAATCGGACGGTTGTGCGGGCCGATAGCCGAGTGATCGTCGGTGAATACCGGGGGTCGGTGAAGATCTCTCGCTGCGCCATCGAGATCACAGAGCGGATGCCCGGCGGAGGACGACTCCTCGTTGAGAGGCCGAATCAGCGCTCGTTACGCTGGCGTGAGGAGACGCAGTAGGCCGGCTGGTCGGGTCTGGGTCACCGGCTCGCGACTCGGCGCGCCGAAGAGAGCTACGTGGACACGAACTCGACGTCGGTTATCTCGAATCGGGCGCCGCCGTCTGCCCCGTCCGTGACGCGAATCTGCCAGTCGTGGGCGGTGACGATCTGTTCGACGATGCTCAGCCCGAATCCGGTCCCGTTCGTCGACCGTGAGTAGCCAGCCGCGAAGACGTCGGTACGGTTCCCAGGTGGGATCCCCGGACCGTCGTCTTCGACGTAGAACCCGCCGGCTACCTCTCCGACCGTCACGGTCGTGTCCGCCCCACCGTGCTCGACGGCGTTTCGAAACAGGTTCTCGAACACCTGTCTGAGCCGACTGTTGCTCGCTCGCACCTCGCGGTCGGTCTCTGTGATCAACGCCGCCTGCTTCGTCTCGACGGTCTCCCAACACCGGTCGCAGATCGCATCGAGCGGAACCGGTCGGGTGCCGGTCACCTCCTCGCCCTCCCGGGCCAGCGTCAGGAGATCGTCGATCAGCGTCTCCATGCGGCCGAGCGCTCGTCCGAGGGCGTCGAGGTGGCCGCTGTCACACTCGTCTGTGGCCAGCTCGAGCCGCCCCGTGGCGACGTTCAGCGGGTTCCGCAGATCGTGTGAGACGACGCTCGTGAACTCTTCGAGCCGCTCGTTCGCGCGCTTGACCGACTCGCGTTCGGTGATGTCGATGTACATTGCTACCGTTCCGATGATCTCGCCGTCGGCCCTCCGGCGCGGAACCGCACGCAGGAGCGCCTCGACGACCGCACCGTCGGCAGTCCGGAGCTCGCGCTTTTCGCTGGTGAACCGCCCGTCGAGCGACGCCTCGTATCCGTTCGATCGGAGTCGGTCCACCGACCCCGGCGTGTAAAACTCCGCGAGCTCGCTGCCGCGTACGGCGTCCGCACCGTAGCCGAGCGTCTCGATGAACTGGCCGTTGCAGTCTTCGACGACCGGTCGGCCGTCCTCGGATCGGGTGAGAACCGTCATCACTGGCGCTTCCTCGAACAGCGTTCGGTACTGGGTTTCGTATTTCGTCGCCAGTTGCTCCAATTCCTCAGTTTTGTGTTCCAGTTGCTGTTGGTGTTTTATGTGTTCGGTAATATCGGTCGCAACACCGGTGAGCTGCGACGGGTCGCCGTTCTCGTCAGTAATCGCGTCGAGGCGGGCCTGCACCCACCGCACACCACGGTCGGGGTGGTCGATACGGAACTCCTGTTCGCGTGGCCAGCCGGACGTTTCGCCCTGCTGGGCGTCCATTTCCGCAAGTAACTCGTCCTTGTCGTCGGGATGGACGTGTCGGAGCCATGCCATCGAGTCGTCGTATGCCTCTTCCGGGGTGATCCCGTAGATCGTTTCCACTGCTGGATTCACGTACTCGGTTTCGGAGTAGTCGGTCGGCAACAGGAAAAACGCGTCCTCAACGTTACCTGCGAATCGCTCGAACTGCTCGCGGATCGTCCGAAGCTCCTGCTCGCGCTCTTTGCGCTCGGTGATGTCCTGAAACGTCCCTTGAACGGCGATGAGTTCATCATCCTCACATACCGGCTCTCCGAGCGCGCGAACCCAGCGCACGTCGTCGTCGGCTGTGACGATCCGCAACTCCACGTCATACGGTTCGCCCTCGGATGTTAGACGGTCGACAGCCTCCCGAATCGTGTCTCTATCGTCGGAATGATAGAACTCGATGGCGTCTTCAATTCTCACATCGGCATCCGGTGGCAGTCCGTGGATCCGATACACTTCGTCCGACCACCGCAGCGACTCAGACTGCACGGTATACTCCCATCCACCGATACGTGCGACTTCTTGTGTCTCTTGCAGGAACTGGCGGCTCCGGTCAAGTTCCTGCTTTTGCTGTTTGCGTTCTGTTACATCACGATATAGCCACAAGTGTGCCTCCCCCTCGGGCAGGGTGTACGGCACGTAATCGCGTTCGAGCACACGACCGTCTGCCAGCGGGAGTTCTTCGTTTTTCACCGGATCTCGCCGTTCGATCCGTTCGGTAACCCCTTCGATAAATCCCTCCGGATCGGCGAACAGGTCCTTGAGTTCTTCAGCCGTCGCGGCGCAGTCACGCCCAGTGAGTTCATCACCGCCGATCGGTCTGCCAAACGTCTCTCCCAACAGGTCATTTGCCATGAGTATGTCGCGTTCAGCATCTTCGACGAGCACGCCCATCGGCAGGTGTTCGACTATCGTTCGGAGGATGGTGTTCGTCCGACGAAGCTCCTGTTCCCGTTCTTTGCGCTCAGTGACGTCTCGATTCGTACAGATCAGCGTGCCGTCGTCGAGCAACGAGAGGGTGATCTCCTGATGGACGGGCGCGCCGTCGCGCCGTTTTCCGACCGTCTCGCCGCGCCACTCGCCTGCACGGTCGAGTACCGGAAACACCTCCCGCTCGATCCGTGCGACCTCGTCGTCACCGTACAGTCGCCGCCAACTGCTGCCGATGAGCGTGTCGGGGTCGTACCCAAAGATGTCGGCGTGGGCGCGATTCATGTAGACGTACTCGCCGTCCGCGTTCAGGATCGAGATCCCGTCTATCGCCGCCGCCATCGCGGCTGACTGCATCTCTAGTTCGGCTTCCCGTTCTTTACGCTCGGTAATGTCCGTCGCGACGCCGAGTACGGCGTCGCCGTCCGTCTCCACCGGGTCGTAAGGAATCTTCGTCGTCTCCAACAGTCGCGTCTCACCGTCTGCGGTCGTCAGCGGCTCCTCCGGAACGTGTCTGGGCTCACCGGACTCGATGACCGCCTGGTCGTCGGCACGAAATCGTTCCACTTCCTCCTCGGAGTCGGCGAAGTCGGCGTCGGTAGCTCCTTCGAGGTCGTCGACGGTGGTCCCGTACGCGTCCGCGATGGCCTCGTTCGCCAGCAGGAACTCGCCGGTTTCGTCCTTGGCGAAGACGAACTGTGGGAGCAGATCCACGATCTGGCGCAGCCGGTCGCGCGTCGCTCGCGCACGCGCCTGGTGGCGGTACTTCTCGACGGCGTTGCGAATCTTGTTGGCGAGGATAGCGTACTGGCTCGTCCCGAACGACTTCTGCAGGTAGTCCGTCACCCCGGCGGCGATCGCGTCGCTCGCGACCGTCTCGCTCCCTTCGCCGGTGTACAGGATGAACGGCATCGCCGGGTATGCGTCGCGTACTCGGGCGAGAAACTCGATACCGTGCTGTTCGGGCATCTCGTAGTCGCTCACGATACAGTCGAACTCCTCCGTCCGAAGTCGATCGAACCCCTCACGAGCGCTCGTCGCCGTCTCGACGGTGAACGCGGAATCCTGCGCGGTGAGCATCTCGGCCGTCAGGTCCCCGACGGCTGGATCGTCGTCGACGTGAAGCACTGCGATCCCCGTCGTCTCAGACATACGTCACAGCCGGTGTGACCGACTCACATAGTAGTTGCGTCCCAGTTTTCACGAGCGATAGCAGGCTCGTCTGCGAGGCGAAAGCCGGGCGTCTCAAGGGCGAAGCACACGCGGTCACTCGCCCGGGCGCAACAACGACCGAAGGGTGCGCCGGCTCGGCCCACACGTCTCACGGTACGCACAGCTCGTACATCGGTCGTCTGCGACTCGCGCAGGCGGACCGTCTATCGCTCGTACCGCTCGCACCGTGCGCCGGTAGGCGGCCTTCCGGCGGGTCGTGAGTCGCACCGTCCGGACGACGCCGACCGCCGGATACTCGACGAGGGCTCGCGGGATTTCACGCTCTCGTTCCCACGCGAGCGCCTTCGCCGCCGCCACCGCACGGACCGACTGCGGCTCCCAAACGCCCTGCGCTGGGGGCTCTCCGGGCGAGCAGACGACCGGTGTCGGCGCCCGCTCGGTGTCGCCCGCCAGCAGTTTGTGAACGACTCCGCGACACTCCCGGCCAGTGAGGACGGTCCGCGTCGCCGCCGGGTCGACGAGACGGTCGTACTCGGGGCGGTCGCGCATTCGCGCGAGGGTTCGCCGGTACACGGCCGGCTCGCGGCGGATCGGCAGTCGACG
>ERZ1034573.387-NODE-387-length-13110-cov-6.394408_pt1 | contig 13110 bp, 17 predicted proteins | sample MGYA00520641_ERZ1034573 | MGnify/ENA primary metagenome ERZ1034573 (study PRJEB33760, sample SAMEA4777724) | hypersaline lake metagenome | biome: hypersaline environment; feature: brines | place: Spain | collected 2014-08 | depth 0 m ...
GTAAAAGAAAATCATAATGAAATCCAAAATACGATATTATAGATGAAACCACCAGTATTAATCCGGCGATTAGTTTAACATTTAGGTCAACATCCTTCGTGTACGATGTTTTCCTTAGAACAGCCCCTGAGAATACAAAAACGATCACTATAATCAGATAAGATGAGTTAAGGAAGACGGACTGACAGACGGCAAGAGCGGATATCGTGGTAGGGCATCCGAGTAACTCTTCCGTGTGCATAAACCGTCTCATGTGAATAACTGTTGACAGTAGAAGGAAAGATGATACTAGAACCGAAACTAATGTCATACTCTGCAGATAATAGTAAACAATTACACTAGGAGACAGACAGAAACTAACAATATCCGCTATTGAGTCATACACCAATCCAGAGTCAGAGCTTGGGAACTTCCTCGCTAACAACCCGTCAATCGAGTCTAAAATCCCAGCAATCGTTACTAGAAGACAGCTAACCACTATGTTCTTCGGTGCATAAAGTATTGATGCGAAACCCAGTAAAACTATAACAGTAGTGACCACATCAGCTACATAGACATTCCAACTGTTTTCATTCATGTATCTTACTTTGTATATTGTTAATGTTAGTAAAATACCTTGCCCAACTTATTGCAAAGAGATCACTTAGATAAAATTCACAGGATTCTCGTACCGTCCTCCACGACATACGCGTTCTCCATATCGATTATCTCTTTTATCTGCTCCGTTGATCTCTGACTAACATGTTCAGAAACGTTCGTAAAGTATATCTCCGACGGGTTAACGCGATCTATAAAGTCCAAGAACTGGTTCTTGTCTCCATGAACCTCGTATCCGATTAACGCACTAGCATCATAAACTAGAACATCAACATCCTCAAATTCTTCATCTGTTCGGGGTACACCATGATCTGGATTATAGACAAGCTTTTGATCATTATGCTCCAACACGAAACCGACATATCCTCTTGTGTGCTCTGTTATAAAAGAGCTGACCTTCACATTCCCCGTTACAAAACTGTCCTCCTCTGTTGTTTGAACATTAAATCCGTGATTATTCATAGCATACGCAACCTCACCTCGAAGTTTCTCCTCGGTGAAAGGACTACAGTAAAGATCAAACTCTTTTCCAAGGTAGTCCACTATATGATCCTCAACCTCATCTTCGACACCTAGTTTCTCCAGTCTGGTTGTTGTATTGTACAGATCACGGATTCCGTTACTGTGATCGTAATGGAAATGCGTTACAAGAAGTGAATCTAAACTTGTGATACTGTTATCAAATAATTGTTTCCGAACATCCGGTGATACATCCAGTAGAATACTCCTATCATCTGCCTCTACATGCACGCTCGGACGTGTTCTACTATTCCTGAGGCAGTACTTACAGGAGCACAAAGGAGCAGGGACACCTTCGGAAGGACCTGTTCCTAAGATTGTGGCTTTCATACTAAACAGTTATGCATGCGTATTATAAAACTTTCCGAACAGATGTCAACTGCCGATTCCAATAACTCGTAAATGTGTTGTACGACAATCTTGGAAAAATAATATACTGCGGGAAAACTAGTTTATAGTATGGATATTGTATGGCATAGAGAGGATATACGAATGTACGACAATAAAGCTGTTTCGGAGGCAGAAAATGCGGTTCCTGTGTTTGTTATTGATGAGAAAATACTTGATAAAGCAAGTAACAGAAGGATGAAATGGTTGCTGAAGAACCTCCGATCATTAAAGGATGATTACAGAGATATAGGATCTGACTTAATCGTTAAACAAGGCGATCCAGTATCTGTTATAGGACAGATGGTAGAGAGTTACGATGCTGACCGCGTGCTGTTTAATAAATCATACACACCTACAGGTCGAGACCGAGATGAACAATTCAAGGACGAACTGTCGGGTCATGCTGTTGTAGAGAGTTTTCATGATCGAGTTCTACATACTCCTGAGTCAATATACACGAATAAGGGAACACCGTATAGTGTATTCACATATTACCATAAAAAATGGAAGAAACGTGAGAAAGAAGAGCCTATGAATGTCGGTGGATTTCAGGATTTAGATGAGGAGGATAATATACCGAACGTAACTGATCTTGGTTTTGAACCTGTTAGCATAGAGTTACCGGAGGCTGGTACAGATGTTGCCAGAAAGAAACTACGTAGTTTCTGTTCTGAGGACATAGAAGAGTATAGTGACAGCAGAGATTACCCTAGTGAAGATGGAACATCTCGTTTATCTGCGTACATGTCTTACGGAGTTATAGGTATACGAGAGGTATGGGAAGAAACAGATGGGAAGGAGTCAGCTTCGGAATTCCAAGAACAACTCGCTTGGAGAGATTTCTATACGCAGGTTCTATACCATAACCCAAGTGTAGTGACGGAGAACTACAAATCCTACGAGCAACCGATTCAATGGGAGAATGACGAAGAATTATTCGAGAAATGGAAGAACGGAAACACAGGGTATCCGATTGTTGATGCAGGTATGAGGCAGTTAAAACAGGAGGGCTACATGCACAACAGGGTTCGAATGATAGTTGCTTCCTTCCTGACGAAGGATCTGCTAATAGACTGGAGATGGGGTTACAATTGGTTTAGAAACATGCTTATTGATCACGACGTTGCGAACAACAACGGAGGCTGGCAATGGGCTGCTTCAACGGGAACCGATGCTCAACCGTATTTCAGAATATTTAACCCGATGAGTCAGGGTGAAAGATACGATCCGAAAGCTAAGTATATTAAAAAGTATGTACCTGAACTACAAGGCGTAGAACCTGAGTTAATACACTCTTGGAACGAGCTCTCAGAAGAGGAGAGGAATGAGGCAACTGATTATCCGTCACCAGTTATAAAACATTCAGAGCGACGGGAGCAGGCACTAAGCATGTATAAAACAGCTAGAGGTGAATCAGAGGATTGAAAGGGAACAATATAAGTGGCGTAAAGACAATTAATACGTATGAATTATAGAGACGCCCTGCAGAATATTGAAGAAACAGTACAAGCTGGTCATGAATCCAGTCCTATCAGCTCAGGCAAGATTACAAGCACCACTCTTGGAAGAGATGATAATGGTTACTTCGCATCTTTCCTATCAAGAGACGAGGAGGAAACCATACATAAAGAGTACTTCTCTCCTAGTGTTAATGACTATCTTGAAAAGCTTGTCAGTTATACTGAGGAACATTGTTCGTTACGGAATCAATCGAATCTTTCCACGCAGCTCGTTTTATTCATCGAAGAAGAACCGGAACTGTATATTCATACATCAGCAGACTTCCAATTAGAAACAGATGTTCTAAATCCGTATATTTCGGAGTTTACCACGGAAGACAGTTCCGTAAATGATGTTAGAGAAGATAATATCACAAAACTTGAAATAACGTACAGTCCTATATGGAGTTCGTTCGACTCAACCTGCTATTACCAGACTAAGAAACCACACGAACGGTACAGTAACATAGAGTCTCTTGACGAGTACATAGACCGGATGTCTGACCAAGCAGGGGTGACCGAGTCTGAACTACGTGATAAGGAGTACTATATGTCTCATTATCACCCTCACAAGACGGATGTTTTCTCCCAGATTAGAACTGATTGTCTTAGTGAGTTATCAGAGTTATACGATATGCCTGAGTCCACATTCGAAGTGCAGCCAACGAAGATAGTTATAAGAAAAGATGAGGTGTCAGAGGTTTGTCTGACGGATATAAGCAAAGGAAGCGTAGTTGACAATCAGTTGTAGTCTCTTTCCATCTGTTCTCTCTTCTGTATTTTGTCAAGCTTCCGATCAAACTCCTCCTCAGATATCTCACCGTCAATGTACATCTGCTTCAGCTTCTCCTCAGTAAGATCCTCGCTAACACGTGTTCCTTGTTGTCTGGTTCTTTCCTGTCTTTTCTGACCTCTCTGATTCCGTGGTCTCTGAGATGTCTGTTCCTCCGATTTCTCCAGAAGATCAATTGTACCAGGGTACTTCCAGACCTTCCCGTTGCTTGCCTTAACAGCTCCGATAATGCAGAACGCAGTATTCAGGATTAATACAACCGGGAACAACAAGAATCCTATGAAGAACGTCAGCGAGACAAAGGACAGTATCATATACAGCAGGAAGAACACCTGCCAAGTGAATGCTTTCGCTGCGTTCTTCTTAACGAAGTCGTCCTCCGCAATTGCGTAAATTATGATCGGTCCGAGGAGTCCGAACACCAATCCTAGGATGTGAGATATCGAAGCAAGACCAGTATTTTCTTTCTGATCATCATACTGTGGAACGTCGTCTACGTATTCACTCATAATATTAACTGTTTATCTACAGGTATAATAATCTTTGTGGAATATTAGAGAAAGTTAGGACTCAGACTTATAGGATAATATACGGAAAAGTATAATGATGCAGTCTGACAGCTCTGTTGATCTAAGTTACCCGTCAGAAACCACGGGTGAGAAAAGTGAAACTCAGGATAAATCTAGAATTGAATCAGTGAAATTTATTCCTGTTCGATGCTCGTACACAGACAAAGGCAGTACCGTTAATATACATCACAGCCAAGGTGTTGTCACCTCGCAACTGGAAGATTTTATGAGCAGAAGACAGTTGCAGAAATTCAGAAACTCGTATATTGAAGGGAATAGGTCGTATTTAACATGTCTCAGACTGCGACATAACGACGAGTCAAGTATATACATTCACTCACTATCAACAAGCAAATCTCAAGCGTTAAGAACGAAGAAAAGAGTCCAGAAAATAGCTGACATATATAATAATATATATTACCGTGAGATAGATGAAAGTCTCGGTAAAATACAGTTTGGATTAGCGGAGAGAATACGAAGTAGGAGTGAATTAGCACACAGATCAGCTTCAATTATAGGACGGGTACTTTCATATCCTGTAATGCTGATTCTTAGTTCGTTACTTCTAACTGCCGTTTTGTATGGTGGTTCTATTGTTAAGGGGCTTTCAATAATGATTCTGAGTGCGGTTGTAGTCTCCTTCGCCATAACATCGTGGATGAAGTTCAGAACTTTCAGAAGCCTGAGAACAGAGGAGGATACGATAATAAAACGGGATTATAACAGTCAGCATCGAGTTATACTAGCAGATATTGAGGATAAAGAGGATAGAAAGATTTTGAAAGTCGATCAAATAGATGCGACTTGGTCGTTCAACAAAAATGACTTCGGTGACCTATGCGGGTACGAGAAAGATGTATATGATCACTTAGATAAAATCGGTAATGGTGGAAAAGCGATTGTGAGGGTGAAACCGAATGTAGCAGGTATTGACGGATTGGAAAGTGATGGAGGTGAGTACGTACTACCTCAGTTCAAAGACAGGAAGAGATGGATAATATAGTTCTGAAGTGATCGGAAATGACTTATTTCTCCAGTACTTATTATAGAATATGGAGAGTTTCGTTAATATAATTCAGTTCAATCCAACCGTCGGAGATATAAAAGGGAACGCAGATAAAATAATGGAAAATTTTGAACAAGGAGAATTAAATGTAACCTCGGAAATGTCCCTGATCGGATACCCACCACAGGATATACTTCATAGGGAGGAGCTTTATACTGAACAGGAAAAAGCTGTCAGCAGAATATCTGGAAACATTGAAAATGGAATGCTAGTAATCGGAGCTCCGCAGAGAAAGGATGGTTATCTGTATAATTCTGCTCTGGTAATAGACACAGATGGTATCCAATACGTGTATTCAAAGAACCTTCTACCGACATACGATGTATTCAATGAAGCACGGTATTTCCGCTCAGACAACGATAAACTTGTGTTTAGTTACGATGGTAAAGAAATAGGTGTTACCATATGTGAGGATGCTTGGTCTGATGTAGAGCCGAACGGTATAACACAACACAATGAGGATCCTATAATGGACTACGCTGAGGATGACATTGATCTAATGCTGAATCTCTCAGCCAGTCCTTACAGATACGGTAAGCCCGAAAATCGTGTTGAAAGATTTAAGAATCATGCTCGGAAGATAAACGCTCCTGTTGTGTTTGCGAATCAACTTGGAGCCAATGATGAGTTAGTGTTTGACGGTGGTTCTTTCATCGTTGACGATGATGGGCTTATAAATTCACTTAGTAGCTTCCAACGTGAGAACAGTCGGATTCCTGAAGGTGGTAGTGAGGAGTTAGTGGATGCTGTCACACTAGGCATATCCGATTACTTTCAGAAAACAGGGTTCGAGAAAGCTGTAATCGGTATGTCTGGTGGTATTGATTCGTCTGTTGCGGTTACACTTGCCTCGGACGCATTAGGATCTGAAAATGTGGTAGGAGTATCTTTACCTTCTCAGGTTTCCAGTAGGGAAAGCATTGAGGATGCCCGAGAGGTTGCTACCAGACTTGGTATCGACTTCAATGTTGTTTCGATAAAGGATGCGTTCAACATATCAAAGGAAGACATATCTGACGGAGGATATGGGACTGACGGTATTACATCTGAGAATCTTCAAGCAAGGCTTCGAGGTGTTTACCTTATGGCCATCTCAAACTCGATGGGAGATTCTCTTGTTATAACGCCTGATAATAAGAGTGAAGGAGCTGTTGGCTACTGTACTCTATACGGAGATACGGTCGGTGCAGTAGCTCCGCTCGGAGACCTGTACAAGAACCAAGTTTACGAGATCGCACGTTTCTACAATCAGTCAAGCCGAGTTTCCGATGATGTTCTGATACCCAATCGGATTATAGATAAGGAACCGACAGCTGAACTCAAACAGGATCAATCAGACACGGATGACATTCCAGAGTACAACTCATTAGACAGATTCCTAGAGAAGTATATAGATGACGGTCAGCCGATTGATCTTATAAACTCTGATCTAACAGACGAAGAGATTAATGAGGTGGTGTCAAGAATCCATGTATCTGAATTTAAAAGGAACCAATCACCTATTACCCTCAGAGTAAGTGATAAGGATCTGAGTTCGGGATGGCGTTACCCTATCGCCGCCGATTACGATTTCCTTAACTGAAACGCTCACTTTTATATTTTATCAACTCCAATTAATAATCATGACTGTAATCCAGCTTTCAGAGGTTACTGACGAAGAAGAAGTAACAGATTACTACCAGAGGACAATTAATGCAGACGAGTTTAGTGAATTTAAGCAGATGTTTGAACAACTATCAGGAAGAGAAATAGAGGATGCTAAATGTCGGTTGATGAAGCGGAAAGGTGAAGATGATCCTTCGGTAATTGTTTTCCGACTTGTTGATGGGTACACGTACGAACTAAGAGGGACATTCCCTGATGGAGAAACTGTTGAATTTAAATTCAGCGTGGATCAGAAAAGCTAATTCTAACTAAGATCCATACCGTTCGCGTTGAATAAAGTTGTCTTCCCTTCTAAAACAGTACAATCCTGTTCAATATTAACAACTTCGACATCCACCTTAGCTCTTCGACCATTCATATTCGTGAGTCGGCAACTGATATTAACTTCATCATCAACGTAAACAGGTTTTAGGAAATTTAATTCATCCATGCTTTCAATTATGATATCCCCTTCAAATTTAGCTAGGGCACTACTAACAGAGCCCATAACCAGAACACCGTGAACAATAGGTTTGTCAAAAGGGCCTTCTGCTTCAGCGTACCGTCGATCAGTATGAAGCCTATTCTCATCCCCTGTCAGTTCCGCAAATTTTCTAACATCAGTTGAGGAGAAACTTTTTTCCACAGATGAGATGTTACCCTCTTCAAAAGAGACAGAGTCGGAATCTGCCTGTCCGCCATACATCTGATTCATCGACCAAATTGTATCAGTCATCATTCTCATGCCGAAGCTGTACGGATTTTCAAATGCCATAAGAAAACCTTGGATCAGCATACTATTATTTGTTTCGATTCGTTTCTGATTTCAAAAACAGGTATCTGATTGTACAAATATCCTGATTGATTTCGATCAGAGAAGCTTGTAACTATTGATACCGAATGCGATTAACCAGACAGCGGATAATAGTGAAGGAGGCATATAGCGCCATTTACCTCTTAGCGTAGCTTCCGTCAGACCCAGTATCAGTACTATTATAGCAGATTTGAATATCATTAGTGATGAGAATCCAAATCCTTCAATCATGTACTGTCCAAGCGGATTCTTCTCTTCATAACCTGAGTTTAACCCTATCCAAGTCGAACCTACATCAAGTAAAGCTACGAAAAAGCATGACAACCATAAAGCAAATTCTGTTCTCTTAGTATAGTCCATTAGTTAATTTATAATCGTCGTTGACCACTAATTGTGTTTCCTCATCGGAACTAGATTCTTTTCTCCGCATCAACAATCATTCCAAGTGAATTCCGTTCTCTGACATCAACAACGTTAAAACCTCTTTTATCCTGTAAAACATGCTTAGTCGCTCCATCTGAAGCACCGACTTGTGCGTAGATAACATCCACCTCGGTATTGTCTCGAATCACTTCTTCCGCCACCTCCAGCATAGCTGTTCCAATACCATTGTTACGATGCACATCCGGTACTTCAAGGTCATATATAACAGCAGATTCAGGGCTGTCGCTTTCAAACTTGCAGGTTGCTCCTTGGTAGGATATAATCCAAGAGTATGGATTTTTCATTTCAACTTCATTCATCAACGTATTCTTATTCACCATTTACTGAATTCAACTGTGTTAACTGTTATAATATTAACGAACTATATTGATAGGAGAATTGTGGTGGTGCTAGGATTTAAGTATATTAAGATGGTAAAAACTCATATGGATGAGTCCGTTTCAGACAGTTTCTACGAGAACAACTCAGTTATCCACAGAGTTGGTTCAGTTAGTTACAGTCAAGATGGGGAATCCGTCAGAACCTTCTGCAGTAAGGAATTCGATTTAAAAAGCGAAGATGATGCTTTCTCGGTTCCGATATCTCTGGTTGATAGAACGGAAATATGCGTTGAATGCGAGCGGAACCACAGTCATATACGGTATGACAGATTTAATTTTGACGATAGTAAGAATCAAAGTGAATACAAGTTTTTCATAAAGGCTGATGTAAGAGTTGGAGAGAAGAGAGGTTTCACCGTTCAGGAAACTGTTGAGGCGGACTCGATTGACGAGGCAAAGAGCTCTCTTGAACAAGATTATGAAATGGCGGAGTTGTACAAGTACTACTATATATCCAGAAGCAGAAGCTACGGAGAATGGGAAGTGCTGGTCGATGAAAGAGTACGGAGTTCTTAACAGAGAACTATTCGTTAACTAATTCGCTGAAGATCAAAACTCTATTATAACCAAGTTAGTATTAGAGCTAATATGGTCGTGTCAACTATGAGGTTCTATGAGGATTTGGTTCAGAAAATTTACAGCGGAGAGAAATCTCAGACTATAAGATATGATTGGTCGGAAATCCCGAAAGATGGTAGTATCTTGAACGCTGTCTCAACGCAGGAAGGTGATGTGTTTGCGAAAATACAAATTGAATCGACAGAGGTAATATCAGTAGAGGAGTGTGCTGACAGAAATCTTGAAGGTCATAAAAACTACTCAAGTACAGAAGAACTACTGGATGAAATGTCAACTTACTACACTGATATTACTAGGGAAGATGATGTCATTCTTTTTCACTTTTCATTGACGGAATGGCTCAGAGATTGAATCGTATAATATTTAGGTAGTCGGCTTCTCAGTTACATTATGAGTAATCTGCCAAGCGTAATCGATATGAAGGATCTAGAGGATCGTTTGGATGAGGCAACAGACATCGATGAGTCTATTGAATCGCCTGACGGTGGGGAGATGGAGTTACCTGAGAGTGCTAAGCAATCTATACTGGAGACGAATGTTTCAGACGCATTAGCCGATTACATATCGGATAGAGCAGTTGAGATGCCTGAGGTTAGAAAGACCAAACTCATGTATGGTTCAGGTGATACAGGACGGCAATCACAGCTTTACCTGAAACCAAAGAAAGGCGTTTCAAAAGACCAAATGAGGGAAATTGGTCGTGACCTTGATATGATACTGGAGGCTGTCTTCCCATCACAGTACTTAGTCGGTATAACCCATGGTAACACTGTTGATGATGAAGGCAAGCCAGCTGAGACAGATGAGTTTTCCGTGTTTCTCGTGTACAGAGCGAGAACGGCGTCACGTCCATCTAAACCTGCCGGAGAATTAACAGAAGTTTTCTAAACTGCTATGATTGAATTGTACATAACAGGATAGAACCGATTGGTTTATATCTCCGTAACTCAAAACAGTTCTTATGTCACGGGAAGAAATGACGGATTTTGGTGTTCCTGTGGATGCGGGGATTGTCGATTATATCAATAAGATAGATGATCTTCCTCGTATTAACACGACTTTCTGTTGTAGCGGTATGACAAAGGATCATGACGGGGTAACAGGGCGTGCTTACCTTGTTGTGGCCACGAACCTGTACGTAGGTGATGATCTTCCTCCGAATGACAGATTCCCGCATGAGACGCATTCTCTATCGTTGCGTGTTTACAGAGCTGCTATAATGGCGGGATGGTACGCAGACTTCACCACAACAACCCACAAAGGAATGTCTGGTGTTGGAGGTGTTTACATGTCAACCAGACCTTCGAAGCCTCGTTATATGAGATTGATCGCAGGGAATGTTACAGGGTCTCCTGTGAAAACTAGGGATATGTGTATGAAAGCTGAGAAGCGAATAAACGAGGAGTTGGAAGAACATTTTGAAACGGGGTTATCTGATGAAGAGATGGATGAGAAATGGTCGGATCTACACAAGGAATTGAAGCGAGAGATTGAAAAACACAACAGCTAATCAATCCGATCAGTACTGTATTCTAATAATACTGTTAAAGCCATTCCAGTTTTTTATATGCTTCATCTGTTAGTCTGAATGTAAGACCATCTTTACCAGTATCTGATCTTATCCATCCGTTATCGCTAAGAATACGGATGGTAGATTGATACCGTTTGCTGTTTTCCGATAGAGCGTAATCCAAGAGTTCTTTGACGCTATCAAAATCTGTGGATTCAGATTTAACGAGGGTCATCACCGCTCTGATTTCATCACTTCCAAGATTGGAGGTTTCAACAAGTATCTTCTCAAATGTTGCGGATCCACCTCTTCTGTCGATTGCTGTTGTAAAGTTCTTTATTCTTTCTTCATCCGCTGATGAACGAGCGTACATATCATTTGGAAGCATCTAAGTTAAGGTTCTCTTACCTACCGAAAAAGAATTGCGATTCAACAATCTGAACAGACGAATTGTAGTAGATTATCCTCGCATTCACATACTTTTTCGAATTCTGTCATAAGATCCAGTTGATTATTGTACCACCTTTCTCTTTCAATCTCCCAGTCCGAGACAATATGAGGATTAAAATCTGCTTTTGGAGGACTGATAACAGGTTTCCATACTCGTATAGCTGAAACATTAACTGAGTCGTAAGACTCCGCCTCTACAACATACCAACTATCAACCTCACAGTATTCAGAATTGTCTCTTCGACCAATGTCGGCGAAGAACACGCTTTTCGGTCGAGGATTATCCATTCCAATTATGTTAAATGTTCTCATCGTACAAAAAAATTGCTTCTTAAACTTTCTAGTATTACTTTAACACAAGTTGAAATGAACAACTATTTACGAGCACGCCCTGCATCAGCAAACGTGACTGAATTTACTAATGTAAGCATGGAGTCTGAAGAGATGTACGGTCCTTTCAACAGCATATTCTGCATCTCACGGGACGGTTCGTATAAAGTCATGGGAAAAAAGCATGAAGATCATGTGTTCCTATTCGAGCCTCCTGCAGTAAAGTACTATGCTGACTGGGAGACTGATAGGGTTGAAGGAGATATAAAAAACGGTTTAAGAATTGATAAGAACCCGATTTATATTCTTGTCAACAATAGTCCAGAGGATGGTGGGAAACCTCGTATAGAAATTGATTTCTCTTAACTGTTATCTAGTAGTCGAAGAATTTGTATTTTTGTTAAAATACGTATTTTACCTTGGCTAGGGGATTTATGATGGTAGGTGTAATATATGAGTATGACTGAGTACAAAACATATGTATTGGTTGCGTTCGGAACAGTATGTGCAGTGGCTTTCCTCGGTATAATATCCGTAGCTTTTGGAGTTACTCCAGACAGTAATCCAGAAGATGAAGAACCTGAGGTTGAAGACTTAGAGATTGTGGCAACCGACGCGTCAGAAACCGAAGAATACACTAACATAACAACAGAAGAGGATGGAACCTATACTGTTAAAGGACGGATAGTTGGATCAATGGGTGGAGGTGAAGTTGTCGTTGAATCTGTCAACGCAGATTCTGAAACTGTTACCGTTGAATTAGCGGTTGAGAACTCAGGTATTGGAATAACTGTAATCACAGGTTACGAATACAGTATGAGTGTTCAGAATGTTGGGGATCGAGAGCTAACCGTTGTGCACGGAGATAACAAATCTGAAGACAGTCCTGTTAAACAACCAGAAGAGGATCCAACAGCTGAATTAACTGACGTATCTTCATCTGCTAGTACGACAACAGAAACCTCCAGCGTCAATTTTAATGAGGATAAAGCCGTAATCAACGGTGTTATAGTTGGTAATACAGGTGGTCAAACAGTAGTTATCAATGGTGTTGACAGTAGAGACGGAACAACCTATGTTGATGTAGGATTAGAAGAACCAGATGGATTTGCGACGCAGGTTATAACTGGATACAAGTACAGTATAGAGGTTTCGAATCCGTCGGATACTGTCGCCGTCCAGCATAACGGTGAAACAGTCGGTAATTATGAGAGAGGAGGTGGTAATCCTGATGTTATAGAATCAGATTACGAATATAATTTCTATGAGGGTGAAGGAGATTCGGACGATGTTGCGTCACTAGTTGGAAATGAAGATGATTCATTTGTAATTGAAGGTTCATTTGTAACTGGAAGTAGCAGTTGTAGTCAGGCTTCTTTAGACAGTATAAAAGCCGAGGATGGTGTGATGACCGTTAATCTATCTCCTGTCTCTAATACGCCGATTTCAGGCGTGTGTACAGAGGATCTTGCACCTAGTAGTTACCGACTCGAAGTGGAATCAGTAGAAAACATTGACTCAGTTGT
>ERZ1034573.388-NODE-388-length-13107-cov-87.700046_pt1 | contig 13107 bp, 12 predicted proteins | sample MGYA00520641_ERZ1034573 | MGnify/ENA primary metagenome ERZ1034573 (study PRJEB33760, sample SAMEA4777724) | hypersaline lake metagenome | biome: hypersaline environment; feature: brines | place: Spain | collected 2014-08 | depth 0 m ...
GGTAGTAGTCGTAGTAGGAGACGAAGTACTCGACGGCGTTGTCCGGGAACAGCTCTCGGAACTCCTCGTACAGCTGGGCGGCGAGCGTCTTGTTGTGGGCGAGGACGAGGGTCGGCTGGTCGAGCGCCTCGGCGACCCACGAGACGGTGTTCGTCTTCCCGGAGCCGGTGACGCCGAGCAAGGTTTGTTCGTCGGCGCCCGACTCGAATCCCGTGACGAGTTCGTCGATCGCCGCCGGCTGGTCGCCGGCCGGCTCGAAGGGGGCGTCGACCCGAAGCGAGCGGTCGACGGTCGGACGGTCCTCAGAGAGGGGGGAGTCGGCGTCGCTCACGATACGCGTCGTTGGGCGGCGAGGCACTTGAGGGGCGCGGCTACGTGGCTGGCGGCGACGAAAACGGTCCCAAGCGGGCGTTTCCATGTGGGGGAAGACCGATTGCTGATCGGACTGCACGCAGATCCGTGTCCCTCCTCACACCGGCCGTCGCGTTCGGCGCGGCCCTCGTCCTGTTCGTCTGGGTCGCGGTCGGCGCGTGGGTCACCTTCGACGCACACGCCCGCGGAAGCGACCATCTGGGACTCTGGGGCGTGCTCGCTCCGGTCTCGGGGATCGTACTGGCCTACTACCTGCTGTGGTGGCGCCCCGAGCGCTCCCGCCGGCACGGTGGGAGCGAGCCACCGCTATCGTCGTCGTCGCCGGCCTCGTGGGGCTGGTCGTCGGGAGCCTCGTCTCGCCGCCCGATCCGGCCTCACAGTTGACCGTCTGGCCGGTCGCGTTCGGCAGTTGTCTCCCCGTCGCGTACTGGGTGGTCGAAAGAACGTTCGACCCGACCGGCGACTCGGTGATAAATGATCGACTGTAGATCGGCGGCGGACATCTCCAAAGCCCCAGCCGCGAGGCGGCCAGACGCTCGCTGCGTCCTCGTCGCTCGTTCCACTCGCTTCTCGGTGCTTACGTCGCCTCTGGCCGCCTCGCGGCTGCCCCTTTGAGTCCCGCCCCGCAACCGCACAGCACCTCACACCTCCCCAGCCTCGTCGCTCACTTTGTTCGCGACTCCCTCGCGCGTGCTCCTCACGCCCTGCGGGCGTTCGGAGGCACGCGCCACCGCGACGGAGATGACTCCCCGCCGCCGCTCCCCGGACGAAAGCGTTTCCACGTCCCCCTGCGACTCCCCGACTATGCGCATCGCCGTCCCCAACAAGGGCCGCCTGCACGACCCGACTGTCTCACTACTCGAGCGTGCAGGGCTCCACGTCGAGGAAACCGCCGACCGCCAGCTGTACGCCGACACGGTCGACCCCGATGTAACGATCCTCTTCGCGCGGGCGGCCGATATCCCAGAGTACGTCCGCGACGGGGCGGCCGACCTCGGTGTCACCGGCCTCGACCAAGCCGCAGAGTCCGGTGGAGTCGCGCCCACGGCGGCCGCAGCGGGCGAGGACGATCTCGTCGACCTGCTCGACCTCGAGTATGGCTCCTGCCGACTCGTGCTCGCGGCCCCCGAGGGCGACGCGGTGGCGACCCCGGCCGACCTCGCGGGGGCGACTATCGCCACCGAGTTCCCGACCGTCACGCGCAACTACTTGGACCGAGTTGGTGTCGACGCCGACGTCGTTACCGTCACCGGTGCGACGGAGCTGACGCCGCACGTCGATATGGCCGACGCCATCGTCGACATTACCTCGACGGGGACGACCCTCCAAGTGAACCGGCTCGCGGTCGTCGACGAGGTCCTCGACTCGTCGGTTCGGCTGTTCGCCCACCCGGACGTCACGACCGACCCGAAAGTCGAGCAGGTCCGAACCGCCTTCGAGTCGGTGCTCGCGGCGGACGGACGACGGTACCTCATGATGAACGCGCCGAAAGCACGCCTCGAGGAGGTACGAGCTGTGATCCCCGGACTCGGCGGCCCGACCGTGATGGACGTCGAGGCCGACGAACACGGCAACGGGATGGTCGCGGTCCACGCCGTCGTCGAGGCCGACGACGTCTTCGCGACGATAGCCGAGCTGAAGACGGTCGGTGCCAGCGGCATCCTCGTCACGGAGATCGAACGCCTCGTCGAGTGAGCGGCTCGAAGAGTATCCGCCTCTCAGAGCCAGCACTGTGGTCAGTCGCTAGTGCCGTCTCCGTCGTGCTCCCCTACCAGCCGCTCCTTTTCGGTGCGTGACAGTGACTTGATCGCGTGTTCTCGCGACAGTGCCACAGAGCGCGAGTCGAACGACTCGACGTGTCGCAGCGTCACCGGCGTGCGCCCGCGGGTGTACTTCGCGCCCTCGCCCGCGTCGTGTTCGGCCACCCGTCGCTCCACGTCGGTCGTGTACCCGGTGTAGAGGCTCCCGTCGGCACACTCGATCACGTACACGTGGTGGTCGCTCACGACTCGTCCTCACCCACGATCGCCCGAGCGATCAGTCCCGCCTGTGCGCCGGCGACGAACCCGGCCCCGACGTTCACCGTCGTGAGGACGGTACACGACTGGAGCGCACCGGCGAGCGCCGCAGAGCCGTCACCCCCCTCACCGTACCCAGCGGCCACAGGAACCGCGATTACGGGTGCGGCGACGAGCCCGGCGACCACCGTCGGCAGCGCGCCCTCTCGGCCGGCCGCGACGACGACGACGTCGGCCTCGCGGATTCGTCCGAGCTGATCGAGCAGCCGGTCGAGGTTCGCCACGCCGACGTCGCGTATCTGGTCCACGTCGGCGCCGATCTCACGGGCGACCATCGCGGCCTCACCGGCTACCGGCGCGTCGACCGTCCCCGCGGCCACCACCGCAATCTGCGCGTCGAGCGACGGCGGCTCGTATTCCGCCGCGTGGACTACGACGGTCCGCGTCACCTCGTCGTGTTCGACGGTCGCGTCAGGAGCGTCGGCGTCGACGGTCTCACGGATCGCCGCTGCGTGTTCGGCCGTCGCCCGTGTCACGATCGCTCGGCCAGTGGTCTCGAGCGCTGTCGCCGCCAGCGACGCGGCCTCGACCGGGCGCTTCCCCTCGGCGAGCACCGCTTCTGGAATCCCGCGCCGCCGGTCACGATCGGCGTCGAACCGCCCTGCAGCCGTCGTCGCGTACCCTGTAAGTCGTGACTCTGCTTCTGTGACGCCAATGTCCCCCGCCGCGAGGGCTTCGAGCGTCTCCCGGGCTGGCGTTCCGTCCGTCCCGGTCGCCTCGCGTTCGGTCCCCTCCTCGTCGGTGCCGCCTGGTGTGTGCATGGCCGGTTCTTCGTGGTGCACGGCCTCGTAGCCGTCGATCCGGCGTTCCGCGTGTTCGCCCTGGTTCTCGCTCCCAGCTGTCCACATGGACGACACGATCCACCCTACCGATCGGTCCACGCCACGATCCGCGCCACACCCCCTCCGTGATCTGCCGGCACGGGGCCCCTCGCGGCAGAATTCAGGAACGCTTATTAACTATGGCCGGGTAGCTAAAACTGCATGGCAGACCTCATTGTCAAAGCGGCAGTCAAGGAAGCGCTGGAGGACAAGAACGTCGCGTCGGACTTCTACGATGCGCTGGACGACGAAGTGACCGAGCTGCTCGAAGACGCCGCCCGCCGCGCCGAGGCTAACGACCGGAAGACGGTCCAGCCCCGCGACCTGTAAGGCGCTCTACTCTGTCGTTTTATCGCATCTCCACCGCTGAGCGCTGCGGCTGTGCCGGTCGCTTGTGCCGCCATCGGCCGCAGGTCGCTCGGTCATTCCCGCCCTGGCTTCGTGACGTCGACGCCGGTTTCGGTTCCGACGTGGAGCTCGTCTGCGAGTCCGACGAACAACCCGTGTTCGACGACGCCGGGCGTTTCCGCGAGCGTCCGCGCGAGCGCCGCCGGCTCCGCGATCGGGCCGAAGTCACAGTCGAGCACGAGGTGGCCGTTGTCGGTGACGACCGGGCCGTCCTTTCGCTCGGCTCGCCGGAGTGTCGCGTCGCCGCCCGCAGCCGCGACCGCCTCGGCGACGACACCGCGGCCGCTCGCGAGCACTTCGATGGGGACCGGGTGTGTGAGGACGTTGGTACACTTCGTCACGTCCGCGACGACGAGGAACCGGTCTGCGGCCGCGTCGACGAGCTTCTCGCGGGCATGTGCGGCGCCCCCGCCCTTGATCAGGTCGTCGCCGGCGACACAGTCGGCGCCGTCGATGGCGACGTCGATCCCGTCGCCACCGGGTTCGGTGACCGCCGCGAGGTCGACCAGCGGGATCCCCGCGTCGAGCGCGAGTTCACGGCTCGCGAACGAGGTTGCCACGCCGGTAATCGAGAGCCCGTCGGCGACGCGCTCGCCGAGCGCTCGGATCGCGTGTGCTGCCGTCGAGCCCGTCCCGAGTCCGACCACGTCGCCGTCGGTCACCGCCTCGGCAGCCGACTCGCCTGCCCGCCGCTTCATCGCCTCGCTGCCGCCGCTCGACTTCATGCCCCCTGTGTGTGCGGCGCGATTGAAAAGGCGTCGGCGCGGAGTCACCCCGCCTGTCACTCCAGCCGGTCGAGGATCGCGTCCGCGTCGTACGCAAGCGAGAGTGCCCGCGATCGCCCCCGTCCCTCGACGTCTGCGTACTCGGCGTCGATCACGCCGAGCTGATCGAGTTTGTTGACGATCTCCGAGTACCGGGTGTACCCGAGGTCGGTCTCCGCGTGGAAGGCGTCGTAGACGGTCCCGGCACGTTCGCCGTCGTGCTCGGCGAGCACCCGGACGAGTGCCCGCTCCGTGTCCGAGAGGCCGCGGAGCGACCGCGAGAGGTGGACGTGTTTTGACTTGTCGTAGGCGGCTTCGACGTCTGTCGTCTCGATCGTCTTCGAGGCGCGCATCTCGGCGTTGAGCCCCGCCCGCCGAAGCAGGTCGATGCCCACCCGAAGGTCGCCGCTCTCTGCGGTCAACGCGGCGACCCGTTCGAGCGTCTCCTCGTCGACGACGTCCTCGTGAAAGCCGCGTCTCGCTCGTTCACGGAGGATGTCGACGATCTCCGGGGTGTCGTACACCGGGAAGTACACCTCTTCGGGGCGGAACACCGACTGCACGCGGCCGTCGAGGTCGTCGATGACGTCGAGCCCGAGGTCCGACGAGACGACGACGACGCCGATCTTGGCGCCCGCGTGTGCCTCGTGTGCGCGCAGCAACGAGTAGAGCGCGTCCGACGCCTCATTTTCATAAAACAGGTAGTTCACGTCGTCGAGTGCAACGACCAGCACTTCGTCCTCCTCGACGAGACGGTCGGTGATCTGGCTGAACAGCTTCTTGAACGAAATCCCGGAGGAGGGCGGCTCGTACTCGAAAATTCCCTCGAAGAGCCGTGAGAAGACGGCGTACCGCGTCGAGTCCACCTGGCAGTTGACCCGTACCGTCCGCACCTCGGTCCGGGCGGCGAGCTCGCCGAAGAGCTTCTGGATCGCGGTCGTCTTGCCCGTTCCTGGCGGGCCGCGCACGACCGTGTTCAGCGGCCGCGAGCCGCGAACGGCCGGACGGAGCGCGTACTTCAGGCTCTCGAGTTGGCTCTCGCGGTGGCGGAACGTCTCCGGGACGTGGTCGATCTCGAAGACGGCCTCCTCGCGGAACACCGACTCGTCCCACGAGAGCATGTCGTCGCCGCCGTCCCCGACCATGGTGAACCAACCTCGCGCCGCTCACTTAACCATTGCCCGCGGTGCGGTGACCCCAGACCGCGGCTCGTTCGCCGCCAGCGCGGCCGGTCACCCGCGCGTCAACACGAGGACCCGACGGGTCAGCGAGCGGTGGACGCGTCGGTCGAAGCTCGCGTCGACGACCCACCCGGCACCGCGCGCGAGTCCGCGCCAATCACGGTCGGCGACCACGACGGCGCGCGACGCGACCCTGGCGCTCTCGTCGAGCGCGCCGGCGACGAGGTCGGCCAACTCGTGACGGGCGATCTTCGACTGCCGACCGTACGGCGCGTCGAAGACGACCCCGTCCACGACGTCGTCGTCGACCGGGAGTGCAGTCGCGTCGCCGCGGAGGACGTGCCACGTCGGTGTCGACCCCGCTCGCTGCGCGGCTGTCGGTCGATCGCTCGCGTCGAGGCACGCGCGGAGATTCTCGCGTGTGCCAGTGACCATCTTTTGTTGTGCGTCACACGCAACGGTATCCGCGCCGGCGAGGCCGGCTTCGATCGGGAGGCCGCCGGTTCCACACATGGGGTCGAGTACCGTCCGCCCAGAGGCGGCCCCGGCGAGGTTCACGTACGCCCGGGCATCTGCGGGCGCCATGCTCCCGGGCTGAAAGAACGGACGGTCCGTGGGGTCCGGAGCGAACGTGCGCGACGGTTCGTGGGTGACCCAGCCGAGTGTACACAGCGAGGTCTGCCCCCCGTCGGCCCCGTCGACCGAGTCGTGTTCGACACGCGGGCCGGCGGCGAACAACGCGCGCAGTACGTGGTCAGGCGCCTCGAGATCGACGTCGAACCCACGGTCGACGAGCGCCCGGCCGAGCGCTCGCTCTGCAGCCGTCGTCGAGATTGCTGTCGAGTTTCGGACGTTTCGCGCGCGCACGGCGACGGTGCCGGTCCGGGACAGTGGGGCGGCCTCGAGAGCCGCGACTGCGGCATCGACGTCCGCGTCGGTTCGCCCGATCGCCGTACAGACTCGGCGGGTGTACGCCAGCGCGTCTACGGTCGAACCGATGCTACTGGCACTCGCGACGCCGGGGGCTACAACGCGAACTCCCGCGGCAGCCGTCGCCGCCTCCGCGGCTGCAAACGCGTCCGCCTCGCCGGCCAGTTCGAGCCAGTACACCTCCAAGAGTCGGCGCGCCCACCGCATGAGCGTGACGGATCGGGTGCGCTCGAACTGGTCGGGTCGCGTGCGCTCGAGCTGGTCGAGCCGCGTCTCCGTGGCACCTGTGCGGGTGATTCTGGAGCGTTGTGGGCGACCGCTGACCGACTTTTTTAACTTACCCACCCCTGTAGGTACGCCGGAATGGCCGACCCGAAGGACACGATCACCGTCGAGAACGTCGTCGCCTCTACCGGGATCGGACAGGAGCTCGACCTCCAGAGCGTTGCGATGGACCTCGAGGGTGCCGATTACGACCCCGAGCAGTTCCCCGGTTTGGTCTATCGAACCACGGAACCGAAGTCCGCGGCGCTCATTTTCCGATCCGGCAAGATCGTCTGTACCGGCGCCAACTCGACAGCTGCCGTCCACGAGAGTCTCGACCTCGTCTTCGAGAAGCTGCGCGCGCTTCGCATCCCGATCGACGACGATCCCGAGGTCACCGTCCAGAACATCGTCACGTCCGCGGACCTCGGCGCGGACCTCAACCTCAATGCCATCGCTATCGGACTCGGATTAGAGCACATCGAGTACGAGCCCGAGCAGTTTCCCGGGCTGGTCTACCGGATCGACGAGCCGGACGTCGTCGCGCTGTTGTTTGGCAGCGGCAAACTCGTCGTCACCGGCGGCACCGACCCCCAAGACGCCATCGACGCCGTCGACGTGATCACGACGAAGCTCACCGACCTCGGTCTGCTCGAGTGAGCTCCCTGAGCGGCCCGTGCGGTGAACCACGGAGATTCCCCACCAACGCCAACCGATCCCGTCGGTACTTTGTCTTTTGACCGCGTATCAGTTTTCATGTCCGCACAGCCCGTGACGCCGGCGGCGGTGCTGGTGACGACCGTCGCGTTCGCGCTGTTTCTCTCCGTGACCGCCCACGTCGCCGCCCGGAACGTCCTCGGCGACGTCGACCCCCGACGCGCGCTCTACGTCGGCCCACTGCCAGCGATCACGAGTGTCGTCGCTGGCGGCTTCTCGATCCCCGCGGCGGTGACGGTCACCGTTGCACTCGCGCTCGATGCGATCATGTTTCGGTGGAGCTACGAGCAGCCGCCACGGGTTGTCGCGGTGTTGACGCTCATCCACGCCGTCGTCACCGTCCTCGTCGGGGTCGTCTTCGCCGGTATCGCGCTGCTGCTTTCGACGCGACCGGGGTGATCCGCGCCCGCACCGACGCGTCGCGGGGAGACCGATGCCGCTCGGTTCGCCGCCCGCGATGTCGCTCACGGGTCAGGGGGTGGTCCGTCGTACGCGTCGTGGTCACGGTAGAAGTTCAACATCGCGAACTTCAGTTTCTCCGGGTCGATGTCTATCAGCTCCTCGCGCTCTTCGAGTGGAAACGACCCGCGCACGGAGTACTTTCCCATGTCTGCGGCGGTGTAGCGCCGGTCGGCGAGGATCCGCACCCCGTAATCAGACGGTCCGCGGACGACCCTCCCGAGTGCCTGGCGTGTCTTCCGAATCGTCGGCACCTCGACCGCGTACGCCCACCCAGGGTCGCGCGCACGGTCGTGGTCGGCGAACGCGCGGCCGTACGCCGCCTGGACCGCCTCCATCCGGTCTGAGAGGTGTGGATACGGCACGCCCACGACGACGACGGTTCGGGCGTCGTCGTCGTCGAAGCTTACCCCCTCGGCAAGCGTTCCCCACAGCGAGGTGAACAGTGCGGCGTCGTCCTGCTCGACGAATGCCCGACGGAGTGCCGCCTCGTCCTCGCCTGGGCCATCGAGGTAGAGTGGTCCGAGGGCTGCGCCCGTCAGTCCACCGTCGCCGCCGAGACGCTCGTAGTACCGCTCGGCTTCTGCGTACGAGGGAAAAAACGCGAGCGTGTTTCCCGGAGTGAACCGGATCGCGTCTCGCAACAGCGTCGAGACCGTCTCTTGTGTTTCGGTGTCGCTGCGTTCGGCGGCGAAGAGCGGCGGAGTGTCGACCGCGAACGTCCGGCGGTTCGCCTCCGGGTACCCCATCTCGTACGCGAGCGAGGCGACGTCTTCTAACCCGAGCACCTCTTCGGTGACGTCGAACGGCCGAAGGGTCGCGCTCATCAGCACACTCGCTGCGACCTCCTCGAACAGCTCGGCCGTGATGCGGCTGGGAATACAGGTGTACAGCTCGGCGCGGCCGTACACCTCGTCTGTCGTTCCATCGCGCCGGACGGACACGATCGGGTGTTGCCCGAGCTCGGTCCCGGCCTCCATCCACGTCGAGACGAACCGCGCGACCTGCAGGAGCTGACACTCGGTGCGGCTCGTGGTCTCGCCGTCGCGGTACCGTCGCTCGTACTCCTCGTCGAGCGCCTGCCCGAGTTGGACCGCGAGCTCCGTCTCGGCGTCGATCCCCGTCCCTTCGTAGTGGCGGAGGAACGCGAGCGTGAGGTCGTCCCGACGGTCGTCGTTGGCGACAGCGACGTCTTCCCAGCGCTCCCCGACGGCCTCGCGCGCCCCGAACCCGAGCGCGTCGTCGTACGTCTCGACGAGCGCGCGCCGGAACGCTCGTACGACGTTCGCCGCCGGCTCGGCGCGCGAGTCGTCGCTCTCCGTTAGCTCCTCGATTGCGGCATCGAGGGTCGTCTCGGTGAGCGTGCGGGTCGCGTGGTCGCGGGCGGCGTCCTCCACGTTGTGTGCCTCGTCGAAGACGGTGAGGATGTCGTCGGGGTCGCGGTCGATCCACCGGAAGAACTGCTCGCGGATCGTCGGGTCGAGCAGGTGGTGGTAGTTACACACGACGAGGTCGACACCCTCCATGCCTTCTTTGAGTAGTTCGTATCCACAGAGCTCTCGCTCGTCCGCGTACGCGTACACGTCTTCTGGCGTGCGAACGTCGTCGAAGAGCCACTCGAAGAACCCGTCCGTGTCCTCGAGGAGGTTGTTGCGGTAGTGCGCACAGACGTTCGCCGTCTCGTACTCGTCGAGCTCGCTTTCGAGGTCCTCGAGCTCGTCCATGACCGCCTCGCGGGCTTCGGCGGCGCCGGCGTTTCCCTCGCGACTCGCTGCGAGTAGCTCGCGCTCACGGGCTTCTAACTCGTGGACGTCTGACTCCGTCTCGACCAGCTCTCGGGTGGTGTCTCGGAGGGTCTGACATTCCTGGTAGTCGACACCGATGTGACACATCGACGACTTCCCTTTGAACACCACGGCGCGGATCGGCTCGGTGCGGGTGATAGCACGGGCGTCTTCGACGAACTGGCGCATTTGTTCGTGGACGTTGGTGGTGATGACGACCGTGCGGTCGTGTTCGCGGGCGTGTGCCAACGCGGGGACGAGCGCCGAGAGCGTCTTGCCAGTCCCCGGCGCGCCCTCGAACAGCACGTCTTGACCCCGTGCTAACGCGTTGGCGACCCGGTCCATCGCCTCGCGCTGGTTCGGGTACGGCTCCTCGTAGGGGAAAAACCGTAGGTGCGACGGCGCTGACACGCCGACGAATTCGTCGGCATCGCGTATAAGCCGTCGGGTGCCACGGGGGACGTGGTCGTCGCCGGCGGTCCGACCGTCGTGTGCGACCGGGTGACTTTTCATCGCGCTCTCTCGAGAGAGGTGTAGCGAATGTTCGACGAGATCCTCGAGAAGTTCGAGGGGTCCCCGAGCCAGCAGGCGGTCATCCGACTGTTCTTAGAGCGCGGTTTCTCGGTCAACGAGGCCGGGCGGGTCGTCTCCGGTGGGATCGAGATTCCGTACACCGGGATCGCCCGCGAACTCGACGTCGACCGTCGCGTGGTCGACTCGACGACGGACGCCATCCTCGCGGATCCGGAGCTCAAGCGCATCTTCACGAACATCTCCTCGGTGCCGAGTCTGATGGATCTGGCGCCGGTGCTCGACCTCACGGTGATGACCATCGAGGTCGCGGCCGCCGACGAGGCCGGGATCGTCGCCGAGGTCACCGGGATCCTCGCCGACCACGACGTCTCGATTCGGCAGGTGTTGAGCGACGACCCGGAGTTCACCGACGACCCCAAGCTGTACGTCATCACCGACGCCGAGCTGTCCGGGGAGCTGCTCGTCGAGATCCGGTCGCTCCCGTACGTCCACCGCGTCGGCTTCTGAGGGCCTCCTCGCTTGCGTCGCCCACGCGAGCACCCGTCCGCCGTGAGCCAGCCTCCCGCACCAACTGCGTGAGCGTACCAGACGCCGGTCTGCCACGGTCGCCTGGCCGGCAAACATCCCGTGCGATCGGCGACGTTTTATTACACGTAACGGCACAGTGACCGTCGTCTCTCGTGCCCATTTCACTTTCACTCGGCTGTAAACCAGACTTTATAACCGAAGCCGCACAATCCCGCAGTACATGCCTGAAGACGAACTCGAGGACCTTCCTGGCGTTGGCCCGGCGACCGCAGACAAGCTGGTCGACAACGGATTCGAGAGCTATCAGTCGATCGCCGTTGCGAGCCCCGGTGAGATGTCGAACACGGCAGACATCGGCGAGTCGTCGGCCGCGGACATCATCAATGCGGCACGCGATGCGGCTGACGTCGGCGGCTTCGAGACGGGCGCGACCGTCCTCGAGCGTCGCCAGGAGATCGGCAAGCTCTCCTGGCAGATCACGGAGGTCGACGACCTCCTCGGTGGCGGTATCGAAACGCAGTCGATCACCGAGGTGTACGGTGAGTTCGGCTCCGGCAAGTCACAGGTCACCCACCAGATGGCGGTCAACGTTCAGCTCTCGGCTGAACACGGCGGGCTCGACGGCGGCTGCATCTTCGTCGACTCCGAAGACACGTTCCGTCCCGAGCGGATCGACGACATGGTGCGCGGGCTCGACGACGAGATCCTCGCCGCCGAGATGGAGCGCCGAGAAATTGAGGGCACGCCGGACGACGAGGAGGCGATGGAGACGCTCATCGCTGCGTTTCTCGACCAGATCCACGTCGCGAAGGCGTTCAACTCTAACCACCAGATCCTCCTCGCCGAGAAGGCCAAAGAGCTCGCGGGCGAACACGAAGAGGGCGAGTGGCCGATCCGTATCGTTTGTGTCGACTCGCTCACCGCCCACTTCCGCGCCGAGTACGTCGGCCGGGGCGAACTCGCCAACCGCCAACAGAAGCTCAACAAACACCTCCACGATCTCATGCGAATCGGTGACCTGTACAACACCGCTATCCTCGTCACCAATCAGGTCGCGTCGAACCCCGACTCGTACTTCGGTGACCCGACGCAGGCGATCGGCGGGAACATCCTCGGCCACGCCTCGACGTTCCGGATGTACCTCCGCAAATCGAAGGGGAACAAGCGAATCGTCAGGCTCGTAGACGCCCCGAACCTCGCCGACGGCGAGGCCGTGATGCGCGTCCAAGGCGAGGGCCTCAAACCAGAGTAGCGACGGTTCGCTCGCTCGTACCGCTCGGATCGGGGTGTACGAACGTCAACTTCTCCGGCTATTCGTCGCTACCGCCCGAAATTGGGCCGTACACGCGCTCTCGTCAAATCGCACGCGTGACGCGAACAGCAATATTTGCGCGGGATCGACGCGCACCGGTCTGAACACACCGATCGTCGCCGCGTTCGACGATCGTGTTGTAGATATGTCACTACGACCGTCAACCTTCTGTGCAAGAATTGCTCGGCCCCTGTCCAGAATACGACCTTATACATCTTAGACCCATCCTTATATTTGACGTGCACGATCCGAGCGACAGAATTTTTTCCGAATATCAACTCAAGTGTTTATATGTGTGGCTTTGCGGAGTGTCTACTGTGATTCAAAGCACAAACGCGTGGTCAAACGCCACATTTGAACTGGATCGTACGACGATCGATCGGACCGAAGTGGAGGTCTCCGATGACTGACATCGCCACGGTCATCGACGCGGTCAACCAGACCTGGATCCTCACGGTCTCGTTCCTGATCTTCTTCATGCACGCGGGCTTCGCCATGCTTGAGGCAGGGCAGGTCCGCTCGAAGAACGTCGCCAACCAGCTCACCAAGAACATGCTGACGTGGGCGGTCGGCGTCTCCGTGTTCTTCGTCATCGGAACCGGCTTCGAGAGCCTGATGACCGGTGCTGGCTTCGCGCCTGCGGCGGGCGCTGGTGGCTACGTCGGCTGGCTGTACGGGGCCGTCTTCGCGATGACCGCTGCGACGATCGTCTCGGGGGCCGTCGCCGGCCGCGCGAAACTTCGTGCGTACATGACGTACACGTTCCTGCTTGCGGCCGTGATCTACCCGATGGTTACCGCGATGACGTGGGCCGCACCGGAGACCGGCCTCGTCGAGCAGCTCGTCGGCGCGCCGTTCGCCGACTTCGCCGGCGGTATGATCGTTCACGGCATGGGCGGCATCGCCGGGCTCACGGCCGCGGCGGTGCTCGGCCCGCGGATGGACCGCTACAACG
>ERZ1034573.389-NODE-389-length-13083-cov-16.735263_pt1 | contig 13083 bp, 20 predicted proteins | sample MGYA00520641_ERZ1034573 | MGnify/ENA primary metagenome ERZ1034573 (study PRJEB33760, sample SAMEA4777724) | hypersaline lake metagenome | biome: hypersaline environment; feature: brines | place: Spain | collected 2014-08 | depth 0 m ...
TAACTTCTGCATTTCCATCTCCGTATACAAGAGAAAATGTTTTATATGTTTCAAGTGTGGTAAGCTTTTCCCACTCTCCGTTCGTTTTTGCGTAAAATGACATACTTTTTAATTTTTATTTTTAAGGAAGGTCGTTTGAGATTGCATCGAGATTGAGTTGCAACTCAATGACATTTTCATTATAGTCTATTCTTTTCGAAATGTACTTTCCGGGAGCCTTAATAACGTCTTGCGCAGCTTTTCGGAACTGCTCTTGATCTATCTCAACTCCATTTGCGGCAAAAACATCGAGATATATATTTCCGTTTTCACCAAGCGCCTGCGCAGGAACCCCCGATTGTGATATCAAGTTTGCACCCGTTTCTCCACTGAATGCAATTTCTAGTTCTTGATTGGCGTCGTCTGGAGTCACCGATATATCTGTTCCTTCAACAATTTGAGATTTTCCGGCAGCATATACTCTGTTTTCGGTAAAGTACAGGTTATTACTTGACTCTCCGGTTCCTTCCGGAAGATCGTTTGTGTCTGCCGGGCCGTCAACTTTAATGATTGACGGATCTCCATTTGTGTCATCTTGATTTGTGACCGAAAGATTTTCTCCGAAATTGATAAGTTGAGCACTATTTTTCGGAGTGCCGGAATCTTGAGTGGTAAGGCCCTCGAAGTCAATATTAAAGTTCTCGGCAGTGTCGGTTTCAACGGTAATATTGTCTCTTCCGATGAGTTCGCCTTTTGAAGTTTGTCCGTCCAAGACTTCAAATACCTGTCCGGGCACAAAAGACTTGACTGCACTTACCGTTGGAACGGTTTGTCCGGGCTGGCCGCTTTGGGAAGTAAGGTCGTCTCTGTTTGAAACTTCTTGAAGTCGGACTCCGACTTCGGTTCCGGCAAATTCAAATGGTCCAATTGCTTGAAGCCCCGATAGGTTAAACCGATCAGTTTCAAATGTTACGGTTCCGGTCGTTTGGTTAACCTCAAATGAATTTCCAACAAAGAAGTTTCCTCTTTGATCACTTGCGGTTACAAACACGTTTCCGGCTCCGGCTTCAATTACTTTTTGAGAAGCGTCGGTAACGCCGCCGTATTCAGGCAAAGCATTATACGTAACTCCAGAACCGGGAAATTCAAATGCGTGTCCGGAGCTATTAATTCTCGAGGATTGGAAAAACTCAACCGTATCTCCGCTTGAAACGGAAAACACGCCCGGAGCAAACGTCACGTCATACGTCCCGTCGCCACGTTCTGTCCATCCTACAACATCCCTTTCTCTCCCACCTACCTGCACTGCAGTTCCCTGAATAGGCTTTTTCTCTCGGGTTTGATTTCCATTAGTCGTTGTATCAAGATTTTCGATATTAACGTTTGCCACCTTGTCCATGTCAAGGTTAAATGCTGCACCCGACCCTCCGGATGTATTGACTGTAATAGAAGGTTTAGATTCATAGCCGCTTCCTTGATCGTCAACAGTTACGGAAGTAATTTCTCCGCTGTCAACGGTAATAGAAGCTTGCGCTTGTGTGCCGTCTGCAGGAGGGTCAATTGTAATCGTGTCTGACGGATCATAACCAGATCCGGACTCGGAAACTTCAATCTTTGATACAAAACTGTCTTCTTCCGTCGTTACGTCTCCGCTTGTATACGGCGTATCAAGTTTTCCTTCTGCCACAAGCCCCTCGTCTCCGAAGTCAGATACAGAGTTGGAAAGAAGCGCGAATCCTCCACTTTGGCAACGGTAAGAGTAATTCGAAAATGTGGTAAAGCAAGAAACGTACTGCCCGAAGGCGTCGTTTTGAAGCAAGTGTCCTGGCCCACCTTGGTTGACCTGCGTAAATTGAGCAGCAACCATAGACTTGAGCGGACTTGACGGAAGCTGGTTGTACGTCGGGTTGTTATTGCTGACTTTGTTGTTTCCAAACGTCACGCGCCCATCAATTTTTGTTCCACCTCCTGCGCCGTCTCGGTCAACAGAACGTGTAATATTTTTTCCGCTAATCGGATCTTCACCCGGCGCATTTGTGTCAAATGGAAGAGGCATTGTTTCCGGAATTTCTTCTCGCTGCCCGTTTTCGTCCCTCTCGGTAAACGGCCCTGTAATTGTACTTGAGTTGTAAAGATATGGGCTTCCGATAATATATGGCTGCTTTTGGGCTGGAGCCGGAATGCTTACGGTCGGGTTAAATACGTAGTTGTCTCCGGAGTCTTCAATTGTAATTGAGTCGACTTTTCCATCAACAATTTCCAAGCTTGCAGTAGCAACCGTTTCTTCTCCCCTCGGGTCGCTTACTTTTGCTTCTGGCTTCAACCTTTCGATAACATTATTCGAGTTGATTTCGGTAGGAGAGGTTGAAGAATTTGTAGTTGCAAAAAGTGACCACTCCAAGCCGCCAGATCCATCGCTTGTAGATTGATATATTGTGATTTCGTCGTTTCCACTTGGATCAACGGAAATTAGCTGCCCCTCTCTTGCTGGATTCGGCCGATCTGCGTCAGATTCAACGACCGGATATCTTTTGGAAAAGATTTCATCATAGTCGCATTCATATCCGTAAGGAGAGTGAACAATTCTTGCAGCGTCAAGCTCTCCTCCAATGTTGTCCGTCTCTACGACAACCGAAGGATATGCAAAAGCAAAGGCGGGGTGCTCGATGTCTTTAAACCGGAAGAGTTGAACAAAGTTTCGGCTTCGGACGTGAAAAAGATCTGCTTTCGGGTTTTGAGGTTCGATAAGAGTCGTTCGGAGCCCGTCTCCTTGAATAGAAACTCGCTTTGGAATTGAAATTGGATTGTCAATCTCATATGTTCCTGCTGCAACAAAAATCGCGACAGGATCCGGCGTTTGTGTGACGTATTGGGCTTTTGTAGCCGGAGTCGAGCGCATATTTTGATTTACTTCTTGAACCGCTCGCCCAATCGTTTTAAACGCTCTGGCTTCATTTCTGCCGGGAAGAACGTCGTAGTTTGTCGGGTCATAGTTGACTGCCGGATCGGTTCCAGTATCATTATCTACGTAAAGCCGATTTGCACTTTCGTAAATATCTGGATCAACTGCAGTTCTTGCCCTTGCATTTGTGAAGTACTGATTTTCACTTCCTTCCGCAAGTTGATCGGTGTTCGCTGAATCTACAGGAAGGACTCCACGTTTCCACACTCCCTCGCTTCCTCCACCCGGAGCATACTCGGTAATTTCAGATGTAATTACCTTTTCTCCATCAGCTTGTGAAACGTCTCCGCCAGCTTCCCAATAGAAAAACGTCGAAGATCCAACAGAAGTATTTTCTACAAAAACTACCCGATCAGCCGTAGGTTTTATATCATTTTTCAATTGATCTACGGTTTCAACTCTCTTTTTATCTTCGGATACAAATTTTAACGACATCACATTTTGGTTTAGATTTTTAAGGTTTTACCTTCGCTCTTTTTTAAGTATGAAATAGAAACAGTTTTTTCCGAAGAAGTAATTTCGGTTTTATATATCAACTAGCTTTGTTCTGTTCAGGTTGTGGTCCGACAAACTTATCATCAACGTACGGCGCCATGTTGGGGCCATAGTCCATAAATGTCTTTCCCCCTTGGTCGCATATTTGATAGCCTTTTTTTCCGTGTTGAAAACTATAATTGCAGAAGGCACATTTATATTTTCCCGGCTTTTTCTCAAATTCTTTTTCTTTATATTCTCCGTCGCTCGTAAAGCAATTGTCAATGAACTCGTTGATTTTATCTTCAACCCGACTCCGGCTTTGGCTTCCGTCCGATGGCTGGAATCTTTGAAAACGGGACGGTTTGTACGAGGCATTTGAATTCAACTCCCGCCTCATTATAAGGTATTCAATTTCGATTTGAGACGGATCGATTCCAAGCTTATCGGCATAGAAGCTTTTGTAGGCAACGAGTTGATCGGTTCGCTTTTTCTCCCTTTTTTTCCATTTGTCCCAACCGTCTGTTGAAGTCTTTAGATCAATAATTTTGTATTTACCCGACACCTTATCCCGAAGTACAATGTCAAGGTAGCCGACAAAAGCAATTCCGGGCCGCAAGCCTTTCTCCACCTTTTCTTCGATCCCAACAAGCTCCATCGTTTGTTTCGGAAAGTACTCGCTTCGGTTCCGCTTGAAGTAGCCGATGATTTGCTCTCCGTCTCGGTAAAACTGAACCATTTCTTTTTTCTTGACCGGAAACTCCTTGTCTGGATATTCTTTTTCGAATTCTTCTTTGCGGCGGTCATACTCCTGTTTCAAAAGTTTGTTAAACCTGCCTTTCAAGTCCATTTCGTTTGCCTTTTTCGCCGTGCCGCTATACATTTTTTGCAAGTACTCTTGCAAGACCTCGTGCATACTAGAGCCAAAAATAAAATATATACTTTCTTCCGGCGGCCGAAGCTTGTCTCGGTAATGTAGCTGCCATTTATGAGGACAGGTGCGATACTTCTTTAACTGGCTATGACTTATTCGGTTTTTTATGTCATCGCCAGTACTTTCCTGTGTATCAAAAAACTTGCTACTCATATACTATAACTTCTGTAACTTGTGATTTTTTATCTAATTTCAATCTTATGAATTTACAATCAAGCTCATTCATTATTTGTTTTTGTCGCCGTTTATCTTCCTTGCGAAGTTCTCCATTTCGAAAGTGATGCGGCTCGTCAGCTTCAACAACAACATTTTTTTCTTCGTCATATCCATCAACGAAGTAGTTAAGCTTTTTTATATGGCGTTCTCCCCCGTTTTCAGCGTGTTGAAAATCATATCCGTGCTTGTTTCCGTACTGTTCAATAACCTTACAAGCGTGTGGATTATAATTCGGCTTTACGCTATACTCTGTTTCAAAAGATACATTATAATAATTCAAAATTCGTCTTACGGTATCGGTGTCCGTTTCCATTTCCCTTGCCAATGAACACTTACTCCGGTAACTGTTTGCTTTTTCTTTAAAATGCTTTATACTATCAAAACCTCGTGTTACAATTTTTTCGTGTAGAGTTTTTCTTCGCTTTTCTTTAACTTTCTCTTTAGATTTTGATATTCCAAATTTATTAAGTTTTTGCTGTATGGAGTATATGCTTGCGTATCCGTAGTATTCTTTCAACTCTCTTTGCGTATAATCTTCTTCAATATAAAGATTTTTCAGCTCTTTTTTTGTAACATTTTGGTCAACTTTTGTTCCACCATTTCCTCTCATTTTAACCCCATTTCTTTTTAAACATCTTGCTACGGTATTAGTGCCACAGTCAAATTTTTCTGCTATTTGCGGTGTTGATTTCTTTTCTTCGGTATAAAGTTCAACTATTTTACTTTCATCTAAATTTTTTCTCAGCTTTACATTATTTTTCTTTAACCGCCTTGATATAGTAGCTGCACTGCAGTCATACTTTTTTGCTATATCAGTTGTTGACTTGTTTTCTTCTGTATAAAGCCTAACTACTTCATTTTCATCTAAACTAATCATCACTTCGCCATTTATTTAAGTTTTAACATAACAAAACCCGTTCAGCAAAGGCTCTGGCGAAGCAAAATGCTGAACGGGTTTTTGAAAATTAATATGTCGGTTGCTCGCCAGAGCCTTACATTATTATGTATCAACGAACGAAGCGATTTTCTTGTGCCTGCATTCCCTCCACATCTTCATTTGTGAATGGCTAATGCGGTGTTTTATATCATCGCCAGTACTTTCCTGTGTATCAAAAAATTTGTTCATAGGTTCCAGTATAACTTGTTTGATCCGGCTTCTTGAGACTTTGTATCGTAGCTGATAACAAAGGGGCTCTTTAAAATTCTTACTGCAAAAACAGAAACTTCTTTTTTTGAAACAGTATAATAGTTGTTAAAGACTTTACGTCTTCCTTTCTTAGCGACGTATTTTTTTTCGTGTTCACAAAGCAGTTTGTTTTTAATCATATTTCCACACGTATCTTTTTGCTTGCCATCCTGTCGGATCGATTAGGTAGTCTGTTTCCCTGTCTTTGAACACTTTGATAGTGACTTTCGGGTAGTAGATTTTCGTCATATTGGGAATCGGAGGATTCGACCGAAGCTTCATGTAGCGAACCTCGTGTCTGCAAAACAGCTTACCAGAACTCATGATCGTTCACTTCAGTTTGCTCGTCTGTAAGTTGATTCGACGGGTTTCCGTAAATCTTCTCTCTTACCCGCTGGTAGTTGTCCTCCACATGCTTGATTCGGTTTTCCGATAATTTTGCGCTGTCTTCATCCTTTTCAACGATAACAAATTCTTTTTGTTCCAATACCGCCGCCATCCCTGTCGTGCCGCTGCCTCCGAACGGGTCAAGCACTTTCCCGCCTTCAGGAGTCACAAGCCGGATCAAATATCCCATAAGCTCTACTGGCTTAACGGTTGGATGATCATTTTCTTCTACGCCCAAGTTTCGCTCCGAAGTCGAAGCCTTCGGGCAGTAGAAAAATCGTGAAGCGCCGCCTTCATCGTCAAACCCACGAACGGTCTTGTCTTTCATGCTGTTTTCGTTCCAACCGTCTTCGGAGTCAAGAATCTTCCTTCCAGTTGGACTTCTCGTGTTTGACTTGCTTTCTCCACTTTGCTTGTCCATAAGAGCCGATGCCCGGTCGTCAAGCAAAAGATTTGCCGGATAGCGCCCTTCACTTCCATCAAAGTCTTTTGCGGCGCCGTCTGCTTCTCCAAAGATACTCGATGTCGACCGCTCGTGATCTTGCCAGTTTTCACGAATGTTTTTATCGTTCGGGTCAACCCCAATGCGGCAGTCGTCAACGTTTAAAGCGCCGACTCCGTGTTCAAGCAAGGCGTCTACCGTTGCGCCGTCAAATGGCTTGCGTGCCATGCAGATAAACTCTGTGGCGGGTTTCAATCCAGTTTTCCAACCTTCCCACTTTTTTGCTTCTTCGCTTGCAGGCTCTGTAACGGGTAAATGCTCTGGAGTATTTTCTATCCCTTTCCACCCGTCATCCTTCATGAACTCACATTCGTTTATTCCCCCGCCCTTCACTTCTTTTTCTCCTACTTTTTTTCTTTCATCAAACTTTCCTTTGCGGCGGTCAATCGTTTTGCTCATGTCTGTTGCCTTCGGAAAGCCGCTGTTTCCGGTCACAAACATCTGCCCATTTCGACGCGCCACAAAAGCTCCAGTCGGAACTTTGACACACCAAACCATGTCGTTGTAGTTTTCTATTGGCTCGATGGTTGCCAAATCGGTTCGGGGCTGCCGTTGTGTTCGTACAGCTTGTGTTCTCGGTTGTTCCGAAAAAGCATCAAGTTCTCGATGTCGTTGTTTTGCGGGTCGTGATCGATGTGATGGACCACTTCTTCGCTTTTGAGCGGCCGGCCGATTTCTTTCGCCATTTTGAGGCGATGTTCGAGAACATATCCGTTCTTTCTTGCCATTTCGCTGAACTTCTCTGGACACTTCACGAGTACCGTGTCGTCGTAGTTGCCCTTTCCGTTTTTGTATGTTACTCCACCTTTCCAACTTGGATTTGATGGTCCAGTCATTCTTTCGGAAAGATTTTCCAACTGATCTTCGCTCCATCCGGTTATTCCGTCGGATGCTATTTCTTTCATATGTTCCTGCACTGATTTGTTTTCGCTTCTCCATTCCCAATAACATTCTTCTCCGCAAAAGTTGTTTCCATCGGCTCGATCCCTTCGTTTCCAAAACTTTTTTCCGCAATTTTCGCAACTTACTTTCTTCTTGTAGTCTTGATCTTTTGCCAGAGATTTTCTTTTGCGTTCTTCTGATATTTTCTTGCGCGTACACTTCTCCCCGCAAGTTTTGTTGCGTTTGACTTGTGCTCTGTCCAATGCTGGAAAGATCCTCTCGCACTTTTCGCAGATTTTCCAATACGGGTACGGATATTTCCTGTTGCCGTGCCAGTCTCCAAGCTCTTTCAAAGCAGAGATTTCCGCCTCGTTCAACAAGGACGCGATGTTCTGGACTGACGATTTGGTTTGTATAATCTCCTTGAATCTGATAGGCTCTAGGTTGGTTATACTTTTCCAGTTTTTGTTGAATCGGTCCGTACTGATAAGTTCTTGTGTTTCTGTCATAGCAAACTGCTGTATCGCCTATACTTATTTCGTTGTAACTTTTCCATCCTTCATTAGTAAGTATATCTGTATCTGGCGATACACAGCCGTAGTGCCAAGTCAAGGTATCTCGAATCTCGAATCCGGCGTCTTCAATCGCTGCCATCATCCTGTGGTGCGTGCGCGTGCCTCCAAAAGACAGGAGGTGCGCTCCGGGCTTGAGTACCTTATACACCTTTTCCCAAAACTTCGGGTCAAAGGCTATACCTGAGCGGTCCCACGACTTGCCCATGAAGCCCAGTTCATATGGAGGGTCAGTTACACACGCTTCGAAGCTTTCAGGTTCCATTTCCGAAAGCGCCTTTCCTGCTTCCGAATGTAAAACTTTACCAAAAGTTGTGGTCATTGACTTCTGTTTGCTCGTTTGTAATATTATTTGAAGAGTCTCCGTAAATCTTTTCTCGAAGCCACTGGTAGTTGTCCTTTGCGTATTGGACCCGCTGATTTGCGATTTCGGCGTAATGAGAGTCCATCTCCACAAGCGTTGCTTCAACCCCTTCCAGAACGGCGCTCATGCCCGTCGTTCCGCTTCCGGCGAAAGGGTCGAGGCAACGCCCACCTTCCGGCGTCAAAAGCCTCACAAGGTAGCTCATAAGCTCTATGGGCTTGACAGTTACGTGGTCGTTGTTGTCAACTCCCAAGTCGCGCTCTGGCCGCTTTGCTTTTGGGCAATAGAAAAACGGATCGATTTGCTTGAAGTACCTGCTCGCCTCAATGCCGCTTTGCTCGTCAAGCCGCTTTGCCATAGCCGGATCAAGAATTACGTTTGCTGGCCACCGCCCCTTTTCACGGAGCCTTTCGATTGATGCCTTTTGAGACTCTTGAAACTTCTCCACCGAATTCTCCGAAAAGCCAAGGTCGGTGCCAACTTCTCCTTCACGGTTTGTCGGATCTGACTGCGGGGCGTGGAAAGACTCTCCTTCCGTGTCGATTCGGCAATCGTCGATGTTCATTGCTCCGGTGGAGCGTTTCAAAACATTTTCCGCAACCGTGTCGTCAAAAGACTTACGCGCAATCACAATCGGTTCTTTGGCAGGCTTGAGTTGGGTATCCCAACCCTCCCACTTTTTTGCTTCTTCGGTTGCTGGCGCCCTTTCATACGGGTCACGCCCACGCTCTTGCCATTGGCTCGGATTATCGCTGTACTCATCTCCGTAAGAATTTCGCTCAATCATCGATCCGTCCTTGCGCTCCGCTCCTTTTTTTAGCCCAATCTTTTCCCGCTCTTTATCGAAGTGGTTGTCAATCGCTTTTCCTACGTCGTGAGATTTAGCGAATCCTCCGGCATATACCCAATCCACAGAGTCACGAATCTCGAATCCGGCGTCTTCGATTCCTACTGCAATCCTGTGATACGTCCGACTGCCGCCGAACACTGCCATATGCGCTCCGGGCTTGAGGACCCGCTTGACTTTCGCCCAAAACTCCGGATCGAAAGCTATGCCTGAACGGTCCCAGTCTTCGCCCATAAAGCCAATTTCATACGGGGGGTCAGTTATACAACTGTCAATCGAGTTTTCATCTAAAGTGTCAAGATACTCTGAACACTCCCCGTGTATAACTTCAACTTTTTTCATAAAGCCTTGAATTATTTAATGCATACTCGATCTCGTGAGAAACAAGCGGCTTGCTTAAAATCGCTTTTTCAAATTGGTTATCTAAGTCCCTTGCAGATGTGGGGGTCAACTGTCCGGATTCGTTATCCCAACTTATTTCGGCGTATGTTCTCCTACACACTTTTCCTACGGCTCCTTTTTTCTTTTTTCCCAAATCGTACACTACCCAAAACAAATAATCACTTTCCATAGTCTTTTAAATTTCGATCATACAGCTTTGAGTTTTCGTTCATGTACTTTTTCTCGTGGCTGGCGAATTCGCGACCTTGCTTTATGTTGAAGACTTTAAATTTATTGAGAGCGTTCATGTTAAATGCGCTTATAAGATCGATGGCATGGCTTTTTTCATTTGGATCGAATCCAACTGCGATATTCACAACGGCTTTAACGTACTCCCCACCATCTTTTTCTTTGAAAAAGAGCGTGTGTCCGGGTTTCATTTTATATAAAATGACCTGCCTTGAGAATTAGCTCGCATGTAATTGATTTCATGCTGCACGAGATCGCTTTCAGTCCACACCTTTTCTTTCGAACGTGCAAAAGAGTTGAGGTCTTCTTCGTAGATTACGTGCTCGTAAGGAAGCACCTCCCGTCCTCGCTTGCAAATAAAGGCGTGAGCTTTTTGAGGATCTAAAAATTCAAGGTCGTTGAAAAAGACGTATTCACCCGCAGAGGCGTTCTTTATCATCTTTCGGGAGTTGCTTGATTTCGTGTTCTCTTGAAAGTGCGCTGGACTGGTCGTGCCCAAGCTCCACGTAAACTGGATCTGCCGGAAGCCTCGACCGGACGTACTTGCTGCCTTTTCCGCTTCGGTGCTCGCTTACTCGACGCTTCAAGTCCGTGGTGACTCCGGTATACAAGCTGCCGTCTGAGCACCGAAGCATGTAAACGCACCAGTTGTTCATCGGATGTATTGGATCTCGTGAAACTTCATGATAGATTTGAGTTTCATAAGGTTATAAGGATTGTTTGTACTCAAAGAACGTTTGCCACCGACTTCTTCGACGTAAAACCGTTTTCTGTTTGGCCGTTTGACCCCTCCAGTATATGTAATCGCTTCAACGGTTCCGTAAACCAGATCTGCACAGACATTTGAGTCGACTCCAAGGAAAAGAACTTCATCGCCTTCTTTCAATGATGTACTGGACTTCATGGTTTTTAAATAAGTCGGTTTTGTTCAAGACGAAAACGTGATTTGGTTTTATTCGCCCTTCGGCTACCGCCCAAGAAAACTCTGACATTGACCACCCGGTTCCGTAAATTCCTATGCCAAATTCATTTTCAAAAACACGTCCACCGTCCCACAGGTCTCGGTAATTTTCATACCAAAAGAGGTAATCTCCTTCACTGATTCTCGTGCCTCTTTCCGTCCTCCAAGTTTTTTTATCGAAGGTCGTGGCTGTGTTTGATCCACTTTCCATAGCGGTGTTCAATTTGAAAACTGCGGCGTTGCATCGAAACTTTCGGCGGGGCGGACCGCTCAATAACAGGCTCGTACCACTCGACTTCTACTTTTGTTTCGCCGTTTTCCAAACGGCGAAACGCTTTTTTGAGTTGAGAGTTGTTATAACGAATTTCCGACATATTTTCTCCGTCGGTAGCGCCCGATACAGATTCTCGCTGGTAGCGCCCAAGCCTGTCCTCAATTTCAGCGTTCTTCTCGTTGTAGAAACGTTTCAATGCGCCGGATAGTTCCTCTGTGCTTACCTGTTGTGGAAAATTTGCCATAACTTTAAGATTTGTTTTTTAGGATGTAATTCAACTCGTGATTCTTCAACACTTCTTCATACTCTTCTTTAACAACTGGTGCTGACGGAAGGATTCCAGACTTGAAAATTGATATCAACTGTTTAATCATTACCTCCTTGGATTTTCTCCATCATTTCTTTGTATTGATCAGCCATTTGGTTTTCGAACTTTTCGTGCATTTGGCTTTGGTGCTGCTGCCCTTCCGAATCTCGTATTTGGGAAAGCAATTGGTGAATCCAACTGTTTTGCATCGACCGTGTTCGGGCGATTTCTTGCCGACCGACTTTGGTGGTAACGAGCACTTCGTTTGTTTGCCCGTTCAAAAAAGAAATAAGTTGCGCACGGTTTTGTTGCGCCGGGTTTTCGTCGGCGTATTGCCAAAGCACCTGCGGCACTCCGTCGAGCCTTTTTTGCAGATGCCCGGCAACCCAAGTGTATAGCTGTTCTCCTTTTGGAAGCTGCCGAAGCTCCTGTCTCATTCGTTGCTGTTGGGTAAGCTCTGCTTTTTCGCTTTGATTTTCCTTTTGCCGCATATATTCTTGCTGAAATTTATTCATCACATTTTTAGAGTCATTCATCATTTTTTGTTTGGCTTTTGATTGACTGTCCTGCTTTTATATAATTGATTAGCTCTTTAAAGTCTCTGTCTTCCCCATAAACACGGCAATGAGCAGCGGCTTCAGCCAGTTCGGTTTCCCAAACGTTCATAACGTCGGACTGAAGCCGCTTGCTCGCTTTTTTAAGGGATCTTTCTATTTTAGTGGGAGTTCGGGATACCTTGACCGAAGAAAGCTTAGAAACGTGCTCTCTTCGGTCGTTGGGGGAAACCGCTGTTTTTTTATTTTGTAACCGTGCTCATTTAAATAGTCAACAAGCCCGTCAAATTCTTCAGATACGTTTATATCTTTTCCTTCCGAAAGCCGCTTTTTTAGCTGCTTTACTTGCTCTTTCCTATCGGAAAGGCTCATATCGGACGTTCGTTGAATTTTCAATCATGTAGTTCCATTCGTGATTTTTGAAGCCGTCGCTTTTGGTTAAATAAGAAGAAGGGTGATAAAAAAACCCCGGAACCACTTGATTTGGTCCGGGGTCTGAATCTACCACTTCTGCCGAAACGTACTCTGTGCCTTCTTCAGAAGGCTCACGCTTTTTTCGCTTCCAAACCGCTGTCATCGCATTTGCTTAATCTTTTTCATTTTATCTTTTGGCGTTCCATAATCACGGAATATTCCGATAAGCTCTTCTTTGCCGCCGTCGGACTGAAGCAAAATGTCGATGTATTCTCGTACTTCTTTTTCCGATGCCCGAAACTCTTCTTTCAATATATCGATTGCCCAATCTGGAACTGACCGCTCTGATTTATTCGACGAAATGTATTTGATAAACCCGTCGTCATACGGAAGAATTTCTGCATAGAGGCGATACACGTCTTTGTCCCGCATGTGTTGAGTAAGCGGTTGAAGCTCGTTTAAAATTGGCAAGTACTCTTTCCTCTGTGAAAGGAAACGCCGGACCATAAACGATGACCACTTCTTTTTATCACCACGGCTTAGGTTTTCCCAATAGTCCGGATCTTTTTCTTTTTTAACGGCATCGAGATGATCGAAAAGGTCTTTGGTTTCGTCGCTCATATAGATTTAAGGCTTTC